>JAALOO010002287.1_pt1 | contig 10877 bp, 9 predicted proteins | sample 7257641 | NCBI WGS metagenome assembly JAALOO01 (sample SAMN14085613, study PRJNA598686) | mite metagenome | biome: ENVO:01001000; feature: ENVO:01001002; material: ENVO:01001226; isolation source: single female mite from University of Michigan culture on fish food culture... ... | reverse complement strand
TTAAGTTGCGCATTGTTGAAACGCTAAAATTGTCATGATTACTAACATGTAAAGATCTAAGAAGAGTCTCGAGCGGTTCCCATAAAAACCGGGTTTGAACTGTACTTTTGGCTCTGTTTGATCTGTTACTTTTCACGCCACCTAGCGGAGCAAAACCGCTGTGCAGATATTAAACTGCATATTTTGGCCAACTTTAAACCCTATTTGTAAAAAAAACCATTTTGTAATTTATTTAGATATTTACATATTAGTAATCAGGGCAACTAGAGCTTTATATCAATTTTAAATTCAATTATTTTTAAATTTACCAGAAAATTTGAACGATTGTTTTTAGTGAGCACTTGGGTTCACTTTTTAACTTTAAAATATCGAGAATTGATCTCGCACAGTATATAAACGCGACAACTTCTTGCATTTAGATCATCAAACAAACATTAAAACTTGTTAGAAACATAGGAAAGGTACTTTTAAAATATAACAATTGTTTTTTACTAATTTATTATTTGTTTTAAAGTTTTTACCAGAACAATGGATAAATTCAATAACAATTCAAGTCCAAAAAACGGTAAAAGCAGTTCAAATGCTCAAGCTGAAGCTGACGCTAAAGCAAAAGCTCAAGCTATCAGAGATGAAAATGTGGCTCGTATGCGTAAAGTGCTATATGATCCTAACACATGCTCTCATCCAGAATGCCATGAGATGTTACGCAAAAAGGCAAACAAAAAAGATTAAAAACACTTGATTGTGTTGAAAGGTAGGGAAAGCGTGAGGTTCTAAAACCTAACATTTTGCGTTTTTAAATAATTTTTTTATCATTAAAGTTTAAAAATAAAAAAATTATTATTTGTAAAACTTTTTTGTTATTTGTTCTTTAAAAAATATTAAAACAAAAGTAATAACTAGTGTGGTGCTGATGTTGGTGCTGGTTTATTTGGGATAAAACTGGTGATCAGATAGGCAGACTAGCAGAATGGTTGGCAATGTCTGGTTACATGAGATGGGCTTATATGCAAAAATAGCTAGTTTGTTTGTCTGATCACCAGTCTCATTCCTAATAAACCATCACCAACATTGACATTACTGTTATTTCAAAATAGTTTTTAAATCCATTAAGTTTAAATGGCGTTGTTTGTTGGCTAAGTGGCCAAGTTTGTGATTATATTTTGGCTAGATCTATTTTTATTAACCACTGACGCCATATTTACACACAAACAACATATTTACGTAATATTAATTTGATTAATTTATTAAAATAAAACAGTTATATTTGTGGAAAAAAGTGGACATGAAAAAGATCGGGAGAAATGGAGAAAAAAAAGAAAGATAGGTAGAAGGTAGGGTAAAAAAAGTAGATCACGTTAAAAACGTACTACAAGGGATTGGGCTCCCTGGAATAGAGAAATGAAGAAAAGAGTGCAGCTCATGGTAGCGATGATACTAATAATTTTACACAAAACGACAACAAAAGTACATCACATTTGTCAATGGGGATGGAAGAGGGGAGTGGCTGAAAATGGGTGGGTGGCATGACAGCTTCACATTCTTACAAAACTAGCACCCAAGAACACTGGTGAGAAGCAGGACAAAGTGGTTTTTTCAAAAACAAGGTAAAAAGTGATTCTGGTGAATTGAAAAACTGTTTGTTTTCTAAATCACATTGTGTTTGTCTGTCTTCATTGTCACTTTTCTGGTTACTGCTCTCAGCACAGGTCTTCCCAGCATCACTCGGGCACCCACTTCTTACTCGTTTCTCATAAGGTGGAGTTGGTGAAGAGTGCTGCTGCCGTTGTATTCTCGAGCAACACTGATGAGAAAGTGGTGGAGGAGTTGTAGAGTGTCGGGAATGAGGACATGTTGGCAAAGGCGGTGGTTGCAGCTACCGTGGAAGAGTGGCCGTCATTGCCTGACAACCGATTCACAATGTCGTGGATGCTGTAGTAGGTGCCAGTGGTGAAAGCCAACAGACCGAGGCCCATGATGAGGAGATCCTTGAAGAAAAGCCATGCCTTGTCCATTCCTATTGGGAAGAAAAAAAGTGTCAAAAGTTTGCACTTTTTTCTGAGTTTTAGCTTACCTGTGCGTCGGTTGGAAAACGTTACCAGATGCAGGATAGTGGGAATGATAATGGCGACAGCGCTAAGGTAAAGATAAAAATGTTAATTTAGGTGTAATTTGCAAGCACATGTAAAGAGAATGTACCTGCATGAGAAAGCGCCAATGAGTTCAATGACGAGATCCAGCTCAGGAATGAAGGCCGCCATGATGACTGAAAAAAGAAGCAATCGATCATTAGCATTTGTGATAAATAAAAAAGGTTAAGAGCACTCACAGGTGAGCACAACGAGCAACGCCCTGACGACGTACTCGGCGATGCCGACAAAGAGCGTCGATCGCTGCTGGCTGCAGAGGAAGTCCTTGACCAGTGGCCAGACGAGGTGAATGGCGACGTACATCTGCAGGGGGTAGGAAAGGGTGATGGCCAGAGCGTACATCAGCTGCACGCCCTCGTAGATGGGCTCATTGGGCAGTGAGAGGGAGATGCTGGCGCCGACGTTCTCGCCGTACTTCAGGTACCCGAGGAAGCCCATCGAACAGTAGAGGATGATCACGCAGATGATGGCCAGGTTGATGACGCCAAAGGTGCTGCCGAAGCGTTGCCGCCTCTTCATCGACCGGTACAGAGGCATGGTCTACAGTGGAAGAAGAAAATGAAAGGTAAAATTGATGTTATTATTACTTTTAACCACAGAAAAGCAAAGAAAGTGATGATCACACACTTACCACAGTGATGCCTTCGTAGGTGAAGACGGTGGTGGAGACAAACTGAGGCAGCTTGTCGCCAATCGGCTTTCGGTCGGAAATGGACGGCACATCGGTGACCAGGTTGTAGGCAATGATGATTAGGCTGGTCAGCTGAACGACGTTTGCAAAGGTGGAGCCCATGGCCAGGTGGCGGATGCTTTTCACGAAGTTCAGCAGAATCATCACCGGCAGGAGGATCAGCAAGAAGATCTTCACGTCGCCCTGGTCAAAACCGCCGATCTGCAGGTTGATGGCGAACTGCAGCAGGTTCTTGGCGATGAAGAGCGCATAGGCGCAGCAGAAGCCAAGTTGCGTCAGGAAAAGGCAGATCATCAGCACAGTTTTCGAGGTTTTCGCGTATTTGCGCACCTTCTTTGGGCCGTTTTCAAAGGAGATTTCCGCTAGCTGGGGGTAGTGGTAATTTGAATTGTTATCTTTAGTGCGCAAATAAAAGTAACAAAGAAGAAACTTACCTGTTCATAGTCAAAGGGCGGCTCATCAGGTTTGGAGCAGAACAGTTCATTGATTTCGACCAGCATGTGAATACAGCAGTTGCAGAGAATACCGATTATGATCGTACCAATGATGCCGAGTACGTAACCAGAATCTGTGAATAATGTTTATAGTACCATTTTTGTGTGTTATGTAGATATCACTTACCCGAAAACGCCTTGGGCATAGCAAGAATTCCAGTGCCGATGTATCCCTTAAGAAGGGACATCAACGCCTGAATGGTCGTTGTCTGGTGGTTGACGGGCCCGTGCGACATGATGACGAGCTGTTGAGATTTCTTTCGTACAATTCAATATAAAGGAAACTAACACCTAATTTGTTTAAAAACTAAAAATGAGGTGAAGCCAATCTGCAAAGCACACAAATGTAAATGATGACAGGTTAGTGAAGTAAAACAAAAATTTTTAAAGGTATATAAAAGCAAAAAAAGTTTCAAGTTCATGTCAGTGACTACCGCCTTCTATCACTTTTCAACGGCTAATGTTTGCAATCCTAACAAGCACCTAGTTGCCACTGAAAAAGCGGCATCACCTCTTCAAGTGAAACGGCGGTAATTCGAGTGGTAACGCTGACTTGACTGATTACTGATAATACTGCTGTTGCTGTTGCTGTTGCAGCTGAAACTGAACTACACACTACTGAATACAGATGAATGCAACCGATGTATAGCTAATTGGACTGCTGATGTCGATCATTTGTCGATGCACCACTACCCTACTCACTCTCACTTGCACATGTACAGTTCACTTTGGTATCCGAAGAAGAGAAGAGTCCATCCACTTCGTGGTAGTAGTGAATGAGGTAAAGAAATCCGGTTGCAGTCTTGTGAACTGTACAACAGCAACAGCAACAGCAGCAGATCTGAGATGATGATTATCATTTTTTGCTTTGCGCCAGTTTAAATGTGGCAAGCGTGTTCGCGCGTTTGCGCCGGCGTCTGGCGACATGATAAGACCACCAATTTAGAGAAAAAAGTGGAGTACAACTGAACAAGAAAGTGCACAGTGTTAGTGTTGATGTTGCTGATGCTGCCCACCACCCAATTCCGGTGACAACTGGGTCGAGATCTGAGTGTTGTTGTTGCTGCAACCACTGATCTAATACAGACCAGTGCGATTTTGTAGGGAGAAAGTGGTGAAGGTCTTTCGGTTTCAAGGCAAAGAAAAATTGGGTAGTGAATTTGAAGGCAACGTCTGCAAGCAGTCACTCGTCTGATGGCAAGCTGACAAGCAAAAAGAGGGGAAGTGCAGCCTTAACCCTATTGCCTTATGTAAAAGCAATTAAGTGAAGTCAAGTGGAAGTGCCTGCGTGCACTTTGTCAGTTCTGCTTCTTATCAGTTGAGAATGTTGTCAAATGAATGTCTTTTCAATTCTCTAGTGGCCACTTTTTGGTCGCCGGTGGCTTTCATTAGGAGGCTGATTTTGGGTAATTACAACCTTTCTACTTGAAATTCGATTGAGAGCAACAACAGCGCTAGCTGGGATTGTGTGAACTGGATTGTGTGTTGCTAAGACCACAGTGTCAATTCAGTCCAGTGATTATCAAATCGCCCTGTCTTGATAGTATTCTACCATCATTGACTGCAACTGTAAAAAAGACGCCGATTGTTTGGTGATGTTTAAGAAACCACCATCAAGTGGGTGTCAAATGACAGTTGCACAAGCAGCAGCAAAAACTGCATGAAAGCGATTGCTTGTTCGCCGTCTCTATCAAGTTGTCTTTTATTTTTACTTTTGCTTTACGTCCAAGAAAATGCCTTCTCCTCTGTTTGCCTGCCTATCACCGGTTACTCTCTGTGTGTGTGCTTATCAGGCGCTGGTCGGTTTTGGACTTGCTGTTTACTTAATTATTATTATTCTTGGCGGTTGTAGCTGGCCAGTGCTGGCAGTGACACCGAAACACTCACACCATTCCTCTTCCTCTTCCTCAGTCACAGTGACACACAAACAGAAACATTGTCATGTGGCAGAGAGGCACAAATCATAGTTTGGGATTTGTGTCTTTTTCAGTGATGCTGGCACTCAGTGGTGACAGTGACTTTTACGCCAAATCCGTGTCACCCTCGTACTCTCACTTTCTCCGCTAGACTGCTGCTCTAATTACTTTCCCTCTCATACTCGATCACTTCACTTCGTGCTAACTTCACTCGCTTCACTTGATATGGCTGCAGCCCTGGATAACTGCGCACACTGCTGATTCGTCCGAAGTGGGCCCAGTCCATCGCTGCTGCTGATGCTGCTGTTGCGAAGAGATTCGCAGAAGATTTGCCAGCACAAGTTTTTCCTTCAAGTGCAAAGCCATAAATCTACACCAACACCAGTGGCTGTTATTGTTGTTGACTCAACTTCATCATCATAATCGTCGGTGGTGGTGATGATGATGATGATGGTAGTGATTGTCATACACAAAAAACAAAAGTGTGAGTAGGAGTGAGCGAGTGAGTATTGAATGTCGCCGGTGATGCAGATTTTTCTTCCGAAACCTCTTCTCAGTATGTCTTTCACATGACGTTGTCTATTGATCAGTTGATCGACCGAATGTCTCGAATTTCACTACGACTTTTAGAAACTAGAAAGTTAAAGTTTTCTGTGTAGTGATCAGTGATTACCGGTGTAGCTTGACTGTCCTTTCAGGAAAAGTACCTTTTTCTTTTTTTTACATTAAGCAATAGAATGCACTTGAATGGAATGCCCAGCACATCAGTCTTATCGGTAGCAGTAGTCTCTCAATTACATTAACCACCTAGCAGCTAACTGATTCACTGCTGCACTTAAATTGCCATTGAAATCAGACAGACAGTCTGCCTGACAAACTTTACAATTGGACCTGACAAAAGGGGAGCAAAAGATAGAGAGGGAGAGCACAACTGATAAGATAAGCATCACAAATCAGGCAGTCAATTGGCAGACAGCACTGGGGACACTTCCACAGTACAACAGCGACAACCCCCAGTGCAAATGGATTTTCCATTTTACATTCACAGTGATATTTTGGCTTGGGCAATGATAGAGGTGCTTTGCAGTGTCTGCCTATGTTTACAGGTGTTCACAGCACGATGAGGTGGGGGTGATGAGGTAGAAATCTTAGAAAGTGAGCATCACTGAGGAGACAAACCTCCACCAAGCAACCAGTGCTTGTCGCTGTGTTACTGCCACTGCTCCTTATCAGCCTGATGCGATCAAGCGACTACAATTTTTTCAGCATGTCCAAGTTTATTTAGTCGCCGTCGACGCCGACACCGAGACACTGAGACAAACTGACTGAGTAAGTGACTGAGACTGAGCAAGGTCAACTGCTAGCTCAAACGATGCATTATGTATGTGTTACGTGTGCCAGTGAATGAGTGAGTAAATGTGTGTCTCTGTGTGTGTGTATTTGTTTAGCAATTGGCCTAGTGTTCGGTGCTCCCTCGTTCAATTTGTCGTGCATTCTTTTCTACACTCACTTTCAAAATGAAAAAAAGAGTAAAGAGTGGCATCTCACTGGCACTGAACAGAGTGACCGTCAAACACAGAAAAAGAGGGTTTCACGCAGTGAGAAAGAAAAAGATGTAGTGAAACGTCAATACTGCAGCAAACCGGTGACCGCCCAAATGACTGACAAACAGACAAAAGTGGCAATATTTGCCAGGCACACACTTTTTTGCTCTGCTCTCGTTGTCCGCCGACGCAAAGAGAGACATCTTTTTTCTTCTTCTTCTTTCCTCGACCTTCGCCTTGAGAGGCCTTCAGTACTGCCGCTGCCAATACTACTTCATCTGCTGCTGTTCCAAGAGAGCGCACTCACGCAATGTTGCACTGCTCTGTGCTGTGTCAGTAGTGGCAGTTGAGCACACTGGAATTATGCCGGTTGAGAGAAGGAGGTAGTTGCCAGTGACACTAAAAAATGAAGACAATTTATGATGGTGTGGACGGAGAATGAAGAAGGAAAGAAAAAGATGCATCTCTTTGATTAGCAGTGTTCGGCAGAGTTCCTCTGCTGCTGCTGCCGATCATCACCGCCGGCAGCACCTTTGTTTCAATCATCGTCATCATCGCAAATCGACCTTCACACAAACTCAATTGTTGTCTACTCAACAAAAAGGGGAGGTTATTAACTAGAATCGATTACTTTGGGTGAATTGAGTAATTGAGTCTGGCACTTGTTTCGGCTGATTTGGTGATGATAATTGACAGAGAAAAGTTGGTTTTTTGCAGGCAGTTATTGCAGGCACTGGTGCCCCGATTTGAATACTCCAAAGTAGTAATTTAATGCAAAGGATGTCACTATGGATATTGTAGCAATGGTAGTGCTGTTCATCGTTTCCTTTTCTAATGCTCAGCCTAGGCAGTCATCTTTCTCTCCTGTCTTTTCCCCCTTTTGCTAATGTAAACGTTAGTGAATAAAAAAGAAATGTTGTTGTCGTGTTTGTGACACACAACGCACACACACATTTACATGCTCAGTAGCGTTAATCAAATCAAACGACAGCAGCAACAACTCTAGCAATATGCGACCTCAATAAGGCCGCCGCCGCCGATAAGCCACTAAAGTGAACCACTTAGGAAGATGAACGAGAACGAAACAAAAATGAAACTGAAAAACAACACAAAAACTGAGAGATGGTAAACAGTACAAACAAGGTGCTTTCACTACTTCCAGGCATCATCAAACAATTTCACTTTTTTGCAATAGCTAGTGGTAGTGGGAATGCAGAACTTGTAGTTAAAGCCAGTACTGCTTGGCGACTAACTGGTTAGTACTGAATTGTACCAGTGCATCCGGGACTATCCTTCTTTTTGTTTTTACTTTTTGTTTGCAGGTTTATCATCACAACTAGCAAACAGAGCATTACGACACACAAATTCCGATGCCAGTCAGACTGCAGACAGACTATGGCAAACAAATTGTTGTAGAACCACACTGCTTTTTTCACCGGAACTAAAAGTTGCTAATTTCTGAAAGTGTCAGTGTCACCATGTGTGCACCTGTGTGGTAAACACCATTTTCAAAGACAGTAATTTGTGTGTGTGTGTTTATTCTTTTCTTCTTTGACTTCCCTTTTCTCCCCTCATTCTCCAGCCCCACTATCATCATCTCTTTGCAACTGTGTGCTCACAGCCACACAGCTGTAGTACTGGTTGGTGGTGCCAGTGACGGTGTTGGTCGTGGCAGTGGTTGTGCCCCATTAAATGCCATGTTCTCGCCGTCTACGCCAGTTAAATGTCAATTAACTGCAAAAACCAACAAAAAAGTGACTCTGCTTGTACGGCGAACAACTGCAGCACTGTGAGCGACAGCGGTACGACAACACTGATCATTTGATACAGACACGTCATAAATGGAGACATAATAGGTGCTATAATCACCGCCACCTCCACCACCACCGCCGCTTCCACAACCACTACCATCACCATAACCATCATCAACCAGATTCACTCTTGGACTGTTTGAAGAGAACAAAAACAACAAAAAAGTGCACTAGTTTTCTCTTTGTAGCAGGTTTACACCTGTGCATTTGCCTCAGAGGCAGAAGGTATAGCTATTATCATCATCAGCAGCAGCGGTGCCTGCTTGCAGCTACGGTGCACAGCACCTGTGCAGGCAAAGCAAGCAAACAGGTAGGCAGTTGGCAGCAGCAGCAGCTTTTGATGGCGCCTGTTGCACGTCAGTGAAAATGTCAAAGGCAAATTAGCACGGCGCCTCGTTGGCAGTGAGAGAGCACTTGCCAGCACATCACCAGACTTCAGTCACCTTGATAAACACACACACACACAGTGTACCGAATAGTGTACACTGGTGGCCGTCAAACAGGCAATGAATCATTTACTTTCCAAGTATTTTAAAATGCTTAATCGATAGGTTGTCAACGAGACAGGCGGTCATTTAGACGATCAACTTTGCTGATTCATGGCTGGCCTAGCTCTCTGTGTGCTTTGTATTTGCTTGCGCACAAGCCCTCAGCTGGAAATGTACTGGACAGCAAGAGTGTTGTCCTCTTTAAAGTACGACAGACAAGCAGACCAGCAAATTAATGAAAAGTTCTGGCAAAGTCCACCTTGACGTTAGTACGTGCAGGAAAAAGGTAGTGTGAGGGAAATGATAGTAGGTGTATAATTTGTAAATAAAAGAAATTAATATACTAGCTGGGCTGAGCTGCGGGGCACTGATTTATGGGGCAAAACAGAGGCTGTGCTTGCATAAAAAAGTCAGCAGTGCTGGTTAGGTTAGCTAGGCCAGGGAGAATACTGTCCCGTCATGCCCGCTGTCAGTGTCACACGCACTACAGCAGTTTTCCGGTAGTGCTTTCTCCGACGGTCAACACACACACATACACATTTATAATTAGTATCTCTCATCACTGAAAAGATGAGCTAGCTGCTCACACCAAGTGTCGAGTAGCTGCAATGAAGTAGCAGATTTTTCAAAAACCGAACTGGTGCTGGAATGACAGCAAAAAGCAGAAAAGAAGCAGCTATCAGCTCGTGATATTGCAGTGATTGCAGTGAAAGTGCACAAAGATATCCACTACCTTAAGTACACATTGAGGATACTTGTCAAACAAAATTGCAACAACAAAACACTTACCGACTAATGAAGTTAGCTGGTGAAAGGAAGTTGTTTTGGCCAAAATAAAAAGAATCAAGTGGTCAGTTGAATAATAAAAAGTGCTAATTCGAACTTCAGTATATGAGATTCAGGGCTGCCGAAAGGAGATGAAAAGAATGTGTGCTGAATTATGCTGGCCACGACCAATCTGATCAATGGCTGGGTGGTGAATGGCAAGTGTGAAGAATGGAGTAGCAGCAGAATGGGTAGTGAGTGAGTTGCTGAGGAATGTGCCAATTAGTTCAGTGTGCACAACAGCTGAGGAGCACAGTCAACAGGTTGCTGCAGTCTACACCACCGGTGGCGGTGGAAACTTTCCAGACGGATTCACAGGTGAAAGGAAAAGAAAACGAAAGAAAGCAGCTTCGCTTTTGAGTTGTCCAGGTGAAAAGGAAAAGAAAGTGCAGTCAGAACTTCACTGACAGGTATTCGTCGTGGTCTTGATGCTGTAGTCTGCAAGGGTTACTGCCACTGCCGCCGCCGGTTGATAGTCGACCACTTGTTGGAGAGGGAATGCTGAAGAGTGGTGTGTGAGAGAGCGAGTGCAGTGCAGTGCTGCTAGTGATGAAGTGGTGGTAGTAGTAGTGGTGGTGGTGATGAATGCAGACTGCACTTCAGTGGGGAATGAGAATGGGGCAGAGGAGGAGGAGGGAGGGAAAGGAGATGCAGTGGAGTGCTCTCAGCAGAACCAGGTTGCTGTGCTGATGATGATGTCTGTTGTGCCGGTGGTGGTGGTGCGATACTGAAGTTAAGTGAAAGAGATAGAGAGAAGGAGATTGATGGATGTGCAGATGGTGGTGGTGGTGGCGGAGTGAACTGGGAGCAAGTGAGCGAGCGATTAGGCTCGCCAGTGGCTGTCCGTCTCGCTTATATATTAATTGGCGCTTTCTAATTTGGCTGCCTCGTGTCTGTCGCCCTTTACTTTCTCTCTCTCTCTCTCTCTCTCTCTCTCTCTCTCTCTCTCTCTCTCTCT
>JAALOO010002286.1_pt1 | contig 10885 bp, 12 predicted proteins | sample 7257641 | NCBI WGS metagenome assembly JAALOO01 (sample SAMN14085613, study PRJNA598686) | mite metagenome | biome: ENVO:01001000; feature: ENVO:01001002; material: ENVO:01001226; isolation source: single female mite from University of Michigan culture on fish food culture... ... | reverse complement strand
CTCTCTCTCTCTCTCTCTCTCTCTCTCTCTCTCTCTCTCTCTCTCTCTTCAGCTCAGAGGCTTTCAATCAGCGGCGAGCATTTAAAAAATGAGCTGCCTCACCTTGAATAAAAATGCTTTTTCTATCATTTGTTTGCCTCACTCTCACTCTCCCTCTCCCACTAATCCTTAATTGAGTGTAAATTTCAAAGCTCATTTCAATCGGCTACGGCTTAATATAGTAGCCAAAAACAACTCTCAAGCACAAGAACAATACCTGTTTGTGTGCCTACTGTTTTGTTCAAGTGAGGTAGGCAGAAGATGATGATGATGATGATTGTAGGGAAGAAGAAGAAGAAGAAAACGAGGTAGCAGTGTTTGTGGTCAGTGAGAGTGGTGGCTGCTGCTGCTGCTGTTTTCTTTAGTGATACGTGCGACAAGTGGCAACAATTAGGCAGGGAGAAACAGACAGACAGTACAGTGCAGACAAACAAGGAAATGCAACAGAGGCTGTGTGTGCTTGTCAGTGTGTGTGTGTGTGTGTGTGCTACCTGTAATGGAGAAGAGACTGCTACCAAACGCAAAACGCTATGCAAAACGCTAAGGTCAATTGGAGGCTTACGTGCGCGCTCAGGTAAAAGTAAGAGTGAAAGTGAAAGAGGCAAGGGTAAAAGAGATACATGAAAAGCAACAGCAGTATTCAATGTCAGGGAAAAGGAAAACGACAGAGAGTTTTGCCCAGTGCAAAACTACTGAATGAATAGCTAAAAGTGAAGCAAAGTGATGGCGGAGGTGATGATGAATAAGAAAAGTAAAAAATAGTTTTTAAACGACTGATTGATTTTTGGGGAAAACGGTTTGCACGAGTGTTTGTGTTTGGGCAAGTTTAGGCACTGATTAAACTGAAAAGGCAGCGAGATAACGGGGAAAAAGTGAAAGTTGAAATGAAGAAAAAAAACATTTTCAAGTGAAAGACTGACCAAGGTGATAAGAGTGAAAAGAGGAGGAAAGAGAGGGGAAAATTAGTGATTACCACAAGCAGCTAATTCGCTTGGAAAAGAACGTGCTAGAAAAAGTAAGAAAGTAAAGTTGAAGTGTGAGTGTGATGTACACATCCTAAAAGGCTGTCAGGCCTATCCCGCTGTCCGCAGTAGAGTGCAACCTATTGGGAAAGAGTGCAGCATTTCATCAAGGCACCAAAAAAGCACCATTGGAAAAGGGAAAAAGACAGCTAATTGGCAACAACAGCAACAACAACAACAACAACAACAACGGCAGCGGCACTCAATTTGCCCTGTCGGTGGCTTACACCTCTCGGAGCTTAGCAGTTGTTGTTGTCGTTGCCGTCCGACTACTAATATAAAAATTCAAATTTAGATTTAGTTAGTGCTTACCAGCGCTGGTGCCCGTGCCCGTGCTCCTTGCTAATTAAATTACCGTCAAATTACTAAAGTTGGAAAGTTTTGGGAAGAACGGGAGAGAGCTAAGCCTGATCGGCGTTGACAGAAGTGGGAAAAGTGCAAATAGAGATTGGCTGCAAGCAAGCGAGGAATTAGCATTGGAAAGTGAGCTGTCAAAACAGACAGAAAAAGTGCTCCTCAAGTGAAAGTGGTGGAGATATTACACCAAACCAGGTAAGCTCCTGCATCTCATCTCAGAAACAAAAACCTACAAACCTGCACCGGAAAAAAATTTGCATCTCCCTCACACACTGCAGATCTCGCTCAGAAGGGGCAAAAACTTCAAAAAGTGAAGCACAGTTTTTTAGCCTAAAAGATACCGATCACTTTGCACTCACTAACTCACAGTGCAACAGACAAGGGAAATCCGCACCACCGTGGTTAATTGGCCAATTTTCCAGCAGCAACATCAGCAGCAGCAGCAAGTAAAAGGAGAGCTCTATGCAAATAGAGACATTACAGTTTCGCTCTTTCTCTTTCAGGTGAGGTGCACAAAGTGGTATGCAAAGTGGCTGCTGCTGCTCCAAACCTCGGATCGATGATATGCCGATGAATAAGTGAACGAGTGAATGAGTGAATGAATATCGACAGGTAGTGAGTGGAGAGATTACCGGTGTGTGTTTGTCTGTGTGTGTGTTTTGCCAAAGACAATCGACAGTTGGCAGTTGTTGCTGATGTGCCTGAAAGACAGCTTTTGCAACAAGGGATGATGAAGAAGTTGAGGCTCGTGTGCAAAATATGCATGTGAAACGACGTGTGTGTGACACCAATACGTCTCTCACATCAAATCGAACAGGGAAATTGGAAAGGGATAAAATCAGCTTAGAATATTGGCAGATTAGCTAACATCGCAGTAGGAAGAAAATGAACAGAAAAGTCGCTGCTTTGCCTGTTGATGTGAATTGATTTGCCTGATTTCGTGTGAAAAAAGCACAGCTGTTAAAGGGAAATCACTTTTTAGTTTTAAACAAAACTAAATTGCAAATCAATTGCCAGCCCACACAGCCACCAAATCACAGAAGAATTAGTGAATATCAAATGGAAATTGATTAAATTACTAAAAATTTCACAAATCAAATCAGAAAAAAGCAATTTACATCGCTTGATCTGGCTTCCTTAGAAGTGATCTTGGAAAGCCTGATGATTGCCTGCAACGCACACAAACAAAGAGCACATTAGCTGAGAAAGCGAAAGGCAAAAAACAATCTCCGGACAGCAATGTAAGACAATGAAATCTTTCTCTCTCTAAATTTCACTCTATATTTAGCAGCTTCAGCTGATGAATTACTAAAGAGAGTCATTACATTAGCTTTTTTTGCTGCTCTTTTCCTTCAGTAGATGCGCTGTGGTGGTAGTGGTCATTTTCATCTCCGGTTGTGGTGGTGGTGGTGGTCATCAGAAAGCACAAAAACCACTCAATGACAGAAAAGAAAAAGGAAAGCTTCCCAAAAGAAAGTGGTCTCAGCCGACATCAAGGGTCGTATATGGCCACCACCACCACCACCACCACTAAAGCTGTTGATGCTGCTCGGCGTGTTGTAATTTATGGTGAACGTCGAGGAAAAAAAGCAAAAGGAAAAAAAGTTATTATAGTCATTACCGGTGCAGAGAAGAAGGAAGAAGAGGGCACACGGTCAACTCTGCAGCTCAGACAACAACAGAAAACAACAGAAGAAGACTGGACTGGTGGTGGTGGTGGTCCCTGGCTTTGTCTTTGAGCTTTGAGTACTCTAATTTATTCGCTACAACTACAGTCAGTCAGTCAGAGTCAGTCACAGCAAACTCTGACTGACACACTAGCTAAACGGCCGAGCTGAAGCAATCGTCAGTGGCCAATCTATTTATTTATTAGCTAGAGAAAAAGGGAGAGAGAGAGAGAGAGAGTGAGTGAGCTTCGACATTAGACTGTACAATAAGACACCGCGGGAAAGCAAGAGCAAGAGCAAGATGAAAATCAAGATCTGGCAGTTGAATGGCTGCTGCTGCTGCTGTCTGAGTGACTGACCGACTGTCAGGCACTGTCTGTCTGTCTGTCTGTGCTGGTGATGGGCTGTGAAACAAAAAACAGCAGTGAAATGATAAAAGTGTGTGCCGCCTGAAACACAACGGTAGTTTGTAGTCGGTTGGAAAGTGAAGGAGAGAGAGAAAGAGCTAAAGAGTCAATTTAGAGTCTCACAACTGAGGAGAAAGTGAGTGTGTGTGAGTGGGTGAGGGAAGAATGTGTGTCTATGCTGAACTGATGGTGGAAAAAGAAGTCAAAGTTGATGGTGATGATGAAGATCAGCGGCAATTTTTGCTGCTGCTGCTGCTGTCTTTGATCACTATCAGTGAATGCCTGCACGTCGTGAATACGCAGTGCTGCTCTACTTTACTTACTTGCTAATCAATTACAACAACCACTACAACAACTTGTAGTTGGCTAATAGAAGGGAAAAAACTACAACGCTCTTCAGCATTAAAAAAGAAGCGCTTAAAATTGCGCAACTTTGCCGAAAGATGCGAAAGAGTAAAAGAACGATTTTCGTAAAGTGATCTTTTCTCCCCACCGCTGATGATGTGCAAAGCAAACCCCCTCGCCGAGTGGTGGTATTACCAAATCGGGTGGCACCTTTTACGTCACAGGCAGACATTTTACTGCTACTCCAACAGCAAAAATCAAAGACAAAGCAGGATTTCGGAAAACGATGGTGGTGGTGGGGGACTCAAAGATGGGCATCAAAGCTTTCAAACATTGAAATGGGGGGAAGAAAACGAAGAAGAAGAAAAGATTGAACATAAACAAAAGTTGGGGCAAGAAGTGGAAAACAGATGTGCACTTGCTGCTGCTGCTGCTGTTGCATTGTGCACACTTGCTCACTAGGCAAACACACAGAGAGAAGGAAAGGAAAGCTGCAACACCTGAACACGTCGATGACCAAATAAAGCAGACTGAACGGGGGAGGAAGTGACTGAGTGACTGAGTGAATGCGGCAATTAGCAATGTCACAATGGTGGCCACAGGTAGACACAGGTAGACAGAAGGAGCAGCAATCACAGAGACAAAGACACAGAGAGACTAAAGCTGCGATTTATTGCAATCGGCCAACTGCTGCTGCTGCTGCCGGTGATGGTCTTCCAAAGTTGTACAGCAGCACACTTAATCGGTCAGCTCAAGGATGAAGAAGAAGAAGAAGAAAAGAAAGAACTAAACAGGCGACAGATTCCGATGGTACTATATCATCGAGGATTATCATCAGGACTGAAAGCAGCAGGTGACAGACATGTGAAAAACAGAAGACGGTCACTGAAAAGAACAAAAAAAGAACCTGATTCATCCTAAACAAGGAGACATTCGTCGAAGCTGTCTAGACAGTCAGAAAGACAGGAAAAGCGTGTACACGATACTTAAAATGTCAAATACGAAAAAGGGAGAAAATAAATGTCCACTCTAGGAAGGTAAGAAGGAAGAAGAAGAAGCAGAAAGATTAGCAAATCCAATCAAACTGCCCTCGACAATGCTGACAATTAGTGCTTCCCATGAAAAAAGCACCTAAGATCAAACACCAAACATCAAAGTGCCACAGAAAAGGTTCACAAGGATTTTAGTAAACAAAAAAATGCCAAAAATGTGCTAAACTTGGCCAGGGCACATCTTCACATTAAGGTATAGCAGCCGATAAAGCACCGCCACCACTGAGCCTTTACTCACACACCTTCAAATTGACGCCTACATACGCACAAAAAAGCGGCAAGAAAAACGGCAACAAGCTAATGAGCAAATGAGCATCACATGAGCGTTTTAGGAAAAGGAAAGTGAAGATCACCATAACAAAAACAGAGAGCAAATCTGCCGCCACTTTAATTTGCTCGCAATCACATATCGGACAGAAAAATCAGTGTATTACACAGAAACACTAGAAAAGAAAAAGAGACAATGACAAATTAGAGGTTGTCAGTCGTTAGCAGCAGCAAAAAGAAGGGCAGTAACACGCTCCTTAGAGTGTGGTCAAAAATAGCCAGTACAAATGTTAAAGTGGAAGGCAACAAAATCACTGAAGGACTGAACTGCTGCTCTTCAGTCAGGTTAATTCAATTTGCTGTCAGTTAGAGAGGAAGGAAAGGGAAAAGAAGGGAAAAAACCACTGACAAAAGCGTGGCACTAGTAATTGAAAGAAGAAAACGGCAAACGATAAAAACGGCGGTAACTCGCCAAATGCCGCCCGGCTAATCTGCTTATCTTTGTGTGTGAGTAGCTCTATCACCCTTTGATTACAGGTGGTGGTAATCGGTGGTGTAAATCGCTTAGAAGAGCGCTCTATTTTTAACAATCTCCCGTAATCCTCGTGACCACTTCTCTTTAATCTGCTGAAACCTCCTTCACATACACCTACCGGAAGAACTTCATCATCAGCAGATGATGATGATGATGAAGAAGAAGAGTGCAGGAGAAAAGTGCTGAAGCTAAAGTTGAGTAGACCTCCTAAACGTCCGCTTTGCCTTAGCTAGCCGGCAGTGGTGATAATGAAGAAGATGACATTGAAGGGAAGGAACAAGAAGAAAACAACAAGAGGGAAAGTAGTTACGGGGTAAGTAGCACAGAGAACAACAAAAAGGAGAAGAAAAGGAGACTCTTCCAAGCGATGAAAACACAGGGAAGAGAGGGCGGCGGAGGCGGAGAGAGAGAGAGAGAGCAAGGGAACAAGGGAGACAAAATGTCACTTGCAGACAAAGAAAAAGTCTTTGCGGCTGCACATTTAAATAAATTCAACTTGTCCGCTTGTGAATTAGGAAGGTGAACAGTGGTCGTCCTGGTGGTGGTGGTCGCCGAAGCAGTCTTCATCGACTGGGAGAGATTTGCGCTCGGCGACGACGGCTGAAAAGGGAAACCTTGAACAAGGCGCATGGACACACACACGGCAAATAAAAAAGACTGCAGACAGGCGACATTGCGCCTAAAGCCAGAGTGGAAGCAGCTTCAGCAGAAGCTGGACTACTACTTCAGCTCTGGAAGAAAAAAAGAGCCTGCAAGAGTTCGCCTACACAAAAAAATAAGCATACACACAAATACAAACACATACAAAGAGAGACGGACTTGGCTAAACGAATAAGACGGAACACAGAAGGCATAAGGAAAAGGAAGGGGATAACTGCAGCTATTGGAAAGCAGCAGCAGCTTCAGCAGCAGCAGTGATTTTCAATTCAATCTGTCTGATTAACATAAGAAAAGGATGCTGCTGCTGCTGCTGCTAAAGAAAGAGCTGGAGGAGGAGGAGGAGGAGGAGGTTGCGATGGTGGACAATGAAGGCAAAGCAAAGGGAAGAGGATATAATGATGGCAATGGATATGATGATGATGGCACAGGGTTTACACAGAGAGACAGGGTGCACACCTCAGAACAGAGATCATTTAAAAACAAATCAACAGCAGACTTGACAGACTCTGACTCTGAAAAAAGAGTGGGACGCTCTGACAAATTGTTGGTGACAGTGTGTGGTGGTGGCAGACAGGCAGGGGAAAGAGAAATAAAAACATTTCGCTAACTAAGAAAATTCAAGGTAGGTAGAAGGATGATCATCACCATATCATATCATATGAGAGAGAGACCGTGACAGAAAAGAAGAAGAAAAGTTTGGTAACTTATGCAAAGTGGCGGCGGCAAATTAGTGAGAAGTGAGCTAAAAATAAGTAAAAAGGTATCATCCTTAGCAGCAGCAGCCGCAGCAGCAGCGGTAGCTTAAAAGATTACGCCAAAGTGTGCTACAAAAGTGTGCACACATCATTCCTTCAATTGGACGTAATGGGCACACAGCACTGAGCAGTGAGGCATTAAATGAATGGCTTAATTCTCACTCAATTCCAAGTGGAATTCAGAATATATGGAAAAAAGTATGAAAGAAAAAACTGGAACTTACCGTGAGCCAGTTCAGGGTCATCTGGAGAAAGGGAGAGAGCGTCAGGTGGAGCGTCCCAAATTGTGTGTGATGCGGATTACCAATGAAAAGAGGAAAAGATGGAAAGCTGCAAATGAGCAGCAGATGTTCCTTTGCTTTTCTGTTTTGCCGTTGCGTTGATAATTGCGAGATTTGTAGACGGAAAAAGAAAGAAAGAAAAAGTGGCTGGCTATTTTCGGTCACAGAGAGAAAGAGTTTCCACCGCAAATTCGCCTCCTCTTCTTCCTTTGACCACCGGCGCCGGTCGCAGCACTGAGCCTGAAAGTAGTAGTGGTGATCTTCAAGAGCAGTCGGCCACAAATCAAAATTGGCCTACAGACTCTCCCTCTGTCCAGCAGCAGTAGTGACACAGTAGTAGTGTCTTCTCTCTCTTTTCCGATTTGGCTAACTTTTGTCAGTGTGTCGATTACATGTACGGCGGCGGCGGCGGCGGCGGCGGCGGCGGCTCATGCTCTCAATTTTCTCGAAGCCATAAAAATGAATGAATACCACCAACCAGTCAGTGTGTGAGTGTGTGTACTGTACGTACAGTACACACACACGTTAATGAAGGGCCTTCATAATTAAATTGGAGAGGTGAACAAGCCTGGTGACTGGTGAATGGTGCTGGTTTGGTTTGGTGGCCGTGAAGCAGTAGTTGCACCGGGGGATCTATAGTGAATAGTTCACAGCCAACTTTGGGTGGATATACTGCTTGCTGTCTGTTTCGGGTGGCAAGATTGCAGATTGAGAGAATATGGAGAGAGGGAGAGAGAGAATTTACGCAAAGGTGGACAAATTGAAAAGCGACGCGAGAGATCGGGTCGTCTTCTTTGCATTGGCTGAAGAAGTAGAAGAGTAGAAGGGACACCAAATTAATTGAAAGCAGAGAGCAGTGGAGCAGTTGTTGTGAGGCAGACCACCGCCACCACCACCACCACCAAACAGAGTCTGGCGAGCTGGAAGAAATGAGATTAATTTGCAGCAGAGTTGACGGTAACGGTGAAGTCGACTAGTGCAGGAATAGTAACAGCAGCAGCAGCAGCCCGGACGGAGGTAATGAATTGCAGAAGAGTTGATGGTGGCCAGAAAAGGAAAAAGCCATTTCTCTTGGTATTTGTGTACTTTGCACCGGCCGGTGCTCTTCAACCGAACCAAAAACCGGTGAAGACCAGGACAAGGAACGGTTCTTTGTTGAGAAGGAGGAGGATGATGATGGAAACCAGCAGAGATGAAAACTGCACCGATACCAGAGGGGGCTGTGTGTTAAAACCCACTGGAAAAAGGTCAGTGGCAGCAGCAGTTTGATTTACTCCTGGTGGTGGTGGAAACGTTTAATAATCGCATGACAATTGCCAGCGAAATACCAGGGAAAAACGACGATCAAAAGGTTACCTCAGTGTGTGTTAATTCAGCGATAGCCCCAGCGATAACTCTGATGATTGAGGTCTCCCCGTTGACAGAAGCAGACAAAAGGTCATTTTCAGACAGTGAGAGATAACTCTTAAGCTGCCGAAGCAGCAGCAGCACCAGCAGCCAGGCCGGAAATGTCAAATTCATCGTCGTCAGTCGTGGTGGAAAAGGGCAAGCTTGAGAAGGTGACGTAAAACTGAAGCCAAAAAATTCTGCAGTCAAAAAAAGACAAAGAGCGAAAACAAAAAAAAGCGCGGGAATCATCAGCTGAGCGTGGAGGGGGGAGCTCACAAATTACGCTCCAGTTCCTGCAGCAGCCTTTATTTTTGTTGTTTGGGAGTCTGACAGTTCCAGACGTTCGCTTTTCCCAGGCGCGCTCCAAAACAACAAACAGCTTACCTGTCTGCTCTTGACATTCAGAACACGCGATACCTCTTTGTTTTTAGCTACCAGACAGACACAGGTAATACCGTAAAACAACAGAATGAAGCAGCAGCAGCAACTGACGACAGCAACTGAAGACAAAGCGAAGCGAAACGAAGCAAGGAAGAAGATTTGCCCGGATTGACGGACCTGTCTGTCTCTCTGTGAAGCTGTTTGTCGCCGACTTTCTATTTCAGTTCACACGCAGCTCACCGTCCAACTGTTTCAAGGTTTAAAAGCTTTCTTCTCTTACCTGTCTTCACTGTTTTTTTATTTATTTAGTTCACCGACAGTACGCCGTTCCGTTTCTAGGTAGGCAGAAAAAAGTGCACTTCCTTTCTCTCACTCACTCACTCTATCTTCCTTGACATGATCATATGAAGACGTCAATCCTCTAATCATCTGCCAGGGAAAAAATGCTGGTAGGTAGGTAGAATAAAAAGGCAACGTTTCTTATTTTTTCCTCGTACACTAAAGAATCTGTTCTCTCTATGATTTAGGTTGCCGGTAAAGAAAAAAAAGAAGAAGAAAAAGAACTGGAAAACCAAGCACAATACAATACACGAGGCCAAACTGCAGCAAACCTCCTAATCCTAAATCTCATTGCAAATCATGATTCTCTGCTCCCGATCTGCACTTGAGCTCTATTATTCTCTCTCCTAGCTCGTCTGCGACCATTACTGAATTTGGGTGAATGAATGAGTGAAGAAGGGGAAACTGCGAGCTGGCAATGAATAATGAATGCATGCAATCATAAACACAGTGTCGCACATGAATATTGCATGTGTCGATTGGCCAGTGAGCAGAAGGCAGACAAGCGAAAGTGGTCGCTGCTCATTCATTTCGAAAAACAACGAAAGAGAAACAGAGACGCAACTGCAAAATTTAGTGAACAGAAGAGAGAAAGAAAAAGGAGAGCGAAACAGTTTATTGAAATACCGAAAAGAGAAACACTCAGTCCAGCTTTCAACCCGAAAAAGTTCTTCCTCTGCTTCAAAAAGTGCACCCACAAAAAAAGCATTTGACGTGAAGGAAATGGGGGGAGCGAATGCGAAAGCAGAGGATAGGATCATCTCGATTTCACCAGCCGTCGACACAATGTAGAACAACACAACCGACCGCCGTACAATGAATGATAACGTCATGAATCCCCCAGCAGCAGCAGTCAGTACAGTGCAATAAAAGCCCTTTTTTTTCCTTTCAGTAGAAGGTTATCAGCAATTACCGCTCACTGACCGACGGACGGACGGTCCGGACTGGACAGGTAAACACAACCGAAACAAAAAACGGCTCGCTAACTGACAAGCTGAATTGCAGAGGAGAAGAGGAGAGAAAGTAGGCTTCCAACAATTACGGTGTCAACAAGAGTGAGAGAGGGAGAGAGGCCAAACAAGAGCAGCAGTACCTGGAATAGGAAGGAATACAGGGCGATCATCAAAGATTCATCAGCACTGGCCGCCGCTGTTCTAAATCGAACAACACTTGATATTTACGCCGCTGCTGCCGCCACTTCAATCGTGTGTGTGTGTGTGTGTGTTTTCGCTGGGACTTTAATTAAAAGTTATGACTCTGCTGAGTGTGTGTTTGCGGGTAATATAACACACACACACACCGAGACAGATGGGCCAATTCAATTAAAAGATAAAAATCGATGGCAAAGCCATAAAGCGGCCAAGGAGCGCTCTCTCTCTCTCTCTCTCT
>JAALOO010002285.1_pt1 | contig 10892 bp, 5 predicted proteins | sample 7257641 | NCBI WGS metagenome assembly JAALOO01 (sample SAMN14085613, study PRJNA598686) | mite metagenome | biome: ENVO:01001000; feature: ENVO:01001002; material: ENVO:01001226; isolation source: single female mite from University of Michigan culture on fish food culture... ... | reverse complement strand
GGAGGTAGTGATCAGCATTTAGAAGAGAGCCTGCCAGTCCCTTCGTTAGAAAAATCGCCGATAGATCTTATAGACAAAGCTTATTCCTTATTTCATAATGAAGCGAAAGAGAAAACGAATGTAGCGATATGGGTATACAACCTGCATAAAACAGGCGCACTCAGCTATTCATTGGGTAAGGCAGGGCTAAAGAGTACCGAGAACCTAGACATCGCAGCATTCGATAAGTATACCGGCGAGAAACTCGCGCTTGCAGAGGCAGAGCTTAAACACGAAAAAGTAGAAAACATAATCTGGCAACTGCATATGGGACAATGGTGGGGACAGATCGGGAAGTTTTCCACCTTTTTGGCTGGAGTTATTGCCACCTCGCTGTCTATTACCGGTTTTTTGATTTGGTGGGCTCGCCGTAAGAAAAAGAAGAAGCCAAAGATATCGCTATCCTAGCGAAAGCCTGCTCGGTAAAGAGCATTAATTTACAAAAGATATTTACTATGATACTACGTCTATTTTGTACGTACCTACTATTAATAATTACGACAAATCTTATTGCTCAAGTAAGCGTTAAAGGCCGAGTGCTGGATCAAAATCAAGCAACCATTGAAGCTGCTTCTATCCAAATTTCAGATGGAAAGCTTTCACAGACTATTTATTCTGACACCAAGGGAGAATTCGTCTTGGCTCTTGCTCAGGGGAAATACACCCTAAATATTACCTATTTAGGTTATCAAAGTCATGTTATTCCGTCGCTTGATGTCTCCCGGCATCAAGACCTGGGAGATATTACGTTGCAAGTCGATAACAAACTGATTGATGAAATCACCATAACCGGGAAACGTAAATTTATTGAACAAAAATCGGATAGAACGATCGTTAATATTGAAAATAGTTTGCTGGCTGATGGATTGACTGGTCTAGAAATCTTAGCACGTGCCCCAGGGGTCAAAGTGGATGATGATGGCAATATTATTATGCGCGGGAAATCCGATGTTGGGATACTAATTAACGGGCGGCTGTCGTATCTATCAGCAAAGGAACTAGCCGTGCTGTTGAAAGGGACAGCATCTTCGGATATCAAAGCGATCGAACTGATAACTAATCCATCAGCCAAATATGATGCTGCTGGAATGGCTGGAATGATAAATATTGTAATGAAGACGCAGAATAAAGTCGGATTTAACGCGACTGTTAATTCTTTCGTCGGTGCCGGAAGAAAGGAACGGTATGGTGGTGGTGTAAATATCAATTACCAAAAAGATAAATGGAATTTCACAGCAGGATATAATGGTACTTACAGGGGCGAAGAAGAGTACCGCTCGGTTATCCGGGAATATGAGAAGCGCGAGAATGAATCTCTAGCTAGGAAATCCGACCAATATTCAAAAACGAATGAGCCTTTGCAAACAAATAGCGTCAAGCTTGGGTTGGATTTCTCTGCAACACCAAAAAATGTATTGGGATTACGCTACTCTGCTGATATAGGGACTTATAATAGTTTTAGTCTAGGACATAATAATGTTTTATTTGAAGATAATAATCTTATCTCTAATACATTGACTGATAATACAAACAAGAGTCGTTGGAACTCGCAAAGCTTAAGTTTCGATTTTAGTCAAAAATTTGGGGAAAAGGATAACGAAATACGTGCAAATATGGACTATGTTGTTGCTGATTATAATGCCGATCAATTTCTTATTTCAGATTTTCAACAGACAGCACATCAAAGTCCTTTTATTTCTCGGCGCCGAAGTAAGACACCCTCCACGACTAGACTATACGTAGGGAATTTGGATTATGTGCATCATATCAGCGCGCAGCAGAATTTGGAGGTAGGATGGAAAAGTAGTTGGGTTAAAGCGGATAATAACGCATTGGGAGACACCTTGCAACAAGAACAGTGGATCAGCGATCCACTAACTTCTAATCATTTTATTTTTAACGAACAAATTCATGCCGGTTATGTTAATTACAATTGGGGGAATGGTCCATGGAAACTTGTCGCTGGAGCACGACTTGAACATACCAACAATTCCGGACATCAACTAAATACCAATGAAATCAATGAGCGTCGATATACGCAGTTTTTTCCGAGCCTATCGCTCGCCTATGGCCAGCAAACAAAGAATAGCGTTCAAATATCCTACAGCCGCAGGATTAAAAGACCCGATTATGAGGATCTGAATCCTTTCCGTTTCTATATTGATCCATTTGTCTTTTGGGAAGGTAATCCCAATCTGCAACCCGAATTGGCAGATGCTTTTGAATTGAACTATACTCTAGACCATAATCTTTTGATCGGCGCTTTTTACACGCTCGTAACTGATCCGATGACCTCTGTTTTAACACAATTGCCCGATCAAAACATAACAATCAGATCGCTGCGAAACATAGATAAGTTTACCAATAAAGGTGTAAATGCAAACTACAGCTATTCTCCTTTTTCGTATTGGTCCATGGTAAGTAATGCAAGTATTTACGAAAATCATTACCAGGGAAGTTTTAATAACCAAGAGATTGATAATCGGCAATGGTCCTTCGCATTTACAACAACACAAACGCTAGCACTCCCTAAAAAATGGTCTGTGGAAGTGTTCGGAGAATACAATTCAGCACAAACCGATGGCGTCTTTAAACAAAAAGCATACGGGGCAGTCTCTAGCGGTATATCCAAGAAATTTGCTGGTGATAACATTAATCTTAAACTTGCCGTCAATGATATCTTCCGTACAAAAAAATATCAAACAGAATCTGTAGTAGGAAATGTTAAAATGCATCAACGGTTCAATCTAGATAGCAGAACTTTCATTCTTTCGGCAACATTCAAACTGGGTAAAGACTATTCTAAAGGAAAAAGTCAAGAGCGGAGATTAGAAGAATCTCAAAGGATACGGGGCGGAAGTTAGAAGTTTGTGAGTTTAAATTACCGTCTAGGGACATTATTAAAAAACTATCCGATAATCTTTCGAATAAATCTTCATATTTGAAGTGGTGCTAGGGTTCAGGCGAGAATTACTTATTGAGTATTCAAATAAGGAAGAGCTCCGAGGACTTAATCCTAACTTATCAAATGATGTTCTTGATGCATTGGCAACCGACGGCCTATTTGAAAATCGTAGTGATAAAATGAAAATTTTGACTGAAAATGAGAGAGATACAAGAAAAAACAAAAATGAAGGCAATCCATGTAAATAATATGATGTTGGTAATGCTTTCCCTATTTCTAACTTCACCTCGATTTGCCTCATCACAGTTCTTGGTTTTAAATCAAGATGATTCAATTTATAACCTCAAACATTATGAGCTAAATACTAAAGAGCTCTACAAAACAGATTTCAATATTGAGGTTTTTAATGTGATATATCCGGAGCAACAAAATCAACATGAACGCATATTATTAGTCTCAATCCTTCCTGATGTGCTAACTGGTGAGCTGTGGGAAGAAATAGAAAGTAAAGATGTTGAAAATAAAACAATAGAGCCCGATGCATATTGTCGTGAGCTCTTTCCGTTGGGTAGAACTAATAATAATATGGTTGTCTTAAAAACGTTAAATAAAATCAGGCTCATTAAGAAAGAGGACAACAAAATATGGGTCTCGAAAAATTGCTTAGTTGAGGCGTTCGAAGTTATCCCCGAAGAACCTGTATTTTTCTCAAGCTTTTATGGACAGCTAGTATTAAATCAGACTACTGTATCTATAAAAGACTTTATTAACCAGTATTCATTAGCTCCATCGAAGAAGATAGACGGTTCCACTATATCGACTTTAACGGTGCCCGGACACGCTGCCGATTTAAATGGATGGCGCGTATGGAAAGAATTTCTTTCGAAAAAAATAACAATAAATGACCAAGAAGTGGGATATCAATTTTGGACCAGCGCAAAAACAAACGTCGCTGACAATTATGATGTTGCTCAAGGTATTGGAAGATTTGTGTATGTTCCCACTAGAGGCATTGTTGGCGGATCATATGATTTTTATTTTAGGAACCCTCCGGGTGTCTACCGTGAACTTGTAGGGAAAAAAGTGCATACACATAAATTAACTGATCAGGAATGGTACCAAGCTGTTTTGGCGGAGAAAATTATGATCGCAGAGGGAATAGATATAGATTAGCTTTCGATGTGAACCCTATATGACTATATTTTCCAGTTCAGGGGCAAAGGTTGTTGTCGACTAATAAACAGAATAGACTTTGCTGATGAATTATCTTCAAACCAAAAGGTAGTCATGAACTACCTTTTGCTTGAATAGCTCTAGTTAAGTATTTACTTAACCTTCAGATTTATTTTGGTTTTTTTGGACTTAAGCCATGGGGCAGAAAGTTGGACCTCTGCTTGCTGTCCTGGCTTACCGGTAGATTGTAAATAGACAATCATTTTGCCGTGATATGCGCGTTGCCGATTATCCGTATAATCGCCCATATCTGCATTGTTGCCCGCCTCTAAGCCCAGTAAACGCACATCTCCTTCTACCTCGCAGGTGATTTCATCGTCGGCAATAACCACCGGAATTCCGTTTTCATCGACAATCTGCAGTTCAATCTGAGCCACTCCTGCATCTGCATCAATAGTGATCGGTTCGGAAGAAACCAAATTGATGGCCGCAGGACGACCAGATGTTTGAATATGATGACGTGTCGTTTCCGCTCCACGATCATCCAGTCCGATTACTTCGAGTTTTCCCGAAGCATAGGGTACATCCCAGAATATAATACCATTCTTTTGATCATGGGACTTTTTATCACCAATAATTTTTCCATTGAGCTCTAACCTGGCTGCGGTGGCATTGGTGTAACATACCACGCGGATTTGTTGTCCTTCCTGGTAGTTCCATACTGGCCAGGCGTCCATAGATGGCTCATTAGATTTATTTCTATCATTCACTGGGTAAGAGCCTAGGTAGGCCATCGGCACATCCGACCACAGCGATTGACGGAAGTATCCCCGTGGTTTAATGAATCCAGCGAAATCCACTAGACCTGAATAGAATCCCCGGGAAGGCCAGCGGCCAGATTCACCAAGGTAATCGATACCTGTCCATAAGAACTGCCCAAAGATATGTTCATTATCGCGCACGGATTCCCAAGCAGCGAGGTCATGTCTATTTTCACTGCCATAAATTACTCTTTCTGGATAACGCTCATGATCCGATTGGTATCTGCTTTCCGTATAGTTGTAACCAGCGATATCCAGCACAGAAGGGTATTCCGTTTCGTTGGACATCGCCACGCCTGCTAGGCCCGCCGTAACAGGTCGGCTGTTGTCGTATTTTCGTACTACAGCAGCTAGTTTTTTTGCAATTACACCGAGCCTCATAGCATCCGGCGCATCGGCCTTGTAACCGCCAAACATCGCTTGGGTGAATCCTCCAGGACCCTCACCAGATAATACCGGATGGGAATAAGGATCATTTGGATAATCTACTTCATTACCGATGCTCCACGCAAATATGGATAAATGGTTACGATCACGTTTAACCATATCGGCTAAATCACGTTCTCCCCACTGCTCGAAATAATCGAATGATCCTTGAAAGCCAGGTGTACCGACATTCCACCCTTCTATCCATTTACGTTTTGGGAATTCCCACTCATCAAAAGCCTCGTTCATAACAAGTAAACCTAACTCATCACAAAGAGCATATAATGCGCTTGCCTGTGGATTATGACTCGTGCGGATTGCATTTACACCTATCGATTTTAATGTAAGCAACCGGCGACGCCACACCTCGGGATACATCGCTGCCCCAAGTACACCTGCGTCGTGGTGTATACATACACCTTTCACTTTCATCTGTACGTCATTTAAAGCAAAGCCTTTGTTAGGGTCGAATGTGAAAGAACGGAATCCTGTTTTTACTTCTGAATAATCACTTTGCGTTTTTCCATCTACAAGGACAGTAGTCCTAAGGATATACTGCGCTGGGTTATCCAAACTCCACAACTGCGGTTTTTTTACGTTCATTTCTAATGCTAAAGTTTGATCAGCGCCTGCATTGATTTGTGTTTTAGTGGTTTTTTTTGCAACCACGGCGCCGGATGGATCAAGCAGCTCAGAGACCACCGTAGCAGCAGTGTGCTGGGCATCCCGATTAGTAAGATCAACCTGCACATGCAAGATCCCATTGTTTGCTTTTAGCTCAGGGTAAGCATATACGCCCCACTGGGCGATGTGGACAGGAGAGGCCTTTACGAGCCATACGTCCCGGTAGATTCCCGATCCTGTGTACCAGCGGGAATCGGCACTCTGGCTATGATTGACCTTAACGGTGATAATATTTTCTTGACCGTACTTCACCAGCTTGGTGATATCATAGCTAAAAGAAATATAACCGTTAGGACGCGTACCTAAAGATTTTCCGTTGATAAATACCTCATTGCGGTTATATACCCCTTCAAAGTAAAGGTAAAGCTGCTTGCCCTGATCACCGCTAGGCACGGTCAAACTCTTTTTATACCAGCCGATTCCGCCTGGGAGGTAACCTGTTGCACTCGCCAGACTTGGGCTAAGGGGTAGCCCAACACTCCAGTCATGCGGTAGTTGCACGGGCTCCCAAGATGTTTTTTCGCCCGCCGGGAAATTATTGTGTTGTGAGATTGCGCTGTCAATTTCACCTAAGTGAAATAGCCAGTCGCCGTTTAAACGTGTGCTCTGTCCGAATCCAGGTTGTGCAAGAAGTGCGGTACATGGGAAAAGGGCGACAAGCAGCACGAGGGTTATATCTTTAAATATTTTAATCATCTTTTTGCTTTTTTATACTTTCAGATCTAGTGGCTTAGTTAATGAGTAGGTTTAATGGGCAGAATTGCACCGTGCTCATCAAAAATTAGAGGATCCATACAAACCTCGCGGTTGAACCCGGCAGCATCCCCCATATGAATGCCATCAGGATAACTAAACCGGTGGTATACAATATACCACTGATCTTTACCTGGAATTTGTAATACCGAGTTATGTCCTGTTCCGTAAATTCCCTGTGTACTATCTTTTTGTAGAATGAGGTTGTCCGTCGGGATATCGATGGGCCCATAAGGCGATTTTGAGGTGCCATAACGCACCCGGTAATCAGGACTTCTTGTATCATTTTCAGACCATAGAAAATAGTAGGTGCCGTTACGGTAGATAACGTATACGCCCTCGCGGAATGTATTATCAGGAGTAATAACTTTCGTCGTGTTCCTTTTTAGAGAAACCATGTCGGGATTTAATTCCGCCACAGCAAGATATCCATTCCCCCAATAAAGGAAGCTCTTTCCGGATTTAGGGTCCTGGAAAACTGCAGGATCGATCTCCTGTCCGCCGGTGATACCTGTAGGTTTAGAAGCTATCAAAGGCCTTCCTGAATCTTTAAAAGGACCTGTGGGATTATCCGAAACGGCTACACCAATTTTCTGCGCAGCAGTGAAGTAATAGTAATACTTGTAATCTCCTTTCACTTTCTTTTCGGTAATGGTGGGAGCCCACGCGTTGCGAGGTCCCCAAGGAACATCACGCCTAAGATCCAATATAACGCCTTCGTCCTCCCATGTTTTTAGGTCACTCGAGGAAAAGGTTTTAAAATAATACCCACCCCAGCCATCAAAACCGTCGCTAGTAGGGTAGAGGTAATATTTGCCCGTTTTATTGGAAAACAAAATATCGGGATCCGCGTAATGGCCATCTAAAATAGGGTTTTTCTTTAACGAAAGCTTTAGCCCATCAGGTGTCCCCCAGCGGGAGGTTAATGTGGATAGTTCGTCCCTAGTGAGTGGAATGATAGAGCCGTGGCGCGGATGAAAGTCCATTTTTACTTCTTTGTCAATCACGGTGAACTGATCGAGGTCCACTGTCTCGGTAAATTGATAGGTGCCCTTGCCGTATACGTCATACATTAATATGTATTTATCTGAATGATTAAGCTTGAATATGCTGGATCCTTCAACAGCCTCTGTTGTTTGCTGTTTATAGCCTGGCTGCTCTATCCATTTTCCTGATGTTAGAGAATCGGTGATGGCCAGTTTGATGCCATCTCCGTTACCTTCTGTTTTATAGAATAGATAGAATAAACCATTTTTATTAATAATATCGCCATCGATGGTAGATTTCTCATTCTTGGGGCGAAAAAGTACTTTTGGTTCAGATTCAAAATCAGAGAATTCTTTATTGGCGTACGCGTAATACATGATATCGGGCCCCTGACCATGCTTCATCGACCAATACACCATATATTTACCTACTGATGCATCGTAAATCGTTTGTGGTGCCCAGACACGCTTTAATGCCTGCTGGCCGCTATACCGATCTTGAATATTAATTACTGTGTGCTGCCAGTTTATAAGGTCAGTAGATTTAAGCAATATTAGCGCTCTATTGGATTCCCACCCTTTGGAAGAAGTCATGTCGGTGAGTACCATGTAAAATGTTTTTCCATCCTGGGCGCGTAGAATATGTGGATCGCGGACCCCACTGGTACTGCTTATCTTTTTGGAGTCTAATACAGGGTTATTACCGTTTAGCGCGTAATAGCTGTAACCATCAGTGCTCAGGGCGTAACATACCGCTTCGTCTTTCACATCGTTTCCTTTGAAATAGGTAAACAAATAGCCTGCATAATCCTTTGGGCTCGGACCATACTTATATTCCTGCGCGCTCGCCCCCGTCATGACCGTAATTAATAAAGTGGCTAGCAGTGGAATTCTTAATATCAATCTTTTTTGTTTAAACATCAGTTGGTATTTATAGTGTGGATAGACTAACTGCCTACCCACACCAGTTTTATTTATCGTTTAGCTGTAGTTCGGTTTAGTAACCCGGATTTTGTTGTAATTTACCATTTGAAGATAATATTTCCGAACGCGGAATAGGTAGCCAGTAGTGCTTCTCTTGAAAGCTGCGACCCGACAGCACTTCCTTTCTCGTGTAGGTAAAACCATTCGCTGCCTTAGTGATGGTCACGCCGTAGGCCGGAACATTTTCTGTCGTCTGGGCAATTTTCCAGCGGCGTACATCGTAAAATCGATGTTCTTCGAAAGCCAGCTCCACACGCCGCTCATAGCGTACATCATTTCTAAACTCATCCTTGGAACGTCCCACAGGAATTTCTGGCATATCGACCGAAGGACGCGAGCGCACCAGGTTTAGCGCCTGGCGGGCGCTCATCGTACCTCCAGCAGGCGTAATATCTGGTCCGTAAGCCTCATTTGCTGCCTCGGCATAGTTCAATAATATTTCGGCATACCGGAAGTAATTCCACGGCTGGAAGCCGGCATTACCCCATGGATTCTGAATAGGATACTCATCATTTAAGAACTTCCGTAGGTAGTAGCCCGTTTTTGAGGTGTTCCAGTTGTCTGACCCATCTCGGCTATCGCGTCCCCCAGGAAGAAACGTTTCTATCTGACGTTCGCGGTATGTCGATCCATTGTGTAATATCGTGGCATCGAAGCGTGGATCTCTATTGGCATATGGGTTAGCCGGATCGTAGCCAGATGCGGTATTTACTGAACCGTTCGCTAAGAATGGTGCTTTCCCACTAAGCATCTGGTAGTCGTCGACCAAATTTTGATAAGGCGTGTTTCCTCCCCAGCCGCCATAACCATTAGGACTATTAGCGATCTCTAGATGTACATGGTTAGCATTTTTGGTGTAGTAGCGCGCAAAGATTGTCTCGGGATTATCGTTAATAAGAAAAAGCTTCCCATAGCCACCTCCATAGAGCGAATACTTATTTAATGCCATTACTTGTGCTGCTGCTTGCGTAGCCTCCTCCCAGCTGCCCGCACCGTACAATGGGCTTGCAGCATAGAGTGCTAGTCTTGATTTCAACGCCAGAGCAGCTCCTTTAGTAGCCCTTCCGGCTACCCATGAACCGGAGTTGTCCAAAGGAAGTTTCTGAGCGGCCTCATCGAGCTGGCTTAGCATATAATCCATGCCCTCTTGGATAGATTTGCGATCAAAAAGTGCTGGACTTGTAAAGTCATCGGTTAGGTTGTAGACCGTATCCCCCAGTAGTACTACCCGGCCGAAGTTACGTACTAGATCGTGGTAGCGAAATGCACGGATGAACTGCAATTCTCCTTCAAGAATACGCTTGCGTGACTCACTGATCTCAATTCTGGAAAGGACGTCAAGTGCGTAATTACACTCGCGGATGCTGCGATAGCTGCGCGCCCAGATGGACCCCGCGGCACCTAAATTCTCTGGTGATAACTGTCCACGGACGATAAGCCAGGTGTTATCATCATTCGTATACATGGATTCGTCTGTCAGGGATCCCCATAATGCGTATTCGAAGCCCCGCCCGAAGCCAGGATTGGTACCATCCGCCTCACTACCAATGATGCGCTCACCGATATACCGGTTGGTGATGAAGGCCTCAAGTAATACCGTGTCGGATTCGATAGACGCCGTGGAGATAACATCGGTTGGCGTTACATCGAGTAGGTTTTTATCGCAGGATGCTAGTGTAGTCATTCCCGCAGCAATAAGTGCTATATATTTTGTTAGTGTTTTCATTGTTGATCCGCTGAGATTAAAATTTAAGGTTTAGCCCTAGATTAATAATACGTTGCTGCGGGTAGAACTGCCCGCTGCCGCTATTACCTTCCGGGTCGTAGTCTTTAACCTTGGAGAAGGTCAGCACGTTAAAGCCATTAGCATACACGCGTAGACCGCCCAATTTAATTTTAGATAAAGCCGCGCTAGGGAAGGTGTACCCGATTTCTACATTCTTTAGACGTAAAAATGAGGCGTCATTTAACCAAAAAGTGTTATTATAAAGACCGCCACTAACCATCGATGAGGCGCGCTCACCAACTTTAGGGTAGTCCCCACTAGGATTATTAATCGCGTTGTAACGGTTATCCGCCCAGCTGCTGTAGAAGTTACCTACTGTCCCTGACTCGGGCAAT
>JAALOO010002284.1_pt1 | contig 10892 bp, 4 predicted proteins | sample 7257641 | NCBI WGS metagenome assembly JAALOO01 (sample SAMN14085613, study PRJNA598686) | mite metagenome | biome: ENVO:01001000; feature: ENVO:01001002; material: ENVO:01001226; isolation source: single female mite from University of Michigan culture on fish food culture... ... | reverse complement strand
AACGAGAGAGAGAAAGAGAGAGAGAGAGAGAGAGAGAGAGAGAGAGAGAGAGAGATAAAGAGATTGACATTTTTTTGTGTGTATTGGCATTGTGGACAGAATGTCTTCTGTCTGTTTTTTGCCGGTTTACTTGCACAGTATTTAGGCATTATTATTTATTGCCGCCACTTGAATCTAGTCAATCAGTCAGTCAACCAGCCAGTCAAACTGTTTTGTGACTGACCGGCAGTAAAGTACAGACTGAACAGAATGAAGCAAAAAAAAGAAAAAAAAGAAGAAGACAAGCAGTAAAAATCGCCCTTGGTGGTCGACAGTTTGGTTATTTGATGAGAGTTAGCTGCTGCTGCTGCTGTTGCTGCTATTTTGGCGGTGGTAGTCTTCTCGGCACTGCATTTCCTGCCACTTTGATCGCGCGCGCCGCAGCGTTCACTAAATGGAACTGTCAAATAGATCAACAGTACTTAGCGTGTGTTCAATGGGCAGATAGAGTGAATGGAGTGAATGAAAAAAGAAAAAGAAAAAGGAAAAAGGGAAAGATGGCCTATTACTTTGCCCAGCAGCAGCAGCAGACACAGTGTTTTCCCTCGCATTTATTGTACAACAGTTTGTAACATTATCATCATCTGCAGCAGCAACATAGCACACAGCTGGGGATGGGAAAATTATGCACTGATTGGCACTTAGTGGCCAAGAGGAGAAGGCTTGCAGGGATTGAATTCTAGTCGGGCAGTCGTTTTCTATTTCGTTTTCCTTCTTTTTTTAAATTGAGGTTCCAATTTTCTGCAGTCCTGCTCGTTTTGCAGTCCATCAGTGCCATCAGCGGTATGGCAGTCAGTCAATGTGGTACGCCAATTGAATCGGCAAATGAAAGGAGAAAAAAGCTAAAATGAGCTCAAAATGCTTTGATTTGATATTTGAATGTGTATGTGTGCGCTTTTTACATATTCCTTTTTTCAATTTGCAATTACAACAAAAAGAATAGTTTGCAAACAATTATTAATCGGTAATTTAAATTTAATAAAACAGTTTTTGCCATTATTGCACGTTCTTGCTGCTCAGCCAATTATAAAATGATGATGATTTAGCAATAGTATTGCCCGTTTTTATTAGTTTTAACTGAAATTTAAAGGAAAGAAAGCATTTGTGGCAGTCGTTGTACTGCATATGTAGTAATAATGAAGTCGCTCTAAAAGGAGATTGTAACTGTAATAAAATTAATTTTTTATTTTGCTAAATAAACAAAAAAAGGCAATTACTCAATCGATTGCAGCAGATTATTTTAATAATAACTGCGCCCGCGCGGCTTATTCATTTAGTTTCAGAATAATAAATACAATGAAAAATGTAAATACACTGCTAGGGCAATCACGCTAGTTTTTTCCTAAAGCAGTGTATCGTTTTACTTAAACAAAAATTAAAAATCTATTAACTGCAACAAATGTCGTTATTACTTTTATGTGTTTGTTTTACAATTTTGTGATTTTTAATAAATAAAGTTTGCATTAAAAAGTTGCCTAAATTGTACTGTCTCTAACTACAACGGTAGTAGTAAACGTGTTACTATTGCCGCTTTACTGCAGCTGTTGCAGCATAAGTGTTTAATAGCTGTTGCAACTACACACACATACACACGACGACTTCGATTTAATTAAAAAACTGCAGCAACAGCAGCAGCAAGGGCAACTTTGCTAGAAACTTGCAAATGATAAATTAACAATCATAAGTCTAGAAAGCAACCAAAAGTCGTATTCATTGAGAAGTTAATCACAAAAACTACAAGCACTGGGTGGGTAAGAAAGTTAGTAGAAAACAGGCGGTAAAACTAAACAAGTTAAGGTGACATTGGCATGTTCTTTGCTTTATTACAAAACTTGTGTTCGTTTCTTTAGATTCATTTTTCATTCTTTTTTCATTTTAGCCTAAAGGATTTTTTTCCAAAAAAATATGTATTGATGTGTTTTTGCGTGTGACCTAGTATATTGATTGAAATTAAAAAGATAGTGTGATTACACTAAAAACAAAATTAGACATGAGAACATTAATCATTGTATAAGTTAAAAACTAACATGATGACTTGCGTAATATCTTTTTTCAAACATTCTAACAAATAATATTAGTAATGTTAACCTACTTTTTAATTGACACAATTCAAAAACTTAATTTTATTGATGCGTGGGTTTTGATTAAAAAACTTATTTTTTAAAATTTACTAGCTAAGAAGCTTTGATTGCATAAAGTTGAAAGCTAAAATTGACAAAACACAATGTTGCTGAACTTATTGCGGTTAGCATTTGCTATTTCACTCAATTGTTTTTTACTGAACAGTTTGTGTGATAATTTAATATCATCACCAGAAAGACGTTCCCCTAATACTCACACAAGCTCAAAGAAAAAAAGAGGAAAATGACCCAATCCCTGACTAAATTACTACAACTAAACTAAAATACACTAACGATGCACTGCACTACTATTTCCGTTTCCGCTCTTTCCGCTCAAACCGTTTCAGTCGTTTTGCAGCCGGTTAAGCTTCAAATTGGTAATGGGGAAACAGAAGAAGGGCAGCAAAACATAAACTCGGGTCACATTACATATACCCACTTTAAACTTTTTTGTCCAGTTATCCTTTTTATGTTCTTTACTAACACTAATAATATAATTTAATTAATCGAGTTGTTTTTTCTTTTTTTACAGATTGACCATTTATTTGACAAAAAACTACAAACCAGAAAATTGAAATAAATGAATTAATTTAAAAAACAATATTTTTTTGTGAAAACCGTTACAAATTAAATTTTTGCAAGATCAACACAACGTTTGAAATTAAAGTAAGTAATGTTTTATTTATTTTTTCAAGTCACAATGCAGCAATTTAAAAAACTGGTTTGCAAAACTTTAGCAAATTGATCAGCAAATAACCGGTTTCAGTTTGTTTAATCACGGTTTGGCTTGTCATTATCACTGCCAACACTTTTATCCTTTTTAAAATTTTTTTTCTTTAAAAGCTGTAGTCCCTACTAATCTAATAATAATAAAGAACTGACCACTGGTAAAATTGATTACTGCCTCTCTATGCCAACAACCGTTTCTTAACCGGCGTTTTATAATGTTGCTGTTGCTACTGCTATTGATGAAACTACCCAAAAGCAGCAGCAGCATCAGCATTTGACTAATCGGGTTTCAATTGCTGCACCCGCCGTTGCCCCTGCCGTTGCTGTTGCCGTTAGTTTTTCTGGTCAAATTTGCAAATGTCAGCAAAAATAGAGGTTAAATTATAATAAGAAACGATTTACCAGCAATAATAGCAGCAACTGCAGCAGTAGCATTGGACCACCAACAACGCAACTGCAGCAGCAGCAACAATAACAACTGACCCTTACTCACCAGCAAAAATCGAAAGTAGTCAGCAGCAACACTGACCAAGAGAGAAAGAGAGGAATCATGACTAACCTAGACGTAAAACCCGTCTGACCAGGGCAATTAGCCACTCGATTTGACTCGGCAGTATTTATTTTTATCTATTTTTTCTCTCTTTCTCTTTCTTCTTATTCTTTTTGTTTTGCACTTACCTCATCGATCTTTCTCCCGTTTCCCAGTCTAACCATTGCCTAAAACTGTTCTTTTTCTTTTTTTGTTCTGATGCTTAAGCGGCGGTGGTGGTGGTAGTGGTGGTCATTCTTGTCGAGCTCGGCAATTATTGCCAATTATTTATGCGAGAAACACACAGCATGCAAGCAAGCAAAGAAACGTTGTCAGCAAAGCGAAAAAGCAATTCTTATTAGTCTGGGCGCTCTAATTAGGCGCAAATGTTGTTGTTCTCAGCGGCAACAGCAGCGCAAGCAGCAGACAATTGGCAACAACAACGGCAATAAAATGATAATTTAACATCGAGATCTAATTAGCCAAATGATGAGTGTGAGAAAATAAATAAAAGAAAGCAAAATGAGACTGATTGGCAAAACCTAATGAAATAACAGCAAACAAAAAAGCTTTTTGCTAAAAATATAGTAATAATGAAATTTTTATTTTTAGCAATATTGATCACTTTAAACTGTATACACACTAGCTAAGTATGTTAAAAAAAGTTTTAATAAAAATCAGTCATTTTGTGAGTTTAAGGATTTTGTGCGTACAACAAAACAAAAGAGTTTTTAATTTTGACTAATATTAAATTTGTTGTCAACGTTAAACATCCACAAAAAATGCACTGCTAGTAAACTTAAAAGTTTTAAAATGTTTGAAGCACACTAATAAAAAACTTCAATTCTATCAGTAGCTGTTGATGCTGTTTTTTTGTTGTTGTTATTGTTGTAATTTAGCTAATAATAAACTCATCAATCACTTTCCTTTTTTGATCATCCCGATCAACCACCAAAACACTATCGATTGCTGTGAATACTTTTTTGTGAAACAGTTTTTTTGTTTTGCTATTTTAATACTTGAGCTACATGACATGACAACACATTCACTCACACAAGTGCAAACACAAAAATAACAGTGCATTTTAAATTAAAAAAAATTATTTTTTATAACTTGATCAATTAAATTTGAAAATGATTTATTTTTTTGTTAGTTTTTTGTTGTTTTGATTTGTTGAAAAAATTTTGTAAAAAACATACCATAAGTTTGAAGTGGCAATAAGTTAAAATGATAATAAAGATAAAAAGGATTAACAGAATAAGCAAATGTTTTGTGCTTAATGAAGATACAAAAGCATAAATAAAATATTCTAAATGTTAAGCACAGTGTTTTGGCCAATGTAACAACATTATGCTAAGTAATAACATTTTTTTAAAGTTTTTGTGGTTTAAGCTGTTGTTCAGATTTGTGTGTCTGCGTTAAAAACAGATTTAACTACAAGTGTTTTTTAAAAATTTTTAAACAAATTTTTTAGGCAAAATGTGTTTAACTTTTTTTGTTTTTGAATTGTTTACTTTTTTCTTTTTTAACTTTTTGTTACATTGCTTTCTAAGTTAGATTTATTTGTATAACAAATTTTTTTAAGTTTAATAAGTAAAAAGAACAAGTTTTAGGTTATTTACATTTAAATTTTAAAAATAATGATCTTTTGTTGTTAGGCTGCCAATTGCTGCTAATGACAATAACAAGTTTAACAAAACTGCAATAAAAAGTGCTGCAACTTTAATTTACTATAAACCTAATTATTGCAACAATAAAATTGCAATTTTTTAACAGGCAAAAAAATAGTTTCACAGTTTTTCTGACATTAAAATTATTATCAAAAAATAGCCAATAATGTAACTAATTGGAAAAAGTTGACTTTGTAAAAAAATTAATAAAACTTAAGTTAAAAAACAACTTTTTTCCCTGTGTCTTACTTTTTTTCTCTAAACTGCATCTATTAAGCAGTTATTAGCAATTATTGCCTTTTTACACTTGCGTTCTAGATGTGTGAAAGAGCGAAAGTTTCCACGAAAGCTGTTAATGGAAACAAATTTACCTTCTGAACAGTTTTAGCAGCAACAGAACTAAAAGCCTCAAAAAGGCGCCGTTTTTTAAGTGCGCCATCAAATTGTGCATTTCATTTGCGGCTTGAGAGAAAGAAAAAGAGTGGGAGAGAAAGTGAGAGTGTAACGGCCGCTAATTAATACTGCTGCCAGCACGAAGACGGCAACGACGACAGCGAAGGCAACAATTAAGCTCACCTATTAGCGCGTTTGGCGGCGAAGGCGGCGGTAAAAGGCAGGAAAGAGAAAGTGAGAATGAAAAAGAAAAAAAACGGAAAAAAGAAGCAAAAGATTGCTTTTTAGGTCGGTTTTAAGTTAGCTAGTCTTCTGCTGATTTTTTTTCTCTCTTCCATTTTAGTTTTTTAGTGCCGGCATAGTAGTTCAATTCACTGTCAGACTGAATGACCACACACTGGCCAATTGGCCGGCCAATCATCACTGCCATTTTTTCTTTCTGTGTGAGTGTGTGTGTGCTGGCAGTCATTTGCTCAGTCTCTCCCTTCCACTTCTTTTTTTTGCTCTAACACGTTCACTCAACAGTGCCAAATGCGCTAGTGCTAATTGAATTAATCAGCAACAATAGAATTATTTCATTACAGTTTGGCCGGTGGTGGTGGTAGTAACATTAGTATACTCTACGTAGAGTAGCAGTAGCAGTAATAGTAGTGGTGGTAGTGGAACTAGTACCATAAAGTAATGATAAAAAGAGCAAAAGGCAGTTTTTACTCACTTGTCTTCATCGTGATGGTACTTCAAATCTAGGCAATAACTCACTTTTAAAAAAGACACGCACACAAATGTGCTTCAGACTTTACTATACTGCATTGCAAGTGTTATCTTTTTTAGCCGACACTTAGGACACCACTTTCCTGACTCACCTGTGTTTACCTGTAAACACTAAGCACAAAGTAGTGTATTTAAGAGCACTTCTGTGATAAAACCTCATTCAATAAATGTGAATAAATCTCACTGCAGACTGAGAGATGAGTTTGTTGCAGCGTATTGCAACTCAGCGGCAATCCAAATGTTTAGTTGTTATTTGCTCTTTTATTCTTTTTACGTTCACTACTACTTCAACTGAACACCACTTGTGTCCCTCTAAACCCTGGTTGTCACATGTTGGTAAATGTCAACTCAAACATTTAACAACAAAACTCAAACATCAAATAGAGCAGTATTTAAATGCAGTATTATTGTAAATTTAGGGAAAAAGAAAGAGGTATCAAGCACTGATGTTGTAAGCTCAAGTGCGTGCACAGTCCTGATTTGCTTTGCCAAACAGAAGTTTTCCTTTTAAAAAATCACAGACGACAGCTGTTTTGATTTTGCTGTCTTTTCACTTGCGTAGTTTCAGGTTTATTTCAAGTACAGACTAAACAGGCGCCTCAACTTGGCTGCCAAAAGTAAAACAAACATAATAAAACTAAAGTGAAACTTTTTTTTATCACTACTTTTCACTATTGCGCTTTACAACAAATTAAGTTAACTACAACTTTGTAAGTTAGTTAGGTTACAAATCAAAAAGCTAAAATAGTTGTTTTAAAGTTAGTTTTAGAAAGTGTTTTGCATATTTGTACTGCTTGTTTCTTTACTAAACTAATTTTTTATTTTAAATTTTTTGTTTTTATTTTTATTGTAGTGTTTTAAAATTTAAAAAAATTTAGGTAAACTAAATTGACAAACATTTCAGACAACTTTTTATTGTCAATTTTTACTTTGGCTTAAAAATATTGTTATCAGTTGGTGCACAATTTTATCACAAACAAATATTTAAAAAATAAAAATATAGTTAGACCAAGATAAACTGCCTGTAACGAAAACTAATCTACATTGAATTGAGTAGTAGTGTATATTCAAACTTAAACTTACTACTCACATGTTGTATTTTTTTCCCATTCTTTTTTCCTTCTCTCTTTTCTTTTCCTCTAAATAATTTACATTTTTAAATCTTTTTATACGATACGCTTATTAAAAAGAGCAGTTCTATTTGCCCCATTAGTTGAGCAGCAGAACATTAGAACGTTAAATGGGCAACTGCACCAACAAAAGTTGCAGTTGAAAGTGAGAGAGTTTTTTATTTGAAGTTTTTTGCACTTTTTCCCCTTTTTCTCTCAATATCAGTTTTATTACACACTCACACTCTTGCACTTTTACACACTCATCGACACAACGACAACTGAAAAGCAGCAGCAGCATTTGGCGGCAATAGTAATAAATAAATAAATAAATAAAGTGCTCAATTGTGTGAGTGAGTGTGTGAGGGTGAAAGAGGGTCTGTGTGTCATTTCCATTGCCATTGCCAGTGGCTTCAGAATGTTGATGTTTTGGCTGCTGCTGCTGCCGCTGTTTCATCTAAAAAATTTTCGAAAAGCGTGAAACAGTGTGTTTAGCAACAACTGCGTGTGTGTAGATGCCGCCTAAGTGCGTAAAGACACTCGTCGTCATCGTCGTCGTTCAGCTAGTTACTGCGCTTTTTCTGTCTGTTTTCCCTTTTTTCTCTATTTCTAACTCAATCAGCTCTCGGTCAACTACTGTCGCAGCAGCAGCAGCTACTCTCACTAAATAGACTTTAAATCGATAAATAATTGAGCAGGCTTTTTAGCGGCGACGAAAACGACAGTGAGGGCAACGACAGAAGTAAAAAACAGCAGGAGCAAAAGCAACAGCAAAAGCGGCAAAAACTGATTTTTAGTATACAGTGTTTTTTGCCGTTGATGCTGATGCCAATGAGCTTTTTAAAATTTTAAAAACTTTTTGTTTGTTTTTTGTTTTATTTTTTATTCGATTTTTAGCTAATAAAAAAGACAATCTGCAAGTTGTGTTGCTACTAAAATTTGCCGTTTTTTTAAAAAACTCATATTCTAGTTTGCAAAAAACTGCATTGAAGTGTTTTTTGTCAGTTTTCAGCTGTTACTTTACTGTCAAAAAAATGCACCAGTGTATAAACTCATTTTTCAACATTTTTTACACAAAAAATTGTTTGCATTTGTGGCAGAGGCTGATGTAGGGGAAGCTTTACTGCTTTACTTTGTTGCATTGAACTGCCGATTGCCCTTTGCCCTTGCCATTCATTGAAAAAAGAAACCAAAAAAACAAACGTTAACTATAACCATCAGCAGCAACAGCAGCAGCAGAGTCAAAAAGTCTTAAACCAAAAACTGAAAGCTTAAACCAACAACATTAGCATCAGCATCAGCACTAACAGTCAGACGACAATTTGATAAATTGACATGTACGGTGGAGCTCACCCACTTTCACTCGCTCTTCCTGGTTAGTTGTCGTTGTAGTTGTCGTTGGTTGTGTAGTGGTGGTGGTGATGGTCCTGACAACGCTAACAGTGGTGGTGGTGGTGGCACTGATTTTCAGCTCCTCTAAATCGGAAATCAGACATTAGAGATGCCAGATCGTCATTTGAGAATCGATGTCAGAACGGGCTGTTGCTACTGCCGCCGTTGCTTTTGCCAATGTTTTTCCTCCTCTTTTCTGCACCCAACACACACACACACACACACACACTAAACGCATTTGCAAACCCAGCCAACTGATTTAGGACGATTTGAAAAAAATGGGAAACGAAAGGAAAAAATCATGCAAGCGAATGGCAGATCTAGATGAGAGTGAGTGAGTGAGTGAGTGAGCTGCTGCTGCTAATGCAAAATGTGTCGGCTGTTCGCTGCTGGGCTGTGTTTTTGCACCGCTGCTCTGTTTTCTTGTCCATAGTTGGGCAGTTGCCGTTGCCGTTGTTGATGCTGCTGCTGCTCAATCCCAATCCCAATTTTCTGGAACAGAGAGAAAAAAAGAAAAAGAGATTGAGAATGAATCGAGAATCACTGTCTGTTCAATTCGCTGCGTGCGTGTGACTACCGTCGCTGCCACCGCCTCTGACGTTTCTACTATGAATGCATTACCATCACCACTATCATCACCGCCAACATCAGTAGAGTATCAGCCAAAAAAATGGAGCGGAAAAGCGAATAGGATAAAAGAAAAGAGCGGCAAACGCCGGAAAGACGCCGACAAGCGAGGGAGGGAAGAAAGGGAGAAACATTTTACAAAAAACACACAGAACACAGAATAAAAATTAGGGGTTGAAATTAGAAAAGGGGAAGGAGGGCAGGAAAAAAAGAAAAAATAGAAAATTGAGATGCGGATAGGGAGTTTGAGGAAGAGGAGGAAGAGGAAGAAGAAGAGAAGATGAAAAGCAGGCAAAGCGGGTATAATCAGATTGAGGCTAGTCAGACGAGCGAAACGTACTGCTTCTGCTTCTGCCTCTGCTTTTTTGCTCCTTTCGTCGCCGATTCGGACGGTTCAGCAATTTGAAATGCGAAAAAACGCAGACGGTTTTATTCCATTTTGCCGGTTGTAAGCTGGGCAAAAAATGAACTCAGAAATAGCTTCTACTTCTACCACCACCACCAGCATAGTACCATGTGCAAAAAGATGAGCTCAATTAGATATGTTTAATTCACTGAACACTTTACTTGACTGAGCATTTTGACGCTACTGCTGTGATTGCAGCTGTTTCAACAACTGCATCATTATTATTATCACCATTGTCAGTTTGTGTAAAACACAACTACTCACTAAAAATGATTGCGGGGGCGGAATTTGAATTGACAGGAGACGAATGGACTGCAAAAAAAGAAAAAGAAAAAAGAAAAATCAGAATATTATTGTGGATAGTTTTAACAGAATTGTTAAAACAACAGCAGTAGCAGCAGCTGTATTAAGAGTTGTTAGTGAAAAGTGAAGATAGTGGAAAAAGATAAATAGTAACGCAGTGAACACTTTTCAACTGATTCGAACGGAAAGAAAAATAAATAGACACTGAACGTTGAGATCTTCTTTTTCTTTTTTTTTATTCTTTGAAACTGAAACCAACCGGTTCGTCGGTTGGTCGGTCTTCATTTCTATCCTTTTTTTTCGGTGTTTGTTTGCTGTTGGACAAAATTTGCAGCAGCTGCTGCTACTGTTGCCGTTGCTTTTGCTGCAACACACGAATCATGTGATCAGAATTACTAATGGCAACACACACACTGAAAAAGAACTGGAAATAAAAAACTGAGCAGGGAATCAACAGCAAACTAAGAAGGAACTTTAACAGAAACAGCAGCAACGGCGGCAGCAAAAACCCAACGAAAAACCAAAAAAACGAACGAAAGACTAAAAAGCTGGACGCAAACGGAAAAATAGGGGTTGAATTAAAAAGGACAGAAAACACAAAAAAGCAAACTGTTCAGCCGTCTGTCAGACAGACGGCAAAATAAAAAAAGAAAAGAAACGTGAGGTTAAAGAGCGGTTGAAGCAGCAGCAACAACAGCAACAGTCAATAGAATTCACACACGCACTCTAACTCTAAAATGAAACGAAAACTCTAAAGAGAGAGAGAGAGAGAGAGAGAGAGAGAGAGAGAGAGAGAGAGAGAGA
>JAALOO010002032.1_pt1 | contig 10897 bp, 11 predicted proteins | sample 7257641 | NCBI WGS metagenome assembly JAALOO01 (sample SAMN14085613, study PRJNA598686) | mite metagenome | biome: ENVO:01001000; feature: ENVO:01001002; material: ENVO:01001226; isolation source: single female mite from University of Michigan culture on fish food culture... ... | reverse complement strand
ACTCAGGCAGGCAAAGGCGCCCCACCATCAGCAGAAGCAGCACACGATTGTGCCGCCTGTATTGATTGGCAGTGCCAGCAGCAGTGGAGGCAATTCAAGGAGCCATCGACTGCCGCCAATGTCCTGCCTCTCACTCTTCTGAAGAGGCAAGCAAAGAAAGCAAAGACAAAGACAATGGAGCAGGCAGGCAAAGTGGTCAGTAGCACTATAGCTGGCTCCTAATTGCTGCCACCACTGCTGGTTCTGTCTCAGTGATCACCACAGTCATTCCTTAGGTGGACAAAGCAGTGTTCTTGTGTGCCTCTGTACTTGTATACTGACCGCTCCGCTAGGTATTGGCCAATTCCTAATCAACTTCAGGTGTTGTGCACTGACGATCTCGCCACTGACTGTCCAGCAAATGACACTACTGCAGATCTATTCGAATTATGCAAATGCCTAATTGTCATGACGGCAGTGCTGTTGCTGCCTGCAAAGACAATCATAAATTAGCAGTCCGACCAGTGGACGCCAATTTGGAAGCCACCACTACTGCCACTGACCAGTTGTTTATTTAGCATAGATATAGTCGGTGAAGCTAACAAAACTTGTACAATGCGTGCAACACAGAGAGTGGACAGTGGCGGGCAGAGTTTCAGTGAGTGACACTACCACCAGCAGATATCTATCTCTGTGTGTGTGCAAATGAATCGACTGCCACCGTTCACGGTGACAAGTGCGCCTGAATTGTCCTTCTACTTTAGTGTTTAGGGTGGAATTAAAAATCACTTGTCCGAGCGATCATTCCTTTTTTCTGGTGGCCAGTGGAGCAGGGAGCGGACAACAGTCGCTGCTGATTGCCGCAAATATGACGACGATCTTCTGGCGAGGCAAGGGGCCTAATAGACCACTCTTCAGTGGACAGTGCTGCTCTTGTCATTGCTCTGATTGTGCTGCTGATCTGCTGTTGCTATCAATTTAGAGAGAGAGAGAGAGAGAGAGAGAGAGAGAGAGAGCCAGAGATACTTGCCATACTTCTTAATGGTGGTAGTCAGCTAAACAGCTAAACAGCTCAATGGGCAGTTGGATAGCGCTGACCGGTGGTCATATGCCAGGTACACTTTAGAGGGCCAATTGAACAAGAGAGCCGAGAGTCGAATAAAATGGCAAATTAAAGAGCAGCAATAATTAGCCATTATATTCTCTCCCTTTCATTTTGTGTGTCTTTGTCTCTCTCTTTCTGTTCTCAATGCCTGCAAGTAAGCTGGCTCAAGCTTCGGTTGAACTAGCTTTGACTGTCACCGTTTGCGGCTAATGGCTATATAAATTTTGTTTGTGATTAGATTAATTCACGGTAATTGCCATTGTCTTCAATGGACGGAGTCCAACATTCAATGAGTCGACCGGAGTGAGGTGTCGCCAAGAAAGGAAAGAGAACAAGAGAGAGAGAGAGAGAGAGAGAGAGAGAGAGAGAGCTTGAAGATCTGAATGACCGATGTCATTGCAGGTCGCCGTCCGGTCAGCTGACGAAGAAAGAGGAAGGAAGATGCAGTAGTGAGGACAGTGTGCACCCAGAACAAAGTACCGTCCTCGTTGTTGTCGTAATCGTCGTGATCGTCATCCTCCCTCCGCTGCCACCAATGCATAACTAATAAATTCAGAGTTTGTGCTCAATGCAGCAGCAGCAACAGCCCTTCACGTCCTTCATTGACATCATTCAAGAGAAGAAGAGAGGACAGCTATCCATCGTCGTCTGTCCAGTTCAATTTCTGAACTCTGCCCATAATTAAATCCCCGCAGCAGGGCTATTGTCAGCTCTATTCACCACTTTTGTCAACGTTTTGTCTTCTGAAGCTTCTCTGTCAGGTAGCTGTAGCTGCAGCAGCAGCACTAATGATCGTAATGACAATCAAACTGACTGGCTGTCCCAAGTACACACAGATTGCATTTGATTGAAATCATCTCCAGCTTGAAATGAGCTAATGAGCACAAAGAGAAACAGCAGAAACAGCAGCAGCAACGACAAATCGGTTCATCGTCTGAGAAACCTAACTGTATGTTCCCCTTCTTCATACACCCCCTCAAGCAGTACCTGGCGCAGATGCTTCCTCATAGATTGCATTATTAATCATCAAGATGGGTCAACAGCAGACAGTGACACTACAGCAGCATACGACAGTACAATGTTAATGAAGAACAAATCAAAGATTCTATGAGAAACTAATTTTTCCTCGACAAAGCAATTTAATAGCTCAACACAGGCAAAGCTGCTGCTGTTGCATTCAAATGAAGGTGCCGCTGTTGCTTCTTTCCTATCAACTCGTTTGACTTTTTCTTTTCTTTTTTCCCCCTCCTTCCTTTCCCTCCCCCTTTGCAAGTGGACACAAGAACACTACACAGAAACGGAATAGTCGAATGACTGGCCATCCGTGATTAGTGCCTGTCACAGAGGAACTCCACCGCCACAGACTGTCGCTGCTGCTGATGGTGCTGTTGTTGTTGCTCCCTTGCAATCAATTAATCTTGACAAATATTATACGACATGCAAAAGCAGAAGAACGTAGTAGTAATGGTAGTAGTAGTGGTCGCCAGTGTTCAAGACAATCAAAGGAGCACGTAGAGTGGCCAGTGTCATAGTATTACTAGTCAACGATAAGTATTAACTCGCAGCTCAAAAGAGTGAGAGAGAGAGAGAGAACGAGCTCCCCCTCCTAATTGCCCAAAGTTTTCTCATATCTGGCAAGGCAATTCAATAACATAAAAAGCCTGGTTGTGGAGAAGGAAGGAAAGGAAACCTGTGGAAGCAAGTGAGCTGGGGCGGACCAGTCGATTGCAACAGCCGTCTCTGTCTCTGCCGTCGTCGTCGTCACCGACCTCCTATCTATCTAATTGTTCTCCTCATCGGGCGTCGATGTTGTTTTAATTCGGTTCTCATGCGAATCAGGCGAGGAGAGAAAAGAAAGAACAGGAATAATAATAATTGGCTGGCCAATTAAGGTGCCTGGTAGTGGTGGTGGTGGTAGTGCTGGCAATCGTCGTCCACCGCTGGACACTGGTGTGCTTAGCAGCAACCAGTCTTTAATGGTGGAAGAAAGGAATGAGCCAATCGATCCACGCACAGTGTATAAGAAACTGCCAACTGTGAACACTTGCCACGGTGACCACTGAAGCAGTGCCGAGCGGTCCATTGGGCGCTATATAATGATTGCCCTTTTTATTTCTCTCTTTCTTTCTCTCACACACTCGGTACAAATCTAGACAGTGTCTCAGGAGCCAGTGAAGCGCATTTCCATAAGTTAAACAGCCTAATTCAAAGGTAGTAGCAGTTTGAAGGTGAGAAAATGCGAATGCTGATGGAGGTGATGGTGGTGAATCGGAAAAGATTCAGATGAACGCCAGGAAACAAACATGCCGCAGCACTAACAGCAGCAGCAGCAGCTTTGACTACCGCCGATAAACAGAAAAATAGCAAAAAAAGAAAAAAATGAGCGGGCGGATGCAGAAATGCTGCTTGGCAGATGCGCCAAACGGTAAAAAATAGCAGTCCAATATTGGTGTGGCACAAAGAAAACATACACAAACACACCGAGAGTGCGAGCGACAGGCGACAGGAGACTGATTGCACTGATGCATTGAAGTGAACTGGCACTCTTTGGCTCGTAAATCGATTTTCCGTTAGCTCATCACAACAGCCAGTGAGTTTGTCAGGCATTCAGTCAGTCAGTCAGCTAGTGCCTGAGTGAGTGGGCTTGAGTAAGTGCACTCCACTTCGGCTCACTTCGGTTGATTGAGGAAAAAGGCAAGTGCTTTGTCAGTGCTTTGACAAACTCCGGGCGTTTAAAAATACTAAATTAATTAGGCAAAACGATTGGAAATGATCGCAGTAGTTAGAAGTATTGAGAAGTTGATGGCAATGCAGTCAGATCTGTGAGCATGTGTGAAGCTGTCTTCTTCAGTGAGCTAGCTTCTAGTCTATGGATGAGAAGTGCCAAATGGCACGAGGCTGAGACTGACTTGAATGGGGCTATAAATAAGGAGAAAAATCTAACACTCCAATGTCTGAATGTGTGTGGTAGGAAAACGCTGTGGAATCGAAGACGAGAACGAAAAGGAAACTCTCTCCTTGGAAGAGGCGTTCGGCGCTGGTGGTGGCGAGACAAGCAAACAAGCCCCATTGACAGACATTTTAGACACCACCACCACCACCACCACCACAAGTGGCGAGCTAATTAATCATTTTCTAATAGTAAATATTTTTCTTTTCAGTGATTGATACTTCTTGCTTGCTAGTTGAGAAGGAGGATGCTAGTTAGCTGATGGTGGTGAGCTAGCTGTCCGTCACACCCGGCCCAAAGAGGGAAAGAGAAGAAGAAGAGTGAGTGAGTGAGTGAGTGAGTGAGTGGAGCTCAGCTCAGCTCAGCTCAGTCAAAACATCGAACAGCTTTAATTGCCGCATTAGTGCTGGGAGAAGATATTGCTGACAGAGTCAAGCGAGAGAGCAGAAGCAGCAGTAGCTAACCAGCCCCGATTGGCACCCAAAGCAAACACACAAGCTGAAGAAAAACTTTCCTCTCGTTTTTTTGAAGAGAACCTAATTTATTATCGTTTGATTTGACCTCACTCAGTCACAAACACACACTCTGTGCAGAAGCACAGTTAGCAAAGTTGGGTGATTTATGTCGACTTCAAGTTGTTCACTCACTCTCTCCTTGGTGAGCTCAGTGTCTGCAATGGCTGCCGTCGAACCGAAGCCCATTCGATTCGTCAGCAGTCATTCATTAAGTGGCTCTCCACCACCATCGCCGCTGTAGAGTGGTGATGCTTGGTTGTTTGTGCTTTGCACCACTTAGCATATCGTCTTACAAACACTGCTCAACAGTTGAGACTTCTTCTTCTTCTGACGGCTGATAACGGCAGTGAACAAGAGAGACTGCTAAATCGAACCGTCATCACCAGGATGGCCAGTCCTTTTCACTGTTCAAATCTCGCCCTGAATCGAACGTCAATCTATTATTGGCTGTTCAGTAGCCAGTGACCAGCGACAGTTTGTCGGGTGTAGCATCATTTGCAGTCACACACACTGACACTCACACTGACAGTGACTTGGTCAAATTCAATGTCAAAGTTCATTGAGCGGCAGAGTTGTCAAGAGTGGTCGGCAGTCGCAGAGAGTGCAGACAAGAGCAGCGACAAAAGTCGAATCCACTCATCCCCAGTCACCCTAATCCACGATCCAAATCAAAACAGCAATCAAAGCAGCAGTTAACAAGTTTATGGGAACGGAAACTCGCATTTAAAAGCTAATTAAATCTGCTCAAGTTAAAGACAATAAGAGAGAAAGAGACAGAGAACTTGGAGCCGCAAGAAAAACAAGCTTAGGCAAGAGGGGATGGAGAGAGCGAAAGTTCAGAATCGACCGGCAGAAAGCTGAAAAGTGAAGGCAAAAGAAGTGGTGATGCCGACGCCACTGCTGCAATAGCTGTGACTCTCGACAAGCGCTTCGAGGCAATCACTTAATCGCTACTTACGAGGAGAATAGGCTAATTGACTCAGCCAACGTAGAAACGCTCTCTTTTTCTCTCTCTCTCTCTCTCTCTCTCTCTCTCTCCCAACTCTGACCTCTGACCGTAGGGTGAACAGCAACAACAGCAACAGCAGCACTAGCTAGTGCAGTGCCGGCCACTGTGATTCTCGTGGGAGCATTCGTCAAATCGATCTTTGATCGATCGACGGCTGAGCAGTCACTTTAGTTTAGTAGTTTAGTGTTCACTCCTCTTTCAGGCTAAGTTTATTGTCTGGCCTAGTGTTGCTGCCGTTGCTTTCACTGCCCCACTAAAAGCTGCAAATGTAGTTTAAAAATAAAATAAAGTCGATTGAGCAGTGCAAATGATCTCCATTGCTGAAACCAGAGATTAGAGTAAGAAGAAGAAAGAAGTTAAAAATGAAGCAGATCGAGCCACGCAGGCAATTGGCACTGGTGTCAATGGTGATTAATGAGAGTAATGATAGGTCGATTGGCAAGTTGAAGCCAAAATGAGCAACAAAATACGCCAAGAAAGCACAAAGAAAGACAGACAAGGCCCAAGACGAAGCAGATCATCGATGAGCAGTGGCAATCAAAAAGAAATTAGCGGTCAGCATTTGAGCACTGCAATGTGAAACCCTGAAGCAATGAAGTTAACTTTGTTTTCATCAGACGATGGGAGATGGGCGCACTGTCCATTAGGAGACACACATCGTCTATCGTCCAAATGATAATGACGTGTCGGTAAACAGGGACGGGGACAGGGCGGTGTGGGGTGAACGAGGTTGCAAGTCCATTTGTCCAGTCGTTTGTCTGGACTTACCGTGAAACTCAAAAAAAGTGTCAAAAAAGAGATGGCAAAAGGAAGGAAGTGCAATACGATCATCGCCACCGTTGACTTGGGGCGGCAATCAATAATAAACTGCTACTGCCAGGCAATAAACCAGTGCCAATAAAAAACACAAAAGGGCAAAGGGCTCCAATAAAAAAGAAGAAGCTCAAATAATAAAAATAAAAAGGTCGTCATTGGTCATTAATATTGAGAAAAATGTGTGTTCGCCTGAAAACATGCACTGACAAACAGAACCATTTTGGTGTTTTTCAATAGAATTTGCGTCTCAAATTAGCGAGTACAGTATTCAGATAGTAGGCTAAAAACGACAAAAGAATAAAGTAACAACAAATAACGCTGGGTGGTAGCTACGGTGACACTGCACGTGTTTACTATGAATATGAATCATCCTAATGTTTTAAAAAGAAAAATAACTTACTTTTGTAACGGCGAAAAGATTTCTTAGTTGGTACAGTGTTTGCTTTTAAATCAGGTTGGCGATGATGTTTTCGTCAATATGAGTTGAGGCATCATTTTCAAAGTTTTCAATAAAATCTACAAAAAATTTAACAAAACTAAGTAAAGTTCAAAGTTTGAAAAAAACTTCTAAATCACAAGTAAACGCAACGACAAAAAAACACAAAAACAAAAAAATGAAAAAATCGTACATTGAAACAAAAAATCATCCAGACAGGCACAAAGAGAACCATTGCCAGCACATGGGCATCATCAATGGATCGCTATCGACAGCTAAGGCGATGGGCAGTTTTTGACTGTTAAGAGTGGAGGAGTAATATATGCAACAACAAAGTAATACAAACACTCATAGAGTTCGAACGATCGACTTCCAATGCGATTGGAGGAGACACGTCGGAGGCATTCACAGACAGTGCCTCAGAGAGAGAGAGATGATCAACAGGCGCCACTACCCGACAGAAAAGTGCAAGACAATACCGACTCATTCATTGCCACTGTTCATTTGCCCAGACCGATCGATGACTGATTACCAGTGACCGTCTCCGTCGTCGTCGTCGCAGTGAAAGCAGCACATTTGGCTAAATTGCCAAACAATCGATGCCAGAATGAAGTGCCTCTGTTTGCTGCTGCTGCTGTTGTTGGGGTGATTGCATGAGGATCAGCTTTCTGCCAGCCCAAAGAGGCTATCTAGGTTCAAACGGCACACCGCCGATGAAAGAAAAACCCAGACTTTTGCGATGAACGAATGAAGAGCTCGGGTGATAATTTAAAGTTGCAGTTTTGATTTTCTTCTTTTGCAGTCAGCCATGCGCCATCTCGAGGAAAGAGACAAAAGACGAAGAATCATCGAGTTGCGGAAGCGACAAAGTTGCCGTGTTCAGCCTCATTTTTGGCTGAGGGTAGAAATAAATTAGAGAGACTTGTGTAGTCTCTGTGTGTGTGGTCTTGAAAATAGACACACTGTGAAATATAAACTGCTATTTGAAAAATGGCGCTGAAAAGGACAACTGTGCGGTCGTAGACACTGCCACCACCACCGACAATGTCAATTATAAAAATAGTTTTGCAAATTAAAATTTGCACAATTTTAAATGGCATGACATAAATCAGCGGTTAAACGAAAAAGTAGTAGATAAGTGGTAGCAACAATGGCAAGTTAAAAAACAGTAGCTAACACAGCAGCTCACTGAATGAGTGATCAGAAAATCGATATTAATTGAATTAGCGCCATCGAACCTCTCTGTCAGGAAAGAGAGCAAATAATTAAAAAGCATTAAAAAGTATTTAAAAAGGAGAAATTCAAATGGGCAAACAGAGAGTTGCTGCAGTACATAAATCATAGTCGTCGTCGAATCGTAGCTCAACACTGCCTGACTGACTGATCTAATGATCTGACTCAATGAGTGTGTGTGTGTTTCAAATTGACTGGTGTGTATTCAGTTTTCAGTATCGATTCACTAATCGGCTCGTGTTTAGAAGAGATGGCCGCCGTCGATAACAGTACTAACTGAAAAATTGACTAGAGTAGAGCACGAAATGAGAAAAGGGGGAAAAGCAGAAAGAGTTCGTGCACTTCACTAGGCACGTTCAGCAGCTCACCACTCAGCGTTCACTGACTTTTAACCCGAGCACCAAATATCTTAGGACACGAGTTAAGATGAAGCAGAAAAGATAGTCGCAGCAGCAGCAATATTGGAAATACTTTGTCTTGGCTCGGATGCATCACCACCAGCACAGCCACCAGCAACTTGACAAGTGCCTGTCACTGCCTTATAAATATCCTTCTGTGGTTGGAGCTCTTTTTAATCTCTCATGCAGTGTCGGCTAATACAGTTGTCTAATCAGTTTTAAATTTTCATCGTCCAATTTCTTATCATAATCTAGCCCCCTGAGCTGCTTTCTAATGGCAGCTCAAAGTCAATTTGGCCAACCACCACCAGCACCAGTAAGGCATCGGCGCAGTTCATCATCGCAAATATTATTAATAGAAGGGGCCCACAGTCATCGCGCGGGTTGCTAGTGTACCGTCATAATTGAATTAATGCACTTCTTTGGCGCAGTCTTCTTCTTCTTTTTCATCTTTCCACTTTAATGCCGACTTTAATTTGCTGGCTTTTCCCTCTCTACAACCACTTGATTTATTCGACATCAACTTATTGCGACTTAATCCGCCCGAGTTTGTGCTGGGCAATGTGTGTTAGCACCGTGGTCGCTGTGATGGCTCTAATTTTTAAATATTTTAACAAAAAATTGAAATAGATTTTGAACAAAATTGGTTAATTTTTAGCATTCAAACTAAACATGAATCTTCTTTAGGTATAAAATTTGGAAACAGAAAAAAAACCAACTAGAGGAGGAGGTCATCCGTGGATGCAGGAAGCACCAGCAGCGGCGGCATCAGCAGTGATTGCAGCACTCCCATCTACACACTGCAGTGCGCACTGGTGCGCCAATTGGTGCGGCACATTGGCGCAATAAGATGGTCCGAGGCAAAATGAAAGTGCATTTAGATTGAGATGGTGCACAGTGCTGTGCATCAGTGTCTCGTTAGTGTTTGGACAAAACAGAAGTTGTGCGCCCAGTGCGATTAGCCGTCCAAGTGAATGCGAACATCAGAAGCATCAGTAATAATTGCCAAGCGTTAATTTGTTTCTTTCCGAAACGACTGGCAACTGTCCACTGGTCGCACTGGCTGCAGTTGCTGCACAGATCAGCGCACTAACGCTTCACTAGTTGGGAATAGTTCAGTTCACTGCTGTTTCTCTGTCTGTCTGTTTTCCTTCTTCTCCTTCAGTCTATTTATCTATTTTCATCTATCTCTTTGTTATCACTGAACTAAAATCGCATGTAAAATTAGAATGGAAACGTTTTGTGCATCATTTAACAGCGAGAATCGCTGCTCCACTGGCTTCCTCCTTCTCTCTCTCTCTTTCTTTTGCTGTCCTCCAGTTGCACTTTTGCCTATTCTCGCCAATAGATTGCTGCTGCTGTTGCTGCCCTTTGATGGTGACTTTGGCCAGTGGTGATGATGGCGGTAGCCAAGCCATTGGCCACTCTCAGCGAGGACAGTTTGCATTCAATTGCATTATTAGTGCCATTGTTATTAAATGATCGGCCAATTCATTTATTATCATCATTCGCCTCTTCTGCCTTCTTTTCTCTTTGCTCTCTATCTTTCACAAAGTAATCGCAATTTTGCCTAGTATTATCGCCAAGTTCTCCTTTTTTCCATGCTTGGTCAAGTAAATAAAATGTTTGCCTTTGTCTTTGTCCATTACTTACAATAATTGCGTCCGAGAGCGAGCACGCAGCAGCAAACAGCAAAAATAAAGAGAGTCAAAAACGAGCAACCAACAAATATTGTCTAACAAATAGACACAAGCGAATATATTCTTCTTTCTCTGTCTTTGTATCAATTAGAATAATAATTATTTGCCCTTTGATCGCAGGCACAGTTGAGTGGCCAGTTCTGTGGTGCAGTTAGCTTTCTCTATCTCTGTACACACACAGACACTCAAACTGACCACTGGTGACAGACGTCAAAGAAGTCAAATGTGCACTGCAAAAGAGAGGAAAAGAAAAGGCGAGAATCTGTTAGCTCAGCCATCTTCTCTTTCCCCAAACAATCCTCACGACAAACTCTGGTCGACGGGGACGGCGCAATTCTCCGACTAACTGTAATTAATCAAGAGAGCACCATCGAGAGGGCGCAGAAAGCAGAACAGCAGCAGCATTGAGTGCACACACTTCTCAATCGAGTATATATTGGCGAATATATCGTACAAATGGACCGTCATCGATTGCGCATTTGGGCCGACCAGCCTAAAGTGGTAGTTGTAGTAGTTGGGCAGCAAAGAAAAAGGGGCAAAACAGTGCTCACTTCAAAATGGCAAGTCAGAGCATTCCGAGTTGAAGGAACAGCAGCAGCAGTCATGCACGTTCCAATATCGCTTCAAAGGGTTTCAAATTAGCGCCACTGTGTGTTTTAATCCAGGCGCACTCACTAAAAGTGAGACAGACATTGGCAATAATTGGAGAGAGAGAGAGAGAGAGAGAGAGAGAGAGAGAGAGAGAGAGAGAGAGAG
>JAALOO010002280.1_pt1 | contig 10902 bp, 11 predicted proteins | sample 7257641 | NCBI WGS metagenome assembly JAALOO01 (sample SAMN14085613, study PRJNA598686) | mite metagenome | biome: ENVO:01001000; feature: ENVO:01001002; material: ENVO:01001226; isolation source: single female mite from University of Michigan culture on fish food culture... ... | reverse complement strand
CGTGCCATTGTCGTCGGGCAGGGTCACCGGCTCAATGGTGTAGATGATGTCCTGATTCTCCTTGGTGGTGGTCCTTCGGTGCACCGGTCTGGGGTGTCTGGTCGGGCGGTGGTGTGGGCGTCTAGTGTGGTGCTTCGGACTGATGTGCGGTCGTCGGGTGCGGTGATTGTGCACACCCGATGGGTTGTTGGTGTGCTTTCCCGCTCCTGCTCCCGCTCCCTCCTTGTCGAGGAACTCCACCTCGGAGCCGCGTTCAATTCCGGAGTGCTGCTGCTGCTGCTGCTGACTGTTTTCAGCGGCCTCAGAGTCGGCCACCACTCCAACGATGGCCAAGGTAAGCACAAAGGCGCAGAGAGTAAACAGTTTCATTTTAATTTTGTTGTTTGTTTGTTTTAGAAAAAAGGGTTATTTTCTAAAACTCAGTCTTGAAGATGTGGATGATGGTGGTGGATGGATGGTGGATTTACCGAAGATTAAACGCTGCTGTTTTATACTCTTTTTAAACAGTGTTTCAAATTTTCAGGTACAAGCAGGTAGATAAAGGTTAATCGGTTGACTTTTTTGTTTTCAGTGCCTTTTTGGTGAGTCAATGTTGCATTCTCTTTTTTCAAATGTCAGTCCACAAAAGTACTGTAATTGATGGATAGCAGCAATTGGTTAACTAGCTTAAAAAGACAATTGAAAACTTTCAGTCTACTGACTCGTAATTGGTATCACTTGAGTGGTTAAATGTCAAAAAGGCAAAGTAAACGGTATTTTTTTTGTTAGCCAACGGTTGCTGTAACACGTCTTACTAACGGACTAAAATGCCAAATTAAGTTTTCCAAATCAAATGATATACAAAGTAACTTTAAAGTATTAAATAAACCTAAGTAAAGGGTATGTTTTAGTGAGCCGTTTGTTTATTAGGTTTAGACATTAAAAGTGCAACATTTAAAAAGAAGTACACACACAAAAGTACGAGCGACACTTTTAGCAGATGCCGCAACAGGGCAATGGCTTAATGGGCGAACAGTCCTCTAGTTTAAAGTAAAAGTTGAAAGGCATTAGAACAGGGTAGCAGGTCATGTATTTGTCTTTAGGTGAGTCAATGCTCAGATCACATGTTGGGTCATTCGCCAGACAGTGGCTCTCCTCGATGATCAACGTCAGATTGTAACCATAGCCAAACTCTTCTTTATACTGACAATACATAACACTGCGAACTCGGTCGAAGATCATCACGTGATCACTCTTAAAGTTGCTCATCAATTCGGCCTTGTACCTTTGCGCCAGGGTCAGAAACTTAGGATAATCTAGATTGGCATGCTTGCTGTTAAATTTTGGCTCAGGGAACACATCAGTTTAGTTTGATTTTGGCTTATGTGAGCTGCCAAAGTTAACTAGTGATAGAGCAATAAAAGCAAACTCAAGGAAAATTGTAAAAAAGTTCATTGTTATTTTTAAAAAAAATTGCACAATTTTGCTGTGAAAGTAAAATATTAACTGAGAAAAATTGGTTGTAAACAAACATTTATCAAACATATTTTTTAAAAAGTTGTTTTATTGATTTTTATTATGGTAAGCAACAAGAAACAAAAGGTTATAGTGATTAGTTCTGATTAAAAAGCAAAAAAATTTGACAGTAGTCTGAACTGATTAATAATCAGTTAATTTGAACCCAACATTTGCACATTTTCACGGCAATCATTTGAGTTGAAATAAAAATCAAAAGGGAAAAGTATGACGTTGCAAAGGTAAGACTGTTGAGTATCAGCACCATCAAAAGGGTCGCAATCTTTATCACCATTTCGGAGACAGTTGCTTTTATAAATTGCAACTTCGAGTTTGTAACCAGTTATACCTCCTTTAAAATCATATTGGCACTTAAAATTATTATGAACTCCACCCCAAGTAAAAACATAATCATCGACAAAGGCTTCGGGAACCAGCGGTGTTGCTTTCTTTATCAAGGCATCCAACTCTGCTTCACTTGTGTCAGCGACCGTGCAGTGTTTGCTTTTTTGTGCCGGTTTTTCAAGAAGCTGTTTGTAGTTGGAGTTTGACTGGTTGACAGAGCAAGTGCCCTCTACAGCCAGAATGATGGCTGCAGAAACGACTACGAGTAATTTCAACATGATCAGTCAACTTGCTGTTTGCTGTTTTGCTGAAGAAATAAACTTTAGCACTTTGAAGATTTGATGATTCAGTTCAGCCGGGGAGTTCATTTATATACCGAATTTAATAAATGACATTTTCCTTTGTTGACTGTTTGATCTTTTGTTGAATTTTACTTAATTTTTCAAAAATTTAACATTTTATGATCAATTAAATGCTAATTGATTTTAGCTAAAATTACGCTGTTTTTAATTAATTATTAATTGTGCAATTATTATCTTGAAAAAACATTTTTTATTTATTTTTTTTAAAACTAATGCCAATTAAAAAATCATTATTTATTTTAGCGTAAAAAAGTAACATTTGGTTATTAAAAACGGTTTTCAGTTTTGCTGATTATCTGCATTGGAAAACTGAGCATTGCACTGCAGTGGATCAAAGTAAACCTTCTCAGAAAGCAGAATGGGGTAACATGCAATGGACTGCAAATCCTGAGGTCCGTTTGAAGGATCGCAGTTGGCCTGGGTTCGTGGACAGTGACTCTTCAGGAGCATCATCGTCACGTTGAAGCCAATTTCCGATATGGGCTCGTAGTATTTACACTCAAAGAAGTTTAAAATGTGCGAGTAGAGGATGACGTTTGCGTCCGGATAGGCATCCAGAATGCTTTGCTTGTATCGCTCTAGTCGGATGCTCAACTCATTACTCGTCTGATCGCCCCTGCGGCATTCCCTTGCCGGACTGGGAAGATCGTGAATGATAACTGATCTACCATCAGGGGTGAATGGATTGATGGGAGAAGAGCTGGAAGAACTAGGAGCTAGGGTGGTAGGAACGGGTTTACTGGTGGTCAAGGTGGTGATCAAGTTACTGTTTTTTACGCATCGACCTTCAACGGTGAGCTGTCCTAGGTAAACAATTACATAAAAAGTAGCAAATAACTTCATCTTTTTAACTGGCAAAATGAATGTAAAAATTATCATAAAAAGGATTTATTTAAAAAATCAGACATTTGTTCTTTTATATAAATGACTATTGCATAACAAGAGTTTAATAATTTAAAATTTGTCATTGCATAATATGATTAAAGTTGAAAATATTAGGTAATCACAAAGTAAAGAAAAATAAAACCGTTAAAAAACAAAAATGAATGCGTAATAATGTTTGATTTTTAAATAACGCTCAAGTTTAGCAAAACGGTTTTCATACAAAAAAATAAAAGTTTGATTGGGAAATATTTGCACAATACTTGAACATTACAAAAAAATAAGCTACACAATTTTATTTACATTTCTTGTATTAAGAAGAGCTTTTGTCGTTTTCATAAATCTGCTCCATTAGACACTGCTCGGGATTAAAAATGTACTCATTAGGCAGTAGGACTGCTTTGCAGCTAAACATGGGCGCACCGTTTAGGTGCTCTTCTGGTTTGCAGTTTTCCGCCCTCTGTTTGCAAAGTGATTTAACCAGCATAAAGTGAACGAGGAACCCACGCTGCTTTGTCTGGTCAAAAGTGCACAGGTCTACCTGGTGAATGTTGCCCAGAACGGGCACCCGGTCCCAAGGCAGCTGAGCAAAAAGGCGGCTTTGAATGGTGGCAAAACGCTTACGGGCTGCCTCTCGCCTGATGTCTACTAGACATTGGGATGTGCCATTAAAAGATAAGCTCGGATTCACTGATTGCCCATCACCTGCTGCAAACGATAAAGATGACAGGTTGCAGCAAATCAGTGCCAGTAAAGCAAAGAATGGAGAGAGGGTACAAGAACTGTAGTTCATTTCCACTTTAGACAGTCAAAATAAGCAATGTCAATTAATTTCATTGGAATTATATCGGGTAGAGAGCACAGGCGCAAAAGCAAACAAATATTACCAAAAAGTAAACCAGTTGTTGCGTCAACAATAGGTCAGTAGACAGTAGATTGATTGCTTGGTAATAGACCGTTAAGAGTGGTGTTTAAAGGTTAGTAGTGATGACAATAACAAATGTCAGTTTTCCCATGAGGTTGATACCGACAAATGTTATGCAAATTTTTAATTATTTCAAATGGCAAGGAAACTCTAAACAAAATAATTTGCTTACATTTTAAACAACATGACAGGTTAAGATTTACTTTTATATTAAATTTTTTTATTCAAAACTAAATTAAAATACTAGAATGCTTTTGCGTTAAAAACGTTGAATCTGCAAATAAAAGTGTTTGCAAGAACAAATGAAAACTGCGAAAAAAACTAAATTTTTGTTTTTTAATCAAGTCAAATAAATAACTAAAACAGTCAATTTTAGTTGACTTTATAATGTTTTTACAATTAATTTATAAAAATAAAAAATTTTTTATTAGAAAAAAATGTTTTTACTTGCGACTATGACATTTTAAAACTAATTTAACTGATTTTTTGCACAATTGTGTAGTTTTAAACTTACTTGTTTCATTCATTATTTAGAAAACTTATTGTAAATGAAAAACAAAATTAAAATTGATTTTTTAAACAAATATTAAATTTGTTATTGTAAAATTATTTAACTATTTACAATTTTAAATTTTTAAATTGTCAATCATTTTATAATTGAATTTTGAACAATCTAAAAAGCTTTAAAATGCAAAAGCAAACAATTTTTAAACCATTTTTCTTAAACTTAGAGTTTAATGATCCATTTATTTAGTTAAAAAAATAGTTTTTATAATGAACAATTTGCATTTTGTTCTAATTAAAAACTTTTTGAAAAAACTTTAAAATTTTTAGGTGTAGTGCCTCCGCACTAGTCACCACAGTTCATGCACATTGACTCACGTTTTCACTCACACTCATGTTCACATCTCAGCAACCCTTACTCACCTACTCACACAGACAGACATCTCATGTATATAAGCCCATCACATGTAAGCTATTCGTCACAGATTACCGACTCGTAAAAGCAGTGGCGCTGTACGTCTTCTACGACACTACCTAGTTTTGTGTGATTGTCCGTAGAAAACGATTTTTTCAAAGTGTGCGCCAAAAAAAATCTTCAAACAGGGATGCGGTTCGGGCAATGATTAGCAGTCTTTTTTGCCGCTGTGGTTTTTTGGGTTAGTTTTGAAAGGGTAGCAGAGTAACTCAGAACTGTCTCTGGTCACCAATCTTCAAACCTGTCTGACTATAAAAGCAGACTTTGACAATAAAAACAAACACACAAACGAAAGTATTTCTGTCAATATTTTTGCACCCTGCAAGAAACTTCTCAGAAAACTTGGCAAATGCAGTTCTTTTCTAAACACGCCGCGTTTACGAGTCGGGTAATCTGAGACGTATATGTAAGCACATTTTACCAAGTCACAACCAAGTCTTACCAGTCCTCACTTGGTCACCAAACCTGTCTGCTAGCCTGTCTCTTTCCCATTTCACCACCAGTCCTATTCTCCATTAAAACCAGCCTCAACATTGGCACCACATAGGAAACTAAAATCGCTCACCAAAAGTAAAATGCTTTTTGACATTAAAATTCCTAAACTTAGAGAACTGTTCATTCAGTTCAAAAACGCCCACTACAATGCCCTTTTTGAGCAGCTTGATGCCGTTCAGAGCATTGACTACAACCAGAGACCTTCATTGCACATCGATTTTCACCAACACCGTACAAACACTACATTTGCAATTATCTCGCTCATGTTTACCACCATTTTTCTTGACTCAATTTTTGGCATGCAATATGAATATTTTGGCAGAATTTCTTTTAGTGAACTAGCCACCAGTCCGTACATTAGCTGGCACCAGATTCCTCCGGTGCAAATCTGGTTCTCTACTGATGCGATCATGATTGCCAACACCAGCACTACGCTAGCTATTTACGTTCTCTTGTCCTTTCACTCACCACTTCCGGAACGTTTCCTGTTGTTTCCCCTCAATAATGGCCGTAACTTGGTTGTTGATGGGCGGATTCTTAAGGAAAAGGTCTCAAAAAAGATTTTAAGATTTTGTAAACTTTCAAAAAAGGCGGTCATTTTGGTGGCCGCCATCTTTGAGGTGGTCATCGTCTACGGCTATTGTTATTACAGAATTTTTCTCGCCGGCAAAATTTACCGTTTTTCAGTGCACACTGCGTGGATGTGGTTTGTGGCGTTTCCGCTGTTCTTTTTCTACATTGTTCACGGTAATAGCAAGTGCTGATCAAATGATGATCAAACCACTAATTAGTTATAACTAACACCTTTTTCACCACCACAACAGTTGTCCTCAGTCTGATCATCTTCATTATCATGGCGAGCAAGTACTTGCAATTTCAGCAGGAGTACCTTTTCGATAAGATATACAAACTAAATGAAAAGTTGTCACACAGCAGAGTCAATTCTGTGCACTTTCTGGCGACCACTGCCGATCAGTTTTGCCGTCTGAATGGCGTCATTCTTGCAACGTGTCGCAACATCAAGACGGTGGACAGGTTTTGGCAGCCCGTTCTAACGATTCTCTTTCCCTATTTCATCACTGTCCAGTGCTACCTAATGTACCTGGCCGTCTTCGTGGAGATGCCTTTTGATGAGAGGGTCATTTTTGCAATGATTCAGTGCGAGATGACACCACTCTTCTTCTTTTTACTTAAACAGTGCGCTAAGGTGGTAAGCAATAATAGTCGCTTTTTAAAAGAAAATCGTCGTTTCTCTTTGACACTGATGAAGATGGCTAGCGTTAAAGGTAAAATTAATGTGAAGTATTTACTGAAAGTTAGTATAAGTTTTTGTTGTTTAATTTAATTAAGTTTTAATGTGTCTTTATTTCAAGATTGAGTCTTTCATTATACCGCATCGTTTCTACTCTTATGCTTTCAAACTACTAAACAACTATCGAATTACATCTAAAACATTTGAAACAGTAAGTTATGGCCAAACTGGTTATTAATCTAAAAAATTTTAATATTACAGATTATCATTTACATTAGCATATTTTTTATGTACGTCTACAAAACTCGGTAGATTATGGTTTATTATAGACTTATCAGTTTTTACCTTTTTTTTAACTTTTATTGGCAAAAAACCAATTAGAGTAGAATTACTTTTTTGCTTTTTAAGTGTTTAACATTTTTGTAAATAAACTATTTAAGCCATTTTCTTAAAAAAATTAATTGGCAAGTAAAAACTTAAAGGTTTTTTGTTACATTAAAATATAAAAACAATAAAAATTTTATTAAAAAAATTTGATTTATTAAAAAATTGTTGCAATAAAAAACATTGTTGTACACAAGTTGAAAGTAAAAGCGAGAGCAGCTAAGCTGCCGTCTGAGCATTACCATTGTAATTATCAGAAGAGAAGCGATGCAGTACCTTTTGAAAGCGATTCTAAAGAACACAATGTTTACAACAAAAAGGAATTGTGTGTCACTTTGATATTGATCATACGAAAAGGAAAAAGCTTTCACTTACTGAAAATTTGGCCGACTTTCGCACTGAATCCGAGCAGAAGGTGTAGAGAATGGGCTGAAGGAGGCTGTTCATGGTGGCCAGCCAGTTGACGGCCAGCGCAGTGTACTCAATCAGGTAAAAGTTGCGGGCAATGCACTTGCTGGGCAACAGCTCAAAGACGGTCAACAGCTGAAAGACTTTTAGCGGGCAGTTGCACAGGCTGAAGCTGACAATGAGCCAGATGAGGATGCTTAAAATCTGGAAAAGACGGTTATAAGCAAACAAAAAGTTATCCCCAGTAACAAGAAATCACCCACCCTTCTGTAAAGCTTTCTTTTCTCATCGACGGTAACGCCAATTTCGCCGTCAGTATCAGTGGGCATCTTTCGCTGGCCGACGACGCGGGCAATACCCAGACAGGTGGCAAGGAGGATGAGCAGGGGGAGGATGCCGGTGAAGAGGGCGTGCACTACTAGGAAGGCCCGTTTGTAGGGGAGGCTGCTGATGCAGCGAGCGACACGCCCACCGGTGTACTTCACCTCCTGCATGGTGATGTACTGCGTGGGGATGTTCGCGTACAGTGCCCCGAGAAAAAAGGTGCTGATGATGACACAGTGGCCGATTTGTTGCGTCCGAAGCTGCACTGAAAGCGGCTTCCAGAGGACAATGTACCTAAACAAAGTGAGAAGACTCAACAATTTCAAAAATTAAATATTTAAAAAAATTCCCAAATACTACCTCTCAATGCCAATGACGGAGAGGATGACGGCAATGTGAAACTCGGCGAAGAGCGTCCCAAACTGCGTCAACGGACAGAAGACGCCAAAGAGTTGCCACTTCTGCTTAATTAGGTTAATGAAGATGGGCACGGTGTTGAGGCCCTTGATCAGGTCGGCCACGCCCAGGTAGCACAGGTAGCGGGTGATGTTGAGGCGGGCGCGACCACTGCCTCTTCCGCCTGCGGCACAGAAGTGAATGCTGATGACGGCGACATTGGCCAGCACGACGACGACTGAGGTGGCCACAAAGAGCGCCGACACGAAGACCATTGCCCAGGTGGAGAGGATGGGCGTGCTGGGATCGCGACTGCTCGAATAGCAGTCTGCCTCTTCGGTCAGCAGGAAACTGCTCATGTTCACAGTGATGGCTACTAAATTAGGCGAAAAGTTAGAATTGTTGTTTTTGCTACCGTGCAACAGCAGCTCGAAGTGTTGATCGGTGGTGAACTGGCTCATTTTGCGCTTTCATTTGGCTTCATTAGGCACTCTCAAAATCACAAAAAAAACGTTTTTTGTTTATAAGTTTAGAAAGGCTAGATTTCACACAATAGAAAATAATCACAAGTTTGCAGATATAAAACAGAGCACATTACTTTTTCATCACAAAATGATAAACAGTAGAAAATGCACACTTCTAACCTCTTGACAGCACACAATTGCTGGAATGTGTTGCGTCTTACATTTTGCGAGCCCACTTGAAAAACAGTAGCAGCAAATTCAGTTTAGTTTTTTCGTTTTTTTAGTGAGGTTCAGATTCAGGTTCAAGATTCAAGTTCGGGCAGTGTACAACTTTACTGGGAAAATTGAATAACTGTGCAAGTGAAAAGAGAAAGAGAGTTTAAGAAGTAGAGGTACAACGGAAGAGTAGTAGAGTGTACGTGGAAGAAGAAAACAGTTGTTTGAATGAAAACAACTTTTCCTTTTTTTGAAGAGGAGGATAGAAATGAGAATATATAGCGCAAAATTTAATTCTCCTTTTCATTTACTATTAAAAATATTTTTCAAATTATCTTATTCACTGTTGTTGTTGCTGCACAGATACATTTATGCAAAAATTTGATTTTGATTTCACAGTTTCCCTAAACAGCTGAAAATGTTTGCATAAATTGTTTTTCCAAGTTTAGTCTCCCAGTCTTGCAGTCAAGTTTAGTTCAATTGAATAGAGATATTTAAAGATATTCTATATGTTTATTATTGGTTATTTTGTTAAGTTTTACTTATGTCTGATTTAATAATTGTTAGAAATATTGTATCATAAAATAAAAAAAACTAAATGCCAAAATTGTTGGCAAAGTAGTTAAACTTAAAAGATATAAAATAATATTTTTTCTTAAAAACTGAAAATTGCATTTTGCAGAAAAACTTTGTTTTTTGAAGTAGTAATCTTTTAAATGCCACAACTTTTATTTTCAAACTTATTCCCAATAAAAAAATATTAACTATCAAAAAGTAGGTTTACCATGAACAAGATATTTAAAAAAAGCAAAAACTTTTAAAATGCAAAATGCAAAATTAATTCAAATGGCAAAAAAGCTTAAAATACTTTAAATTGCTAAATTTTTATCATCTTAAAATATTTAAAAGCATTTGTTTTTGCATTATTAGTTTTTCATTAGGAAATTTTGCCATTTATTTTGAAAAAAGATGAGAAAAAGAAAACAATTTTTTCTTTAAAAAATAATTAACAAAATTTTCTTTTTTGTTCACAATAGTTCAGTCTAGTGAACCGTCAGATTGAAGAGCTCCGCTGCCAGCTCGGGCACCAGCTTGGCGTCGAGGCTCTCGAGGAACTTTACGTGACGTGCCCGGCCCTCCTCCTTCAGCTGCCGACTGAGCGCCTGCAATCGGTCGAATTTTTGCAAAGCCTCTTTCTTTTTTCTTTCCCCGCCGCCGCCGCCGTACTTCACCTCAAGGTGTCGCCGAAGAAGGTAAGAGTAGGTGCTGTGCTGGTAGCAAAACAGCTCCGGAGCTGTTAACCCGTCACGCGGCGTGAAAATGTGCTGCATTAGTAGCTAAACAAATAAATGTAATGAAATTAAATTGTTAATGAGATAGTAAGCTTTGAGGAGTAAGCAAATTATTAACTAAATCACGAATCCTCGAATCATTTTGAATCTCTCCGTTGAGCTTCTCCTTGAGCTGGTGATTCAGCTTGACGTGGTCGCCAATGTTGTTATCGTAGAAGATGTTGAAGTCTATTGTGTACACTTCGGTGAAAGAGTCGTTCTGAGATTTAAACAAAAAATTAAAATCAGTTTAAATTACATGTAAGATTTAAACCAAAACTCACTGAACAGAAGGGAACTGACTGCGTGGCGACGTCGTAGAGATAGGCCACTCGAACAGCCATAAACTCAAATGCCAGCGACTTGAGGATGATCAACTTTTCCGGCTTGCTCAGTCGCTCAAAGAGGGGAAAACTGTTGGCCAGTTGAATCAACTTTGGGACGTAGCGGATGGCCATGGTGGACGGCTCGGCGGGATGCTTCACCGCTCCAGTCACCGGTAGTGAGCGCTCGTCGGGAAAAATTTCCCTTATCAGCGTTTCTGCCTGAACGATGAGCGCCTCTTCAGTGGTGGTCAGCTCCAACTCGGATGGACCTTCTAATTCAGGTGAAAAGATATCTTTCAATTTGCCATTTTCTAGTTTG
>JAALOO010002279.1_pt1 | contig 10902 bp, 9 predicted proteins | sample 7257641 | NCBI WGS metagenome assembly JAALOO01 (sample SAMN14085613, study PRJNA598686) | mite metagenome | biome: ENVO:01001000; feature: ENVO:01001002; material: ENVO:01001226; isolation source: single female mite from University of Michigan culture on fish food culture... ... | reverse complement strand
AGAGAGAGAGAGAGAGAGAGAGAGAGAGAGAGAGAGAGAGAGAGAGAGAATGTGTGTCGATTAATTAATGAACTGCAAAGAGTAGTGCAGAGAGAGAGAGCGAGAGAGAGAGAGAGAGAGAGAGAGAACAGCAACATATTTTTACCAGCAAAGCCTAGTGGTCTGTGTGCTCAAAACGACAACTAGCTAACAAAATGATTAGCGCGTGATTAATTGGCTGTAATTGAAAAGATCGAGACTGATGTGTGTGTGTGTGTAAGGAGGAGGAGGGCAGAGAGAAATTTGGCAGTAGCAATTGAGCAATTGAGCACTTTCACCACATTGCAATGTGCACACTAGCAAACAGTCAGACAGAATGTGCCTTGTCGTACAACAAGGCATTCTCCAGCAGACTCACTCAATAATTGATCAGCTAAAGGGCATCCGTCCTTTTGCCTGTTCTCCTTCTCCTCCTCCCCCTCCTCCTCCTCTTCTCATTCCTCAACGGCAAAAGAAAAAGAGAAAGGGGTATCACTACTGCCAATAAAGAACAACAAAAAAAGAATCGTGAATGCATCAGCAGAGGAGAGTAGTGCCCGAAAAGGCGGAAGAGAGAGAGAGAGAGAGAGAGAGAGAGAGCAAAGAATGGGGGCTGAGTGGTAGTGAGTGTGGATAATGCGCGAGATGAGTCTGGAAATTACATACAATCAAGGGATGCTCGAGGAGAAGGAGGGTCAACACTGAAATGTCAGGATTTGGTGGAGGATCCAGTGGTGAAAGTGGATGAAAACAAAGTGAAGAGATGAAGTTCCACCACTCTATTGTCGAAGTGGCTACTCCAAATCAAAGTAGAAGTGGCGATGGATCAAATATTTAAAAGGGGGCCCAGAACAACAACAGTGGTGGCTGAAAGCTCGAGTTCTGGGAAAGAAGAAGAAGAGTGAAAGACACTGATGGGGTGATGCTCTCATGGTGGATTGCCTCCACCTCTCCAATCACACAGAAAGTGTTGCTATGCAGTCTCTATTAGTGTGTGTGCCACACTTGAAACTCGACGGCTAAAATGGCCACACTAAATGATAGCATTCAGGAAAAGAATTCCGAGAGCTGCAGCAGCAGTGTTTAAAACTTTTTCCTCTGACAACTCTAATTTTAGAATTTTGAAGAATGAGGGGAGGAGGAGGAGGAGGAACCCTCTGCTCACTGCGCCAAAGTCTTTTAGTCTCAAAAGCTAACTTTACAATTACTGCAAAATTACCGGCCAGCGGAAGAAGCAGCAGCAGCAGCAGCAGAATAAATATGAATTGACACGCTATTCTGTCTTTCTTCTTCTTCTTCTTCTTTATAACTTTGTCACTCTACTTTCCCAAAAACTTACATTTACACTTAAATTCACAAATTGCTCTGCACTACTACTACTACTACTACTACTACTACTACTACTACTACTAGTACTACTACCACAACGTTCACCAATCAAACACTAAAGTTGTCAATTTAAAAAATCGCGTTTTCAACCAGACCAAAGAGAAAGAAAAAGAAGAAAAGCCCAACAAACAAGGCCGAAAAGTGCTGAGTGTGGAAGTAAAGTAAAGTTCAACCCAACTGCAATTGCAATCGTGCAATCGATTACAGATCGAGTAGTAGTAATCAGGCTTGTAGTAGAGTGTAAAGTGTTGTCGTAGTTGTTGTTGTTGTTGGCGTAGTAGTAGTACGTCACACACAGAGCGTTTCCTGCTCCCAAAGGGCCACTCCTCCTCCTCCTCCTCCTGTCGACGTAATTAAAGTGCCTAGTTCGGCAGTGTTGGGTAGAGTGGGAGAGATCAAATTGGTCTGCCTGAAAGCGAGACGACAGCGCAATTCACAAGTGTAAATGTCTGTGTCCAGAATGCCTGACAAACGGAGAGAATTGGGGAGTGCTGCTGCTGCGGCTGCTGGTTCAATTAGATCAGACACGGCGGCGGCGGCGGCGGCGATGCACCAAAGGCGAAACAACAGCAAACAGCAAAAAAACAAAACAAGTGGAGAGAGCAAAAAGAAAAAGAAAAAACAAAAAAACTGTGCCAGGATAACACAGATGACACTCGATGGATGCTGAACAACACACATCACACAAACACATTAGCATATGATGAAGAAGACACAAATTTGCAGAAACTGCAAATTGCTGGTGCAATTGCCAGCCAAGCAAACAGCGCACAGATGTCAAGGGAAGCTAGAAAATGAAGCTTCTGCTATTGCTGCTGCGAAAACACACATTTTCACATCACCGGGCTTTGAACACAAAGGCGTCATACAACAGCGAAAAAGCAGTGCTGGTAAAATTGTCAACAGCAGGAAAAATGCTAGAGAAGTAGCAACAGAAGACTAGTACTACTGTTTTTTCCCACTCTGGTGCACCACGCTGCTAATCTCGGGCGCTAATTTAGAGGCGCAAAATTTAATTAAAAATCTACAAAGTAGCAAACTCCTCTCGCTTTCTCTCTCACTTTCACATCTCAAAGCAAAGCAAAGAAGAGCAGCGAGCAAACAGCGAACACTGCTGAAAAGCGTGGTCGTAGTTTTCCTTCCTCTTTAAGCGTGTGTGTATGTGCAATGAAGTGCTTAAGTGGGCGAACACAAAGAGCAAAGACACACACACACACACACAGAGGGACATAAGACTCAATAAAAAGCGGCAGATGAGATAGACGTAAAATAACAAAACAGGCATAAAAAGCCTTGCTGACGTACCTGGAGATGGATGATGGGATGGGATGGGATTGGGGTGATGAAATGGAATGAGATGAGTGTGAGCTGAAGTGAGCCAGTTGAAGGCGGAAGAAAAGAGAGGGCTGAAGTGAGCTTGTGATGGTGAAAAGAGGGCTTCCAAGCAAATGGCATTCTTGAGAGAGGGAAAATGTCAAGCGAGAGATAGTTGGCCGGCTGGCTGGCGGCAATCTGTCAAAGTAGCTTGCCCAAACAGAGAACAACAGCAGCAGCAGCAGAGTTTGAGAAAGCGCCCAGATGTGAAGATTGTAAGAAGAAGAAGAAGACGAAGACGAAGAAGACACTCATGCACAAATGCGATCTGTCAGAGAGTAGCGGCGGCGGCGGTGGCGAGACCAAGGAGAACAAGAGGTTCCAATTGACACTGACACTATTTTCCCGTGAAATGTAGAACTGGGGTGGCGGTGGTGGCGGTGGTGGTGGCGGTGATCATTACATACCAGCGAAGAAGAAGAAGAAGAAGAGAGGACACACTACACTAATGGATGACAATGGTGATGATGATGATGATGATGATGTGGCTGGCTACGGCGACAAAAAGATCGACTTCTGTAAGAAGACCGCAAAAAAGAAAAGGAGGAAAAACACGCTGACGTTAGTGTCGTTAGTGTCATTAGGGTGGAAATAGAAAGGAGGAGGAGGAGGAGGAGGAGAGAAATTCAAATGAGGTGAACGCTGAACGCGCCAAGAATTAAAAACAATGACACTAATGGTACTTAAAAAACGAAGAAGAAGAAGAAGAAGAACAAAAGCAAAACTGCTACTACTACTACCGCTAAAAATACGCCACCAAGCGCTACAAAGAAAAGAGAATATGCCTAATGGTCGATGAAGTGTGAGAACCGAAAAAAAAGAGAATAAGAACTTCTTTGTAGGCGGTTAGTTAGTCAGTTAGTTAGCTGGAAGGAAGAAGGCGTCATTTAAAAAACTGTACAGCAGCAGCAACGGCAAGAATATTCTTAGAAGCTAGGCTCGTGTACGACCTTTTCAGCTGCTGATGTTTCAACAGCTGAAATAGACTACTGTACAGACGATGATGATGATGATGATTATGATGTCTTGGTGGTGGTGGTGGTGGGGGTGACGGGGATAATGGTGATGGCATTTAAGTGTGAATAGAGTAGAAGGGACTTTAAAGGAATGCTGATGATGATTATGACTGAGAAGAAGAAGAAGAGGAAGAGGAAGAGGACTGAGGCGATGAATTTTCCCACTAAATCGAGCCGCCTGGTAATAACTCACGCCGATCAAGTGAATAAACGAGAGACAAATAAGAAGAAGAAAAGGCAAATGAGCTCTAACTGGCTCGTGTACAAACATGTAGCAAACGAGGAATGAGGTGCCTTCCCTCATTTGTACAGAATACGTACAAATTAGCCCCGCTAAATGGTTGCATTAAATTAAATTAAGTCGTTTCCCTAAGCAGCATTTGATGTGAGCACAAAAAACAACAAAAGTGGTGATTGAAAAGTCATCATTCTTAGAGAGGGAAAAAACATCAAAAACAGTGCCGACAGAAAGAGAGAGAGCAACAGCAAAAGAAAGCAAGACCCTTTCTCGAGAATTTTTCTTCATCAAACCGAAAAATGCACATCATTGCAAAAATTCCCAATTACAGTGCGAAACAAAAGCCAAAACTCCAATTCTGTCCCAACAACCATTATCAACTGCAGCAACTACCACCACCACCACCACCACCACCACCAAAAGCTTGAACCGGAAATAATGATAAATCAGCACAATTAAAATCCGCAGAACAAAGAATCAGGTGCAAGAGAATGAAATCAAAACAGAGGGAAAAAAATTATGCAACAATTCTTGAAGAGAAATACTGGAGAATACTCAAGAATCTTGAAGAAGAGGGGGGGGGAGGAGGAGAATGCTAATGAGAAAGCTCGGCAATTCTTTGATAGCAATTCTTGTACAAGTCGACCAAACTCTCTCCCTTTGTACGACTAATTGTACAGTACGAGTGCAGCTGAATGAAAAATGCTGCAATCAGTGGTGGTGGTGCAGTTGAGTGCCACTTTTAACATTTCTTTCTTTTTCACTCTCCTTCTCAGTCCTGGCACACAAACAAAACCATTTCCAAAGAAAGTCACCAGCTAGGCTGGAAGGAAGCAGGCAAGCCAGCCAGCAGCGCGTCTGCAGTCAACAGCCAGCCCATAAATTCAAGAGCAGCATGAAAATGAAAGGAAGCAAGCACTTGCTTGTGTCCGCATCGACTCTCCATCTTTTTTTTGCTTTTTCATCTTGCCTCAGTCTCGCTCTTCAACAAAGTCACCGAAGTTACTGTGCTTAATGAGCAGCAGCAGCAGCAGCAGCAGCAGTCAAACAGAAAGTCAATATTAAATAAACGCCAACAAAAAAGATCTGATAAAAATGCTCAGAAAATCGAATCATGAAAAATAGAACAAAACAAAGCAAAACAGCACTAGTAGCCATAAATGAGCAGTAGCAATTAAACCCCAAATCAGGGGCAAATAAAAAAATAGGACAACAGGGAAAAACTGCTGTCAGCAGACAGAAGAAAACGGAGATGACGGTGAAGTGGTAGTGGCGGCCACCACTATCATCTCTGCGATTTGTGTTGATGGCCGTGAGGAGGATGGAATGCAAGTAAGCAAATAAAAAGCACACACACACACATTAGCCACCAAACAAAGATGCTAAAGATGCAAAATGTGTGTTCCAGAGATGCAAAGTTTGCCTGCACCGATTGACGTGTGCACCTAATAGCCAGCATGCTCTATCTTTTTTTCAACTTTTTTTCAAATCACTCAGCAACTTTGCCTGCCTGTCGGTCTGTCTGCCAAAAAGAAGAATAAAAAATGAAGCAACAAAACGGCAGTAAATCGAAGCAACAGCAGCAGCAGCAGCAGCAGAAAAGCAAAAATCTCGCCGATTTAGCGGAAAGAACCAAGCCAAAGAATGAGTGAAAGAGAATCGAATCTGCAGCGAGCAGCAGCACTCACGAGCCATTTAATTCAATTCAGCAGCAGCAGCCAATTCACTGCACAATTGTGTCACATTTGGAGCACTTCTAGATAACGTAGAAGCTGGGAACAAAAAAAGAAAGAAGGAAAAAAGAAAAAATATATATTACCGACTGGAGAGAAATATATTGCCTGTCAGTGATGAGGATGATGGTGATCATCAGGAAAGTGTAGAGAGGGGAGAAATGCGTCAGAGAAAGTGTGCGTGAGAAAGTGTGCGAGCGAGGAGAGGGATCCAAAGTGATCGAATGGCGCGATCCGTGATAAATACCACCACCAGCAAATGCAAGGGCAAGGAAAAGGAAAACAAGAGAAGACAAAGAGCAGAGATTTCCAGCGCCCAGAGTTCAATTAGGGCAGTGTCAGCAGAAAAAGTGATCTGTGCGAGTAAGTGTGAAAAAGTGCAACTTTGGAGCGTGGGCACTGCTAATTTGGCAATTGGATTACCGGCGTCACCAGCAGTCAGGCCTGGCCTTGCCTGGCCTGGCCTTTCTCCCAATTACCGCTAATTGCTCCGGAGCCAGCCAGCCAGTTAGACACCTTCAAAGTTTCGGTGATTGGCCACAGGGGACAAACTCTGGCATTCTACGAGATTGCTGTGTTCTACTAACACACACCAACAATGTGTCCAATTACCACCAGTGGCTTGGCTTTAATTACACCTTACACAGCAGGCTGCAGCAGGTTAACCTTTCTCAACAAACAACACTCAAACACGAGACACTGACCAGACCAGAATTGCTCCAGATATAAAAAATTGAGACAAAAAAAAGAGGCAACAATCGCAACAAATCAACGTCATATGACGTGCAAAGTGGTGCAATGCTTCAAAATCGTTGAAAGCCACTAGAGTGGAAGGGAGGAGAGAAAGAAAGAAAGAGAGAAAAGGAATTAAAGACCAAGTAGGTCAAGCGCGAGCTGGCACAAGGAATAGGAAAAGGAATAGGGATAGGAGGAAGAAGAAGAAGAAGAAAAATAGTAGAGCAAATAATTAAACAGTCTGCTGGTGGTGGTGGTGGTGGTGGTGGTGGTGATGATGGTAGGAAATGAGATTGGACATCTCATCGTCGTCGTCGTCATCATCATCATTGCTGGCAACAAAAAGGAAGAGCAGCAAAAAGAGGAAGAAAATTATTCTCTCAAACGCCCTGGCACACTCTTCTCTCGATTCTTGTTCTCACCAGTCACTCACCATTTCCCCTGAGCAAACAAACAAGCAAGCAACCTAAAAACATCCTAAAAACTGAAACACGGAAAAACGGCGGCAAGCAAACACAGCTAGCAATTGTCTTAGTCTATTTTCTTCAAGAAAAAAAATAGAAAACAGAAAAGAAAAACAGATTTTGCTTGCGCACAAGCGAAAAACAAAAGTTTTTGCAGCAGCCTTTTTTTTCGAAAGGACATGCCTCGATTGCCGCTGCTGACGTATTTGCCTTTTTTTTTCCCATCACCAACACTCTCTTCCTCGGTGATCGACTCTAATCGAGTCCATTTTCGGAGCTGAGAAGCAACCAAAGAAAAGAAAAGAAAAATCAGGCAGGCAGGCAATGAAAACATGACATAACTTCTGAACTTTCGGGCACTTTAGCGTGTTATCTTTTTCTCCCCTCCTTTTCACTTATCAGCTCTACTACTTTTTTTGGCTCTTGATTTCATTGGCCTTTCATTCTCTTCTTCGTCTTCTCCTTCTCCTAGCCAAGTGATTCTTCACCCTCAAATCGCCGCTGCTGGTGGTCAAACATTATTAATGTCGCTCTATTTATCTTCTACTACTGACTAGTTGGCAAATGGACACGGCCTGGGCCGCCGGCCTTGTTTGCTGGAAAGCTTAGACAAGAGGAAAAAATATCTATCCAAACAAGAGATTGCCGGCGTGAAAAAGGCGAAAGTGATTTGCACTCTGCAAAGTGCAAATCAGGGGTGCCAAAACAGAAGCCGAAGAAAAAGCTGAAGCTGGTCAAAGAAAAAACGGAAAAAAAACTATGATTCTCTGCATTCTTCTTAGGGCCCGAAACTGACCAGAAGAGAGAGAGAGCAGAGCGTTAATGGCGAGAAAAGAGTGCAGCGGTGATTAGCGTAATGGCGTTCCTGTTGTGATTTGCGCCCTCGGAGATAGAAAACAAAAAAAGCTGTTCTGAGCAAAGTTCCTCTTCTTTTTCATCCTCAAGGTCTCAGACTGACTGCTCCAGACAGGCCTTATGAACCAGAAACGACCAACTGAGTCTTCTGCTGCTTAGCAGAGCACTGAATGAACCACACACACACACTGGACAATTGATTGACTTGCCAACAGCTTCAAAGGAGAGAAGAAGAAAACAGAAAGCATTTTCACTGATAACACAGCAGCAGCAGCAGCAGCGGCAGAAGTGTGCCAGTGACCAGTGACAACTAAATTGCCGCCATTTGTCACCAGAAAGAGAGAGAGAGAACGAACCAGAAAAGTCGAAAGAGAAGATGGCTACTGACTTTTGTTTTTAGCGTCATTACTGAGCAAAGAAGACGGCAGCAGTTAATAAAAGGGCAAAACTATTTAGTGGTGGTAGTCGGCACCTCGATAAGAGAGCAGAGCAGAGTAAATGAGACAATGAAAGTAAGATTACTTTTTCTTTCTTCTTCTTCTTTGCTCTTTGCTCATTGCTCACTGCATTAGCATTCGATTAGCTCGCCTATTCTGGGCGACAGTGAGCAAAATCTATTCGGAAGCGACGGGCCAATTTTTGCGCCCAAATTGACAATTTGCATTTTTTCAGTTGCTTTTTGCCTAGGACAATGATAATGATGATGATGATGATTGCCGTGAGAATGTGCGAAAAAAGAGGAGGACAGGAAATCCAAGTTGAAAGAAAAACAAAAACAATTCTGCCGCCAATTCAGCGAACCAATGGCAAAACGACTAACTGCAGAAAATCAGAAAAAATCAGCCCTTGAACTATTTTCCCAAAATGGTATCAACTTTCTTATTGTGCAGAAAAAATAATAACACCAGAAGCTAATCAAGAACAATCCAAAAGAAAAAAACAGATAACAATGAAAAGAAAAAAAGCACACCAATGGAAACATCGAAACCTCACTTTTCATCTTCTGCTGCCGCCTTCGGCAGCCCAATTTCGTAGGCAATTTTAGATGTGGCGGTAACAAAACTACCACCACCACAACTACCACAAAATGCTGCGAGTTCTGTTTGTGAAATGAAACCCACACACAGAAACAGGCATTTTGCAAAGAAAAAGAGAAGACATATGAGAGGCAGAGAAGCTCGCCAGAGAGAGAGAGAACTAGCTAATTCAGGCGGCAGTTAATTGCAGCAAGATGCTTGCTAAGACGCGCTGCCAAACTGTAGCAAGCAGAAAGGCAAGCAAGAAAATTGCTTCAAAAAGACCTCCCTTTTCCTTTCCCGTTCCCTGTCCAGCCAGTTGGCCTCCGCAAAGTAGCCAATAAATTATTCGGTCCATTTTATTTAATTAAATGCGCACAGAGAAAGAGGAAGAGAGAGAGAGAGAGTAGTACTAGCTCTGCACTTGCTGGCTCCGTCTGTCCCTCCACTTATTACAATTCACTAATGGGGCTACCAAAAAGAAAGAAAAAAGAGAGGAGAATGAGAAATCAAATTACCAAATCTCAACTGCAGAGTTTGCCTACTTTGGCGGCTGCTGCTGCTGCTGAAACCAATTTCCCCTTTTGGCTGGGAATAGAAAATACGCCGGTCTCTCTTTGTGAAACAGAAAAAAGGAAAAAGTACCAGAGCCAGCAGAGAATCGATGGCACTGGTGCGATTGCCACAGTCGCTGCTGCTGCTGCTGCTTATCAGACAAAGACAGCCAAAAGTCAGAGAGCAAAATTGCCAAATGCTCGACGTTAGAAAGAGAAAGAAGAAGATGAAGACGAAACATAGCGAAGTCAGAAGGCACGAGAAAAGTATGCCAGCAAAAGCTGAAACCTGAAACCAGCCGCCAGCGTCACTCTATGTTGGCTCGCAAAGTGCCACACAGAAGAGAGTTAATTGGACAGACACATTTCACATATTCGGAAACAGTGAGAAAAGGAAAAAAAGTGGGGAAAAACAAAATAGGCGATAAATCAAGCGGTTAGGGGCTAGGCAACTAGTCTCGGGGAGAAAGAGAAAGAGAGCCACTATCGATTATCATTTTGCCCCTGAAACAAGAAAGAAAAAGTGAAAGTGAAAGTGAAAGATAGCTGAATAAAGTTGCTGCTGCCTGGTATTATTTTAGGCGAAGAAGAAGAAGAAGAAGAAAGAAAAAGGAGGGGGTCATGGGAAAAGAAGGAGAAAAAACTGAAGAAAGTGAAACTGCATCGTAAGCTGTGCGCGGAAGTGGCGGTGATCAGCCTCATCGCTTGATATATCAAAAGCTTCAACGGCAGCAGCAGCAGCAGCAGCAGCAAAAGTAAAACTTCATCTCTCCGAAAACTAGTCGTCGATTTGGTCGATTGCAAATTGCAACTCTTCTTCTTCTTCCTGCCCACTACCGCTCTACTTTACCAATAAACACTTGCACTCTAAAGAGCTTCGCCTGGCAACAGGGATCGCTTTCCGCAAAAAGAAAAAAGAAAAACTTCTCCACAAAAGTTGATCACAACCGACAAACGAAACTGAAACAGAAAACAAAAAAAAACGACGCGCTTCGACGACGTTAGAAATCCAAAATAACTGAAACCCAAGAGCTAAACAGCAGAACGTCGGCTGCTTCAAATTTAATTTGACAATCGAAATAAAAAGAGGAAAAAAGAGCAAGAAAACGAGGAGTCAATCAGTCGTCTGCAGAAGGGCCCTCAAAACAGCTTTTCAACTACTGACCACCACCAGACACAGACACCAGATGATCATAATAACAATAATCATAATCATCATCATCATCATCATCAACAGTGGTGGTGGTGGTCATCGAGAGAGCTAGATGTCCCTTTAAAAAAACAGTCCGTTTTGTGTTGCCTCGCAATGTCATCTCCTTAACAGTACTACCCTGGAATGAGGAGGATGAGCTGAAATGAGATCAAAAGGGAAAAAAGAGAGAAAAACTCATTTCAGCCCTCAAAGCGAGGGCGATCATCATTACTAAAGAAGAAGAAGAAAAAGAGAAAATGGTGGAATAAGAGAGAGAGAGAGAGAGAGAGAGAGAGAGAGAGAGAGAGAGAGAGAGAG
>JAALOO010002278.1_pt1 | contig 10905 bp, 13 predicted proteins | sample 7257641 | NCBI WGS metagenome assembly JAALOO01 (sample SAMN14085613, study PRJNA598686) | mite metagenome | biome: ENVO:01001000; feature: ENVO:01001002; material: ENVO:01001226; isolation source: single female mite from University of Michigan culture on fish food culture... ... | reverse complement strand
TGCCATTTCGGTACTGCTGTTTGTAAAGGCGAAAGAGGGCCTTGTTGTTGCTGACACTGGTGAACTGGTGCTGAAAATGATGGGAAAAGAGGTATTAGATGAGGAGTTTAAAATAAGAAAGATTTTTGTACAATAATGTCCACAAAGATGAGCCGCTGGTTGGGCGGCACCGTCTGCAGAAAGTCGGGCACTTTTCCGTGCAAAAAATCGTAAATTGTCTCAATGCTGATGGCAAACTTGGCAGCCTTTGCAGTCTTCTCCTGCAGTGAAAACACAATTGTTGCTGCTGCGAAAATGATCAATTTCCATTTACAAAGTGAAAACATTGTGCTACAAAAAGTTTTTATTTAAAAAAGCAAAGATTTCGCTCTCTTCAGCTAAAGTGATGCCTAAAACAAAACTTTTGCTAATTTTTGTGCAATATTGCAAAATATGAGCTTTTTTGAGCTGCTGCCGCAGGCAACTCCTGATACCTCTCACGATTTTTCAAGGTGACCAACAATTTTGTACCTGTAGTGTACTACCAAAAAGCTATTGGCCAACAGTTTGCCTGAAGGCCTGAATAGGCAATAATGTAAATGAAAAAAATGTTTTTTTTGCTGTAAAAAATGAATTTTTTAAAGTATTTTATTGAAAATTTTGAAACAACCAAGTTGTTTTGATTACACTAAAACTTGAACTGGGCAACAGCTTTGGATTTACTCAAATCCTCATTTTTCCCTTCTTCTCTTTTGTACAAAGCAGTACACCTCGAGGGTGAAGGTGACTACTGAGACGGCCACGCCCATCGCCGCCAAGACGTACACCGACTGAAGGTCGGTCAGCGAAAGCTTCCTCACTTCTTCTTCATTTGGCGGCTGCGGTTCAAACTCCCACCGCTCGGGGTTGTACCAGCTGAAAGGTGGGCGTGTCTGCCGGTTGATCCACCTCTTCAGCTGAGCGTCTGTGGTCTGCAGGGGGAGGCGATAGGAAAGCGCCCGGCGGATGAGGTGCTCATCAAGGCCGCACTCGTGCAGCTGTTGAATTCTGTGGAGATAAAAACATTGATAAGTTCTTATCATTGATAAAATCTTTGGGTTATCAGCACTACTTACACCCAATTAAAGGGAGCTAGCAGTGGTGACCGGTGAGGGACGGCCACAGCGGCTATCTCCTCATTCAGCCGCTCCCGGCCGAGGTGGCCAATGTCGTAGAGGCCAAAGTTGTGGCGAAGCGATTGAAAGTAGACCCGACTTAAAAATGCAACAGCTTTTCCTTTTCTGACCGCCTCCAGGTGGGCCATCATCTCGTCTCGTTTCACAAAAAATCTTATGGGAGTTCTGGTTGATGATAATGACGATAAAAATGTGTTAAAAACTTGGAAAACTTATTAAAAAAGACGTTTTTGGTACTTGTTAAACCGCTGGCCGATTTGGTAGTACAGTTCATTCTCTGGCGTCGCCTTCAGGAAGAGCGCCTCGGTGTAGGCATTGCTCACTAGCTGCACTTTTTTATCAGTGACCAGGATGTACTGGAGAAACTGGTGCACTGTGTCGATGGGCGGGTCGGTTTGGGGCAGTGCCAGGAGGGAGTAGAAGATGCCCGAGTAGGCGTTGGAGAGGACCAGACAGGCGATCATCCAGGCGGACAGCGGCCAGACGATGTTCAGCCGAACCACGGTGGTGGAGTTTTTGGCTTGAAAAAAAAGAAAAAAATATTTTTTTGTTATTTTTGTGACAAAAAAAGGTTAAAAGTCTTTACCATTGTTCAGCAGTATTCGGTACAGCTGCTCGGCTGTTTTTAGCAAATTTTCCTTTTCCTGGTTCACCTTCTTCAGTAGGACAATCGCCAAAAGAGTCAGCGAAAAACCTGCTCCTAAAAGTAACCACACACCTGGAGATAGAGGTTCCAGGACCAGCCACTGGCGACTTTTTAGCCCTGGATAGCGGGTCAACGGCGAGTATGAGTCTAGGTTGATGAAGGAGGTAAAGTCGACGTACTGCCGCCGCTCGGGCGTGTTCGACAGCCCACAGAAACCAAAGTGGGCGGCGCCGCTGTGGACCAGGCCAATCAGGCCGCTCCATTGTTTAGTTCGATTGTCGAACACTGGGCTGAAGTGCTGCTCATTGTAGAGAAGGGTGGTGGAGAAGTGGTACTTTTGTTCAAGCAGGCGTAGCAGATCAACATCGCTGCCAATAAATTTTGTAATTTTTTGGTGATTATCAAGGAAGACGTTGCAGTGTGAGAGGTCCTCGTTGATGGCCGCCCGCAGTTGACTGTTGTTTAGGTGGCATTTGCTGGGAATCGTTTTGAGACGATTAAAATCGTGACTGCTTTTTGGCTCAAAGATTTTAGTCGTTTGGACGCAACCGTCAAGGACGGGATTGAGGTGAAAGGTTTGGGGGTGTTTAGAAATGTTTAAAAATGTGACCACTGCTCTCAGTGGAAAGGTGGAGTTTAGTTGAGCAGTTGATAGAGCTTTTTTTAGTGAATTGGGTTGAGCATTGGGCGGCAGGAGAAGCAGAAAGGGAAGACATCGTCTGCAGGCAATGTACATGTAATTGAGGGCAGTTAAATGGTGAGCAAGAGTTTTAGTACTTAAAGTGATTAAGCTTGGAACGTTGATTACCGTCAGTATTTCAGTGTACTGAAAGTGAGTGTTCAGGTGACTTTTCAGCTGAGTGACATTGACTTCCTGGCTGTACACTGCTGTAAAACACTGAAGTTGGTAGGGCTTTAAAACTGGGAATTTTGTTGTTGATTGTTTTGTTGTGGAGTTTTCAATCGTGTTCAGCCGATGTACGTAGACAAATGACCACTTTCGGTTTGGCTCATGTCGGGTAGGGCAGATGTACTGCTCAATGTACCTCTCAAGTGCCAGATCACCGTAAAAAGGTCTGAAAGGCTTTATCATGGCGGTTGATAGGGAGAGCAAGTTTTTGGAAGTTATTAGCAAAACTGTCAACTCTAGAATGCTCATTTTGTTTGGGAAAGTTTTTTTTAATTGACGGAATTAATAGGGCAAAATTACCATATGTAATATAAAACAGGCAGAAAAGTTAGTTAGTGCAATGTAATTAAGTAGTGCTATCGTTTCTGGTATTTGTTTTCTGGTTTTTTGTTATTTTGTTCATTGTTTAACGCTGCTCCACTTCCTTGATGTTTTTTACAGTGAAAAAAACATTAATTATCGTAATGCTGTCTTTTTTGTTAGTAAAAAAATTGACGTTTGTAAAGCTTTCTGTTTTGAAAAAGAAATTGGTAATTAAATTAACCTAAAGACCCTAAACTTCATTCAAGTCTTTATTTTTTTAAACTTTTTTAAAATGACAACTAATTTAAATTTTAAGCATAAATGCATCAGCCATTCGAAAGTAAAAACCGCAGCTGACAGAGTAATTCCTATCAAAGCCAACACAAAAACCGATTGAAGGTCAATCAGAGATAGTCTGGTGATCAGCTTCTGGCGGTCCCAGGTTTCCTTCAAATCTTGAGCCTCTTTTTCACAGTTCAAGTCCTTTTCTGGCTGTTTTTTTGGTCGTCCCTGTTGTCCACTTTTCTCGAACAGTTTTTGCACTTTGGGGTTTGAACTGCTGAAGGTGAGCTGTCGGCGAAAAAACCTTTGGAGAAAATGATCCACCAGGCCTGCTTCGTGCATTTGTTTGATGCTAGAAAATTTAGGAAAATAAAATGATAAAATTGATTTTTCTATCCACTTTCACTCACGCCCAATTGAAAGGTCCCAGCAGGGGCGACCGTTTGGGCAACGCTACGCCAAATTGTTCTACTTTAAAATTTTCCCGACCGAGGTGGCCAAAGTCGAGGCCGTAGTTGTGGCGCAGAGAGGCGGCGGCAATTTGCGAGGTAAAAGTGGTCGCCTCGCCCCCTCGCACCGCCTTCATTTGCAGCAGCAGCTCATTGAAGTTGCGTATCAGTCGAATTGGGGTGCTGATGATAAAAAAAGGAGTTTAAAAAGTGGGTTTAAAAAACTGTTTACTTTTTTTTCCTTCATTACCGATTAAACCGCTGGCCGATTCGGTGGAAGAGCTCATTTGCCGGACTTGCCTGCAAAAAGAGCTGACTGATGTACACTGAGCCGACCAGCTCCAGGTGGTCATGGGCGGTGATGTGCTCCAGAAACTGGTCAATGGTGTCCACTGGTTCTTCCGTCTTTGGCAGTGCCAGCAGCGAGTAGAAGACGCCCGAGTAGGCGTTGGCCAGCACCAGACAGGCGAGAATCCAGGCGGAGATGGGCAGCAGCGTGGCCACTGAGCAGCCACTCCCTAGCAGTTTAGTGTCGATGGCTATTAAATTGAAAAAAGTTTTTAAATTTTTTGAGCATTTTTTCAGTAATTAAAAAGTTCTTACAGCTTTTCAGCAGTATTCGGTACAGCGTCTCAACGGTGGAGTACTTGCTGCTGTTGTGACGTTTATTTCTATTCTTGAAAAGAACATTTTTTATCACAGTAGATTGAGTCCTCATGGCGACGATAAAACTTAGCGTCGCTAATGTGAGGCCAAAACAAATTCCAATCAGCAGCCAAACGGGCGAGGAAAGAGGCTCCAGCGCCAGCCACTGTCGACTTTTGAGTCCCGGGTGGGCGGTCAGTGAGACTAGGCCATCGAGCAGTGTGAAGGTGGTGAAGTCCACCTTGGTTCGACGTTCCAGCGTGTCAGAGAGGCCGCACAGGCCGAGGTGGGCGGTGCCGCTGAAGACCTGGCCGACAATGCCAGACCAGGCTTTTCTTTGAACATTGTACGAGGCGCTGAACTGCTGGTCGCTGTACAAAAGAGCGCTGGTGAAGTGGTACTGCCGTTCAAGGGTACCCAGTATGTCGGCTTCGGCGCCGGAAATGGCGTTTATCAATTGAGAATTTTTTTGTTGATCAAACTCGAGGTGGCAGTGGGCGAGGTCCTGGTTGACGGCAACGGTCAGTTGGCGGCCCCCTAGGCGGCACTGTCTGCTTTTTAGGCGACTGAAATCGGACTTGTTTTGGGGTTCAAAGAGGAGTCCGCTCGTTTGGGCGCAGCCGTCGAGGACGGGATTGAGGTGAAAGGTTTGAGGTTTTGGGGGTGAAAATGTAATGACTGCTTTTAGTGGAAAAGTGGAGTTTAGTTGAGCAAGTAATATGGCACTTTTTAATGTGTTTGGTTGAGCATTGGGCGGCAGGAGAAGCAGAAAGGGAAGACATCGACTGCAGGCTATGTACAGTGTGCTTAGAAGGGTCAGCGTCATAGAAAGCTTAACTGAAGATGACTGTTGTAAATTGATTACGGTCAATATTTCAGTGTACTGAAAGTAAACAGAGTTCAAGTTGGTAGCTAACTGTGAAACATTGATTTGACTGTACACTGCAGTGAAACACTGAAGATGGGGAGATTTTAAAAACGATGAGTTAACTGTTGTCTGTTTTGAGCTGTCAATGCTTAGCTGATGTACGTAGACAAATGACCACTTTCTGTGTGGTTCATGGTGAACCGAACAAATGTGCCTTTCAATGTATCTTTCAAAAGGCAAGTCTCCGTAAAAGGGCTCAAAATTAGTGGTCATCACTTTGTTTAAAAGAATTAGGTCAAATGCAGTACAGAATAATAGCGTTTTCACGGTAGCAGTCATTGTCAAATAAACCCAAAAACAGGCTTAGCAAAAAGCATTTGAGCAAACTAAAACAACAGCAATTATTTGCTTTAGACAGTTGTTTTTTTTCACCAGAAAAACACACAAACACATTATTTCTAGCTAATGTTAACAGACAGCACAAATTGACGCACTCAAATTAACAGTATTGTTATTATTTTTTCCGCCATTTATTTCTGCGTAGCACTTGGCAAACTGTGACATTTTTTTGCAGTTGGGCAAAAAACACAATGCCCGAAAAAATCTTTACCTTGTTGGGTTAATTAAAAAAAGTTAATAAAATTAAGGTTACCCAAAAATTACTGCTGTAAATGTGAAAACCCCTAGCATTTCAAGCAAAAAAGCGGCCACTGATAAAACGATTCCAAAAGCGGCCAGCACGTAGGCGGACTGCAGATCGCCTACAGAAAGTGGACTAGCTCTATGATCAACACTTTTGCTCTCTTGCTCAGTACTTTCTCCTTTCCAGTAAAATCGTTGCCGCTGCTGCTGAACCAAACGCTGAACAAAGGGGTCTTGGCTCGGGTACCTGAGCCGCTGCCGCAGGGACCGCCAAAGAAAGTACTCCATTATTCCGCCTTCGTGTAGTTGCTGAATTCTAAGTATCAGAAAAAAATGATAATTTTCAAACCGTCCTAAATTTCAGCCCAATTGCTAGTCTTACGCCCAGTTGAAAGGCCGCAGCAAGGGCGACCGTTTAGGCAGTGCCATGGCCACCGTTTCCGTGTTTAGGCTCTCCTGACTGAGGTGGCCAACGTCGACGCCGTAGTTGCCGAGCATGGTGGCGTGGTAGGCGCGGTTGATGAAGGTGACCGCCTGACGGCGAATCACTCGGTCGGTCACTTGAAATAGCTCAAACTTCAGTTCATTACGCCTGTAGAGGAGGAGGAGGTGGTGATCACCAGGTTTTTTTTAGTAGTGATGCACTTCAAAAAAAATATTGCTCAATTAAGTTTTTTTGCCTACTTTTCAGTTCGCCCGCCAAAACGAGCGTAGAGGGCGTTCTGCTGTTGAATGGCGCCCAGAAAGAGGCGCTCAGTGTAGGCGGAGACGATTACCTTCAGCTGTGGGTGAGCGTCCAGGTAGGCGAACATCTGCTCGACGCTGTCCACCGGCGGGTCGGCCTGTGGAAGCGTCAGGAGGGAGTCGAAGACGGCCGAGTAGGCGTTAGTCAGCACTAGACCGGCGAGCAGCCAGGCGGCGATGATGGGCAGCAGAAAGTGAGGCTCGAGTAGGTTTGACCTGGTGGTGGCTGAAAGAGCAAAAGTTTTAGTAAAAAAACTTTAAAATAAAAAAAATTTAAAAATTTTACAGTTTTTCAGTAAAATTCGGTAAAGTGCCTCAGCAGTACTTGTTAGATGACGATGGCAGCGGCGGCGGCGGCGGCGGCGGCGGCGGCGGCTAGCATTTTCAAGCCAGTCTACAGCAATGAGCGTTGCTGTGAAGGAAGCTAAAATCAGCGCCCAAACGGAAGTGGAAAAAGGTTCAAAGGCGATCCACTGCTTTGACCGGAGCGGCGGATGGGGCGTCAGAATGGCGTAGGCGTCAATCTCCGTGGCGGTGCTGAAATCGACCAACCGTTGTCGGTGCTCCATCACCGACAGGCCGCAGAAGCCAAAGTGGGCGGCGCCGCTGTACACCTGACCGACGATGCCGGTCCACTTGCCTTGAGAAGTGTTGTACTGGGCGTCAAAGATCTGCTCGCCGTGAATCAGCCGACTGCTGAAGTGGAACTGCCGCTGGAGTACCTCCAACAGAGAGGACTCTGAGGTGAAGTAGGTGCCAAAAGTGACGGCTGATTTATTTCTGTTGTCTACCATTTTTTGGTTAAAAATTAGGCTACAGTGAGGGTGCTCCTCGTTGACGGAGACGGTCAGCTGGGTGTTGTTTAGGTGGCATTTTGTGATGGTCGGTTGTATTAGGAGGCTAAAATCAGCAGAGGTTTTTGGCTCAAAAAGTCCTCTCATTTGAGCACAACCGCCTAGAACGGGATTGAGGTGAAAGGTTTTGTGAGAGCTTAAAAATGTGACCACTGCTCTCAGTGGAAAAGTGGAGTTTAGTTGAGCAGAGAAGTGAGCACGTTTTAGTGTGTTTGCTTGAGCATTGGGCGGCAGGAGAAGCAGAAAGGGAAGACATCGACTGCAGGCAATGTACAGCCAGTTGAGGGTGGTCAGGGTTTGGGCAAGAAGAGTTGAAGATGATTGCTCAACACTAATTACGGCCAAAATTTCAGTGTACTTAAAGTAATTAGAGTTCAAATTAGCAGACAATTGTGAAACGTTGATTTGGCTGTACATTGCAGTAAAACACAGTTGAAAATGTTTTGGAATGTAAAAACTAAAGTTTAAGTGAACAGTTTGCTTGGTTTCTGCATCAGTCAGTTGAAGTCGGTGAATGTACACAAATGACCATTTGTTATTTGCCATTTGCTGTGTACAGATGAACTGCTCAATGTATTTTTCAATTGACAAGTTCCCGTAAAATAATTCAAAATTAGAAACCATTATTTTGCGTAAAAAGATTAGGTCAAATGCAGTGCAAAAAAACAGCGTTTTCACGACAACATTCATTGTCAAATAAAATAGGCCATTTTTGCTCAAAAACCATTTGAGAAAACTAAAACAATCATCATTTGCTTTAGGCACTTGTTTTTCTTTAACATGAAAACACTGTCCCCTTTCTAAAACAAACAAAAAATTGCTATTTTCCAACATTTAATTCTGGTAAAATTTGGTAAACACTTTGTCAATTGGCAAATAACATTGCCAAGGCAAAACCTTTATTTTGTTGGGTTAATTAAACAAATTAATAAAACCAAGGCGACTAAAAACAACTGCCCTAAATGTAAAGTTTACCAGCATTTCCAGTGCAAAGGCGGCCACTGATAAGACAGTTCCAAAAGCGGTCAGCACGTAGGCGGACTGCAAATCGCTCAGAGAAAGTGGACTTGCTCTGTGATTACCACCACCACCACCACCACTTCCGGCGACCTCCTGGTGCCCAGTTGAACTTGTTTCTCTTCTCCAGTGAAACCGTTGCTGTTGCCTGACCCACTGCTGAACCTTAACGTTTTTGCTTGGGTACTTCAGTCGCCGTCGCAGTGATCGCCGGAAGAAGAACTCCACTATGCCGGTTTCGTGCATTCGCTGAATTCTAGGTACCAGACAGGAAAGAATTTTTACCTCATAAATTAACACATCTTTTTTTATTCTTACGCCCAATTAAAAGGCCTCAACAGGGGCGACCGTTTGGGCAGTGCCATCGCCAGCGTGTTTGCATTGAGGTTCTCCTCGCTGAGGTGGCCAATGTCGATGCCGTAGTTGCCGAGCATGGTGGCGTAGTAGACGCGGCTGAGGAAGGTCAGCGCTTGTCGCTGGATGACCGCGTCGGCCATCTGAAAGAGCTCTGAGTTGAGCCTGTAACGTCTGCAGAAAAAAATGTTACTTTTTCTTTTCTTAGCCAAATCAGAAATCAAACAGTTGTTTTCTACTTTTCTACTTTCAAGTTTGTCTCACTTGTTAATTCGCTGGCCGATGCGCGCGTAGAGGGCATTTTGCTGGCGACTGGCGCCCAGAAAGAGGCGCTCCGTGTAGGCGGAGACGATCACCTTCAGCTGTGGGTGGGTGTCCAGGTACTCGAACATTTGTTCTGTAGTGTCTACGGGCCGTTCAGTTTTTGGAAGAGTTAAAAGGGAGTAAAACAGTCCCGAGTAGGCGTTGGCCAGCACCAGACAGGCGAGCAGCCAGGCGGCGATGATGGGCAGCAGAAAGTGAGGCCCACGGCTTGAGGAGTAGGCGGTGGCTAAAAAACAGAAGGAAAGATTAGACAGATCTTTTAGAAATTCACAAAATCTTACTGTTTTTAGCAGGATTCGGTACAGCGTTTCAGCAGTTTTTGAAAAACGGTAATGATGGTGATAGTTAGTTTTTTCTAGCCAGTTTACAATAATTAAAATCGCAATGAAAGAAAATAAAATCAATGTCCAAACGGAAGCGGAAAAGGGCTCAAAGGCGATCCACTGCTTTGACTGCAGCTGCGGATGGGGCGTCAGAATGGCGTAGGCGTCAATCTCCGTGGCGCTGCTAAAGTCAACAAACTGCAGTCGGCCCTCCATCACCGACAGGCCGCAGAAGCCAAAGTGGGCGGCGCCGCTGTACACCTGACCGACGATGCCGGTCCACTTGCCTTGAGAAGCGTTGTACTGGGCGCCGAAAATCTGCTCGCCGTGAATCAGCCGACTGCTGAAATGGTACTTCTGCTGAAGTACCCATAGCAGAGAGGATTCAGAGGTAAAGTAGGGGGCAAAGGAGACTGAGGGTGATTTATTATTGTTGTCGACTACTTTTTTGTTGAAGATCAGGCTACAGTGAGGGTGCTCCTCGTTGACGGAGACGGTCAGTTGGGTGTTGTTTAAGTTGCATTTTTTAGTCGGTTTAAGGCGGCTAAAATCGGCAGAGGTTTTTGGTTCAAAAAGTCCGCTCGTTTGGGCACAGCCGTCGAGGACCGGATTGAGGTGAAAGGTTTGAGGGTGTTTGGACTTTAAAAATGTGACCACTGCTCTCAGTGGAAAGGTGGAGTTTAGTTGAGCAGAAGATAGAGCACTTTTTAGTGAATTGGATTGAGCATTGGGCGGCAGAAGAAGCATAAAGGGAAGACATCGACTGCAGGCAATGTACAGCCAGTTGAGGGCGGTTAATGTTTGGGCAAGAAGAGTTGGAGATGTTTGCTGTACATTGATAAGAGTCAATATTTCGACGTGTTTTAGCCTTTGAAAGTTTAAGTTGGCAAGCAGTTTTGAAGCGAGAATTTGCTCATGGTACACTGCCGTAAAACAGTTGAGGTAGGATTGTCTGAAAGGAAACCCTGAGTTAAGTCGTGAAAATGTTGTCAAATTCTCATTTATTTGCAGCTGATGAACGTAAACAAAAGCCCACTTGCTTGATAGTGTGCTAGTTCTGCAGATAACATTTTCCATGTACGAGTTTAGCGGCTGATCACCGAGGAAGGGCTCAAAAGGTAAACGAGTTGAGCAACGTTTAACTGAAAAGTTCATGATAAAGAGCAAAATGTACAAGCAGCCAGAAAGCTTTTGCCGTACAATGGTGATCATTTTATTTTAGCATTTGTTTTGGTGCAAAAACATTTTATTTTGTTGTTGACTTTTTGCATGTGTTTTCCTAGTAATAAAAACAAAAAACAGTGCAAGTATTTTTTTGTTTGCAAATGAATGTAGATAGCATTTTTGTTTAATTAATTTTGTTTTGCATTATTTACTCAATTCCCTCCTT
>JAALOO010002277.1_pt1 | contig 10913 bp, 12 predicted proteins | sample 7257641 | NCBI WGS metagenome assembly JAALOO01 (sample SAMN14085613, study PRJNA598686) | mite metagenome | biome: ENVO:01001000; feature: ENVO:01001002; material: ENVO:01001226; isolation source: single female mite from University of Michigan culture on fish food culture... ... | reverse complement strand
TTTTTCATCTGTTAACATTTTATCTTTTCCTTTCTCTCTCTCTCTCTCTCTCTCTCACTTTTAACTTACAGGTTCATGGTAAATTGCTGCCGCCACTGATATTACAGCGACAGCTAATAACAGCAGCAGTTTTATTTGTCTGCTATAACAACAGAAAGATAACGGGAAAAGTCAAGGAAAGGGAGACACGACAGCTGTACTCTTTGTAATCCGCTTTTGTTCTCACTTTTGTTTCTCTCTTTCTCTCTCTCTGTCTTTCTTTCTCTCTTATTTTATAATCTCGTTTCTCTTTCCTTTTCCTTCACCTTCTAATTTGGCTTGTTTCTTTTCTTGTGCTTGTTTTGCTTTTTTTCACCTTTTCTCTTTGCTGTTTATGTTTACCTTTGCCTTTCTCTCTCACCTGTTTTGGTTTTCTTTTGATTTCTCTCTCTCTCTCTCTCCTTCTAAACTTCAAAAGTGTGGCTCATGTTGCTCGTTTGCTGTTGTTGCTGTTGTTGTTGTCTTCTATTGTGAAACATTTCCCTTTTTGTGTGTTTGAAAAAATGTGAACTGCTACGTCGTAGGAGGTTATCACTTGCCTTTGCTGTTATGGAACTTAAAAATTCAGCATCTGAAGAGTCTGAAAGTCTGCTGCTCAGAGAATTCAGCGCCTCCTCAAACAGTGATCACCGTAATCATCACAAAAACACTATACAATACTCCAAACCGGTGATTCAAATCAACTCAACCAACAACTGTGATAGCCACAACAACTACAATCAACTTAAAAGCTGTGATTGCCAACTGCAAACTGGCAAACATAATAACAATAATCACCAATGCTTTGAAGACATTACACTAAACGACGATGAACACTATCAGCTTTTATCATCTTTTGCTGATAATGACGGCAACTTTTCCCAAAATGAACAGTCAACCGGAGCCGTTTTCCGGCAAATGCTGCTACCGTTCATTGTGGCCGGCCTAGGCTCCACCTTTGCCGGCATCATTCTGGAACGGATCACCACCACCACCAGCACTAGCACCACTGATTCATCGACAGTAAACTCCACAGCAAACTCCTCCTCGACTTCTATTTCCACTCTGGCTACTCATTCAGCCGTCAGCGTCTTCTCAGCCATTCCTCAACTGGAGATCATGGTCCCCGCCTTCATCGGCCTGATAGGGAACATCCAGACGACGCTAGCTTCTCGCTTATCAACCGCAGCTAATTTGGGAGCTCTTGATAAGGGAAACGAGGGTTGCCATAATCAGAGGCTGGAAATACTGACCGGAAATGCCGCGGTAGTGCTCTGCCAGGCCGCCTTTACCGGCCTCTTTGCCGCCCTCGCTTCGTTGGCTATTTCCACCTGCAGCTCCAGCACCAGGGCGGAGATTTCCTTTGACGGAGTTCTCCTCCTCTGTTCCAGTGCTGTGCTCACCTCGACAGTGGCCGCAGCTCTAATGGCGACGCTCATCTTCACCATTGTTTTGACTTCCAGAAAGTATGGCGTCAATCCAGGTAGGTGGGTGGGTGGAAATAGCTAAAAATATGGAAGTTTACTTAAACTTCTTTTTAACCCTCTTCAGATAACATTTCCACGCCGGTGGCCGCCTCTCTCGGAGACGTCTGCTCGCTGTCCATTTTAGCCTTCACTAGCAGGTCACTGTACGGGCTGTACAGCAGGGCCCAGGCGCCCAAACTGATCGGCCTGATGGCGCTGGTACTCCTGGTAGCGGCTATTTCGGCAGCAGTAGCCCGCCGCTGCCGCCACACCTCCACCGTCATACTGACCGGCTGGGCGGCCATTTTGGGGGCGGTTCTGGTGGAACAGCCAGGCGGCATGGTAATGGAGGAAGCCATTGGGCGGTACCGCCTGCTGGCCGCCCTTCAGCCGCTGGTTAATGGTAGGATGGAAATAGCTGTTTGTAAAGAATATAACTCAGAAACTTCTGATTTACTCATTCATCCTCAGGCATCGGCAGCAACCTGGTGGGCATTCAGACTAGTCGTCTCTCCACTTATCTTCACTCCCAAAGTGCTAGTCAAAAAAACAGCTGGGAAGCTGAGAGTGAAATTAAAACTTTGCTGGTAAATGAAGATAATGGTGCAGAAAGTGAAAAAGTTTCTAGTCTCTGCGTCAGTCCAACCTCTGTCTTCTTCTCCAAAGGTTTGTAACAACAAAAAAATTTTAGTATTTAAAAAAAGCTAAAACTGATCACTTTTTTTCTAATCAGACATCAACTCCAGGGTGGGCCGCCTGCTGCTGGCCATTCTCCTTCCGGCGCACCTCTTTTTCCTGACGCTCATTTACTTTCTCCTACAAAATGGCCACCTCTTTCCGGCCCGCTTTTCAGTCATCCACCTAGTCCCCTCGCCCGCTTTTCTCCTCGTCTACTGCTCGACGGTAGCCGTACAGCTGGTCACCTTGTTGTACATCGCCCACCTCGCCGTACACTGGGCCTGGTCGGTGGGCGTCAACCCGGACAATGCCGCCATTCCCTTCACCTCGGCGCTGGCCGATCTGCTGGGCAACTGCCTGATGGCGCTGGCTTTCGCCTTTTTGGGCGCCATTCGTGATCCGAATGCGCCAATTGCCAACTTTTGAAAACTTTGATTTTTGTAAATTTCTACTTTAGGATAAAATTAGAAATTTGAAAATTTAAAATTTTTTTATTATTTACGCAATGAACATGAAGTTTTAGTTACAAGAAACAACACATGTTTGAATAAAAATTTCCCAGTAAAAGCGCATTCACAAACAAAACTTATAAATTGCAATTTTAAAATTGATTTTCTTAATGGTTTTTAGATGAGTAAAGTTTTATTCAAAAAATTTAAGGCGTTTTTTGTTCAAATTAAAAACTTTTTTTATTGACTTTTTTACAATTATTTTAAAATTTTTGTTTATAAATAAGATTATTTTTTTGAAATGTTAAATTTTTATTAAAATTTTTTTTGGTAAAATGACACTTTTTAAAAAGCTGTTTTTGTCGCCAGTGAACAGCAGTGTTCACTACTTTCTTAACTGTTTCACCGTCTGTCTCTACGCTTTTGACACTGTTCAAGACTGCTCTATTGTTAATCATAAACCCAAAAATGGAAAAGCAATTTCTTTGCATCATCAGCCAATTGCAGCTGCTAGCAAGAATGCTTTCAAAAAATATTTTTTACTTCCAGTAGCAATTTGGCTGATGCTCGCCGCTGATTACGCTCGGTTTTACTTTGGTTTTGGCTATCCAAATGATAAGCTGAGCTCTCTGTCATATGGAAAGAACCCCGCCTTTTTCACCCATCGAATGTACGCACCAGCCTTCTGGGCCCAGGGCGACATGCTGGTGCTGACGGTGAGCAGCGGTTTTCTGATGCTCGGCCTGGCACTGTCTCTGAGGAAGCGCTGGCTAAACAGTCGCTTTTGTTTGATGATAGTAGGCGATAAGGAAAACGATAATATAAAACTGGTGGTCAACGATCGAGGTGCAGTCAATCCTTTTATTAAATCATTTTAAAAATTGTTAAATTTTTTTTAATTTTTTTTAAGTTTGGTTTGTTGAAAACGGAAAGAAGATACTTCACTTTCGAGCCGCCTGTCGGCGCTACCTGCACCTCCTTTCAGCGCCCTCAGTGGCCATTGCTTATCTCTTTTTTGCCTACAACTTTATGAATGCTCCCTTCAGCGATGTGGAGCACTACCTCAAGTTGTTCCTCTACCTGCCAGTGCTCAGTTGGTACTGCATTTTTAGTAAGTTCATTTGAAAATAAATAACTTTTTTTTATCAGGTGATTAATTTGTTGTTAAACTTTTAAGCCGTCGCAATGATGTTCTTCCACTTCTACGTGCTCACCAAGTACGTCACCTTCCGGCAGGAGCACCTGCTAGGGCTGCAGCACAAACTGGTTAAGGGAATAAAATTTACCGCTGTAGCCTCTAAAATGGGCCCAAACTCCTCAAACATGACAAACCAAGCGATCAGCCTGGTCTTCCATCAACACTACTCGGCTTTTCACTCAGTTCAATCGCATTACGCCTACCAGTGCGCCGAAATTCGCGCCCTGAACGACTTCTGGAGCCTCCTGCTGACTATTCTGTTTAGTGTTGAGATAATCACCTTCTGCTACCTGCTCTACAGCTGCCTCTTTTTTAAGCAGTCAGCTGAGCAGTTCATCTATTTCTTCTTCTTCCTCGTCGAACTGGGCACCTTCCTCTTTGTGGTCATCTTCCGGGCGAGCAAAGTGGACATGAACAATGACTACGCCTACCTGGGCAATCTTCACATTGGCGTACTGTTTGGGCTGCACGCCAGAGGGCGCTTTTCGGCGCATCAGGTGGTCAATGTAAGAAAGTGAAGTGATGATAATTACGTATCATAACTGTGTTTTAATTTTTTTTTATTAGATCGAGAAGATGGCCACCAATCGAAACTTCAGTCGGGCCTGCTTTCGCCTGGTCAATGGCTACCGAGTGGACTCGACCGCCTTTCAGATGGCCTCCTTTGTCATTGGCACCTTCTTTCTGATGATCTGCCGACAGAATCGCCGCCAAGCAGAGCTGAACTATTAAGTGTACTAAAATGCTGATTTAATTTAAGATTTTTGTAAAATTCAAAGTAATCGATTTTTTGACTAGCAAAATAAGAAAACAAAAAACTGATTTTAATTTGTTTGGCTACTCTGGTAAACTTTACAAAAAAAGTTGGTTTTAAAGTTTTAATTAGCAATTTTTGTTTGATGATAATTATGAAGATAGTGTTGCAAAAAGAGTTTTTAATTTTTTTTGCTTCAATCAAACTACTAAAAATTTAAATATTTTTTTTAACAAACATCAAAGACGTCAAAGAAAGCAGCCTATTCTCCTAGCGCTAGCCTTTGCCCTTCTGGGCGCCATTTGAGATTCAAGTGCAGCCGTCTTTAAAGTGCAAAAAAGTTATTGATTTTGTTAAGGTACAATGAATAGTGATAAAAATTACAATTTACAGATAATGCGTAGTTTTTTCTATAAACTTTTTTTAGTGTGAGCAAAACAAAAAGAGTTTTGACACATTTAGGTGATTTGTGTTGTTTTTAAAAAGGTATTTTATTTTGTACGCAAATTGGCTAACTGTTTTAAAAAAAAAACTTTCAATTGCAATATTAATCTTTGCAAAACATGTGATAATAAAGTCAATATTTAAAGTTTTATAACTGTAATTGTAAAACTGACTTTTATTGCAGTGCAGGTAATGTTATCGCATTACAAATAATTTTCAAATAAATTTAAATGTTTTTCAAATAAAACTTTTAGCACATTTGTGAACATAAAAAGTAGCAAAAAAAATTTTTATTTTAAAAATTATATTTTGCACTTTAAAGTTCGTTTTTCTAATATTTGAATATAAGCAGTTTCCGATTTTTAAACAAACACTAGATAACTAAATCTTTCATTTCAAAGTAAACTTTTTAAAAATGACACTTTTTAAAAAGCTGTTTTTGTCGCCAGTAAACAGCAGCGTTCACTACCTAGTCAACTGCTTCGCCGTCTGCCTCTACGCCTTTGACACTGTTCAAGACTGCTCTAATATCACTAACAATACACAAAAATTACCTAAAAGTGGAACAGCCGCAATTTCTTTCTCCCAATCAATAGGAAGTTCTCGCAAAAATACCTTCAGAAAGTACTTTATTCCACCAGTTATCCTTTGGCTGCTTCTCGCCGCTGATTACCTCCGAATACACTTTGATTTCCTTCAGCATGATAATTCAAGCAGGTTGCCCTTTTCAAAAAACCCCGCCTTTCTCACCCACCGGATGTACACGCCGGCCCTCTGGGCCCAAGGTGACATGGTGGTGCTGGCGGTGAGCACCGGTTTTCTCCTGCTCGGTTTAGCACTGTCTCTAAGAAAAAATTGGCTAAACACTCGGTACTGTATGCTAATTATAAAAGATAAAAATGATGCAAAGAAGCTGGTGATCAATGGTCGAGGTACAAAGAAAAAACATTTTTTACTCATTTTAAATGTGTTTAACTACTTTTTTCAATTTTGTTTATTAAGTTTGGTTTGCTGAAAACGGCAGGAAGATACTTCACTTTCGAGCCGCCTGTCGGCACTTCTTGCACCTCCTTTCGGCGCCCTCAGTGGCGATTGGCTACCTCTATGTGGCCTACAACTTCTGGAATGCTCCCTTCAGCGATGTTTAGCACTACCTGAAGTTGTTCCTCTACCTGCCGCTGTTCACCTGGTATGCCATCTTTGGTAGGTTTATTTTTCATTTCTCCTACTATTATTAAAAAATCTTGGTGCGTTGGTGCGTTTGTCACAGGCGATACTACGCATGCTCCTACTTTACTAGCAAAGAACAGCAAAAAGTGAAAAAGGAGTACAGTGGAAAGGGAAAGAGGTAGGGAGGAAGGGGAGTGGAAATTAAATCTACCCACCACCACTATTGACCCTAAGTTATCCGCACAAGTTATCCGCACCTATCCGCACATTTTATCCACCCCTATACGCACATTTTATCCGCACATTTTATTCGCACATTTTATCCGCACCTATCCGCACAAGTTATCCGCACAATTTATCCGCACATTTTATTCGCACCTATACACACCATTTCACACAATTCACACTATTTGTCCCCCCTTATCAACGCATTTACGCACCAATTTAAAAGTACACTGCATAAACTGAGTTTTTGCTGGCCTCGCTAGTAAAAAATTATTTTTTTTACCTATAAAATGACTATAAATTATTTGTTTCCTTTTTGCTGACAAACAAACAAAAAGACAACCACATTGACTAGGCGTCGCAATAATGTTCTTCCACTTCTACGTGCTCACCAAGTACATCACCTTCCGGCAGGAGCACCTGCTCGAGCGGCAGCAGAAGCTGATCCGGAAGATTAAATGCGCCATTTCTGGGCACACTGCCGCCAAGATGGGCCCCAACTGGCCTCACCAGAATGTCAATGACCCGCAAAATTTGAACTTCCATCGACACTACTCGACCTTTCACTCCATTCAATCGCACTTCGCCTACCAGTGCGCCGAAATTCGCGCCCTGAACGACTTCTGGAGCCTCCTGCTGACCATTCTCTTCAGCGTGGAGATAGTCACCTTCTGCTACCTGCTCTACAGCTGTCTCTTCTTCCGGCAGTCAGCAGATCAGTTCATCTACTTGTCCTTCTTCCTAAGCGAACTGGGCGTCTTCCTCTTTGTGGTCATCCTCTGGGCGAGCAAGGTCGACCTGAACAATGACCTCGCCTACCTGCGGAATCTTCACATTGGCGTACTCTTTGGACTGCAGGGCGCCAGGGGGCGCTTTACGGCCCGTCAGGTGGTCAATGTAAGGCAAATGATGAAGTGATATTATTTGAAAATGTGTTACATTTTGATTATTAGATTGAAAAGATGGCCACCAATCGAAACTTCAGCCTGGCCTGCTTCCGCCTGGTCAACGGCTACCGCGTGGACTCGACCGCCTTTCAGATGGCCTCCTTTGTCATTGGCACCTTCTTTCTCATGATCTGCCGACAGAATCGCCGCCAGGCTGAGCTGAACTATTAATAAATTTTAATAAATTAAAAATCAAAACAAAAGGTAGTTTTTTAATTTGCTAGGCCACTCTGGTAAACTCTTTACAGTAGGAGTGGTTTTTGGCGTCCTGATAGGAGGCGGTCAGGCGGTCCTGTGAGACAAAGTGCCGCTTCACAATCAGCTGATAAGGTGGCGGGGGCGTGGCTTCCGTTTCATCATTTTCAAGACTGTACACCTCTTTCCAGGTAGGTCCTCGGATGGTGACGTTGACCAGCAGGGTCACCTGCTGCGAAATTACCGATCCATTAATACTACTGCTGCCACGCTCAACTTGACTAAACTTCCGGTCGTGCAGTGTCACCCTGAAGGGCGTTCCACTGCTGAAGCGGACCTTCCGAATGAAGGTCGGCCTGTTGGGCGGTTTGCTGCTGAACTCGAACACTTCCGGTCTGTAGGGAGTGGCATTGTAGGGGTCTTCGTTTATCTTCTGCATTCTAATCCGAATCAGCTCCTCGGACATGGCAAAGCGGAAGGCAAGGGATTGCCGGGCTAAAGAAGGTGGCGCAAAGTTGGCGTCACAAAAGTGGCTGTTTTGGTCATCTGTAAGGTAGATGCCAGTGTAATTGCCGTTCCAGGGTTTTATCTCGGCTAAGAATGATGGTGAGCCTTTTTTAGAGGTGATCAAAAGGTAGTCGAGCAACAGGAAACCGGCGTTTATTAGCGAGAAGATGATGACAAAGGAGAGGCCGCAAACTAGGCAGCATTTTCCTGTTTAAAGTTAAACCCAAAAACTCATTTAAACATTTAATAGATAGAAATGCTAAACTTACGGTTAAAAACACTTTTCTTGTTGTTGTTTTGTTGTTTATCATCAGTTTGGGCTGTCTGAATATTAAATGCTGTTGTTGTTGTTGTTGTTGTCGTCACTTCTGGTGAAGGTGATCGTGAGCGGGCCATTGATTTGAAAAAAATGCTTAATTTATTAAAAATTTGTTAAAATTACTTTTCACAACAAGAACACCAACATGCGCTACTGTACATTTAACATTGAAGAGCTGTACAAGCTGTACTGTTGATTAGTGCCATTTTGCAAAACATTTTTTTTGTGCGACTAAAAAACAAACAGGTTTTGCAAAGTAGTTTTATCTTTTGCATAACATCAGTCCAGGCACCGTGTTTGCGTTTAACCTTCAAACAAAAAACATTTTTTTCCAGCAGCAACAACGTACTTGATTAAAAACCCTTTCAAACAGTTTTAGTTTTAAAACATTTATCACTTGTCAGTAATAGTCAAAATCTTTTGTAAAAAACTAAAACAATACACAAACAAAAGCTTTTATTGTTTCATTATTTTTCACTAAAACAAAAACGTTAAATTTTGTTAGAGTTACTTTGAGTGAATCTTCTCAAACTTTTTGTAGTAAATCACATCCTCTGCGGAGTACTGCACTGAGATGACGCCACCAGGCAGAAACTCCCGCTCCACCTCCAGGTCGGGCATTCCCGGGTACTTCTCCCGCCAGATGTTCTTCCTCACCGTAATGGTGGCCACCGTGGTCATCGACCAGCCGCTGTGAGTTTCACTCATCGAGAAGGGCTCCCCGCTGAAGAAGGTCAACTGCCGAAGGTACTCTGTGGAGGAGGTCTCTGCCGGTCGGGACTTGAATTGGTAGTAAGTTCGCCCAGTGGCTCGGTCCGTCTTCCGGTCAATTCGAAGGCGGTGCTCCGCCAGGGCAAAGCGGAAAGCCATCGAGGAGCGGCTGTTGGAGGCGGATTTGCTGGAGAAGCGGCCACTTCCGCTTTCAGCCACATAAGTTCCATTGAACACTCCGTTCCACTTTGGCGGCGAGGAGGTCTTTTTGGCAGTGTCACCACCACCATCATCATCGGCTGATGAACTTCCGTCCGAGAAGACGAGCGCCAGAACGATGAGAACGAGGATGAAGAAGAAGGCCAGTGTGCCGACGATGCAGTTTCCTAATAACAAACACAGATTTTTACAAAATTGATAAGCTGGAAATATTTTCTGTACAAACCGACGGCGCCAAACTTTGCCTTACAGGAGAAAGAGCTAGTGTTGGAGGAAGAGGAGCCTCGGCGATTGTTGTTGCTATTTTTGGTGTTCAGGTGATTTCGATTGGAGGGGACAATCTTCGCCTTGCTGCTGGTGCTCGACCGATTTCCGCTGCCGCCCCCTTTAGTGAACGATGCCGTCTCGGTTGGCCGGTAATCGGCAGTTCCGCCCGTTTTAACCGGTTCATAGCGTACCTCGGGCGCCTTGCTGGTTCGGTAGTCGGCGACGCCGCCCGCCTGAACTGGCTGCGGCACATCTCCCCGGCTGCCGGGAAGATTCGCTGGTGAAGGACTTCGAGAACGGGTCATGGTAATTTGGTGATTGCTGCTATCTGATTGTCTAGATAGAATAAAAAAAGTGCAGAATTTTGTAATTTTGAAAAACACTGATTTTTTTTACAATTTCAGTACTTTTTTCCAAAAACACAGCGGTAGTGTGTGTTGTGATAAGAGTGCACAACGGCAAATGAAGGCAGAAAAACTGAAAAAACTGAAGCCAAGGTTTCCACTTACCACTTACCACTTCTTTCTGCAGTATTTGTTGCTGCTGCTGCTGCTGCTGATCAGTGCATTTGATTAGCCTTCTTTTCCTTCAACCCTCATCTTCTTCTAACTTTGTTTTTTTTTTTTTTTTTCTGTTGGAGATGTAGAAGTAAAGTGCTCAAAACTGTTTGCTGTGTGTGTTGTACAGTAAACGTCGGCAAAGTTTTTCCTCTTTTTTCTTTTTTCTTCTTTTTCATCTTCATTTTCATTTTCGTCAGTGTACGGTATTTTTATTACCTGTTGATACGAATCTGGCTGCTGCTGCTCCTTCCATCAATGCTCGCACTAAATACTATTTTTTACTGTTTTTTGCTTTATCTTTTCCCTTACATTTACACTGCCTCTGCTTAGCATTGACATTGAACAATTTAAACAAAAACAAAACATCATCAGCACCGACGACGACGAGCACAGTTACTGCTAAAGAACAAAAAGTTGAATAATATGCTGCATTTATCACCTGCCTGACTGGCTGCCTGCTTTTCTGAGCAGAAGTAATTAAAACAACGAAGACTACCACTACTTTTACCTGTTAGTTTTTCCCCGCCCAAACTAAGCAGTTTTTTTTGTTGTTTTTAACTTGCTTGCTAAACACGCAGTAGTTTGATTGTTTTAGTTATTTGCAAGTATAATAGTATTAAATGCGCATTTTGTAATAAAATAGATTCAAAGTTACATTCAAAATAATTTAAACTGTTTCATTAGAGTATTGAGCTTGTAAATTACAAAAAAGCAAAAAACGAAAAAAACAGAAAAAACACTTGTAAAAGAAAAAGAGAGAGAAAGCGAAGACAAAAATAAAAAGCA
>JAALOO010002276.1_pt1 | contig 10914 bp, 6 predicted proteins | sample 7257641 | NCBI WGS metagenome assembly JAALOO01 (sample SAMN14085613, study PRJNA598686) | mite metagenome | biome: ENVO:01001000; feature: ENVO:01001002; material: ENVO:01001226; isolation source: single female mite from University of Michigan culture on fish food culture... ... | reverse complement strand
AGAGAGAGAGAGAGAGAGAGAGAGAGAGAGAGAGAGAGAGAGAGAGAGAGGCTAACCGGTGCCCGCCAATATTCGTGATTAAAAGAATGTGCTTTCTTTTCTCCGTTCAGATTTGTGCGGTAACAACAGTATGAGGAGATGGGTAATCGGACGGACGGACGGCAATCCCGACATCAGGCAAAACAAGTTACCTGTGTCGGGAGAGTGCAGGTGAAAGAGAAATCACACTTTCCAGTGTGCATCGCTTGTGCCCGTGTCTGTGCATTACTGTTGCCTGTTTTGCTAAACTGCCGACACTGACAATGCAACAACAATGCAATAACCTCTTTGATTGAACAGGTAAATGACTAGAAGGTAAGAGAGAAGGAAGGAAAGAAAGGGCACTTACCCTTTTTACCCTTTACTTCCTTCATTTGTGGCAGCTTCTATTGTTCATTTATTTCTTATTAGCTAACTAACTGAAAATGTTGATAGTGCCAATCAATGGCTGAAAAAGGTAAATTAAAACAAATGCAAAATTATACTAAGTTTTGTGTTAAGTGTTTTAATATGAAAAATAAGGGTACAATCATTAGTAATAATAATACTTTTTGTTGCCAATGACCAACGGTCATTTTGAAAAAGAAAAAAAGGGTATGTATTAGTTGATTGTTGACAAGTTGTAATTATGGCGATGCGATAAAAAAACACTTTAGAGTTGTGCGAATTTGATAAATGGCCGCAATGTAAAATATTCCTCCTCTTTTTTCTTCGACTTATGTAAAATGGCAAAAAGTTGAACTTGAATAAGAGAAAGCGAATAAGAAGAAGCTTACCCTGTGCGTGATGACTACCTGAACAACTAGTGGTGATTTATTTCTAAATTCATGAATTGATTAGACTGACTGATTGCCCCGCTCAAACAGGTATTGACAGATGAGAAAGAACAAGAGAAAGAAAGAGAGGGAGAGAGAGAGAGAGAAAGAGAGAAAGTTTAGAGGCACACAAGAAAAGTGAACGCTAGCTCTGACTTGAATTTTGCCCATTACCTTTTCTCATTGGTAATTAAACTTTCATTAAGAAGTGAGTGAGTGAGTGAGTGAATGAGTGATTGACTCGATGGAACAGCGTTCATCGACTTTCAGCGACTTTTAGTTTAATTCCATTTGTGTTTGGCGGTAGACAAAAAGGAAAGCAGAAAAAGACTACAATCTCGGTGTCTTTGAACTGCAAATGACTAATTTTTTTAATTTTAAACTGAGGGTAAAATGGACTATAAAGAAGGACAGGACAAGTCACTCTGATCCATTACCAATTGTTTATCTATTAGTCGTCCGTTATGTGGTGGTGGTCATTGTTGACCAAATTGAGGAAACAAAGTTTGTACTAAAACAGACTCATAGTTGTAGTGCAAGCACTTTAAAAAGCGTTCTTTCTGCTTTGAGTTTCTCTTTTTAGTGTTTTATTGAAATAAGGAAGCCATCGGCAGCAGATCTTTACCGTTGTTTACTTGATGATGATGATGCTGATGATGATGATGGTGAAGAGGACGACGACGGCGACGACGCTGCTGATGATGATGATCTTCAGACTTCACAATTTCAATGGCAAACTTTTTTTCACTTTAGGCACCAATCCTTTTTAGCAGCATGCATCTCAATTAGCTATGCATCCGCTTAGCATCTTTCCTTGGCAGCAAAAAAAGCGATGTTTTCTCCTTTCTGCATCCGTGTTTGTGAGGAGGGGGCACAATACTAAAAACTCGATTCAGGTTCAATGGCTGCACGAGTTAGTTAGAATTAGAATTAGAATTACCGAAATGTGTGTGTGTGCACTGATTTGCACTGACAAATTGCTATGCAGGCAAAAAAGGTGAAAGCTAAGCCTACTAGGCAAGGCATATCTAATTTCAACATGCACACTCTCGTTTACTTTCTTTCTCCCTTTTCCTTACAAAGGCGATAATAAGTGAAAATCCTTTTTTTTCCATTTACTGTCAGGTGCAATTAATCACTTTCAATTAGCTGAGTTATAAAGGTAAATAAACTAAAGGGTAAAGGAAAACAGCAAAAACGCAGTAAAGGTGGTTGACTCTAAAAAAGGGAAAAAAAGAAAAAAGAGGGGAACAGAATGTGTCAAACTGAGTAATAAGAGAAAAAGTGATAATGTTGCACGGAATATACTGGCAGTTTTGTTTGTTTGTTTGTTTTTCCAAACTTTACTTTAACTCGTTTTTTCGCAAAAAAGAAAGAAATGGCCACCTCACGAATTCAATCAATTTGTTTTAGAAAAATTGCTAGAAAACACCCTTTTTATTAGCAGAGAGCTGGCGGCGGCGGCGCAATTCATCAACAGGTGGTCACGCGTGCAAGCGTGATGATATTCTAGCTTCTGATGATAAATGTCTGATTGTGCTTTTAATTTAACAAATTAGTCGCATCAATCACCGATAACAAAACTTGCACTTAAATGTAATTAATTAAAAGCGGGGCTAGGTAAACCTTTTGAAGCTTTGGTTGTATTTTGGTGTTTTTATTACTCTTTTATGCTGTCTTTTTTGTTTAATAAAACGAAATCAGCGCGCACCTTTCATTTACTTAACATTTTAGTGCCCGACATCAGCAGCTTTTTTTCTTCATAATTTTTCAAAACTAATCATAATTATTAAAATGGCAACTATTTCAAAATCTACGATCTGAGTTACCTTTTCTCTCTCTATCTCACTTTTGTTTTCAGAAAGACAGCTATCACTAGTAAACTGATAACATTATCTAAATTTGCAAGCTGATGACTACACCCTCTGGGTCTTCTTTTTCTTCTTTTTCTTCTTCAAATTGCCCTAGTATCTTCTTCTTCTTCTTCTTGACAATTTTCACAATTTCACTGCAATTTCACTAATTAGTAATTCAAATCATCTTTCCCTCCCCCATAGAAGGAAGATTGATTGTCCTCCTCCTGTTCTGACAAATGTAGTCTTATTGTCGCCTTGCTTTAGTTTGCCCAGCTTACTACTACTAATTCAAAAGTGAAATGCTAGTGTGAGAAAAGAGGAAAAAGTGCTGTCCAGTGAGCTGAGCTAATCCGTCTGCTCATCAGCGTTCAATGGCAAAAGTGAAAAAGCAAGAGAAAGTGCTCCAAAAGCTTCAGGCGAGCGCGCTCTTCTTCTCATTGTCATCATGCTTATGCTACTGTGTCCACCACCACAACCACAGTGTTCATGATGATGATAAGTCAGTGATAAAGACTTAGCAAATAAATATAATAATATGCTCATCAGCAGCAGTTGATGATGATTATGATTATGATTAGGAGTAGCAGCAGTAGGTGGGACGCTAAAGAAAGAAAGAGGAAAGATGCTCCACTGTGTGGGGGGGGGGCAAAACTGCAAGTTGCTAATTTTAATATGTGCAAATTTTTGCCTTTTTTCTCTTTCTCCTCTAAGCTGACAAACAACGACCACCACCACAAACAGCATCGTCCACCTTTGTTAGCACACAAACACACACACACACAAAAGTGACAGTGGCCGCCAGCAAAGTGATGGTCCAGCAACTTAAGAAACACTGTTTTCAGTGAGAGCAATCGATCCTAAATAAAAAGAGCACCCCGCTCCAGTTGACGGGCTCACTCGTTGTTTGCTGTTTTTGTTGACCATTCGTATCGCAACTACTCTTTTCCTACCAATCCTCATCATCATGATCAAGGCATGTGCTCGAGTTTACTCTTTTTTTTGAGAAAAATTGCAACTTTTTTCTTGCTTTTCTGAGAACATAACCTTTTTTCTGTTGTTTAGGGCGTCCTCATTCTCGGTCTGGTGGCGGTGGCCAGCGCCCAGGTGCTGCGCATCAGCCCCGCCGTCATTGGCTCCAGCAGCGCCGGCCAGGTTCAGGTCATTCAGCTGGCTCGTGGTGGAGGTCTTGGTGGAGGACTTCGAGGCTCCCTCTACCAGGCCGCGCCCAGACCGACTACTGTGGCTCGAATTCAGCCCATCAGCTCCAACTTTGCCTCGACGCTTCGACCGGTGCAGATCGTTCAGGCCGCCCCACAACCACAAATTCAGCTGGTCCGTCTCGTCCAGGCCGCCCCTCAGCCGGCGATTGTCCGACTGGCCGCCGCTCCCCAACTTGCCGCTCCTCAGCGAATTAGCTTCGCCCAGCCAGCTCGATCCTCCTACCGTGAGGCCGATGACTCCAACTCGCAGCCCGCCCCCTATGCTTTTAGCTTTGATTCGGGTTTGTAGTTTTAGCAGGTTTCTTTAAATTTAGCAGGTTCTTACTAACAAATGGCTTTGTATTGTTTTCGGCTGATCAGAGGACGAGTACGGCACCAAGCTTGGCCGTCAGGAGCAGGTATGATGTGTGATTTAGGAGGGGGTTTTAGGAGGGGCAAAAACTAAACATTTTGCTCCCAGGCTGACGGATCTGGCGCAGTGAAGGGCCAGTACACGCTGAGCGACGCCAATGGCATCAGTCGAATTGTCGTCTACGTGGCTGGTAAGTTACCTTTTTGATGCAGCATAACAGAAGAAAGTAGAACTATACAGTGAACTAATTACTATGATTTTCCCTATTTTCAGACGACAACGGATTCCGAGCTGAAGGTAATTTTTGATAGGGTTTTTTGAGTTTTGTAAAAACAAGTAAATAACATCATTTTTACTATTTCTCCAACACCTAATCAAAGTGAAAACCAACGAGCCAGGCACCCTGACCAGCAACCCTGCTGACGTGCAGATCCAGAGCTCTGCTGGCGGTCGTTAAAAGTTGTTTAATGTTCATTACCCAAATGATATTAAACAGCAACAACGATCTACCACAGCAACCAGCACGCCACACAGTTTTATTATTTCCCAGTTTTGTTCGCACCACTAAAATCTAGAGACACCTTTTCCCGTTTAAAAACTAATAATAATAAATAATTCTCACCGCCGCAACCAACTCGCCGCAAAAACTCTCTTTTTCTTTTTTTTCAAAAGTTGATCTTTGCAAATCAAATCCCTCCTCAAAAAGTGATGTTTCTTTTTTCTTCTTTTTTCTAAACAATAAATTTTCTTCCAAAACACAAAACTTTCAGGTGGCGCAGGGTGAACTTGATTTTTTGGCTTGATTGTACGGAACGTGCACTGGAGTGAAAAAAGGAGTAACAGTTTTTTATCTTTATTTTTTATTTCTCTCTCTCTCTCTCTCTCTCTCTCTCTCAAAATCTCTTTTTCATACCTGTCACTAAATTAGTAGCACTAGTTTTGACGGAAAAAATGAGAGGCATCTTCTTTTTTCTCTCTCTGTTGCTGCTGATGACAATGATGGTGACGATGATGATGACAAAGAGAGTGCACACAACCTTGACTGCCTTCTTCAAATGGCGCGATCATTTTGCAATGATAGTAGGAAGTATTAGAGTAAGTAAGAGAAAAAGAGAGAGAGAGATGTTGCGAGGGTTGTCGTCGTTTTTAAACAACAGATCAGAAAAGGGCAGTGATAAGAGGAAAAAGCGATACATAAATGACTGAAATTAATGTTTAGGAGAAATGCACTGATTTCCATTGCAGATTGACTGACTGACTGACTGACGCCGGTGATGACACCTGGACACGGCGTGAAGGCTTCGGAAAAAAATGCTTTGATTTCAATGCCTGTCTGACAAACATCACATACACACACTTTCAGTACTAGATGTCCTTAATACTTTCTCTGTCGCTCAGTTTTTACTAATTTAGATCAGTATCATTAAGGGGAAAAATCATTTCAAATTAGAGATGAGCATAGATGTGTGCTGAGAAGAGAGGCACAGAGTGATGGTGATGCCACACACATTGAAACACTGCGTGGCAATTGATTTTGTAGTTTTGTAGGCAAAACCTTTAAGCCGATTTAACATTTTTTATAACACTTTTTATTTTGATTATATAAACAAACAGTTAATTATAAAATTTTTTAAACTAGCTAGATACTTTTAAGTCAAATCATTTTGGCCAACAATATAACCCTTTTGTTATCAAAACACTTGCACAACATATTTGAAAACTAAAATGAAATGTTTTGCAAATGTTTGAAGGGTTTTACCTGTGATAAAACGGTCTTGTTTTTAGAAAATTTAGTAGAAACAGCTTTTGGTTTGGGCTTGATCTGCTTTTAGTGATATAGAACAGAAAATAACTTTTGTTGTTGTTTCCGTTGCTGCTGCATTGCTGCATTTTGTTCTGTTCAGCTGGATCGCATGTTTTTGCACTTGTTCCAAGATGATGCTGATGATGGCCTTGCACTTTGCTGATGACGGCTCTGTTCACTGTAACACTCAAACAAGTAAAAGTGACAATGCATGCAAAAGCAAAAAAAGGCATTAAAACAACATAAAACTGTTCTTCAGCAGCTGAAAAGGAAGGAAGAAAGAAAGACAAAAATGCTAAATTGAAAAACAGTTGTGTCATTTGAAAGTAGTAGTAATAAAAAACTAAAAGTTAACTGTACAGTTGTACAAAAAAGTTAGATACTGTGCAGCTAACGGTTGTACAGTACCGTTCGGTAGCAGAAAAGATAGAGAGAGAGTATATAAAAAGCGGGGCAAAACGATCGATTTAAATTGAATTTGGAAAGGATCATCATCGCTATCAACATCAAGTCGACCATACACACCATCACAGCTCACAAATTGTCATCAATCTCATCATGCTCAAATTACTTCTTTTGGCTTCTCTGGTGGCCATTTCAGCAGCTCAAGTGCTGAAAATCTCCAACGCCGTCGTCGGATCACCATCGCCGAGTCCTGAGCAGATCATCCAACTTTCTGGTGGGGGAGGCGGCGGTGGTGGTGGTGGCAACAGAGGATTCGGAGGAGGTGGAGCCCCAAAGCCTCAAAGTAGCCCAAGCCCAAGAAAACCTCCAAGTGCATCTCCTCCTAGTTCCGGTTTTGGGGGTAGTCCCAGAAAGCCACCAGGAGGAGGAAGTTCTGGCTTTGGAAGAACTCCTGGCGGTTTTGGAGGAGCACCAAAACCTCTAGGCGGAAGTGGTTTTGGAGGCGGAAGTGCTCCTAAACCTCTAGGTGGCAGTGGTTTTGGAAGTTCTAGACCTTCATTCGGCGGCGGCAGCTCTGGCTTTGGCGCTCCAGCTCCTCGACCTCAAGCTCCTCGACCTCAGGCTTCTCGTCGTCAAGCACCTCCTCCGCCACCTCCTCCACCAGCACCTCGACCTTCTCCTCAGGCGCCTCAGGCTCCTCGACCTCGACCTTCAAGCACTGGATTTGGAGGAGGATTAGGAGGAGGTAATGGCAATCGTCGAAATGGAAACGGCGGTGGTGGTAATGAATCTCCCACGCCGTACGCTTTTCAGTACGAGTCCACCGATGAGGAGGGCAGCAAGATTGCCCGCCAGGAGCAGGGCGATGATAAGGGCACCGTCACCGGAGAGTACTCTTACGAGGCTCAGGGTAAGTTAGATACTTTTACAATGCACTAAAAACAAATTAACTATTTGTTTTGTTCTTTTACCTTCCAGGCATTCGCCGAGTGGTCAAGTACATTGCCGATGAGAACGGCTTCAGAGCTGATGGTAAGTTTTTATATGAAGCTAAAATTGTCGGTTTTCTGTTATTAATGAAAATGTTTTGTGTTTATCTTATCTTAAACCTCCAGTTGAGACCAATGAACCGGGCACGCTGACCAGCAACCCTGCCGATGTGATCATCAAGTCAAGTGCACAGTAAAAAAGTAATAATAATAATATTAAAGTGTTTATTATTACACACTTCAAATGTCTGCCAGCACAAAACCTTATCTGCGATTTGTTGTCCTTTTAAAACATTAATTATAAAAACAACAAATTTTTTCAGTCCATTTTTCACTGCCTGCGTCAACTAGCCAACTCTAATGTTAAAGCAACACTTTTATTGCATTAAAAATTTTGTTTGAATTTCCTTTTAAATAAAGCACAATTGAAAGCAAACAAAACCGTTTTAGTTCAGCACACTTTATTAGCAGTGCTCTGTTTGCTGCAACACAATAACTTTGATTTGAAGTAACAAAAGTTAGCTATTTTTTAAGCAGCAGGAGCAGCAGAAGACTCAATCTTCACATTGGCCGGCTCAGAGGTCAGCGTTCCAGGCTCGTTAGTTTTCACTAAAAACACAAAAAAGGAGTAATTTAAGTTAATTAGCTTGTCAAATCTTATTAAAAATTCCAATAAACAGTACCTGTAGCGCGAAATCCATTGATATCTAAATTATCATAAAAAACAGGTAAAACATTATCATCTTATCAACAAGAACAACAACAACACCAATCTTATCACCCCCCCCAAAAAACACCTACCAGCAATGTAGTTGACTACCCGGGCGATGCCATTGGCGTCGGCAATCGAATAGCTGCCGCTGACCACTCCCTGCTCGTCAGAGGCCTCCTGGCGGGCAATCTTGGTGCGGTACTCGTCTTCAGTCTGGAGAGGAAAACAAAACAAAAAGATTGAAACATGATAAGAAAAACAGAAAACTTGTTCAAACGCTACATTTTCTTTCTATACCTCATACTGAAACGAGTACGGCTGTGGTCGAACTGGGCTGCTGCTGCTCTCCTCTTCAGCTGTTTCATAGCGTGAAGATCGGGAGTTGCTGGCGTACACATTCGAAGAAGCTGCTGGAACAGGAGCAGGACTGTTGTACGACGCTGTACGAGGGCTGTACGACGAGCCGTAGTTGCTGCTGATGGGAGCCACTGATAGCGGCTGAGCTGGCTGGGTGGCGGCAAAAACGGGCGCCGATGGTCGAGGAGCGGCTGCAAAGTTTGGCTGCTTTGGATTGAAAGAGGGCGCAGAATAGGAGGCAACAGCAGGAGAAGGTCGAGATGATGGACCGGAAACTGATGGCTGTACACGATTGACTGGAGCAGGCTGGGCAAATGATGGGAATGATGGTCGGGGAGCGGATTGTAAAGAAGCTGGGCTGGGGGCAGATTGGAAGGAGACGGGTTTTGGGGCTGACTGGTATTGGGCTGGTCGAGGTGCTGATTGGAACGATACAGGTTTAGGCGCGGATTGATAAGACTGATAAGGTTTGGGAGCGGACTGATAGGAGGCGGCTGGCTTGGGAGCTGATTGATAAGGCGCCGGTTTAGGGGCAGATTGATAAGGCGCCGGTTTAGGGGCTGGCTGGTACGAAGAGGCTGGTCCTTGACTGCCGCCTAGTTTTGATAAGATTGATTGATAAGATTGAAAGAAAAGTAAGTGTGTTTTGATAAGTTTTTCTAATTTTTTTACCTCGACCAAGCTGAATGACCTGCTGTTGACCGGGCTGCGCCTGGCCGACGACCACCGGAGAGATGCGCAGCACCTGAGCGCTGGCAAGGGCAGCCAGGCCAAGGAGGAGGATTACCGTCTGCCAAACAAATGCAAAAAAGCCACATGAAAAAGAATGCTTTAAATTCATTGGTATTTTTTAATCAAGCAAACAAATACCTTGATCATGCTGTGTTGAACTGTTGAACTGGTGAAGGGTACTCCGCAAACCTAAAATTAGTAAAATGTGACTATCTTTTTGTTCTTTGATTGTCCTTTTTATACTTTTTGTCTCTTTTTCCCTTTTCAGAAAAGAAGTTCTGGTAAAATCTGTTTTTCATCAAAAATAAAGCTACATTTAAAGTGTCTGGAACTTGTTCTTGTTTTTGTTGCGCCCACCCATTTCTTTTACCACTCTGTGATTACATCAGTTCTGTAGCCATTGTACAAAGCCTGACTGCCTGTCTGTTCACCACTCAGTCAATTTCTTTTTTATCCTCTTTCAAGGTCACTCTCTTGTGTCTTTGCCACCTCCTGTCTAGACAACACTGAATAACACAATTTTTTAAACATGTTTTAATATACCCTCAATTTAAGGTGATGCACCTGATACGTTCCTTCAGTTTTAGTGCTTGCCCTCTCAAACCTCATCTCTTACACTAAAACAACTAAATTCAGCAGTTTTTTAATGGCAAAATTGGATTTACAGAAGAAGATGTTTTTCATCTCGATTATAAATGTGGTGCCCTTTCCCTTCAAGTGATGGTAATTTGTAAGCGTGTAGTGGTGGTGGTGATACCATCAAGTTGCAGTGAATATATTAAGCATTTTCAATGTGTGCTTTTGCCTGCATTGGAACACCGTGATCTAGTTTGATCACCGACAGAACGCGTGCTCAGGCAGCTGAAAAGGTAAGCAAAAAAAACAGTGCGCTGATGTATCCATTGCCATCAAATGTATTATCGAAGTTAAAACTTCAAATTATGACAAAGCTCATTGCATTGACAACAAAAAAAAATGCGTTCAAGTAAAAGGCTTCAAAATAATAAATTGCTTTTCTCGTGAACAAGTCATTGTAGCGGCTAACATGTAACAAAAAGTGCACCAAAAATGGTAGTTATTGAATTTGCCAAACTTATAACTAATAATCAAGATATACTTTTTCATTAAAAAGCAAGCGTAACGGCGTTTTTAAATACTTAAAATGGTTGTCTTTGTCAAGTTAATGAATTCATATTTTGGCTGATTTTCTGTCAAGATAAAATTTTTAATGACTAAAGTAAATGAGCGATTAGTGGAAAATTACGTGTTCAGTCTAAAGCACAAGTTAAAATTATTTTTATTTGCGACGATTTTTTTGAAATGACAAGTTTTAAAAGTTGTAAATATTAACAACAAAAAATGTTTACATAATAAATTAAAATTAAAGTATATAAATCAGACAAATTGTTCAATACTTTTACAAAGTATATTCAAAAAACGTTTTGGGCAATTAATTACAAGTTATTATCGCTTTATTAACACAAGAAGTGACATCAAAACTTGATTTAAAAGATAAAAACTTTGCATGCACAACACGTTTGCTTAATGCAGTTGCATAATTTGCACAGAAAAATATTCAAATAACACCGGGCGTCAGCCCGGTGCAAAGTTACTGTTACCCGCGAGATTTTTG
>JAALOO010002275.1_pt1 | contig 10916 bp, 7 predicted proteins | sample 7257641 | NCBI WGS metagenome assembly JAALOO01 (sample SAMN14085613, study PRJNA598686) | mite metagenome | biome: ENVO:01001000; feature: ENVO:01001002; material: ENVO:01001226; isolation source: single female mite from University of Michigan culture on fish food culture... ... | reverse complement strand
ACACAGAGCGAGATTAAAAGCGAGATTTTTTTTAAAAAAAAAAGTCTCGCTAAAACTTGTAGTGCAGAAACTAGTACAAACCTAAAATATATTTAAGTCATAATTAAAAGGTTTTTTAAAATCATAAAAATATTAAGTTTAGTTTTCAGATTTACACTGTAGTGGCTAGGGCCCTAGCCCCTACAACAGTGCACTACAACAGTTTAAAATTTTTTTGTTTTTAAAAACATGTAAAATTTTAAAATACAGTTTAAAACAATAAATTATAAATTAAAAAATGTAAAAATGTACTTTAATTAGCACTTTTAAATGAAATTACTTCCGAATAATGTCCTGTTATGTTCAAATTTTAAATTTATTGCATTGAAAACATTGTTTAAAAATGTTTTTTACAAACAACTTATGTGCAATTGCATTTTTAATTCATTCATAAAAATAGAAAACACAAAAATGCAAAATTTTAGTGTGTTGTGTTGACAATTTTTATTAGGTTTAATTTTGTTTTAAATGTACATTCGCACACCAAAAGTTTATTCAAAACTTTATTTAAATAGAAAACCAACTTAAAAATAAAAATGGACTTGCTATTGCGACAACAGTTGCCTTATCAGTCACTTTCGTTAATTCACCAATTTCTTGATAAGAGAAATAACAGTTTTTTACAAAAATGGCAATATTTAAAACCTCTGTTCTTTATCACAATTTTCAAATCTGCACACTACTTTCTTTTGTCAATTTTTAATCCACCTAACTCTTATTGGCAGTTGCTGCTTAATGACATTGTCCGTTTTTTCAACCTTCCTGCAAAAATTAACTTTCTTCTTATTTCAGAAGGCTTCCTCCTTAGTGGTTACTGTTTTTACCTAAACTATTTTTACTCCCCAAACTGTTTTACAATTGAGTTGTTTGCCGACATAATGAACAATGAAAAACAAAACAGAAACTCCGTTTTTCTATTATTCTCTAAATCTTCGCAAAGTCAAAAATCAATAGCAGTAAAAAAACATCTTAAACAATTTTGTTTTTTGTTGATAAATAGCTGGAAGATTTTCATTGTAGCAATAGGTAAACATTTAAAACTGTTTTTGAATTTAAAATTTTTTTAAATTTATTTTCAGATATTTTTATTGTTTTGGTAGAGTGTTCTGGCATAACCGCTGTTTGGTCACTACCATGTTCAATATTAGTAAAAACTGTCATTTTAACCTTATCTCAGCTAAACATGTTTTCTTTTTACTTTGCTCTTTTTGTCTACTCGTACTCGCTGGTGTTAATGGGTTCTATTATGTGGACAGTTTTAGAAGGTTTTCGACAGTTACTTTTCAAGCACCTAAACCAAATGTTGTTAGAAGTTGTCAAAAAGGCTACAAAAAAGAGGGAAAACTTTTCTTTGTCGGTAACATATTTCCAGAAAAACTACATTAAAGCATTGATAAAAGTGAGTCGATGCAACCGTTTCTTTGGTAGCCTTTTTCTTGCTTTGATGCTGGTCAACTTTCCTGCCAGTTTAGTTTTACTGACAACTCTGATTTCTTATACACTTTCCGGGCCTGTTTGGGCAATTGTTGCAATTATTTTTTATTATGCGTCTCAGACTACTGACCTCCTAAATAGTGGCGCTATTTCTACAGCAAATGATATAGGCGTATTCAGAATATTTCCTCATATTTTACATAGGAGGTCAGTAGTCTGAGATGCATATTTTTATCAACAAGCTTTTTATCTTTTTTTTATTCACCTTTTTATTGCTAAACTTAACGATCATATTTGCATTTTACCAAGAAATTTTTTTTCAATGGTATTGACAAACAATTTAAAACGTACAAAAATTTTAAAAAATTTTAAACAAAATTTCAAGTTAAATAAAAAAGCGTTTTTGTTTAAAAATTGGCTATTTGTGGAAACTTTTCATACACGTAAACCGTACGGTTTTAAATATCACAAGTTTGGGCATGTCTCATTGTTTAACTTTTTAAAGGTTAGATGTTTTAAAAAATTGCAATAAAAAACTAATTGTTTATTGTTTTTTATACATCCAGTACATTCTTTTTTACTCAGAATTGTTAATGTCAGTTTATAAAAATGTGTAACTGTTTAGTAAATAAAAAATAAAAAAACGTGTTTTTTAACTTCAAGCAAGGGCTCAGTCAAGCTCGCTTCGCTCACTCTTACCTTAATTGTGCACCGCTAACATTTATTAAAAGTTTGGCCAGCGGCTCACCCTGACGACACTTGGGCACTGTGAACGTCCACCGACTCGGGCCCCACTCGCTCCGTTCACGAGACCCGAGTCGGTGGACGTTAACAATGCCCAAGTGTCGTCAGACCTCGCAGGTTTAGAAAAATCACCGTGCCCCCAAGCATTAGTCAGTCGTTTGTACCGCGTCAACTGCACTACCAAAAGCAGAAAGCACTCAAATCGACTGAGATCGTACATCGAGATTGGCAGTCGAAAACTGCCGAAGCACAGAGATGTGTTGCGCTTAGACGCGACTGTTCTACATGCGACTGGCAGAATCTCCAAAAGCTCTGGACACATTGAGAAGACCTGGTGTTTTGTATAGAAGGAGAGCCGCATCTCCTTGCATTCGTCATCATCTCACTTACCTGCTCTTTCTCTTTTGACCAACGGACCACCCTCACACTCTCAACTGCCAAACAGTCTCACTTCAAGCTCCTGCTCGAATATCCCCAGTCCAATCCGAGTTAGCACAGCACCCCTGCCACAGCATCGCGCAGTGGATCACTACAAAAGCAAAATTTGCAAGCAGAAAACAAACAAATGATCTTGAAAACAATTGCACAGTGCTGTTGCATAGCTGCCAACGTGTCCATTACAACCGTTTTCTTAAGTGGTGGCAAGTGCCAGTGTTACTATTTTCATTTTATTTTGACAAAAAATAAAACAATTAAAAAACAGGCATTTTAAAAATGGTTTTCCAAAACAGTGTGAATGAATTAACAAAGTTTAATAAATGGTTTTTGTGAATTATGACTTCACTTGCTTTTTCAGAATACTAAATGTGTTTTATGTTTTACTTTTCTTTTCTGCAATAATTTGTTGAGCTGATTGCTCAATTTCCTTTACCAATTTTCGGTAGGTTTTACTGCTCAGCCAATTTTTAAGCTTTTTATTTTCACAATCTATCTTCTGTTGATTGGTAAATATGAAACTTTTTATTACATTCGGTTTAGATTGCTTATGTTCATTAACAACGTGCCTTTCTAGAACGCACTTTAGTTTTTCTTCAACTGAGCAATTTGGAAATTTGCATCGGAAAGGTTTAACTTTACTGTGCCTGCCACGAATGTGCTGGCATAAAGCAGTCCAGTCGGGAAAGCCTGAGCAATGACAATGCTCGCAGATGAAGATGATTTTTGCTAGTTGAGATGATGTCGCTGAAGCTTCTAAAAGTTCAGCAAGCACTCCATCAACGGTCACCGTAAAAGAAGTGCCCTCAAAGTCAATTTCGAGTTGTTCAGTGTTGCTCTCCTGTGTGGCAGTTTCAGTTTGTGTTTGCTGACTGTCACTTTCTTCAGTTTCGTTGCTGTCATTTTCATTAAAATGTTCGGAGTTTTCACTGAAAAAATCTCCCACAAGTTCAACTGCTGGTGGTCTAACCAAAAGCGCTGAAGTTTCAGTTTGATTAGCACATGAAGGCAACTGAAGTTGATTAGAAGAAGAAAACGGTTGCTGTTGTTGCTGCTGCTGATAATGAGAAAAATTGTTTGGGGAAATGGCTGGAACAGTGAACACGTCTTCAATTGAATTTAAAATTTCAGCACAGTGAGCGGTTTGGATGTGCTTTTTCACTGCGTCAAGCTCCTGAAACCACAGTGCGCACCCCGGTTTCTCGCAAGCATAAAAGTAGCGCCCATTTTGGAGGAACTTGGAAAATGGAGTTGAGTTTTGTAGTGTTGATGATGACTGTTCAGCTGACTCCTGTCGGTTGGTAATTCCCTGATTACTATTTTCATCATTTCCTTCATCTCTCTCACTGACCACTTTTTCAATGGTGGTAGTGAGATTAGGAACTCCACTCTGTAAAGGAGTGCTCCTGATAGGGCTAGCGTTCCAAAGAGGAGAAACCTGCGCAACTCTGTTTACATAGTTGCTAGCGTTTTTGCAATTTTGAAACTGTTTTGAACTACATCTTTTTTTGGTTTTCTGTGTTTGCAGTGCTAGAGATGTGGATAATGAAGTTGATGGTTTTTGAAAAGACAACTCAATCTTTTGTTGCGCCTGTTGATTTTTAGAGACAGTCATTATCTTTTTCCTCTGTTTCATCAGCTTAGCTTTTTCGTTACTTAAAAAAACTTTGTCTTCCTCAACAAAAGTGTTTGGATGAACATTCGGCTTTAGTTTATTTTGATGTTCACGCCTAATGTGCTCTGTGACGTAACCTTTTAAAAACCCTTTATATTTAGGGCACAGTTTGCATTTGTATGGCTGAGCTTTGCTGTGCTTTATGCGATCGTGTTTACAAAGTTCACTTAAGTAATTAAAAGGTTTTTTGCAGTTTTCACAAAGATAAATCAGGTGGCCTTTTGGCATTTGTGACAGAGTGGCTGAAATAGGAGGGTCGATGGTTGTGATTTGAGAAATATTTTGGGGGTTGGTGATGATAGTGACGTTTTGTTGATTTAAAGCAAGAGAAGGAAGAGCAGGTGACATAAGTGGAATAGTAGTTGAAGAAGTGGGAAAAGTTGACTCCAATGGGACCTGAACACCCTGTGGTGTCCCCGCAGAGCGAATTAAGTTAGATTTGTTGCGAGGCATTGTGAATTGCCGAATATAAGAGCACTTTTTAATCGTGACAAATAAACAAAATATTTGTAAATGTATATAATATAGGATAAACGTGATTCACTTTACACAAACTAAAAGTTTCTGCTGACGTGAAAGTATTTTCAAACAACCCAAACTTGTTGCTGTTGTTGTTGTTGTTGTTGTTGTTGTTGTACAGTCTATCTCAGTTTAGCGCAATAGTTGTATTTGACACGACGACAGCCGAAGAGCAATTGTGTTTAAAAAATTGAAGAGAAAGAAAAAAGGCTTGAAACAAGTCGAAAACGTTTTCGAAGAAAGAAAGAAAGCGAGAAAACAGATTTTATTTGCCCTTTTAAGCCTTTTTGACGTTTCTCGTACGAGTACAGCGAGCCACCAGTTCTTTGATCTGGCGACAGAAGCAGCAACAACAACAAACATGAGTCACTTGTGGTCAAGTTTTGTCGACGCACTGCCGTCTTCTCTGCTTTCATGCGTTTTCCTCTGTCTGCTGTTGCCTTTTCACCGCCAGAGTCTGCATAGGCGCCCACCAAGCTGCGCTCGATCAGATAAGTTTATTGCTTGGACGCGCGCTGGCGCAGAAGAAGCTAGCCGTCGGCAAAACACAAGCAGTGGAAGAGAGAGAGAGAGAGAGAGAGAGAGAGAGAGAGAGAGAGAGAGAGAGAGAGCGCTCTCTCTCTCTCTCTCTCTCTCTCTCTCTCTCTCTCTCTCTCTCTCTCTCTTCCACTGCTTGTGTTTTGCCGACGGCTAGCTTCTTCTGCGCCAGCGCGCGTCCAAGCAATAAACTTATCTGATCGAGCGCAGCTTGGTGGGCGCCTATGCAGACTCTGGCGGTGAAAAGGCAACAGCAGACAGAGGAAAACGCATGAAAGCAGAGAAGACGGCAGTGCGTCGACAAAACTTGACCACAAGTGACTCATGTTTGTTGTTGTTGCTGCTTCTGTCGCCAGATCAAAGAACTGGTGGCTCGCTGTACTCGTACGAGAAACGTCAAAAAGGCTTAAAAGGGCAAATAAAATCTGTTTTCTCGCTTTCTTTCTTTCTTCGAAAACGTTTTCGACTTGTTTCAAGCCTTTTTTCTTTCTCTTCAATTTTTTAAACACAATTGCTCTTCGGCTGTCGTCGTGTCAAATACAACTATTGCGCTAAACTGAGATAGACTGTACAACAACAACAACAACAACAACAACAACAGCAACAAGTTTGGGTTGTTTGAAAATACTTTCACGTCAGCAGAAACTTTTAGTTTGTGTAAAGTGAATCACGTTTATCCTATATTATATACATTTACAAATATTTTGTTTATTTGTCACGATTAAAAAGTGCTCTTATATTCGGCAATTCACAATGCCTCGCAACAAATCTAACTTAATTCGCTCTGCGGGGACACCACAGGGTGTTCAGGTCCCATTGGAGTCAACTTTTCCCACTTCTTCAACTACTATTCCACTTATGTCACCTGCTCTTCCTTCTCTTGCTTTAAATCAACAAAACGTCACTATCATCACCAACCCCCAAAATATTTCTCAAATCACAACCATCGACCCTCCTATTTCAGCCACTCTGTCACAAATGCCAAAAGGCCACCTGATTTATCTTTGTGAAAACTGCAAAAAACCTTTTAATTACTTAAGTGAACTTTGTAAACACGATCGCATAAAGCACAGCAAAGCTCAGCCATACAAATGCAAACTGTGCCCTAAATATAAAGGGTTTTTAAAAGGTTACGTCACAGAGCACATTAGGCGTGAACATCAAAATAAACTAAAGCCGAATGTTCATCCAAACACTTTTGTTGAGGAAGACAAAGTTTTTTTAAGTAACGAAAAAGCTAAGCTGATGAAACAGAGGAAAAAGATAATGACTGTCTCTAAAAATCAACAGGCGCAACAAAAGATTGAGTTGTCTTTTCAAAAACCATCAACTTCATTATCCACATCTCTAGCACTGCAAACACAGAAAACCAAAAAAAGATGTAGTTCAAAACAGTTTCAAAATTGCAAAAACGCTAGCAACTATGTAAACAGAGTTGCGCAGGTTTCTCCTCTTTGGAACGCTAGCCCTATCAGGAGCACTCCTTTACAGAGTGGAGTTCCTAATCTCACTACCACCATTGAAAAAGTGGTCAGTGAGAGAGATGAAGGAAATGATGAAAATAGTAATCAGGGAATTACCAACCGACAGGAGTCAGCTGAACAGTCATCATCAACACTACAAAACTCAACTCCATTTTCCAAGTTCCTCCAAAATGGGCGCTACTTTTATGCTTGCGAGAAACCGGGGTGCGCACTGTGGTTTCAGGAGCTTGACGCAGTGAAAAAGCACATCCAAACCGCTCACTGTGCTGAAATTTTAAATTCAATTGAAGACGTGTTCACTGTTCCAGCCATTTCCCCAAACAATTTTTCTCATTATCAGCAGCAGCAACAACAGCAACCGTTTTCTTCTTCTAATCAACTTCAGTTGCCTTCATGTGCTAATCAAACTGAAACTTCAGCGCTTTTGGTTAGACCACCAGCAGTTGAACTTGTGGGAGATTTTTTCAGTGAAAACTCCGAACATTTTAATGAAAATGACAGCAACGAAACTGAAGAAAGTGACAGTCAGCAAACACAAACTGAAACTGCCACACAGGAGAGCAACACTGAACAACTCGAAATTGACTTTGAGGGCACTTCTTTTACGGTGACCGTTGATGGAGTGCTTGCTGAACTTTTAGAAGCTTCAGCGACATCATCTCAACTAGCAAAAATCATCTTCATCTGCGAGCATTGTCATTGCTCAGGCTTTCCCGACTGGACTGCTTTATGCCAGCACATTCGTGGCAGGCACAGTAAAGTTAAACCTTTCCGATGCAAATTTCCAAATTGCTCAGTTGAAGAAAAACTAAAGTGCGTTCTAGAAAGGCACGTTGTTAATGAACATAAGCAATCTAAACCGAATGTAATAAAAAGTTTCATATTTACCAATCAACAGAAGATAGATTGTGAAAATAAAAAGCTTAAAAATTGGCTGAGCAGTAAAACCTACCGAAAATTGGTAAAGGAAATTGAGCAATCAGCTCAACAAATTATTGCAGAAAAGAAAAGTAAAACATAAAACACATTTAGTATTCTGAAAAAGCAAGTGAAGTCATAATTCACAAAAACCATTTATTAAACTTTGTTAATTCATTCACACTGTTTTGGAAAACCATTTTTAAAATGCCTGTTTTTTAATTGTTTTATTTTTTGTCAAAATAAAATGAAAATAGTAACACTGGCACTTGCCACCACTTAAGAAAACGGTTGTAATGGACACGTTGGCAGCTATGCAACAGCACTGTGCAATTGTTTTCAAGATCATTTGTTTGTTTTCTGCTTGCAAATTTTGCTTTTGTAGTGATCCACTGCGCGATGCTGTGGCAGGGGTGCTGTGCTAACTCGGATTGGACTGGGGATATTCGAGCAGGAGCTTGAAGTGAGACTGTTTGGCAGTTGAGAGTGTGAGGGTGGTCCGTTGGTCAAAAGAGAAAGAGCAGGTAAGTGAGATGATGACGAATGCAAGGAGATGCGGCTCTCCTTCTATACAAAACACCAGGTCTTCTCAATGTGTCCAGAGCTTTTGGAGATTCTGCCAGTCGCATGTAGAACAGTCGCGTCTAAGCGCAACACATCTCTGTGCTTCGGCAGTTTTCGACTGCCAATCTCGATGTACGATCTCAGTCGATTTGAGTGCTTTCTGCTTTTGGTAGTGCAGTTGACGCGGTACAAACGACTGACTAATGCTTGGGGGCACGGTGATTTTTCTAAACCTGCGAGGTCTGACGACACTTGGGCATTGTTAACGTCCACCGACTCGGGTCTCGTGAACGGAGCGAGTGGGGCCCGAGTCGGTGGACGTTCACAGTGCCCAAGTGTCGTCAGGGTGAGCCGCTGGCCAAACTTTTAATAAATGTTAGCGGTGCACAATTAAGGTAAGAGTGAGCGAAGCGAGCTTGACTGAGCCCTTGCTTGAAGTTAAAAAACACGTTTTTTTATTTTTTATTTACTAAACAGTTACACATTTTTATAAACTGACATTAACAATTCTGAGTAAAAAAGAATGTACTGGATGTATAAAAAACAATAAACAATTAGTTTTTTATTGCAATTTTTTAAAACATCTAACCTTTAAAAAGTTAAACAATGAGACATGCCCAAACTTGTGATATTTAAAACCGTACGGTTTACGTGTATGAAAAGTTTCCACAAATAGCCAATTTTTAAACAAAAACGCTTTTTTATTTAACTTGAAATTTTGTTTAAAATTTTTTAAAATTTTTGTACGTTTTAAATTGTTTGTCAATACCATTGAAAAAAAATTTCTTGGTAAAATGCAAATATGATCGTTAAGTTTAGCAATAAAAAGGTGAATAAAAAAAAGATAAAAAGCTTGTTGATAAAAATATGCATCTCAGACTACTGACCTCCTATGTAAAATATGAGGAAATATTCTGAATACGCCTATATCATTTGCTGTAGAAATAGCGCCACTATTTAGGAGGTCAGTAGTCTGAGACGCATAATAAAAAATAATTGCAACAATTGCCCAAACAGGCCCGGAAAGTGTATAAGAAATCAGAGTTGTCAGTAAAACTAAACTGGCAGGAAAGTTGACCAGCATCAAAGCAAGAAAAAGGCTACCAAAGAAACGGTTGCATCGACTCACTTTTATCAATGCTTTAATGTAGTTTTTCTGGAAATATGTTACCGACAAAGAAAAGTTTTCCCTCTTTTTTGTAGCCTTTTTGACAACTTCTAACAACATTTGGTTTAGGTGCTTGAAAAGTAACTGTCGAAAACCTTCTAAAACTGTCCACATAATAGAACCCATTAACACCAGCGAGTACGAGTAGACAAAAAGAGCAAAGTAAAAAGAAAACATGTTTAGCTGAGATAAGGTTAAAATGACAGTTTTTACTAATATTGAACATGGTAGTGACCAAACAGCGGTTATGCCAGAACACTCTACCAAAACAATAAAAATATCTGAAAATAAATTTAAAAAAATTTTAAATTCAAAAACAGTTTTAAATGTTTACCTATTGCTACAATGAAAATCTTCCAGCTATTTATCAACAAAAAACAAAATTGTTTAAGATGTTTTTTTACTGCTATTGATTTTTGACTTTGCGAAGATTTAGAGAATAATAGAAAAACGGAGTTTCTGTTTTGTTTTTCATTGTTCATTATGTCGGCAAACAACTCAATTGTAAAACAGTTTGGGGAGTAAAAATAGTTTAGGTAAAAACAGTAACCACTAAGGAGGAAGCCTTCTGAAATAAGAAGAAAGTTAATTTTTGCAGGAAGGTTGAAAAAACGGACAATGTCATTAAGCAGCAACTGCCAATAAGAGTTAGGTGGATTAAAAATTGACAAAAGAAAGTAGTGTGCAGATTTGAAAATTGTGATAAAGAACAGAGGTTTTAAATATTGCCATTTTTGTAAAAAACTGTTATTTCTCTTATCAAGAAATTGGTGAATTAACGAAAGTGACTGATAAGGCAACTGTTGTCGCAATAGCAAGTCCATTTTTATTTTTAAGTTGGTTTTCTATTTAAATAAAGTTTTGAATAAACTTTTGGTGTGCGAATGTACATTTAAAACAAAATTAAACCTAATAAAAATTGTCAACACAACACACTAAAATTTTGCATTTTTGTGTTTTCTATTTTTATGAATGAATTAAAAATGCAATTGCACATAAGTTGTTTGTAAAAAACATTTTTAAACAATGTTTTCAATGCAATAAATTTAAAATTTGAACATAACAGGACATTATTCGGAAGTAATTTCATTTAAAAGTGCTAATTAAAGTACATTTTTACATTTTTTAATTTATAATTTATTGTTTTAAACTGTATTTTAAAATTTTACATGTTTTTAAAAACAAAAAAATTTTAAACTGTTGTAGTGCACTGTTGTAGGGGCTAGGGCCCTAGCCACTACAGTGTAAATCTGAAAACTAAACTTAATATTTTTATGATTTTAAAAAACCTTTTAATTATGACTTAAATATATTTTAGGTTTGTACTAGTTTCTGCACTACAAGTTTTAGCGAGACTTTTTTTTTTAAAAAAAATCTCGCTTTTAATCTCGCTCTGTGT
>JAALOO010002274.1_pt1 | contig 10918 bp, 7 predicted proteins | sample 7257641 | NCBI WGS metagenome assembly JAALOO01 (sample SAMN14085613, study PRJNA598686) | mite metagenome | biome: ENVO:01001000; feature: ENVO:01001002; material: ENVO:01001226; isolation source: single female mite from University of Michigan culture on fish food culture... ... | reverse complement strand
TCTCTCTCTCTCTCTCTCTCTCTCTCTCTCTCTCTCTCTCTCACCACTACCTAATCAGTCTTCTCATGTAAGCACATTTCCCTTTTGCCAGTTGGTGCCCAGTCTGCCACTGGTCACCTCACATCCCTCACATGCACCTTCTCTATTTAGCCATCTAGTCCCCATGCATTAAGGTCTCAGCCACCACACTATTTTCATTTTTCTTATCTTTACCTCCTACCAAGCAATCCCATTTCAGTGCTCATCTCAACGCACTGCCATCAATCAATCGCTTGCATTCTCTAACCCTTTTCAGTTTTTTTATTAATAATAATCAGTTTTTCAGCACTGGGAATACTTTCCGGCACTCTGTCCATAGAAAGTGTTTTGAGAAAATGTAGTCGCCTGAGGGCCCCTGAGCACAAATTCGTATCGGCTGATCACCGGATGCTTGAGCGGATGATCGAGAGCGGAATATCATCACACGGTGACAGTGCGCAAGCACGCTCAAAGGCTAGTGACGGGACAGCTAATCAAGTCGATCATCTCCGGTGGCAGAATGTTAAGGGAAAACTCCGTTTTCTTATCTTTAGTAGACTTTTGACTCTGTTCTCTCTGCGCAGTGCAACTTGAGGACTGCAGCCAACACTGCTGAGCAAGCTCCTTTATGTCACAAAGATTTTATGTGGTTGCTGAAGCGTGCATTTATAGCTTTTAGATAAAGCGTGCTACCTGCAGTCTGCTGGCGGCGGAAGCAATTGAAATTAAAAAACACTTGGCTAGCACTGCTCAGAGTAAGCACTACGTCTCCAGCCAGTTGAGCGTGCTACAATCGGTGACGGCAAGTCCAGCCCTCGCCAAACTCGAGCACCCGATGTTCGGCCGTAAAAATATTTCGCAGCAACCTCAGCAACCACACAAAGGGAGCTTGCTCAACAGTGTGCTGCAGTCCTCAAGTTGCACTGCGCAGAGAGCAAAAGAGTCAACAGTCTACCGAGAATTTAAAAGATGGAGTTTCCCCTGAACATCCTGCCACCGGAGATGATCGACCTGATCGCCGATAAGCTGCCCGTAATGGACTGTTTAAACGCTCAGAAAGCTTTTGCCCGTGACCCCGAGGATGCGGTGAACAACATTCGAAATGGCCTCACGGTCAATCTGGCCAAGCAGAGTGCCCTTTACCTGCTGATGGACACGGACGAGTACGATGTCAAGTACCAGTACAACTACCAACTGGAGGGTGAACTGCCCAACGCCCTTCTGCCCACACTCGAGGGACTTCCCATTGCCTCGGAGGCCTCTAAGATGATCACTCTGCCCGAACTGGTTAAGATCAGCCGCCGTCGTCTGAAGCGAACCTTCCCTAACGTAGTTGAACTGAAGGTCGTCCTGCGAGACAGCTCGTTTTCCTGGCTTACCTATCTCGCCACAGTGGTGAAAGCCTTCAGCCGTCAACTGACCGCTCTTCAGCTGCTCATCTTTAGCGATCGCTTCGATTTGATCCCCTGGAAAAACTTTGGTCTTCTGCGCCTGTTCTCATTCCTCAACGAGGCCCACTTTGACTGTTTGCAGCACTTTACGCTGCTCTTCGAGGATACGGAAGAAAAGCACATTTTTCCTCTTGACCTGGAACCGCTGAAACTGCTGTCCAGTGAGACACTCAAAGAGTGCTACCTGCGACTGCCGGGCCAGGTTATTGAGTCTCAGCTGAAGCTGCTAGGAGAAAATCAGGGACTGGAGCGAGTGGGAATTATTGCCTCCTACAGCGAAGAAAGGCAGCGGCAGATCGGTGATATTGACAGTTTTAACCGAAAGATACTGACTAGCCCATCTCTGGCCGCCAAAATTGTCCACCTGATGTTTCAGTCGGGATTCAGGTCGAAGAAAGTTGCGACCTCCTTCTTTGGCTGGCAGATAGATTTGAACCGTCTGGAGAAGTTCACCTCCCTCCGGACATTGCGCGTCAGCCTGCCCACCGACGAAGACTACCTGACGCTGATGAGGAAGCTGAGCAGACTGAGCGGTGGCAGTCTGACGCATCTGAAGATTCGCCTGGGCTTCATACCCATGCGTACACTCGCTTTCTGCCGACCTCTGTCGCAGCTCGCCCCCTGCTCGCCATCGGTGACCCACCTGAAGATAGAGGTGGAGAGCATCATCACCCGAAGAGGAGCTGAAGGAGGACGACTGAAATTCAGCCACCTCATCTTCAGCCACCTGTCCATTCCCCGACACTTTTCCAGCTTGCAACAGCTTGAGGTGGTCTTTCCCCGCTTCTTCTCCTGTTCACTCTGCGAGATCTCCCTCGCCAATGATGGGCGAGAGTGCATGGAGAAGGCGATGCAGCCATTTCGGGCTAAAGACCAGCTCAACCTAACTTTTCGCCAAGCCCAATGAACTTTTAAACAACGTCAACAAACTGATTGAGCAAGCTGACCGAATCTTTTTTTCTTACCTTTACTTCCTACCAAGCAATAGCTCCCGTGCTCATTCCATATCGAACTGCAATCAACCAATCACTTACAATTTTTAACCCCTTTACCATTTTTAGCAATAATAATCTGTTCGCAGACTAAAAAATACTTCAGTTCTTCAGCACTGGTAATACTTTCCGGCAGTCTGTCCATAGAAAGTGTTTCGAGAAAATGTAGGCGCCTGAGGGCCCCTGAGCACAAATGCGTATTGGCTGAGCATCGGATGCTCGAGCCGATCGAGAGCGGACCATCATCACAAGGAGATAGTGCGCAAGCACGCTCAAAGGCTAGTGACGGGGCAGTTTATCAGGCGATCATCTCCGGTGGCAGGATGTTCAGAGGAAACTCCATCTTTTAAATTCTCGGTAGACTGTTGACTCTTTTGCTCTCTGCGCAGTGCAACTTGAGGACTGCAGCACACTGTTGAGCAAGCTCCCTTTGTGTGGTTGCGGCTGAGGCGCGCGCTATTTTTCGGCTGAACATCAAATACTCGAGCTTGGCGAGGGCGGAACTTGCCGTAACAGGTTGTAGCACTGCGTTCGCGTGCTGCCATCACTGTCTCCTGGCAGCACGCGAACGTGTTTAAAGAAAATGAAGGCGCCTAAGCACAAAAGTGCGCCTCAGCCGCGACACAAAGGGAGCTTGCTCAACAGTGTGCTGCAGTCCTCAAGTTGCACTGCGCAGAGAGCAAAAGAGTCAACAGTCTACCGAGAATTTAAAAGATGGAGTTTCCCCTGAACATCCTGCCACCGGAGATGATCGACCTGATCGCCGATAAGCTGCCCGTAATGGACTGTTTAAACGCTCAGAAAGCTTTTGCCCGTGACCCCGAGGATGCGGTGAACAACATTCGAAATGGCCTCACGGTCAATCTGGCCAAGCAGAGTGCCCTTTACCTGCTGATGGACACGGACGAGTACGATGTCAAGTACCAGTACAACTACCAACTGGAGGGTGAACTGCCCAACGCCCTTCTGCCCACCCTCGAGGGGCTTCCCATCTCCTCAGAGTCCTTCAAGATGATCACTCTGTCCGATTTGGAGAGGATCAGCATCGGTCGTCTGAAAAAAACCTTTCCTAACGTAGTCGAATTGAAGGTCGTCCTGCGAGACAGCTCGTTTCTCTGGCTGACCAAGCTCGCCAAAGTGGTGGCCGCCTTCAGCCCTCAACTGACCGCTCTTCAGCTGCTCATCTTCAGCGATCCCCCCGGTCGGCCCCCCTGGAAAAACAATGACTTTATGACGCTGTTTATAATCCTCAACAAAGGCGACTTTAAACATTTGCGACACTTTACGCTGCTCTTTGAGGACATAGAAGAAGAAGAAGAATTCCTTTTATCTAGGTTTTCGCTAAGACTGCTAACCAGCAAAACACTGGAGGAGTGCTACCTTCGACTGCCGGGCAAGTCTATGGAGCCTCATATGAAGCTTCTGGGGGTGAATCAGCGACTGCAGCGATGGGGGCTTATTGTCTCCTGCATTGGCCAGTATCAGTTCGGCGATGATCTCATAATGATAATCAGTAACCGAAAGATACAGATTAGTTCATCTCTGGTTGCAAAGATTGTCCACCTGCTGTTTCCGTCGGGGTACCGGTCGCGGAAAATTGCGACTTCATTTTCTGGCTGGAAGATAAATCTGAACCGACTCGAGAAGTTCACCTCTTTCCGGAGAATGATCATCCGCTTGAACACCGACGGGAACTACCTGACGCTAATGAAGAAGTTGAACAGACTGGGCAGTCTGACGCATCTGAAAATCTGCCTGCGCTACGTCCCCGTCAGTGTGCTCACCTTCTGCCAACCTCTGTCGCAGCTCGCCCCTTGCTCGCCATCGGTGACCCATCTAAAGATAATGGTGGAGAGCATCACCGGTTTCCCTGAAGGAGAAGCTGAAGGAGGACGACTGGAGTTCAGCCACGAAACCTTCACCCACCACCTGCACATTCTCCGACACTTTCCCAACTTGCAACAGCTCGAGGTGGTCTTTCCCCGCGCCTACTCCTGCTCACTCTGCAGAATCACCCCCGCCAACGGTGGGCGCGAGTGCATGAGAAAGGCGATGCAGCCATTTCGGGTTCTGAACCAGCTGAAACTATCATTTAGCCAATCCCAATGAAGAGTGACCAGTGGGCACTCTGGTGACTACAATGTAACAAACTCATGATGATTTGTTACGGCCATCTCTCGGCCTATGACGCGGCCTATCTCTCTTTCTCATAGTTTATCTTGTTTTCTCCCCTTTGCCGACTAGCGGCCAATTTCTATCACTATTTCGCCCTTACTCATCGGCCATTTCGGCCCTTCTAGCGCCTTCTTTCCCTTTCTCTGTCTGTAATAAAAAGGCGCAAGCTGCTCAGCAGCATCAGAGCGCATTGAGACCGTAAGCCGTCACCTTCACGCCAGTCTCTTTCCGAATCTCTCTACTTGTGAGGCCGCCACTCAGCGGACCATCCATTTGCATCATCTACTCGCCCAACTTCATCAACAAGAAGAGACCGAAAAATCAGTCGAGTGATTGGTATCTTTCTGGTGAGACGCCATTGAGTGCCACCATTTGACGTACCACCGTCGAATTGCCACTTCTACACCGCTTACTCGCATCCCCAGCTTCGGACACAACCGAGCCCGTCAAACAGCTCCCCACCTTTTGTCACACAAATTGTACTCCATTTTTTCATATCATGACACTCGTACTTATTTTCTCTGTACTGAGAAACTGGCCTCATCTCCACTTTTAAGCAGACTTTGCCTATTCTATCATCTAAGACTACCTCTGATGTTTCTGACCTACCAAGGAATCGCTTCCAGTGCTCATCCCCCAGTGCACTGCAATCGATCATTCACTTGCAATTTCCAATCTCTTTTCCCGTTTTATCAATAAAAAATAATCTGTTTACAAACTAAAAACACACTTCAGCTTTTCAGCACTGGGAATACTTTCTGTCAGTGAACGTGTCTGGGTAGGCTGAAATGTTTCGGGAAAGAGACAGTGAGTTGCAGCATGTGCTCACAGTGTGAGAGTTCAGTGGTAAACTGAAGAAGAAGAAGTGTGTGTTTGCTTTCTGTCATCAAAACAGCGAACTGACCAAAGAATCTGGTGATTGCATGACATCGTCTACCTACAGCGAGCAACAATGGATTCAAGTAAACGAAAAGATGGAAAGGAGAAGGAGGATGGCTATAAGAAGCTCCGAACAAATCTGCAAGAATCAAGTCATGTCGCATCAAGTGGGGCATCAACTGCGCCCGGTAAGTCTCGGTGAAGTGTTTTCTTTCATTCAATATCTGATTTTCTAATTTTAATCCGACTACCTTAGGTGGCTCAAATGAGGCGCAGGAACTGCACAGTATTCCTCTGAACATCCTGAAACTGGACGAGATCGACCTGATCGCCGATAGGTTGTCTATAATGGACCGGCTGCTCTTTCAGCAAGCTTTCGCTAATGACCCTGAGGAGGCGGTGAACAACATTCGAAATGGCATTGCGGCCAATCTGGCCAAGCAGCGCGCCCTTTACTTGCTGATAGGCAGAGACGAGTACGATGTCAAGTACCAATACAACTACCAACTGGAGGGTCAACTCCCTTCTGCCCACTCTCGAGGGACTTCCCATTGCCTCGGAGGCCTTTAAGATGATCACTCTGTCCAAATTAGAAAAAGATGGTTGTCTGGACAGCATCAGTTTTCTACAGAGAACCTTTCCTAACTTAGTCGAGCTGAAAATTGTTATGCAGGGCTGTCCCTCCGTCTGGCTGCCCAAGCTCGTCAAAGTGGTGACCGCCTTCAGTCCGCAACTGACCGCTCTTCAGCTGCTCATCTTCAGCAATTCCATCGGTCTGACCACCTGTAAAGGTGTTGCAAGTCCAAGTTGGACGTGGACTTGCAGTTTTCGAATTTTACCCTGCCAGTTTTGCAGGTATAAAACAGGCTTTATTTGAGCCATTTTAGACTACTATTAAAATTACTTTTTAGTCACTTTTCATTGACTTTGACTCTGCTAACCCCGTACTCTGCATTTTTAGTACGAGTCATCGTTGTTCGCAGCACCACCTGAGGTTGCTGCCGCATCTCTTTCACCCCCAAACCAGCACCGCGGAGATGTCCGCAGTGCCCGTCGAGCTCACTCACTGCACCCGCTTCGGAACACAACAAAGGCTTCCACCAGCGGTGCCTGCTTTCTCGTCTCAACGAGTGCCGCTTTCCCGGGTTGCGACACTTTACGCTGCTCTTTGAAGACATAGAAGACATAGAAGAAGTGACCTCTCGGGACGAGAAAAGCCTTCATTTGAACCTGAAGTCGCTCGCTTTGCTGTCCAGCGAGACACTGGTGGAGTGCTACCTGCGCCTGCCGGCACTGTTCATTGATTGGCAGATGAGGCTGCTAGAAGCGAATAGGCGACTGCAACGAGTGGGGCTAATTGCCTGTTACCACCAAAAAGAATTAGTTAACCGGTATAAACGGGAAAAATCAATGTGGAGAAGGTTGAGCTTGATTCACTCTTTCGATAAGAAAATACTGATTTTGAGATGAAGCCCCTCTTTGGCCGCCAAGATTGTCCACCTGCTGTTTCTGGAGAGTAATATACGAGGGGAAGTTAAGGTTTTATCCCACGACTGGTGGAGAAAGCTGAACCAGCTCGAGCAGTTCATTTCCCTCCGGTCATTATACATCGAGCTGGACACCGACGACGCCTACCTGACGCTGGCGAAGAAGCTGCACCGACTGGGGAGTCTGACGCATCTGCAGATCAACCTGCACTACGTCCCCGTCAGTGAACTCACCTTCTGCCGACCTCTGTCGCAGCTCGCCCCCTGCTCGCCATCGGTGACCCATCTGAAGATAAGGGTGCGGAGCATCACCGGAGGAGGTGAAGAAGGACGACTGAAGTTCAGCCATCTCATCTTCAGCCACCTGTCCATTGTCCGACACTTTCCCAACTTGCAACAGCTCGAGGTGGTCTTTTCCCCCTTCAACTATTACTGCTCACTCTGCAAGGACACCCCCGCCGATGATGGGCGCGAGTGCGTGGGGAAGGCGATGCAGCCATTTCGGGCTAGGGACCAGCTGAAACTATTTTTTTATTGCCCCGTTTTTAAGTCAGCTGTAGTCCTCCGAGAGGGAGGATCCTGACTACCCTCGTGGGCCACATGATCCATACTATTTGAGATTTAAGTCAGTGGCTTGACAGACGCCAGAGGCGCTTTCTCTACGAACCAGCTGCAGCTATCATTTACCCAATGCCAATGAAGAGTGACTAGTGGGCACTCTGCTGACTACAAATTGTACTCCATTTTTTCATTTTATGGCACTCGTACTTATTCTCTCTGTACTGAGAGACTGGCCTCATTTTCACTTTTATGCAGACTTTGCCTATTCTATCATCTAAAACTACCTCTGATATTTCTAACCTACCAAGCAATCACTTCCAGTGCTCATCCCCCAGTGCACTGCAATCAACCAATCACATACAATTTTTAACCCCTTTACAATTTTTATCAATAATAATCTGTTTACAGACTAAAAACCTAGTTCAGCTTTTCAGCACTGGGAATACTTTCTGTCAGTGAACGTGTCTGGGTAGGCTGAAATGTTTCGGGAAAGAGACAGTGTGTGCTCACTGTGAGAGTTCAGTGGTAAACTGAAGAAGAAGTGTGTGTTTTCTATCTGTCATCAAAACGGCAAACTGACCAAAAAACTTCGTGACATTGTCATTCAACCATGGATTCCAGTAAACAAGAAGATGGAAAGGAGAAGAAGAGTGGTGATAAAAGACTGCGAACTAATCTGCATGATTCCTCAAGTCAAGTGGCAACAAGTAGTGTATCTACCGACCAGAGTAAGTCGTTGAGAAGTGCTATTATTAGAGCCTGACTTTCTAATCGTAATCCGACTACCTTAGGTGGCTCAAGTGAAACCCAGGAATCCCTGTTTCCCCTGAACATCCTCCCACAGGAGATAATCAGCCTGATCGCCGATAAGCTGTCCATATTGGACTGTTTAAACACCCAGAAAGCTTTTGCCCGTGACCCCGAGGATGCGGTGAACAACATTCGAAATGGCCTCACGGTCAATCTGGCCAAGCAGAGTGCCCTTTACCTGCTGATGGACACGGACGAGTACGATGTCAAGTACCAGTACAACTACCAACTGGAGGGTGAACTGCCCAACGCCCTTCTGCCCACCCTCAAGGGGCTTCCCATCGCTTCGGAGTCCTCCAAGATGATCACTCTGCCCGAACTGGAGAAGATCAGCCTCACTCGTCTGAAGCGAACCTTCCCTAACGTAGTCGAATTAAAAGTTGTCCTGCGGGACTGCTCTTTTCTCTGGCTGACCAAGCTCGTCAAAGTGGTGACCGTTTTCAGCCGTAAACTGACCGCTCTTCAGCTGCTCATCTTCAGCGATTCCCCCGGTCGCCCCCCCTGGAAAAACAATGACCTTCTGTCTCTGCTCTCATTCCTCAACGACGCCCACTTTGCCCGTTTGCGACACTTTACGCTGCTCTTTGAGGATACTGAGGAGAACCTTGGCATCTTTTCTTGTCTCAACAACATGAAGTTTCTGAGACTGCTGTCCAGCGAGACACTGGAGGAGTGCTACCTGCGATTGCCGAGCCACGTTATTGAGCCTCAGCTGAAGCTGCTGGGGGAGAACCAGGGACTGCAGCGATTGGGAATTATTGCTTCCTACTGTGGAGATTTTAATTTTCAGTTGGTCAATCATCTCGAAACCACGGGAATAGTCAGTCACCGAAAGATAAAGATTAGCTCATCTCTGGCCCCCAAGACTGTCCACATGCTGTTTCCGTTGGGGTACAGATCGCGGAAAGTTGCGGCTTCATTCTCTGGCTGGCAGATAGATTTGAACCGACTCGATGAGTACACCTCTCTCCAAACTTTGCGCATCAGCCTGGACACTAACGAGGAATACCTGACGCTGATGAATAAGCTGCGCCGACTGGGCAGTCTGAAGCATCTGCAGATCATCTTCCACTACGTCCCCGTCAGTGAACTCGCCTTCTGTCGACCTCTGTCTCAGCTCGCCCCCTGCTCGCCATCGGTGACCCATCTGAAGATAGAGGTGGTGAGCATCACCGGAGGAGCTGAAGGAAACCGTCTTCAATTCAGCCACCTCATCTTCAGCCACCTGTCCATTCTCCGACACTTTCCCAACTTGCAACAGCTCGAGGTGGTCTTTCCCCGTGCCTATTCCTGCTCACTCTGCGAGATCACCCCCGGCGATGATGGGCGCGAGTGCATGGAAAAGGCAATGCAGCCATTCCGGGCTCTGAACCAGCTGAACCTATCTTTTCGCCAATCCCAATGAACAGTAATCACAAACTGTACCCCATTTTACTCTCAAATTGGTATTATTATTTCATTCCTTTCACACTGCTGGAACTTCTTTAAACATTCTCTTTATTCTCTTGTTACTGAAGCAGCAGTTTTTTTTGCTTAAAGTTTTTGTAAATTGTTTTTATTGTATAAGAGATGATATTAAGGGGATAATAATTATAATGATAATAGATTTCAAAATAATAGAATTTGTCAATGGTCATGTGTGTGGGTGTGTCTGTCTGTGTGGTTTAGGTGAAAAAATATGATGCGTAATAGGTGGTGGGCTTGAGAATGATAGAAAAAAATAGAGGATGGGAGGCTGATTAAAATAGATAAGTTTGGGATAACATGTGTGTGTGTCTAGTGGTGATGGTGATAAATGTCTCTGAACAGTGGCAAAAAAGTTATAAAGGATACAAAAGAAAAAACAGTTTGCACAGAAGGGAAAGGGGAGGGGATAAGATTGAGAAAAGGAGATGTGAAAAGTGAAAAATAAATATAAGATTGTTAAAGTAGTGTAAAATAAAAGTAGCGTGAAGAGAGGATTGCAAAAAAATAAAAGGGAGATTCCGATAAACTAACTCTACACACTGATAAAATAGATGACTTGAAGTTGAGAGGAGGGGAGGGACAAAAGTAAAAACCAATTCTGACAAGTTGAGAGCGAGAGAAAAATGAGATGTTATCGCGCCCTCTGATCGATGTAATACTTCGGTGGTGAAGAAAGCCGCCCGCCCCGCTGGTGTGCTCCTCTTTTTGGTGGTGATACCTGGTGATGATGAAGATGATGATGTGTTGATCGGTTTTGGAAACCAATTAAAAAATGTGAATTTCAAATGGGTAGGCTGATAAATAGAGTAATGGGAAATGTGAAAGAGAGAATAACTATAATAATTGGTGGCCAAAGAGCGGAGAAACTTTTAAAGTTGTTGTCTTTGGAGGGGCGGTGAAAATGTGTGGTTTTTTTCCTGTAGTCGTGGAGGAGAAAGGAAGTGGTGTCTGAGTGATGTGGATAAATTGCGATTAGCAGAAATTGTGATTGCAGCAGTGGAGAGAGAGAGAGAGTGAGAGAGTGAGAGAAAGAGAGAAAGAGAGAGAGAGAGAGAGAGAGAGAGAGAGAGAGAGAGAG
>JAALOO010001877.1_pt1 | contig 10920 bp, 12 predicted proteins | sample 7257641 | NCBI WGS metagenome assembly JAALOO01 (sample SAMN14085613, study PRJNA598686) | mite metagenome | biome: ENVO:01001000; feature: ENVO:01001002; material: ENVO:01001226; isolation source: single female mite from University of Michigan culture on fish food culture... ... | reverse complement strand
ATAGATCTACAAACAACAACACCGTTCCAGAGGCTGGGTTGGAAAGTTTCCAACAACCAAACTTCCTTCCAAAGAAACCCAAAGCAAAAATGAAAACAATCAACTGGACGAAAATTCCAGTGAGTGCTATCACGACATCTAATGCTGAGCAGCAGCCAAACATTTGGCAACTAATTGGTCAAAAGTTTGTCAAAGAGAGTGGTTCCGTCCCAAGTGCCCCTGAACGAGAGGACCCAATGCAACAACTAGTCGATTTTGATCAACTCGAAGAACTGTTCTGCCTCTCCTCAGCATCCAATTTGAGTGGAGCAAACATTAATGGTACCAGCGGTGCAGGAAATGTTCAGCAGCTTACACCGGCCACCGCCATTTCGTGTCCAAACTCGCCCCAGATAGGACGAAGGGCAAGCAGTGCACTGGTGACTGGCTCTGAGCCGTCCAGTGACAGTTCACTATCACTGGACTATGTCTCTGCAAATCAACTCCAGGAGCACGGCGACTCAGCATCACTAGGCACTGAGCACTGCAGTCCGCTGACACGACTTCAGGCTGAACCAGTGGTTGCCATTCTGGACAGTAAGCGTACATTGAGTGTCAACATATTTCTAAAGCAGTACCGCGGCACATCACTAGAAGATATAGTCGACTTTATCAGGAGAGACAAACATTCTGACATTGGCCTCGAAAAGCTTCGCAGCCTTCAGAGTTTACTTCCCTCGGAAAGCGAGATTGGCCTCTTGCGTCAGCATTCTTCAGAGTAATTATAACATTTGATAATTAGACATCTTACTAACAGTTTTTGTTTGGTGATCAGAATAAATCGAATGCCGCTCGCCGAACGATTCCTAAGCATTCTCATTGGTTTGAAGCACTACCAGCTAAAAATTGAGTTTATGCTACTTCAAGAGGAGTTTGACACTAACGTTCCAGCTTTGGAAAAAGCAATCAGTTGTCTGCGCAAAGCTGCCAATGAGCTGATGCGAAGCTACAAACTGCAGCAGATTCTCACCTGTGTTCTCGTCGCAGGCAATTTTCTGAACTTTGTAAGTTTTCATAATATTCTGGGTTTGTTTTGCTGCTGAACACTAACGGCTCTTCTCAGGGTTCGTATGCTGGTAATGCGGGTGGATTCAAAGTTGTGTCGCTGCCAAAATTAGCTGAAATTCGCTCAAACAAAGCCGGCTTGAACATGATTCACTACGTAGCCATGGTATGTTTTAGTAATTGTACTTATTTTGCTTGAAATAACTTTTGTTCTACCTTTTTAGCAAGCCGAAAAACAAGGACTGACAAGCTTTAGCAAAGATTTGCCCAATCTCAAGGAAGCATCAAAGTGAGTTTTTTGCTTGTTTTAAGTGTATCAATTGCTAAGCTTATTACTTGCAGAATTTCAATCGAGAGCCTAAAAGTGGAAATACGGTCTCTTGAAGAAAAGATGCTTAATATTAAATTGCAATTGAAAAAGCAAAAAGAAGAGGATGAAGATTTTTTTCACACTATTCAAAACTTCTTGAATGACAGTGACAAATGCATTAAGAGGATGAAGGAGGAAACGGATAACGATCTTGAGTTGCTGCGACAAAAAGTGGCCAAATTTTTCTGTGAAGACACTGCGACTTTTAAACTAGAAGAGTGCTTGCGAATATTTGTTATCTTTGAGCAACGTTTCAAAGTTGCTATCGAGGACAACAGAAAACGGCTTGAACATCAGCAGAAAGCAAAGACTCGACAGATGAACTCAACTGCTTTGCCTAGTAAAGGGACCAAAGAAAATTCACAAATGAGCAACACTTGTCAAGTGAATAGTCAGCTAATAGTTCCGACTGAGTCTTTGAAAGTGATGAGTCGCTCTTTAGAAAGCTCTGCCAATGGAAACAGTACAATCGAGAGGACGTCATCATTCAACCGCCGGCGATCGCGACCAAATTCTCAAGATGTGACTGACTTACACTCCAACTTAGTTGAGTTTCTTACAAATCCGTCCAATTTAGAGGCGCCAAACATTGACGGTAATCTGTACGGTTCAAACTTTCGTCGTGTTGGCTCAGGTCGGCGCAGTTTGCGAAGTCTCAACAACAATGCTGCTGCGTCTACCATTCCAGAAGATTCACGAGAACGGATAGCTGGTGGTGAAGAGCCGAAGCAAAATTCTGCTGAAGAACACGAAGAAAAATCATCTAAGTTTAATCGGTTTTCACCACTCCGACGTACAATGAACTACAAAAGCACTTCTCGAGATAATGAGGCAAATTGCAGTAAGCCAAAGGTAGTTGAAAACACTTCAACTGATATCATTCAAGGAAATGAGACAATTCCTAGAATTAAAGTTTCTCTTGAAACCAATCAACCGAAAAACATGAGTAATGAAAATGAAGTAACAGAAAGCTTGCCTACCCGGACCATAGAAGCGCCAAAGCAACTTCCGGTTATCAGCAGTCTACGCAAGAGCAACAACCAGTACATACAGCAACTAACTGCCATCATATCACCAACTAAATTTATTGAGAGCAACGATGCTCTTCACCAGCAATTTGAAAGTTCAAACTCCAGCACCAGTGGCCCTGCAACTGACTTTAACATAATAGTGTCCACTGTGGCCACCGCCAGACCGAGCAGCCTTCCCAATGCATTGCCGCCGATCGCAGTTCGAAGGACGCCCTCTTTTGTACTTGGAAGTGATGGCAAGGCAACAACGCCTGTCAATGCGGCCATTGTCATGCCGATGCAAAAGATGGTCTATTCAGAGGCAACTTTAAGCACTGATTCAGAGGCACAGCAGATCAACAAAAGTGAAAACGGTCTTGATTCTACGACTGAGAAAAAATCTAAACTAGAGCGAAAATCAAGTCAGCTAAAAACGGTTTCATCTTCACGTGATTCCCCTTCACAAAAAACAGGTTCTAGTAAGTCGTCAATTCCAGTGTCTGGCAAAGGCAGTACTCTTTCTGTCCGTACAAAGGCATCCAGTTCAATATCCTTTCGGCAGCAGTCAGCTGTTGATAAGCGAATTGCTTGGGTCATGTCTACCAGAAACGGTCACTCTTTGCAGCCTAATACCGCTAGACGACCACCTGCACCGAATGGAAAGTACTACCGTACACCGTCAACAGTGTCGCGGACAGGCTTAAACTCTGACATGGGCTCGATGCTTTCGCTGCAGAGATCCTCACTGATGGGCACACTATCGTCATCAAAGTCACTGGACAGTAGTGGTAGTGGCATCCCTCAGCCCGGTGCTAAATCCTTCATGAAACCAACATCGGCATCCTCTGCTAAAACGCGCATGTAATGGAACTTTTACTTACTCAAACACACACAATGCTTATTTGCTTGTATTGGCTTTTTTGATTGCACTTTTTATAAATTAAAAAAAATTAAAACTTTCTACTAGAATTCTAAACAGCTGGTCCCTTGTAGTGGTCATTGACTTGCTTCTGACTGAGTGCCTGCTTCTGAAAGGACTCGGGCAGGTGGGAGACGTCATGCAGTCGCAAACACTCTACCGTCTTCACCGGAGAGGCGGCAAACGTCTGCAGGTCGTAGTGGACGAGGAAATCATTGACACTAGTGTTGGGAGGTATGATGCGCGTTTTCTCCTTTTGCGCCTTGAAGGAGTGATGGCCGAAGGAGACAAAGTAGTTGATCAGCTCGCGGATGGCTCCCCCGTGACTCACCAACAGTATCTTCAGTGCCCTGTCGTCGGTGGACTCCTTCTGTGCCTCCTCCAGCAGACGGGTCTCCACGAAGTTGCGCACACGACGGCGAATGTCCTCCGGTGATTCACCCCCTTCAGGAACAAAGTTGACCACTGAGGTGTTGTGCTCCTTCGCCAGTTTGATCAGCGCATCCAGTGACTGCCCTTCGAGTGGACCGAAGCTTCGCTCTCGCAGGCGAACATCAGTGCGAATGTCCTTGAGTGAGGCACCGCTCTTCGTTTGTGGGCTGTCGCTGAGAATCACCCGACAAGTGTCATAGGCTCTAGAGAGGTCTGAGCTGTAGGCGATGGAGTACTCTTCAATGGGAAATGTTGCCGCCAGCAGCTGTGCCTGCTGAATGCCGGTGGCGTTCAGTTTAGTATCCGACTGCCCTTGAATAATGCCCAGGCTGTTTTCCTCTGTTTCGCCGCTGTCAGTTAAAAAAGAAATTCAGTATGCACAATGAAAATGAAAGAAAGCAAGATAATTTGATACCTACTGGCGAATGAGGGTGATTGTGAAGCTTTTCAGTGGCATCGTGGACCACAAACCACAAGTTTCTTCACTTGTGGTGCTGGACTGCTGTATTGCACTGAAGAGCACTGAGCTCCCAGGAAAGACGACAGAGTGCTGCTTTTCCTGGCGCTGTTTTACCTCAATTTCCCCTTGACTTGTCGCTTCATCACCGTGCCGTACAGTGAATGTTGTTGTTGTTGTCCACTGTACGGCGATGCGAAGATCAGAAGCAGTAGCGGCAGTGCCAGCGGCGAGGCTATATGCACCAACTGCGGTGGTAATGTCCACCAGAGTGTGAGAGAGGTGGCAGTAGTAGAAGTGCTGCTGTCGCTGCCGCCGCTGCTCCTGCTGCCGTCGAAGCCGTGGTCGTGGTCTTGGTCGTGGTGGCAGCGGTGGTCGGTTGGTCGGCGCCAGTGTCTGCGCTGCGAGTGCCTGCGCTTGCTTCAAGAACTGGCAGTGAGTGGTAGCGCTAGTACAAGTGGCTGGCTGCTACTTGTCTCCCTCTCCTCGCTCGCTCGCTCACTCACTTTCTCTGCAAGTGACCTTCTTCACTACGTGCCACTGTGCCTGACGTCTCACTGCTCACTGACTGACTGTACGGCCACCATCATCGCCTTCATTGCACCCATTCGGTGTGGGCATCGCTTCGGTTGTCTGTTCAACTGCTGCTGCTGCTGTTGTTGCCGTTGCTACTGCTACTGAGGAAGGAAGGAAGCAGTCACCAACCCTTCAGCCTCCTCCTCCACCTCCTCCTCCTCCTTTCTTCACCCGCCAAAGGGGGGACCCAGGGGTCAGGAACTTGTAGCTGCTCTCACTGCTGTCTCCGGGGGCAACACCAGCACCAGCACCTTTCTTTCCTTCTTTCTCTCATTTCTTACTCTACCCGTCTGTGATCCGTGCTCTACTGATGTGTACCTGTTCTAATTAATCCGCCTCCCCTGCCTGCTTTTTCACAGTTTGAAGAGTTTTCAACTTTACTGGTTTTCTTATCTGCTGATTTTACTTTGCTCTTCTCCAGCGCCACCAACTTATCCAGCGAACCAAAACAGTCACACACTCACATACACACACACTAGTGGAAACGCAAATTTCGATGCTCAGATGAGTCATCGACTCTGATTATAAGCACCAGTTCCTACTATTACCTACTATTGCTAACCTCCACACAAACACTCACAAACACACACACAAACAGACACAACACCGATCTGCGATCACTCATCATATTTCCATCATTATATCAAGTTGTGTGCTCCTCGTCACCGTCCTCAAACCGTTCAGCACAACATGTCGGGCAGTAAGTTGGCATCACTTCTGCACATTCTCATTTCTTTTATTTTTTTGTTTACTAACAACGACTACCTCTACTTTCTTTTCAGACAGAAATCGTCCTCGAATCGTCATCAAGCCGGACATTAGATTGGACACCTCGGCGGCGAACTCTGTCGCCGGCGGCGGTGGCAACCTGGTGGCTGCCCCCAACCTTGACCGCAGCACTCAAATCAAGGTCGGCGAACAGGTGATTGAAATTGATCCCGACAATGTGACGGTCATCAAGGAGCTGGGCCACGGCGCCTACGGCATTGTGGAGCTCATTCAGCACGAGCCGAGCGGCGTCAAGCTGGCGGTAAAGAAGATTCGAGCCAGCAACCTGCAAGATGAGACTCGCCTGCTAAGGGACATGGAAGTGCTCGTCAAGAGTCGCGGCTGTCCCACCATTGTGTAAGTATTTTCCCAGTTCTCTGATTTCACTCAACAAAAACCTCAACCTCTTTTTTCCACTTGAACTTCAACTGTCCCCCATAGAGAGTTTTACGGCGCCATATTCTGGGAGTCTGATGTGTACCTCTTCATGGAGATCATGGACAGCAGTCTGGACAAGTTTTACCGCCTGGCGTACGCAATGGCCGCCGCGGGGACGGGCACCAGTCCGGCGGTGCCCGAGGCGGTCATTGGGCGCATCGCCGGCTCGGTGGTCAGTGCCCTGCACTACCTCTACACCCTGAAGGTCATCCACCGAGATGTGAAGCCCTCCAATATTCTCATCAACCGGACGGGCATTGTCAAGCTCTGCGACTTTGGCATCAGCGGCTACCTTGTCAACTCGGTCGCCATGACCAACGAGGCAGGCTGCAAGCCTTACATGGCACCGGAGAGGTTACGACCACGGCCGCAGGGCTACGACATCAAAAGTGACGTCTGGAGTTTGGGTAAGTCCAGTACTGTTTTTCTGAATGATCACTCGGTCGCTGACCCCTTGGTCTACTACTACCTCACAGGTTTAACGCTTTTCGAGATTGCCACCGGCGCCTTTCCCTATCCACATGGCAACCTCTTTGAGCAGCTCAAATCAATATTCCAAGATCCACCGCCAAAGCTTCCGGCCAACCGCTACTCGCCAGAGTTTGAGGACTTTATCGTCAGATGGTAAGTAATGGTCAAAGACCTCTCCTTTGAACACCCTCTAATCACCGATTTCCGATTAGTCTTGAGAAGGAGTACCAGAACCGACCTAACTACCTGCAACTGCTGGAGTTGCCCTTCATCAAGACGTACGCCGACGCGGACATTGCCGACTTTACCCGAGTCGTGCTGGACTCTGCCCCCGAGCAGTGCAACTCTGCATCGCCCTCATCCCCCGGCAAGCAGCCATCAGTGGCCACCCCGCCCACCGGGTCACCACCGGTGCCCACGTGAGCGGTTGTGTCTGTGTGCTCTACTCTGCCCATGTTCAGTGCTCTTGTCATGTGCTCTAACCCTCCTCTTCCATTGACAGCAGCACACAAAGTCCTTTTCTTTTAACTCATCTAAACATGCTCTATCTCTCTGACCGAACCTCGGTAACTCGACCCTTGCCTCTTTGCATGCATCTCATTTTGTGCAATAGCCCATACTTGTAATAGCCAATCAGCCAGACCTATCCGAATTGTCATTGTCGCTTGCTTCGATCTCCTCGAGGATCATCACTGATTGTCTCTTGTCATACAAACATCCCCCTTCCTCCCCTTTCTTAGATGTCCACTACCCGCTGCTTAGTGCTCCTCTCTTCTTCATATTATTTTATTGCTTATTTTATCGCACTTTACTCTCTTCATCTGAAGCCCACGATGCCGCCCCCACTCATGTGACCTACCTACTACCTTTGAACTGACTATTTATCAACTGAAGCCTTCTTTTAATTTTATAAAAAACGCCTTGAGGATCACCCTCTTCGGTTCTCGGGCACCTAACCTTTGTTCCTTTTCTGGTGACCACACAGAGACAAGCACACACACACTGTGAGACACGAGAACCCCCAACACACAACTGCAACTGATGCTCATTGTCTTCCTCTCCTAAGCCCCTGTAATAACCGGTACAACTCACAAAGATCACACAATACGATTTGAAACAAATTCCCTTGCTCTAGTACTTTTATAGTGCCTACCTGTTAACTCGTTGAATCTTTTATTTTCTCACTCCAAACTCATTCACCTACCAATATAGCTTCTAAACTGTCAACTTTTGAAATCATTTGATTTATTTGTTACTTTATCTTATTCATGCATGCAATAAGGAACAGTAGTATCGGCGTAGTATTACCAGAGAAAGAGAGAGAGAATAAATAGGGAAAAGGGGCTTCGTAAAAGAGGTTGATACACTTTGGACACTTGGTCTGGGTTCTTATGTCGGTCGGTTGCAATGTTTTCGTTCAAACAGAAATGGTGCGAAAGATGTCAAAGCCATTCATAGCGGTGGAGATGAGCACCCCAGGCAGCTGTGCATGCCAGTGCACCTCCTTCACCTCCTTCTGCCCTTGGTGAATGAAGAGCAGTTGCGGCGGCAGCTTGGCCACCTCTTTGTCATCTTCCGTCTTCACCTCACCTCCGTCGCCAGCATCTTCGCCACTGCCATCCTGGACTGCAGCGTCAGCGTCAGCTTCCACAGCGAGGTCCCACAGAGTGATCTGATCATCGGAAGAGGCGGCAAAGACGGTGCCATCAGTGGGGTGCCACTCCACCGAGGTGATAGGCTGCTGGTGGTGCTTGAAGGTGGCCACTGGCTTGCAGGTGGACGAATCGCCGCCGGCACTGCCGCCCTTTCGGACGTATCGCAAGTCCCAGACCTTCACTGCGCCGTCGTCTCCTCCGGAGAGAATGAACGCCTTCTCCAGTTTGTTCCAGCTGATAACGTTAATGTCGGCATTGTGGGCGGAAGGAAGGACAATGGCGGCAGAGGCCTTCATGCGAACGTCCCACACTCGAAGTGATCGGTCCACAGAGCAGCTGGCGAGAATCTGCTCCTCATTGGGGCTCCACTGCAAATCTTCCACCGAGTTGGTGTGGCCAGTTAGCGGCGTCTGATCGACAATCCATCCGCCTTCGGCGAGATTCCAGAGAAAGATGTGCTTCAGGCAGTCTCCCGTGGCCAGGCGTCCGTCAGTGGTGGGGCTCCAGTCGATGGCGTAGCCCTCGCTGTTGTGGCCTGCAAAGCTGAAGATGGCCTTTTGCGGGTTCTTCTCCTGGTGCTTGTTCCACTTGGCCACTGCAGAGGCGTCCTCAATGGCAGCCAATGGGTTGGAAAGGTCCCACAGATGTACGACGCCCAGCTCGCTGAAGGTGGCCGCCACTGTACGGTCGCCGATTGTGCGCGCACGAACGCGATTGACGCAACCAGAGTGGGCGATGCTGACGGACTGCAAGTCAGGCAGATCCTCATCGTCGTCATCGTCGGAGTCGTCCACTTCGTCGTCATTCTCCGACTGCTTCTTCACCGGGCCCATCTGGCTGAGCTTAAGAATCAGCAGCTTGTTGAGATGCGCCTTGTCGGCATTGGTTCCGGAGACCAGGTAGGCTGTCTGAGGAAAGGTGTTCACTCGGTCGGCGGAGTTGTTTGCGTCGGCAATCACATCGAATGAAAGACACGGATAACCCGTTTCCGCCTTGTGGTACATGACGTAGGCCGACAGGTCGCACTCCAGCTCGTCGTCCCCGTCACCGCCCACTTCCATGTCTGCGTTGTTGGCGTTTGGAACGTATGTTCGGCGAATCACCTCCCCTTCGGTGGCTTCCTCTTCGTCATTCTCCTCCTCATCGTCCACTTCGTCATCGTCGAGGTAGTCGTCCTCCGAGCTTTCATCCTGGTCACTGTCACCGTCTTCCATGGGGATGGCCTCTTCAATCTGTTCGCTTCCGTTGCCTTTGATGTCCCCTTCACTGGCCATTTTAGAAAAAACCTTGAAGGTAATTTAAAGTTGAAGTAGCTAGTTGGCGGTAGGATTGTGTTGCTCTTGGAGTTTTGGAGTGCTTTCTGTAGAGTCTCTGTTTGTGTTCACCAGCGGCGTGCCGGATAAAACGCTCACTGTGCTACACAGTGCTGCCCCCTGTAGCACTGTTTAACGTTACAAGATTTTATCCTGCGCGCCGTTGTTGGCCACAAACAGCTACTCTAGCTAGAAGCACGTGTTTTCAAAACATGCGGTGCAACTATTACAACCTCAGTTGAGCTTTGTTGTCGACCAGAGATCGGATTTTTTCTCGTCTGATTTTTCTTGATTTCACAGTTCTCATCACCTTACGTAAATTGTTTCTCAACATTGCCTGATCTTCAACATCTGTTAGTATGGCTGGAAAACGGAAGAAGCAGTATTACTGTAAAAGTGCTGCAAAGAAGGCAAAAGGACAACCAGAACCGGTTAAACTATCAGAAAATCTGAAGGGTTTCCTTGTCACTTGTAACAACAAAGAATTTTTCGCGCTTCGAGAATCGTATGATCTCCTCAATCAAACTGCTGACAAACTCTATGGTGTTTACGGTGAAAGCAAATCCGATAAAGACCAGGCTGAAGATGACATCGAAGCTTCTATTGCTGCAGAGGTGGCCACACTTAAGTCCTCATCTGAAAGACGGTTTATTCAAGCAGATACAAAATGTAAAAATATTCTGTTCATTCGTACAAATGATCCTCAAGTGGAACCGAACCAAACAGTTGCCACTATTCTTGGCGAAATCGGCAAGACGAAAATGGCCAACTGTCGACACATTTGCCGTTTTCTGCCAGTGGTCTCTACCTTCAAGGCGACTGAGCCAGAAAAGTTTGAATCAACTTTTAAAACGCTCTTTGAGTTACACGCTCCTAAAACTGATCATTCTTTTTCCGTCATGGTGAAAATTCGCAACAACGCCGGTTTTACAAGCTCAACACAGTTGAAGGAAACGACTGTGTCGTTGATTCGAGAAATTCGCCCCAACTGGAATCTGAATTACGATGAACCTTCCATTATGGTGGCAGTCAACATTTGTCAACGAGCTGGCTGTCTGAGTATACTTGAGAATTACTTTGACCTAGCCAAATATAATCTGGTTGAGTACGCAAACAAGTTTCAGGAACCAAAACCAACGATTCAAGAAGAAACTAAAACTGAAAAGGTAGAATCTGATAATAATAAACCAGATCAGCCGGCGAACCCTGTCACGACACAAAAAGAGGTAATAAAAGCTAATAATATTGAAGCTAAAGATGAAAATGAAGGATGATTCAATTTGTAAATAAAACTCAAAAATATTTGTTTCAAATTCTGAATTTGTCATAATTTAGTTATGTTCCCAAAGTGGCATTCTCCATCCATCCTAATTACGTCATGGCAAATTTCTGTTTTTGCTCAAATTTTTCCATCGAGGAATGCGCGCTTAATCAAGCTCCTCTGGGAATGGAAAGAGCAGCATCAGC
>JAALOO010000770.1_pt2 | contig 10924 bp, 9 predicted proteins | sample 7257641 | NCBI WGS metagenome assembly JAALOO01 (sample SAMN14085613, study PRJNA598686) | mite metagenome | biome: ENVO:01001000; feature: ENVO:01001002; material: ENVO:01001226; isolation source: single female mite from University of Michigan culture on fish food culture... ... | reverse complement strand
TCTCTGGTTAAAGTCACCCGAAAGTCAGTTTACTACCAAGCAACCAACAATATTACCACCCGGAGAAAGCAATACTAAGGGAGCAGTAATAAGTACATTGAGGCCTATCTCAGAGCTGGTGCTGGGCACGATGGGCAGAAGAAGAGGAGATGGTGTGATTCCATCCAGTGGTAGTTTATCAGAGAGAAAGATATCGGGTGAAGGTATGCACCTTTCGGTAGACAACAGACTGCTTATCCTGTCGGGTTTGCAAGGGGAACACATCAACAGCAGGCATTATGACACTATCGTCATCAGTATCGTCATCCTTCTTTCGGTGCTGCAGCTGTACAGCCTCTGTCACCAGCCTCTTGGTAACTGAACTGAAGAGGCCAGCCAGCCACATTCCTCCCCAGTGGTGTACACACACACACACACACTTTCTTTTCCTTTTTCTTGTCAGTCGATAGAATGTGTGTGTTGATGTTATGTGTGATCAATCGCCTGATCAATCGAGGAGGGCTGCTGCTGCTGCTGTTGCTTTGTCTCCGGGGGCTACTACTCTGCCACTACCTGACAGGCGGAATTGCAAGGGCTTATTTTTGCTTCTGCTGTTGCTAGCGCTGATGGCGGTGGTGGCGTGAATAGCGCAAAATTCCCTGACATCCCTCTTCACTTTTTCCTGTCCACTGGACGACCGAAGGGCTTAGCTAGAAGAGCCTGTGTGTGTGTGTGTGTGCACTATCGATGCACTTCACTCCGCTGCCACCATCACAGGCTAATTAATTAGCTGCTGCTGCTGCTCGATAAGGTGTGAAGCTTTGAGGTTTGCCTTCTCTTTTCTCATGTATTTCTCCCTCTCACTCACTAACACTCAATCCTCAAGGATAATGAAGTAGATGAAGTGTAACTGTGGAAGAAGAAGAAGAAGAAGTGCCCAAAGTGCAGCAGTGCAGCAGTGTGTTGCCTTGGACTGATCAACAGCAGCAGTAAGAGCAGTAGACGGGGTTTGTTCAAACAGGAGCTCGAAGAGGAGCTGGCTAACCTTTTCTCACCACCACCAGCACTATCTTCTTCTTCGTCAGTGGGCAGAACTGCCTGTCCATAGCGTGATCAGACGACTCTGCTAGCCAGCTAGCCAAACAGGCGGGCAGAGGAGGCATCAGTACCGACGTCAGCAGGAGCACTTTCTATCTGCGTTTCCACCACTACCATTTACCACCGCTGATGTACAGCAGCAGCAGAAGTTTTCTGCAGCAACAGCAGCTGCAAATTGCCCCCCCCCCCAGCAAGTGGCAGAACAGACCACAACTGCCTTTGACTTGCTTCGATTGCTGTCGCCAGTGCTGTCGCTGCTTATCAGCTCGCCCCCTCCTTTTGCTGGCGCGCCCCGACCGCTCCGAAGTAGTTCATATGAGAGCGCGTCCCGCCGCCGAGTAGCTGTCATTTGCTAGCCCGACGACGACCAGCGACCAACATCGACCACCAGCAAATAGCACTTTGCTCACTTTGCTCTCCTATTGTATTTCTTGCTCATCTTAACTTGGACGCAATTTTGTGTTCAAACTTGGTCTCACTGCTTCTCTTCTCTCTTTTGTTTGCTTTGGTTGTTGTTGTTGTTGTTGTTGTTTTTGTTGTCGTCTAGTGGTCCCTTTTCCTCTAAACACCTGCACCTTGTCACTGCACTCACTTACTTCTCGCTCTTCCCTGAAGCCCACTTCTCAGTCTCCAACTTATACTATTACTACTTTTCACCTTGCTTCTTCTTTTTCCCCTTTTCTGACCCCATTGCGTAAGTCACACCGCACTCACTGACTGACTGTTTGTTTGTTTGTTTGTTTATTTTGCTGTTTGTCAGCCAGTCTTAAACTTAGCCCTAGGTATCCGCACACATAAATAGCGCCTTTAAGCCATACACGTGTCGGCACTTAATTTGACCGACCTGTTTCACCACCTGTTGCACACTGGCACTGGTTACAAGTGAGTCTAAGTCATCTGATCAACTCATCTCTGTTTGTCTGTTATCGGTCTGCTTGACACTAAAGTTTACTAGAGAGAACGGAAGTTTCCTTCCGTCAGAGTTGAGGCATTGAGTGAATGAGTAAGTAAGCTAGCAGTCGCGGAGCAGTGCACTGTGCCTTTCTCTGCCTTTATCAGCACCGGCTATACCATCACCATCACCATCACCATCGTCATCAAAAGCAGCATCGTGTCATTTGCAGACGCTACCAGTGAGCAGACGATGCGGCAGATCTACTGCTGCTACAGTCACAAGCAAAGCACAGTTGATGGATGTGACTGATTGTACAAGATGAGAATGAGGAGGAGGCTATGTTTGCCGTGTGGGAGCTGTACAGCAGCAGCAGAAGCATCAGCTAATCTGATTTCGACGCTTGCCTATTTCAGCGATTGCCATACTAAACTAATCACCGTTTCTGGCCACAAAAAAACATCATTCGAGCTGAGCATAGCTGTGTCAGCTTTGACTGTGTGGACTGCTTAGACTGACGGCCATCACAGTGGTGGTGGTGGTGGTGGCCGTCAGTCGATCGCCATCAATCGCCAGCGCCGCCGACGCCGCATCAATTTCAGTTGCAGTTGAAGCAGAAGCAACAGCAGTTGTGTTGCCTTTTTCAGCAGCACTACCACTACCATCACCACCACTGATTAGAATCTATCAAAGTAAATCAAAGCTGATGCCGACAAATACGACTACGGTGACTGTGACGTCGCAGCTGCCCCGGTGAAATGCCCCGAGTGTTTAGCAGCACAGTGTGTGTTGAGGGGAAAAACTGTCAATGATTGTGCCAGTGTTGTGTGTGTGTGTGTGTGAGGCCAAAAACAGGCCAAAAGTTGGGCGCTTGTTTTTTTGACGCCTGTTCTCTAGTCAAGTGAACAGCCTCATCTGAAGTGTGTGCGATGTCGATGACACTTGTAGTGCGGCGGTGATGGTCTTGTCAACAGCAGAGGAGCCAAGAAGGAGCAGATAGCGGCCAGGCCGTCACCAAGACGCCTAAGCGATCATCGGCCTTTGTACGGCCCAATATCTGCACTTCTTTTGTCTCTTCTCCATTGACACTTTTCTCTTTTCTATCCCACCACTCTTTAACGATGCTCTGCTAACCGAGAACTCATTTTCTTCTCTTTGCAGTGTTCCAAATAGCTGCCACCTCATTAAGAAGACTACCCATCCTCTGTCATCATCTTCATCATCATCATTTTAACCCTCTCAACAGTCCTGCCAGTCAGTTGAAAATACTCATTAGTCCTACCATCACTACCATTCATCACCGCAGAATGTCGTACAAAGAGGAACCGAAGTTGGAGGAGCGCATCTGCCGGAGTCTGTTCGCCTCCTCGGACGCCGTCTGCTTCGACGTCGACTCTACCGTCTGCCGCGATGAGGCCATCGACGAGATTGCCATCTTCGCCAACAAAGAGAAGGAGGTCATGGAGCTGTGAGTAGTACAAACAAAAATGGTCATTTTTTATCAGATTTTAACCCAAAACCGTTCCCCTAACCCCTTTTTCAGAACTCGGCGGGCAATGCGCGGCGGCCTGAGCTTCAACGAGGCGCTCGGCAAGCGGCTGGAGCTAATTCAGCCGACGATGGAGATGATCACCGACTACCTGACCACCCACCCGCCCCGCTACACGCCCGGCATCAAGGAGCTGGTGTCGCTGCTGCACGCCCGCGGCACTGATGTGTACCTCGTTTCCGGCGGCTTCTACTCGGTCATTGCGCCCATCGCCAAGGAGCTGGGCATTCCCTACAAGAACATCTTCGCCAACAGAATAAAGTTCTTCTATGATGGTAGGAGATGATGGAAGTTTTGATGGTAGTTCTAAAGCATTAACCTTCTTTTTTTATCTTTGCAGGCACGTACGCCGGCTTCGACGACACCGAGCCGACCAGCCACCAGGACGGCAAGGCAAAGGTGGTCGCCTACCTGAAGAGCCGGTACCAGTACAGCTACGTCACCATGATCGGCGACGGCGTCACCGACCTGGAGGCCTGTCCCCCGGCGGTAAGCTTGGAGATCAAAGTTGGGGATTTCGCCTTATCAAATCTAACACTTTCTTTCTTTACTTCTTATCACAGGACGCCTTCATCGGCTTTGGCGGCAACCAGATCCGAGAACGGGTCAAGAAGGAGGCCAAGTGGTTCGCCACCAGCTTCTACGACCTCATTGAGGAGCTGAACCGAAATTGATATTACACACACACTGATTAGGATAGTCGCTCGGATTATGTAATTTTATTATTAATACCATTAATCTGCCACGCTTGAGAAGCACTAAGATCCATACACACATCTGGCAAGCTAAACAACCGAAAATGTGCTGCTTTTTGCAGTTTGGCTGTTAATCTGGCAGCCGGAAAAGATCAGTTCAGTTTCATTACCAGATGGAAACTGCTCCTAGGGTGTTTGTCCTTTTTTGTTCTCTGATATTTATTCTGCTGAATAAGTATTCTCTTTTTTACCCTCCAACACTCTTCACCCCTACATCATCTTGCATCAAATAGACAAATAGAACTTGAATAAATAAATAAATATTTTTTTCTTTTTTTTGCCCATCAGACGAATTAGACTTGCCCGTTAGTCGTTAAACTAATTAGCTAATAAAGTTTGCCAACTTTACTGCGCCGCTTCAGTGAATGCTGCAGTGCAGGAGAATGTTGCTAATTAAATAGAAAGCAGGTAGAAAAGCAGCCAAATTGCATTAGCCTAGAAGTCAGGATGCTAAAGGTGCGTGTAATGGTGCCCAGTGTTAGCTAAGGCTTTCTCTCACTTTCTCCCGACACATAATCGAAAAGAAGTACAACAACAAAAGCAGAAGCTGTAAAAGTACATCCTCGCACGCACACACACTACCCTACTACTATATACCGGGACCAGCCAATATTGGGCAGCAATCCCGGCCATTGCCCATTATTGGCGACGCCAAAGTGCTGTACAATGGCTAATGCTGCTGCTGCTGTCGTCCTAGCTTTAGCATTCCCACTTCACCTTCCCCTATTCTCTTCTTAAGTTAATGCTGCTCTTGCTCCAGCAAAACACAGCAAACACAGACAGAGAGGGGCCAAAGCAAAAGCTAAAGTGCGTAAAGGCAGACTCGGTGCAGGGCACACACACTCCAAAAGAGCTCTTTTATGCAGGTTTTGCTGTCTGTCTGGTGTAGTCTGGTGTAGTGCCGCCGCCGCCGCAAATTAGCCTCGTCTGGCCCTAAAATGTGGGAGAAAAGGAGAGAAAGTGAAGAAAACAAATAGAACGCTGCACTTGAAGGAAGAAATTGGTTGATAAATCGCAACCACAGAAACAGCAGCAGAAGAAGAAGAAGAAGAAGTGCCAGCATGTTATCAAGTCATAGAGAAGTATCTTCTGATTACTACCACCACCATCACCACCACCACTGGTCCTCTGGTGGTGGTGAACATATCAGCAACAGCAGCAACATCACCAGCAGATATCATCAGTAGACGAACACTTCTTCACCTTATCACACTTACTTCAGACCCATCACCTCACAATGGCGCTACCTCGAAAACCTCCGCTGCTCACCCTTTTTCTTCTTCTTTCTCTTCTGGTGGTCCTGATCACCACTTTAACCTCTCACCTGGTCAGTGGCCACTGGTCAGGCCTGGCCTATGGCTGTCCGGCCATACAGCTGATCAAGCCGTGCACCTGCACCGAAATTACTCGCGGCCTGGAGATAGTTTGTGAGGGTGAGTTCTGTTGTACGAAAACTTCTTTTTCAACCTCCTTCTCACCTCTGGTTAGGAGTTCGCCTAGACGCCCTGCGCGAGGTCTTTGAGACGGTGCAGCAGACCCGGCAGACGCTAATGTACCTGAAGATGAAGAACAACCACATGACCGCCTTTCCCGCCCACCTGCTCAGTCGCATCGACATCCGCCACCTGATGGCCCACAAGTGCGGCATCGAGACGGTGGACCAGGCGGCCTTTGCCGGACACGAGGAAGGCCTTGAGACGATTGACTTCTCCGACAACAAGTTCAGCCAGGTAAACAAAAAACAACAACAAATCTCAATCTTAGCAATCATCTAATCAAAACCGCCCTATTTCTACCCTTCTAGATCCCCAGCCTAGCGCTTCGCAACCTGACCGGCCTCGTCTCGCTCAACCTCAACTTCAACCAGATCAGCACCCTGGAGGCAAACGCCTTCACCGGCCTCGCCTCCCTCCTGCGCCTCTCACTGTACGGCAATCGCATTGTCACCGTCTCCCCGGCCTCCTTCCTCGGCGTGGGCGTCAACCTGACGAGGATCAACCTGGGCGGAAACCAGCTAGCCACGGTGCCCACCGAGGCGATTCGCCCACTGATCGCCTTGCAGCGACTGCAGCTCCAAGAGAACTCCATTCGAGGGCCGTTGAGCAGCGGCGACTTTGCCCGCCTGGGCTCGGCCGCCAGTCTGGACGTGCTCAATCTGGCCAACAATGAGATCAGTCGGCTGGAGGAGGGCCTCTTTGCCGGCCTGGAAAGCATCAACTCGCTGGACTTTGAGGTGAATCGCATTGCAGTGATTGATGACGCCGCCTTCCGTGGTATTGAAGGTATTTGGGTGTTTGGATTTATTTTGTGCACTTCAATTTCATTGATCTTTTGTTTTGTTTTTAGAGACACTGGAATGGCTCAAGTTGGGCGAGAATCAGCTGACTGCGGTGCCGCACGCCGCTCTGGCCAATCTGACCAAACTTCGCGAGCTAGACCTTCGCGGAAATCTAATTAGCAAGGTGGGGGCAAAGGACTTTGCCGGCTACGGCGTCAACATCAAGTTTCTCTATCTGCAGAAAAACCGGTAATCATCAGTGTACTCTGCTTATCTCTCTCTCTTTGTTTTTACATCTTATCAAATCTTATCACAGCATCGACAGCATCGAGGCGGGCGCCTTTGACCAGCTGCACTCGCTGGAGTGGCTCAACTTGCACTCGAACCAACTGAAGCACCTGCCGGCGGTCGTCTTTGAGCGCGCCCTCAGCAAGATTCTCATTCTCGATGTGCATGGTAAGGAGTCAAAGTTTAAAGAGATTCTGGTAACCGATAATTCTATATACAACCTCAGGCAATCCACTGGTCTGCAGCTGCTCCCTTCGCTGGTACCCAAAGTGGGTGCAGGCTTCGGGAGGAAAGAATCAAATGGCGCTGCTCACACAGGACGTCAGCTGTACAATGGCAAGTTCGGGGGCTGCCGAAGAATCGGCCCCGGTGAAGTTGGCCGCCCTCGAGGGCTCGCTCACCTGTGCCGCCTCCAATGCCCTCTCTCACTCTGCTCTGGGTGCTCTCCTCCTCCTATTCCTCCTCCTCACCCTCGATTCGGTCCTTCCGTTGGTCTTGTTCTGCTGAAACCGTTTTGGCTGACGTACAATGGTACAATTGTGGTGAAGAGAATTCGAAGAAATCGCATGCGTGCTATTGTTGAGAGTGCACTGGTTGGCAAACAGACAGACAGACAGACAGACAGTGCGCGCACGAATCCTACGACTTCCGATCAGTTTGCTGTTCTATTTTCTCCTCCATTCCCTCCCCCAAACATCGCTTTCCCTCCTTCTCTCTATCTTTGCTCTTCGGCAGATGTGCTGGTCAAATCTGCTGCTTCAGCAGTGACAGCAGCAGCAGACAATCGAAACCTTTTATCGTGGGCTGGTGAAGCAAACAAGTGCCACCAGCACAATCACCAGCATCACCACCACCAGCACCACAACAACAACAACAGCCCAAAACGTAAACATATCGCGCATCTATCACACTCTATCTATCTTGTTTTGATCTCTTCCTTTCTCCCTTCCGCCCTACCAAACTCACATATCTTCCCGCACAATAAACGCTCGCCCCAGCTCAGCTCAGGCTCTGCTTGGATTCTGTTCTCTCACTCACGCTCTCTCTCTCTCTCTCAGTGATGCCTGTGTGTCGAAGCCGACGATGTCATGTAGTTGGGTTGGAGGAGAGAAATAGAAAGAGAAAGAGAGAGAAGGCACCAGGGCGCCAGCTCAGGCAGACTCACTCACTCTCAGTGGTCACGCGGTGCTATCGGCAACGACGGCAGCAACAGCAACAGCAACGGCAATTGCAGCAGCTGCTGTTGCTGGCCGCAGAGGTGGCTCCCAACGATGTATCCAACTGATGTGTCAGGCCAAGTTGGAAGTGAGTGTCCACCAGGGCGCCACAGGCTAGTGGCCTAGTAGCAGGGCTGCATCGTCGGGGGCAACAACTGTTCAGCAGAGAGTGGTCGTGGTCGTGGTGGTCCTTTCTGGTTCATCTCATCTTCGGTGACTCACCAGAGTTGTAGTGGCAGCAGTAGAGCACACCTTCCTTCTCATTGGCATCCGACACAGTAGAACAGGACAGGCGCCGCCGTTGCTGGTGCGCCAGGCATTTTTTTGGTATAGCAAGTGCGCCAGTGCAGCGACGGCGGCGGCGGCGACTGCCACTTTGGCGCATGCTCCCCGACGCTGCCAGCGCCGCTGCTTATAACACTCAAGTGAAGCTTGATTTCTCTTTCTCTCTTTCTCTCAGTGAGTGACTCTTGCCGATTCACTGCCGTCGCCGCTGCTGCTCGCCACCGTCTGTCAGCCGCTGCCTTCGCCAGCACCACCACTAGCACACCGAATCCCGTTGCCTGCCTTTCTATCACTCACTCTCTCTCTCACTTTGCCTCGCGATCTCTGCCTTTCCCTCAGTGAGCAACACCACCACCACCACCACCAGCAGCAGCATCGGCATCACCATCACCAACACCATCACCGACGCCAGAAGACAGCAGTCCTCTTCTCTGATTCTGAAACACACGCCGACCCGACACTCACACTTCTCGCTTCTCGATTCTAAATCGCTCGCACCCATCAACTCGCTTCGATCACGATGTCTGATCAGCCACAGCCGACTAGCGCGCCCACCCGCGATGATAACGTCTACAACGCCAAGCTGGCCGAGCAGGCGGAACGATATGACGGTAAGTTGAGGTGGTGGTGGTGAGATAGTGATGAAATGGAATTCTAATCTCTTGTTTCTCTATTTCCCCCCGCGTTTGCAGAGATGGTCAGCTCGATGAAGAAGGTGGCCATGGTGGACGGCGACCTGACGGTGGAGGAGCGCAACCTGCTCTCGGTCGCCTACAAGAACGTCATCGGCGCCCGCCGAGCCTCCTGGCGCATCATCACCTCCATTGAACAAAAGGAAGAGCTTAAGGGCGCGGAGAGTCGCGTCCAGCTGATCAAGGACTACCGCTTTCAGGTGGAGAAGGAGCTGCGCGAGATCTGCGGCGACATCCTCGAAGTGCTCGACAGCCACCTCATTCCAGCCGCCACCAATGGCGAGTCAAAGGTCTTCTACTTGAAGATGTAAGTGATGCCTGGAGTGGCTCCTTCTTCTCTGGCAGCTAACCCTCATCATTTCTGCCTTCTCCCATTACAGGAAGGGCGACTACTTTCGCTACCTAGCCGAGTTCGCCACCGGCAACGACCGCAAGGAGGCCGCCGAGAGCTCGCTGGTCGCCTACAAGGCCGCCAGCGAGATCGCCACCACCGAACTTCCGCCCACCCATCCGATTCGCCTCGGCCTGGCGCTGAACTTCTCCGTCTTCTACTACGAGATCCTCAACTCTCCCGAACGAGCTTGCCGCCTCGCCAAGACCGCGTTCGACGACGCCATCGCCGAGCTGGACACGCTCTCCGAGGACAGCTACAAGGACTCGACGCTGATCATGCAGCTGCTCAGGGACAACCTCACCCTCTGGGCCTCGGATGTCAACCAGAACGGTAGGAGAGAACAGGGTTTGGGTGGAAAGAAAGTAGCACTGTACTAACTGCTTCTCTTGCTCTTTTCACAGGTGAACAAAAGGAAGTCGGAGCCGGCGGTGACGAGCCCGCGGCAGCGGCAGCAGCCGCCCCAGCCGCTGATCCTCCGGCTGCTTCTTAAGCCAGCCATCATTGGCCTGAAGGTGAAGTGTGTGCACCAACTCCACACAACCCCACAACAAAACAAATGTAACATCACATTCACACAACCCCACACACCACACAGCAACAACGCCAGATAGAGTTATGCGATTTTATGCGATTATATCCTCTTCTTTTCTGATTCCTCTCTCTCTCTCTCTCTCTCTTTTTCCTTCTTTCTTTACTTCTTCTTCAACAACCGCCCACGCCCACACATGCTGTACACACTTGCATTTGAACATGCAACAAAGAAAATCTATATCCTTCTTATGAATTCAATCATCTTCTAGTCCTAAAAGGCAATGTAGTAGTGTATGACCTCCGTTTCGTCCTCTCTTCTCTTCCACTCTTTCACTGTTGTGCCCTCGGCCATGTTAAATTGACATGAATTTGTTTTTTTCTGATCCAATTGATTGAACTCTAACAACAACAGCCAACAACTTCAGCAGAAACTCCAACAACAGCAGCAAGAACTTCTGAAATCAGCAGCAGCGTGAACCATTTTTCTATTTATCCTTTTCCTTTTCTTCTTCCTCTCCTTTTTTTCTATCAATAAAGCCCGTTTTATTATTTACCCGGTACCATTGTGTGTCCTTGTTCCTGGTTTGTTTGCGGTTGCTATCACCCAAAGAACTGTAAGCTGTCTCCGCTTCTCAGCCACACCTTTTGAGCTCTTTCTCCTCTTGTGCAATAGCTCTGCTGTGTTTGCCAGTGCAGCAGCAGCGGCGACGGCGCAGCCAATGTGTGTGTGCCAGCTGATGTAAACACACACGTTCCTCACTGATTGGATTCTTTTTCGGTTCTATTTTGCCGGTCCTAGGAGGGACTGAAGATTGCCTTTTTCAGCACGATGGTCATCGACAGTAGTGTGGAGATTAAGGAGGATGCCACTCCTTTGGCTGTCACCACCACCACCACCGCCGGCAACAGCCTCAGCAGCTCCAACTTCAACGCCGAGTCCTTCTGGCAGCACATCATCGCCCTCGA
>JAALOO010002270.1_pt1 | contig 10946 bp, 12 predicted proteins | sample 7257641 | NCBI WGS metagenome assembly JAALOO01 (sample SAMN14085613, study PRJNA598686) | mite metagenome | biome: ENVO:01001000; feature: ENVO:01001002; material: ENVO:01001226; isolation source: single female mite from University of Michigan culture on fish food culture... ... | reverse complement strand
GGAAGAGAGAGAGAGAGAGAGAGAGAGAGAGAGAGAGAGAGAGAGAGAGAGAGAAGGAGCACCTCGCTCTGGCGATAGCTTTGCGCCCAAAATGGGCTTTGTGCGACACACACTCACTCACACAAAAAGCAGACAGACAGAGACAGCTACCACAGGGAGTGTGTGCCAGAGAGCTGGGGTGCAGAGACTGTGCCACCATAAGTGAACCGTGAGCTGATGCTCGGATATAATAAAGATCCATGTGCGTACGAGCGAGGCGAGAAAAGAGTGGAGAATGAGGTAAATTTGGTGCCATGCTGCATACACTGACAAACAGACAGTCGGCAGCAGCAGCTACTGATGCAATCACACCAGTGCTACCAGGGAATAGAGCAGCACATCTATTATGAGGGCGACTGCTGCTGCTGCTGCAGCTGCCGCTTCTGGTGCACTTGGCACTGCCTTCATCATCAGGCGGGGAAAAAGTGTCATGCTCAGGCGAAACGCCACCTGCAGCGACAACAGCAGCAGCAGCTGCCAAGATGATCAACAAAGTTGGGGGCAATAAAAGAAACGGCGAATGCGACAAAACAACAACAAAAATCCGTTTAGAAAGCAGTACAGTACGGGAGAGATGTCGTACAGTGATACCGAAAAGGATGCAAATTGCAGTGCTGGTGTTGTTGTTGCTGCTGCTGCTGATGATGATGATGATGGCTTCCTCGATAAGATTAAGGGGTGAATCGGTTAAGGAGCGACATGGATAGCTTAACCACCTCACTACCCGTACAAGCGCGCCAGTAAATTCACCTGATACCATAATGATGTATCACCCATGTATCGCAAATCATCGCATCATGACAAGCGGATCAACAAGCTTACGGTTAAGCGCAATGTCAATAGCGACGACAGAGAGAGCCAGTTAGAAGCCCACCACTAGTGTGGGCCATTAATAAATCAAAGATCAGCAACCAAAACGGTGACAACCACTTTGGCGCACAGAGTCCAAAAAGGTGGCACAGTGACAATCACGGGCATAGAAAATCTGACAAGTAAATGTGTGTGAGAGAAGCGCAGGAAAACTTGCGATAATGCAAGTTTGGAGACGACTCTCCACTAAAAGAAAGAAGAAGATGAAATGAAAGAAGTCTGCAGTGCGCTGATGTTTTCCTCAGCCCGATCGACAGCAGAGTAGGCACAGCATTGATGGCACACTCTGCTGCTAATGCTGATGGTGGGATTACTTGATGGCATCAGTCGATGTTTTGCGCTGATGATGAGCAGTGCAAGGAAAAGACAACACTTACAAAGTTTTTTTTGGATGCTGTCACAGCAGCGCTGATATTTCTCGATATTTTCCCCCCAAAAGTCAATGTCAATTGCGATGAGCTAAAGTGGCTGGAAGAAGTGCCTGGAAGGAGAAACGTTGCGGCACTGGCGGCACCAGCAGTCTCGCCTGCAAATGGGGCCAAAAATGTACGCCGGCTTTGCTTGCAACTTTCAGCAGTTTGCCTCGGTAGATGCAGTGGCAGCCTTCGAGCACACAGCAAGACATACACACAAACACACACACACGCCCAAGATGAATGGGTTAGCAAATGGGTGAGCTAAATGACGGCAAAAGAGAGGCTAAACGGTGAGCTAAAAGTGGGCTGAAGAAGTGAGCAGACATCGCCGCAACAGTGTGTGCCCTCCACTCGGCGTCCTCCTCTATTCTCTGAACTGAACTGTGCGTGAACGCCCACACTTTTTTCAAGTCGCCGACACTAGTTATTCTGTGGCCTGGCGCAAGGCATGGTGCAATGAGTTCTCCCTGCCTGGTATATAGTCACTGCTTGTGGTGTATTAGCGCACTTTTGATCTCTGGTCACCCAGCCGCAGAGGCAGCAGTACCAGCAGTACTGACTGCTCTCAGGCACAGAGGAAGGGGCGCCAGATTGGCAGTCACATCCAACAAGGCTGTCGGAGCAATGGTGCAATGCAGTCTTACGGCGGCAAACTCTCACTGAGTGTGTTTGTGCACCAGTCGTTTCAAGGCCGAACCAGGCATCGTCAGCACCACTAGCACTCTTCCGCTTTGAGGTGGTGGTGGTGATGGTAATCAGAAGACAGTGACAAACTCTCAGGGTAGATCGATCAGGTTGATAGGTGTTTACCCAACAACTCGCTGTTTGTTGCTGCACTACTCAGCTGATGAGAGTAAGTGTTTGCGTTAGTTTGCTTACAGTGACTTGATGAGCTGGCAGATTGGCGTACAAATTGCCCTCCATGGTGCCAGTGGTGCCCACGGTGCTCTCGCGGTGAAACTGATTGCCATTAATATCGGTCCCGAATGCATAATTCTCCACTTCCGGCGGCGGTGGTGGAAAGTTCATGTTGGCCATTTGTTGATTGCTCCAGTTTGTTGAAGCACTCACTGACGTAGATGGAGCGGGTGGTGGAGGCAAGGGAAGCTCGTCCACTGACTGGAAGTTGGCGTCATTCTTCAGCAGTTCTACGTTTTGGTAGAGCGGCGAGGAGAGGGCTAAAAGAAAGGTACTGACGTAAGCATGTTTTCAAAACAACCTGACCCGACACTTGGCCAGCTTCAGGCGCTCACCTCGTTGTTTACTCTTCCACTGCTCCAGATGGGAAGGCGTGTAGGCACTCATGGTGAGGAGATGGCCAGTGGACACGACTCACAGGAGGGAGAGCAATCACAGCAATTGGCGGATGGACATTGGGCTTGGCTGGACTGAAATCAATTGCATCGAGCAATTAACTTGCCTGTCAAATTGAGCGTAATCAAAATATTGCAAGTGCACAGGGGGGCGCTCTCGGTACTTGTTGCTGGCCAAAGTTGCGCACTCTCACGCCTGTTCCCTGCACCGTTTCTCTTCCTCAGTTGGTGCCACCAGTTTTGGCGCCCTTGATTTCAATGCACACCTGCAATTAACGACGGTGCACGTTACCTAAATTACATTATAATTTGATGACATTTTGAAATTGTCATCATTAGCACACTATCGATTGTGGTATCGTTGAGCAACTATCGAATCTCCTGCTCAGCGCGCACGTGAGTTCAAGTTTTGTTTTGAAAACTGTGTGTCCACGAGATTCTTGCCTTCATTTGGATTCTGCCCATCTGATAATTCATTCTGTTATCATGTCTGACGACGAGGAGATAGGTAAGTTCAGCAGTTGTAGCAGAGCGTTTTATAACTCAAAATTTTGTTTACAGTTGATAATCCATGGAAGATGGAGACGCTCAAAATCAGTCCTGAAGACAACCCACATGGCATGCTTGAAGAATCCGCATTTGCCACCTTGTTTCCCAAATACCGCGAAAAGTACCTAAAGGAGTGTTGGCCGCTGGTGCAGAAAAGCCTCTCCGATTACAATATTCGCGCTCAGCTTGATCTCGTCGAGGGCAGTATGACAGTGGCCACCACTCGAAAAACGTGGGATCCATTTATCATCATCAAGGCTCGTGATATGATCAAGTTGCTAGCTCGCTCAGTGCCATATGAGCAGGCCGTTAAGATTTTAGACGACGATAATGGCTGTGAGATAATCAAGATCGGTGACATGGTGAGCAACCGCGAACGATTCATCCGGCGAAGACAAAGGCTGCTCGGGCCCAATGGATCAACACTGAAAGCTATCGAACTGCTTACCAACTGCTATGTGCTAATTCAGGGAAACACTGTCGCGGCAATTGGTCCTCACATGGGTCTCAAGGTTTGTGAATTTTGTGTTTTAAAAAATGCTACATTGTTCTAATTTCTATTACTTCAGCAAGTAAATCGCATTGTGGAGGAAACAATGCGAAACGTACATCCAATTTACAACATAAAAGCTTTAATGATTAAGCGGGAACTGGCAAAAGATCCAAAGCTGAAGAATGAAGACTGGTCTCGCTTTTTGCCTAAGTACAAATCTCGTACACTTTCTAAGCGTAAGAAGCCAAAGGTTGTGCGAAAGAAGGCAGACTACACGCCATTCCCGCCTGAACAACCGGAGAGTAAATTGGACAAAGAACTTGCGTCAGGTACGTTTCTAGTTTTAAATTGCTGCAAAAATTATTTTTAATTTTACTAATGTCGTTTGTGATTTTGTAGGCGAATTCTTTATGAAGGAAAGGGAGAAAAAGCTAACTAAACTGCGAGAAAAGGTCGGCGGCAAGGTGAATGCACAAAAGGCACAGCAGGAGAAGCGGGCTGCTGCCTTTGTCCCACCCGAGGAGAGTGCGGCCAACCGAGGGGGCACTGCGTCCGATTCGAAAAAGCAATCAAATGATGTTGATCTAAACAAACTGAAGATGAAAGTAAAGAAGATGAAAAAGATTACATTATCAAAGTAAAGCAGTGAAATTATTTGTCCCTCTATATTTGCTTGCTATCTGCAGTTTGCCTAAACCACAAATGAAGGGCGGACTTTTACTTTTTTCAATAATAATCCTCGTTTGTTTGACTTTTAAATATAGAAGTGTAGGTTGTTTGCTTACCTTCTTTCAACTGCTGTTTTCACCTAACTGCCAGTACTTCTCTGCAACAAAACAAGCTTTCTCTTCCAATTGAGGCGCCTCATTAAGGAAGCCTTATTTTGAAGCTTTATATCATAGCAGATTGCCACCTGCGTCTTGCTGAAAGACCAGTTCAGACCAAAGATCGTCACGCAAATGCCCAGTGCAAGGCGTCTCTGTGTGCCCAATGAACTGACCGCTTATCGTCCTAGCTTTGCCAGCCAGCCTTTCCACTGACTCATTTGTGGACATTGGGCAAGCTTTTTTTCTGCTGAAACGGTGTGAGTTCCTGCATGGACAAGACAAGTTGTATTTGTAGAGTGTTGTCCCTTCACACTGGGCACACCAATTCAGTGTCTGTTGTCCAGGCGTCCAGTTCGCCTGGAAGGCATTCGCTTTCTCTCTCCACCTCTCCCATTGGCCACCACAAATGGCACTTTCTGCTGAATAATTCCTAGTACGGAAATAGTGTGTGTGTTCTGTGTGCTGTTCTCTTCTTTGATTTGATGTTCGACAGTGGAACAGAGAACGGCAATTACTGTCGGTGTGTGGCCATGTGTGGTTGTGTTGAGCCCGCGGAGGCGAGAGAAGTGGTGTTCCAGGAATGAACACACACACAGAGAGAAACAGAGACAGACCAAGTGTGTCCGGTTGATTTGGCGCACTGAGGTGTGCCAGCTTGCTTGCTGCTTGCTTGCCTTTGGTGGATGTGTGTGATGGAGGCAAGACTGCAAGACAAGACAACATTGACAAATTGACTTTACATCCGCACATCACCGCAACCACTGCAGCAAAGCACGCAGACAGACTCACTCACTCACTCACTGACAGACCGACATTACCACTTATCACTGCTTACCACAGGACCAAAGGCACTCGTATATAGTCAGTGCACGACGGCCTAGTGGCGTTCAACAGTGTTCCCGTTTTCTTTTTCTTCTCCTGCCATCACCACCATCACCGGAATCGGCTTCCAATGGCACTGAATATACTTTTTGTCAGTGCACAAAACTTTAATGAAACAAGTTTAATGTACTTTTGCAGTACGTGATGGTGGGCGACAGTGAAAATAGATGATCAGCAGCAGCAGCAGAAGTAAAGAGTCAGTAGTGTCAGTAGCACTTGCTGCTGATGTACTCGACTTTTCCATTAATTGGCCGCTAATTTAGTCGTCGCCGAAGCTTCGGCGTGTTCCCGCTACAAAGTGAGAGCTGGCAAGAGAAGGCCAATGAGTAGCTGGTGGTGGTATGAGTCCATTGGGCTGACGAATGAACGAATGCCAGCTCCTGCCAATGGTTTCGCTATATGGTGGTGGCAACAGTCGACGACAACTGCTGCTGGCCAAGCCGCCAATGTTTGCCTGCACTTCCACCACCACCGCCGCCGTGTCCCACTGTTCGACGGCGTTCACCCGCCACTGTTGAACCGGAGAGTCTGCTCTTCCTGCTGGTCCCACCGTCACCAGCAGTGCCCAAGAGTCTAATTGGGCGCCAAGACAGCGGCAGTGGCAGTGGCAGCAGTCGGACGGGAAGAGGTAGTGAAGAGGGGTCCGCTTCTCATTCGTCGGTCAGTCCACGGTGACGACGGCTGCAGGAGCTTTACTTGCAAAAAACAGATCTCACTACCGCTGACACTGACACACACACTCTCTGACCAGTCAACAAACACACACTTCACCTGTAGCACTGTGAATGGATGAAAAGGGTTGCCTTCATTGTAACTTCCACCAAGTTTGCCTTTATCACTTTCACCTTCACTGCTCAATTCGAAATCTGTAACCAACCAACCAACCAACCAAGTACCCATTTGTGACCTTCTTTAGCATCTTTATCATCTGATTTCTACCACTGACATCTCTACCCTTCGCCACTACCAATCACTATAGTTCTTCATTTTTCCCTAATCAGTTATTCATATTTTCCATTTTCTAAACAAATTCAAAGCCTAACATGAAATGGGCTGTGCACTTGGCCGATTCCATACGCACCTTGGGGATTTATCAAAGCGAACGAACGCCGTTACCGGTTCTGTTACCATCAACGCCAATAACTTGCACACTTACTTGAATCCCGACAATCCCAATCCAAAGTGCATCTTTGTCTTTGGTACGTCTTTTATTTGTGCACACATTCTTCTCTATTGATTACTTTCCTTTGCACCTTGTCTGCACTGTCGCACTAAAGAGCAGATTTGCTTGTTTTTGAGCTTCCTTTCCTTCATCCTTCTGACGCGCACTCCATGTGCCAATGTAAACAGGAGCAGCCTTTACCAAAACCTTTTCAGTTTCAGTAGAGACGTTTTCTTTTTTTAAAAAAAGTAGCAACAATAGTTTCAGTTTGAAGAAGAAGAAGAAGAAGAAGAAGAAGCGGCAGCAACAGCAGCTGCTGCAGCACCTTTCAATTGATAAATAGACCCAGCAGTGTGTCACGCACCAACACACTATATAATTCACAATCAATGGAGGTGTTTTATATATATACATTTAATAGGATTCATTTGTTTTTTATAAGTTGATCGAAAAGTGTAGAATAAGAATTTGGCATTCTTTTGTGCTGAAAGGCGACCCACTGACACACTGATGACACCTCTTGACATTTCTCCCAAACACCCCACCAACGTACTAGGTGGCTCTGGCTCAAACAAAGGCGAGTTCATCTGGGACATCCTCCAGCAGAGTTGCGAAAACTTCCTCCACAACGACAACAACGTCGCCGCCCAGCTGTTGATGAATGGCAGTGCCGCCACTGGTAATGGTACTGCAGGAGGAAGTAGTAGTGCTGCAGGTGGTGATGAAAGTTCTGGTGGTGGCGGTAGTAATGGCATGAGATTGCATGTCGTCAAATACTCCTACTACTACATCGACGTGGAGAAACTCATCGTGGACAATCTCGCCAAGCGAATTAAAAAGCTATGTACAAACACACAGAGTGGAGGAACGGGTCACTTCATCGACAACTACGTGAACACCAGTGACCACCACCTGCTCAGCGTGGCTGACAGTCCGGACTTCTTCCTTAGTCACAGTCCAGTGCAGAGGCGACGCAAGTCCAGTGCAAGTGACGAGCTAAAGACACAACTGCTTCTATACGCGAACATCGTCACCAACAGCTGGGTTCTCAGTCTGATCAACAAGGAGATCGAGGAGAACAACTTCGGGCCAAATGAGCGCGTTTTCATCATCAATCTCATTCCCAATCGAATAACGATTTTCAAGAACTGCCTTTTCCTCAAACAGGCGCCCAGCTTTGGTACCTTCAACTGCAACTACATTGCCGTCAATCTGGTGAAACACTGCGCCAAGCGAAAAGACCTGGAGATTAAGTCCGATGAGATTTATGATGAGATCAACAGCAATTTTATCAATTACTTTCGGTATGTTGCAGTCTTTTTCAATAGCAAAAAGTGTTTTCCTTTGAACCAAATTAATAGTCATTTTTTTCTTCTGACCATTCCATAACAGGGTGATCAACAAACTGATTGACGTGCGCGTTGATGAAGGCTGGGCTAAGCTGCAGTTTCGTCTCACCCGATCAAAGGACGCCATTGAAATAAAGGACAAAGAGCAGCTGATTAGTTTTCTGTACATGCCCAAAAAGGACCAACTTGAGCTCAATATATTCAACTTCAAGTTTGACGAACTAGTGCCGGTGATGGAGAAGGCAAAAAAGCAGTGTCTCACCTTTGTCATCAACAATCAAGTGGACCTTGATGAGGGCATAGTGCTGAAGCTGGAGGAGAAGAACATCAACCTGATTCATGTGCGAAAATTTGTGCAGCTGTACAAGCTCATTCGCTACTCAATTAACTTTACCTAAATTAGCCCCATTTTCGCTCTTTTTACACTTTGTTTTTTCATTATCAACAAGCTCATCCTTTTTATTTATTATTTAAAAAGTTCTTTTATTTACTCACCTATATTTTCTCATTGAACCTCGCCTAGTCAACTGACTTCACCGAACTGCGATATGCTGATTTCTTTGCCACTATTTTTTCTCTTTTCAAAATGATAATATTTCATTTTAGCTAATTCAAAGCAAATTGTAAATAGGAGTAAATTTTTGCCACTTCAAATGCGTCTGTAGAGTTCATTGTTCGCGCGTCCAGTATCAGTTCACACTTTAGTTTAGACCTGAGTGGACAAAGAAAAAGAAGAAGAGCTCACTGGATGTCAGCAAGTCAAGTTCTTCCGACTGTCTGACCGACAATTTGTCAGCAGGAGTAGTGCAGTAGTTGTGAACTTTGTGAATGAAGTGAAAAGTGGCCAGTAACACAGTGAACAGTTCAGTGAGACAGTGAGAACTACTGCTTAATTGACTCAGCAGGCCATTCAATCACTTGGATGCACCTTCAGAGTGTGTGGTCCAAAGAGCTACTGATACTGCTGCTGCTGCTACTACTACTACCGACGTTGAAAGTGAATTATCCTCGCTTCACTCAACCATTGTCCTGGACGACGGTGACACTGCCAAGTATACTGGGTCTAAATTTGTCATTGGCACAATATTGTGCTGCTGACTGACTGAGGTGACCACCAAAAGCGTACATTGTTTGGCGACAGGGACGGTGCCCAGAGAGAATAAAGTTTCCTTCAGACACACACACTCACACTCACATTGTGCCATTTAAAGTACATTTGCATTTCAATAAGCTCTACTGAACTCAACTGACAATTGCCAACTGTCCTCAAAAGAAAGGAAAAATAGGAAGGATGAGCTGTGTGAAGAGGAGTAGTTGTTGGGAGCAGTCTGATCGTCTAGTCTGCTCGCCGGAAAACCAACAGGCCAGTCTGACCACTTGAAGATCGAGTGGGATCCTCTTCAGAGTTCAAGTGAAAAAGAAAGAGAATGTGTGTATCGATTCCAACTGCTTCATTGTTGGTGATTTTGCTCTCTTTCTCTCCTTCCTTTCTGTCACCCTCAAAGCCAAGTGGCAGCTTACAGGCGCTTACAAGCATCGACATCGGTGGTAAGTAAGTGAGCCGACCAAAACGATTTAACGGGCATTGAATGGTGCCTTTCAAATAGTGTCCTGACGAGTGGCTCTGGCCTGATCAATGACTGGTGACAGTGGTGAGCCACTCCGTTCAGACGGTGGCCATTGTTAGTGAGAAACAGCGACACTTGGACTTTTTCGACGATCGATCGGCAGAGTGGCCGGGCAAAGCAAAGAACACCACGGCTGAATATCAAAATGATGGCGCAGTTAGCAAGTGTGAACAGGGCTTTCAATTAGGAAATTGCCCCTAAGTGTGAACTGCAGTGAACGGCAGCAGCAGCAGTAGTGGCCGATCGTCACCCTGACCGTCAAAGCGCCTATTTGAGCGCCTCTCAGGCCATTGTTCTTCGCCTTGACTGGAAGTTGCCTTTGCCTTTGCCATTCCCTTTGTTGCTCCCGAAGCACCACCACCACCAGCGCAACACTGAGCTGCTGGAGCAATCATTAGCTGAAAACAATGCTAGGCCAAGTTGCAACGCCGAACGCGCAAAGACCAAAGAAGGTCCTACTAAAGTTTAGGGGACCCGAGAGAAGCGAGGGGGCAGCAATTGAAATTGGGCAGCGGACAAGGCACGCCGTAATGGTCGCTTTGTTGTGTGCTGATGTTGCTGGTGGTGGTGGTGGTGGCGGTGTAAGGCAGCTCACTCGTTTGCGCCACTCGATCGCCCATTCAATATCACTGCTCTCACTCGATGCTGGCGGTGTGAGTAACGATCCATGCAAATGTAGCCATCCCCCGTACTTTTTCTCCACAACACAAAGCGTAGTGCAGCACCTCTCTCTTACCTCTCTTTCGCCTGCTCTTTGACCAGGCTAGGCCGTGCGAATGGACAAAGTCGAGAATTAAATAGAAAGTAGATGGGGAAAGTGGAGAAGAGGGGAAAGGAGAGAGCCAAATTGCCCAGTGGCAGTGGCTTGATGCCGCACCGCTTTGTAACACAAGTGGCCCATTGTGCTCCATTCAGCGCGAGTCAATGAATGTATTTGACTCTTCAAGTGGATTAAATAGATTGCCTTCTCAGCGTGCCGCACGTTGCTGCTGCTGTTGCTGTTGCTTCTGTTGTAGCATTAAAAAGCCAACACTCGCCATTGACACTTCTGTCCCTTTCTCTCTTGGTGAAGCCGCACAAAGGCCTAACCTATGTCCAGCCCTAGTTTGGCCTTCTTTTTCTGGTGCACACACAGCGCAAGAGGGCAAAACTTGAACAGCAAAACGCTCCAGGCGCACTCAATCGTTTGTCTCAACTTGCGGCAACAACAGTCTCCCTCTCTCTCCAAATCAGTAGCTCACCAGAATCGATCGATTATGACTCTCAGCCTGACCTGGAAACACACACAAAAAAGCAAAAACTTGAGAAAAACTATGAAAGAGGAGTATTTTTTCCCATCTGTACTGCTTGCTGCAATGATTCAATTCGCTGTCGACAATCAGACCTGTGGCGACCTCTATCAGACTAAAAAGGCAAAT
>JAALOO010002268.1_pt1 | contig 10947 bp, 11 predicted proteins | sample 7257641 | NCBI WGS metagenome assembly JAALOO01 (sample SAMN14085613, study PRJNA598686) | mite metagenome | biome: ENVO:01001000; feature: ENVO:01001002; material: ENVO:01001226; isolation source: single female mite from University of Michigan culture on fish food culture... ... | reverse complement strand
TTGGAGACCCACTGTACTCTGCAAACACTCTCAGCGCTACCTGGCGGTGCGAAAAATAAACACAACACGAAATTTTGCTTTTCAAAAATATTTTTAGTAGAGGTTGGTAACGTGGCGCGCGAAGAGATTTACATGCATGAAGTAGTCCAGACTGACTTTGCAGGCCCAGGAGTCGGTCGCCCCTTGTCCAGCTGATCCTCCTTGGGCCGTCAATTCTCTACTTTGCTTCGGCAGGCAGGGAACCATGACAAAAAACAGACAAAAAAATCGGGCAATGTTTACAGAAAGCTTTCTGGAAAGACTTTTCCCGCCTAAAGTTAGGTTAGGAAAACCCGGTTCCGCTTTTCGGGTACATCCCCTTTACCGATTTGACTAATTTTGATCTTTAAAAAAACGCACTGTCGCAAGCTTTCCAACGGTGTAAAAAACCGAAAATTTCGGTTCTGGAAAGGATTCGAACGGCCCAATTATCTGTTTAGGGGGTTCTGGAAAAAACGCCAGTACGTAGACTGCTCACCGAGGCAGGTGACAGTCCTAGGAAAGTGACTTGTTCTGATGGGCAAGTTCCAATTTGCACTTTTCTTGATTGCAACTCATCCTAATTACCTTAAATACACTCTAAACACACTATAAAAGTACTTTTAAAAAATTTGATCATTTTGACACCTTTTTTGGGCTTTTTTCCTTCTCTAAAAGCCGTCATTTTGCCTAATACTAAACTGTAACGAGTTTAATGGGCAAAAAGCCTACAACACTGACAACAGGCTAACTAAGAGTAACCTAAAGCCACGTCGAACCTCTGCTTATATGCAGGGGGTAAGGGTTCGTAAAGTTCTAAAACACGTCAATAGAACAATACCACCACAAAACACTATTAAACTTTTTGCTTTTTAAACCAAATTCCTACTATCATCTGCCTTTACCCAGGCGGACCGTTATCTCTTCTCTTCTCATTACTACTCCCTACCAAAGTGCTATTTCTCACTAGTAACAGTGATAAGCAGCAGCAGCAGCAAAAGTATGCACCAGTCTTGATCTATCTTCTAAAACAGTTTTTATTGAGTACACTTTTCGATACATGAGAAAGGAAGAGAAAGGGGGAGGTATGAATCAAGACAAAGGAGGACGACAGAGGAGTCGTGGTGCGGCACAAAGCGAGACTGGTGGCCAGAGGATACGTACAGCAACATGGCGTGGACTACTGGGAGACCTATGCGCCGACCGTCTCAGCTACTACTTTGAGGACCTTTCTTGCCGTTTGCATGCTGAAGGGGATGATGGTCAATCAGGCAGACGTGACCACTGCATTTCTCTACGGTGACATCGACGGGGAGATTTATCTTAAGCAAACAAAAATTTTATCGAAAAAAATCGAAGAAAAAAAATATATACGCAAAATAAAGGAAAAAAATCTTCGGTGCACCACGTGTGTTATTGAAAGTAAATAAAACAAAAATTATTAATTTTTGTTCAAAAACTTTTTTTGCAATAAATCACTTTTACCTCAAAGAGCGCTTTGAAGGTGATACTGTCAAAGGGGCCGATGCTGATGAACGGTCGGTCGTCGCTGTTCACCCGTTCGTACATGTCCATGACCTTGATCTTCAGGCGGAGTACGTCGACGTCTTTATCACCGCCAATCAGCTGCTGTTGTACAGCGGGCAGCCACCGTACGCCGCCGCCATACATTGTTTTCATCAGCATCGCCAGGTTGAACATCGTCCCAAAGATGAGCCCCATCTGCAGGATGACAATGCTCAGCGCCACCACCAGGCGGAAGCCCTCCAGCTGGCCAAACTGCAGCAGTCGGTAGAGGAGGTAGATGTTGGTGGGCAGCTGACAGGCGAAGATGCCCCCGGTGGTCCAGTTCTACAGCTCTCGACCGGTGAAGACCTCGTAGAGCACCAGCGTGGTGTTCTCTTCGACGAACTCGGCAATCTGCCGCACACAGGCAAGGTACTTTGAAGGCAAAGGCAAAGGCAATTGTGGTGATTGCTGAGAAAGCCTTCGGGCTCGTTTTTGTACAAATTTTTTCATTTTTTGCACCGTTTTGCCGAGCGCGGCGGTTTGGGCGTTGCAGTGAGCGGTAAAAAAGAGGGCCACAAAGTTGGAAAGTACAGCAATAAAGAGGTAAATTTGAATCATGCGAAGTACGAGGAGGTAGAAAAGAAAAACATCAAAAGTTGTAAACACTAGGCCAGTGGTCGAAAACGACTGATACTTTCCTTGAGCGTGAAACAGGTTAGCTAGGCTGGCTAAAAGAAACGCTAAAAAGATGACTACAAAAATAAAAAGTTTTAATAATATAAAAAGGAAACTTTTTCATTCAAAAAAGCTTTTTTTACTTAAAAACCAGACGACGATGCAGTAGACCACCTCAACAACCTCTACAAAGATGAACATTTTGGCTCGAAGCTCTACTGAAGCCTGTGGAACGTACTTCCACTGGGAGGACTTTATCTTCTTCCGATTGTAGCCATTAGCTTTGAACCACATTTCGGTTTTAGTGATCAGCTGGCTAAAACAGTCCTGAAAAAGTTTAGGCAGAAACAAAAGTCGGCCCCCTTTGACCTCTTTCAATCGTCGGTTGTAATTGTCCAACTGAACCGCATGCGAAAGACGTGTCTCACTAAAAATGTCACCACCTTTCACCACGCCATCGTAGAGTATCTGCCAGGTGTCGGTGTCCACCCGAGAGAAGTAGACACTGTGTTCAATGAGAACGCAGGAGACAAAGAGCATCAAAAAGATTCCACCGAAGAGCAAGTCTCGATCGGTGGACAGGTAGGCAAAGAGGTTCGTGAAAAAGGTGTCCCACGCAATTGGGCGAAACGTACCGGGGTCGCTCATAGAAAGCATGATGTAGGCAAAACGGAAGACGTACAGCAGGTAGGCGGCAATCTCCAGGCGGTGCTGAAAGACGTACAGCGGCTTACCGTGCTGCTCCACAACTTCTTTAGAGGTATTGTAAAAGAGTCGTCGGCTGTAGGTGAAAAAATTGATAATAACTTGAAGAAGCTTCATTTTAGTTTGGGAAATAGTTTGTAGTTTTGTGTGTCAAAACTACTTTGAAACAAATAAATTATTTTAAAAATTTCCCTATTAAACAGTGAAATGCTGAAATAACAGAGTTCCGGTGTTTATTCAAACACTTTTTTTTGAGCATAAATTACATAAAACTAAATTCAAGCATAGTATTTTAATGTATTCATTCACAAAAAAATTTATATTGACCGTTTTTGCAAACATGCAAACAAATGTTTTTCAAATAATAAAATATTAGTTTAACTAAAAACTTTATTTTTTTGTATTTTTAACCTCGTTCCAAAAAATGTGCGCGGTGTCCTTCCTAAACTTCAAATGCTTTATTTTTTTATTTTTTTAATGTGTTTTTATGAAAATTAAGAGAAAGTAGCGGCCAGCATTTTTAACTTTTTAAAAAACAATGTTTTTGCAAATTTTTCAATTTTGCAATACGCTTACAAATTGTTTTTTGACATAAAAGTGACAATTTAATTTCTAGATCAATTAGAAATGACAAGGTTCAAATTACAGTTTAATCACACTGAAAGTAAAACTGTCAATATAATTGTTTTTAAGTGCTTGCCTTTTTGCACATAAAACTTGTTCAACGTTTTGTAGTAAAGTTAAAAAAAGTTTATTTGAAAAATACAAAAAACACTTTTCTTATTAATTTTGTCTAAACTTTAAAAAAAGTCAAGTTTAAAATGGCACTAAAAGCCACTTTGCAAGGCATTTTCCAGATCCTCTCCAATCATGCTTCCACCTTACTGTACTACCACGACCCAATATCATCCAAAGGTGGTCAAACGAAGGTCAAAAGCCAAAACGGCTCCAAGTGGAACACTGCCTTCCTCTTTCCCCTCCTGTCGGTGATCATCTCCATCCTCTACGGAACCGTCTTTATGGTCTACTCTGAAACGGGTGGTCAGCTCGATTGGGAAACACTGAAAACCTGCCCGGTGATGATGAACCACCAGGCGTTCCCACGGGTCATCTGGGCGCAGGACGACTTTGCCTGGGCGGTGGCCGCTTCTGTGGCCACCGCCCTCTACGCCATTTCATTGCGCAATCCCTATACACTGGATCGCTACCAGGTGGCGGTAGTAGTGTACAGCCATTCTCAAAGTGGCTCATCATCTGTCCGGTTGAGTATTCACGGAAAGAGTAAGCTGTTTACCCTTAAGAAAAACGCATGAACTGTATAAATATAAATTGTTTACCCTTTTTTTCTCAGAACTGTCCTCCTCCGTTTCGCTGGCCATTTTCTCCACTTACAGGCGCATTCGAAGGCTGCTCCTACTCTGCTCCATTGCTCTCTACCTCTTTGCCAATGTAATCATGTACGTCCACGTCCTCTTCATCAACGCCGTCTACCAAGTTTCCCTCAGGGACGCCCTTCTCTGGGTGGTTTTCTTTCCGCTGCACGTATTCTACGTCTTTTACGGTAAGGAGTTGATTGGTTGGTTGGTTGGTTGGTACTAATATAGTTAGAATTGCCTCAAAAAACACTTTCTTTTCAGGCTACTGTTGGAACTTTGCAACGGCCATTCTCACCATTCAACTGGTGACCATTCGCCAGCAGTTTCTGCGGAAGCAAATGAACCAACTGAATGAGTTTCTTCTTGGCAGCAGAAAACAGAGGAAAAACAACGCCCCTTTGGGTCGACTGTGGCAGCAGTTCACCTCCCTCAACCAGTCAGTTATCGAGCTGGCCGTGGACATCAGCCACTGGTCCGCCTTCTGGTCGCCCTCGTTGACCACTTTTTTAGTGGGTTTCATCACCTTCCAGTGCTACCTCGTCTACATTGTCACCCTTGTGCCTACACTATCCTTCTTCTGGCGGTCCTACTTCACATACGTCCTCGTCAACTGTACAGTGTTTCATATTTACATCATTCAGCTGTGCTCCAAGGTGGTACAGGTCAATGGCGCCATTGAACGGGCCAACCGTCGGTTCTACCTCGCATGCTTCTGCATTTCCGGTGCCTTCAAAACTAAACAGGCGGCGGAAAAGCTAGCAAAAGCCATCATCCTGAAGGCGGAGCTGCTGCAGAACAGTCACCGTCTCCGTCCGTACTGTATGGTTCTGCTGGACAACTACTAATCACCTCGAAGACCTTCTACTTAGTGAGTTGATTTATTGAATGTGTAGTGGCAACTGCACTGTTTTTAATGATCAAAAATTTAATCTGATCTGCTTTCTCCCCCTCCCCCTTACAGTTGTCCTCCTACACGGCCGCTTTCTTTCTGATGATATTTAAAGAGCAGCAGCAGTAGTGCAAAAGAATGTTGGCAAAAATAGCGTTCTCTTCTTCTCGCTTCTCTACAGAAGTTCAGCAATGCATCATCATTTTACAGTGAATGAGTAGAGTTTGTACTTGTTGAAAAAATACATGAGAATAAGAAGACGGAAGTATGAAAAAAGATAGATAAAACAGTAAAATGCTGAATAATGCAAATTAGAATTGGAGTCACTGTGGACTGTGAACAAAGTGTGAGAGTGCTGCTGGTGATGATTAGATGAGGAGAACAAGTTCTGTCTGTGCAAAAGAAGTTATGCAGAGAGAATAAGAAGATTCGTAATAAGAGAGAATAGGAAGTAAAAAGGTGAAACAAGTAAAAAGATGTGTGTGTGCGTAGTGCAAGTGTGTGTAGTCCACAGCAGCAGTAGCATCACCGGAAGGAAGACGGCCAAGTATAGCAATGATTTCTGTTGAAGGAGGTTGTTGTTGTTGTTGTTGATAATGATGATGATGATGATGATGATGATGATGTTCAAGGAACAATAAAAAATGAAATGTCCTTCCCAAAGGTACTTGCATGGCTGCAGAGGTTTTGGCTGAAGAGGAGTCGGGGTGGTCAGAGAACCAGAAGAAGGTAAGCTCGTCACGTTTGAATTAAAGCACACGGGTTTGTACTGCGGTTGATGCAGGTAGGAAACAAGTAGTATGGATCCCAGCGTTGTGTTGATCAGCGTTGCACCGCCCATCATCATCATCATCAACCAGAGATTGAAAGTTATAGTTAGTTAGTGCTTGCTTGCTAGTCAATTGCAGTTGATTGCCAGTCAGTCAGGCAAGAGAGATTGAGTTCGTGTCCTCAAAAAATGTCTGCAGTGAAAAAAAATACGAGGAAGAGAAAGGTCTGTCTGATCTGCAAAGGTAAACAGCAATGAAAAACTTTCACCAAACTAACAACTGCAAAACTTACCAAAGCATCTTCACTAGGGCAGCTCACTATCAAACTGATCAAAGTCGATGGCGCCCAGCGGCGGGTCGAGGGACTCGTCGGCCAGGCTTCCATCACCACCAAGAGCACCAACACCGCCGCCGTCCACTGCGGAGAATATCTGCAGATCAAGGTCGTCGTCGTCGTCCTGCCCTGGATTGTTGTTCCCGCGAGCAAAACGAGCGGGGCCCGAGGAGTTGACAGTGATCATGTAACATCAGACCTCGCAAAGTGTAAGCGTGCACATCTAGCAAACATCGATCATTTTACCGGCGGTTCACCCGACATCGCTTGACCACTGTAAACTTCCGTTGCCTCGGGCCCCGCTCGCTTCGCTCGCAAAGCCCAAAGTTAACAGTAGTCAAGCTTCACCTGAATTTTCGTTAAAATTAATGTGATTTTTGTGCCGAATTTGAACAAAATCGGATAATGGGAAGTATTAAATGGTTTTACACATCTGACGCCGGACAAGCGAGTAAAACTATAAGCGGTGATTTTTTAACAAAAAAAATCTAATATTTGGAGTCTTACAACGTTTAAAAAATTTTGTCATTTTTCATGAATCTTTATGAAATTTTTAACCCTGTCAAAATCGTAGGTTGAATATGTGCTAAAAATGTCTTTTTCTTAAGGGGGGACACCGCACACTTTTTTTACTGCTTTTTCAAGTTTTAATTTCGGGGTGGCTACGATGTTCATGAAGAATATACTCAATAAAGATTGTTAAGAATTTCATGTAGAACAGTTTTGTGTTGATGTTATGGTCATCCAATGAGTGGGTCGCTGTCGGTAACGACATCAGTGTTCTAAACACGCAGGTACATTTTCCGCCAAAACGGGAAATACCAAAAAAATGATCAAGGTGTTAAATGAAAGGTGACTAAATTATCTAGATTTTGTAGGACTCCAAATATTTTTGTTCATTTTGATTCCTCAGATATGAATTTTTGAATGATGGAGAAAGACTACAAATAACACAAAATACAAAAATGTTGAACTTGTAGTGGCTGGGACCTCAGCCCCTACAAATGCTTTCTCTCTGCCTCTGTCTGTACATCTGGCCTCTCCCTTCCTTTCCTTTCATCATCACTTTCAGAGAAGCAAGCACCGAGCTGCTCAATGTAACCGATCACATCGTTCACCTCTTGCAGCTCTTGCAAACTGCAATGCAGCCATAAACATCCTAAACCCATTAAGCTTCACCAACTGCAAGCAGACACACTGGACGCTTTCCATTGCAGCCACACTTGTTCACCGCGCACTGCCTGGCTGCATCGACCACCGTCATCGCAGCCAGGACAGTACAGTAGCGCCGTGTCCAACCGTGACACCGCCTAGCAACCACTTCCGTCCATCGCTGCTCTCCTCTCATCAGCTCCGAAGTCCACCGATGATTCGGACTGCTCTTCGCTGATTCAGTCATCGACTACTTAAGCACTGACACCAGTCAGCTTAAAAGAGCTGCACACCCGGATTGCACTCACTGCATTCCTCTCACTCATTCACACTACTGTTCATTGCTCTTGTCCGCCCTTCTCTTGTCTCACTTTCTAATAAAGGCATCTGCCACCAAAAGCTCAGACAAGCCGTTTGCTAGTGTACAGGTCTCTGACCGCCCGCACCAGTCACCTCACGGAGACTCGTGCACTACAAACTTTGAAAATTTTTTAAAAGAAAAAAATGTAAATTTAAAAAATGTAAAGCTTGCAAAATCTAGATAATTTTGTCATCTTTCATTTGACACCTTGATCATATTTGTCAAGTTTGTCGTTTAGGAGAAAATGGTACCTGAGTGATTCAAGATCATGCTGAAAAAAGCTGTTAACTAGAAAAGAAAACCAAAAATTTGAAAAAAGTTGCTATGTGCGCGTTGTCCCCCTTAAGTTTATATAAGACGTATAAAAAACAATTTTTATAAAGGAATGAAAAAAGCTTTGTGAGCCCTGAGAGCATTTCCACGTATTTTGCATTTTTTTAAAAAATGTTTGTATTAAAAAATTTAATGTGAGCCCAGACATGTCATAAATATTTTTCAATCAATTTTTAACTTCATTAATCTTTTAAAATACATATGTATGTTCACTGGAATTTTGGTTAAAATTTTTGGTAATAAAAGTAAATTATTAATTAACCAAACATATTACTCTCTGATAGCACACTTTTAAAACAATTTGAAAACATTGTTACAACAGTTTTAATAAATAATCTTAAAATATTACAGCACAACTTTGTATTTTTGTTAAAGCTTTCAAATCTTTCAAAATTTTCTAAAAATATGTTTTTTCTTTTTAAATATTGGCAATTAAATCAGTGTCTCCAAAAATACTTTGAAATTACATGCAATTACAACCCACTAAATTATATCAAAAATAAAAAATTTAAAGTTAAACTTTTTAGTCTTATTGTCATTTTATGCTTAACATCAATACATCTACTATATATAATTTTTACGCCGTTAAGTGATTTGGATCGAGTAGCACACTTTGATTTGACAGTTATTTGGAATTCTCCACCTTCAGTTAATTTTTTAGTATTTAGTGCCAGTATTAATACCACCATTAACGTTTTATTTTTGTTTAAATTTGTTGTTTTCAAAAATGTTTATTTACGTTTTTGTAGCTCAATAATAATAATCAAACGCGTGTGTTTTATTAAAAATAGTGTTTCTCCTGCAAATTTTCTAAAACAATTTTCATATTTTGTAAATGTCTTTTTAGTTTTTTTAGTACTTTTTGTTTCATTTGTCAATTTCCATCTTTTTGTTTATGGAAACTATCTAGTACTTTTAAACTTTAGCTACTATTTTAGTAGTTTAAATGGATTTTACCATTTTTGCTTGTTTAGCATAAGCCAAACAAGCATATTAATCCTTTTAAACGTATCTGCAACTGTAGATCAAATTATTTTCAAAACACTTTTTTTGTTTTGTTGTGCTATGATTCTAAAATTTAAAAAACTTTCATCGTTATACAATCACAAATTTTTCTCTAACAAACTGAAAAATGCATTTGTGATTAATCAAAAAACGTTGCACAACTTTTTAAACAGTCATCATAAATTATCCCAACAAATATTGATTGCCAATAGATTTTATGGGTTACTCATTTTTATTTTCATTTCCACTCAAACGCCTGCTAACAGCTATTTCTTTATATGTACATTTAATAAATTGTATGGCGTTGAAATCAAAATTATTTTGTACGTTATAATCACTTTTCAGTTTGCGATGATCATTGGAATACATTTCTTAGCGGCACTAATGTCAAGCAAAATTGTCTGCTTTGTTAAACATATGTACCGCTTAAGTTCAAATACGGTACTAAAAAAAGTTGTTTGCCACATCAACAAAGAAGCGCCATTTGACAAAAAAAAGCCACATTATATTTTAAGAAAACATTCGTTTAAAATAATATTTCGAATGGCCAAATACATTGAAAATTTTCATCATAATAAAAATTTTGGTTTAACTTATGGCATTGCATCTTTTGGAGTTATTTCAATAACGTCATTTAGCAAATTTTCTCTTATTTATTGTGAACTTATACTAAATTTGATCACTAATCACTTTGTATAATCTTAAAAAACCACAATCAACACTCATTTATCATCATTTTTAAGAGGAACAAGCACCGAGCTGGTTAATGTAGCCTCGTTCACATCTCGCAGTTCTGGCAAACTGCAATGCGGCTTTAAACAATCTTAATCCATTAAACTTTGCCAATTTTAAATAGATACTCTAGACAATTTCAATGGCAGAGACACTTGTTTACTGCTTACTATCTTGCCGCATTGACCACCGCCATTGCAGTCAGAACAGTAAAGAAACGTTGTGACTAACTATGACATCGCCTGGCGGCTGTTTCCGTTTAGCACCGTTCACACACTCTGCTCAACACTCATTTTCCTTGTAGTCCATTGATGATTCGGACTGCTCACCGCTGATTTAGTTTTTGACTACTTAAACACTAACACCAGTCAGATTAAAGACTGCACATCCAGATTGCAATCATCGCACTACATTCATTTGCACAAATGTACATTTTTCTTGTCTTACTTTATAATAAAAGTCATTTAAATCAAGTCAAACCTAAGGGGGAATTACACCGCGCACTTTTTTACTGCTCTTAGCAAGATTTTTTTGTTAAAAAATCACCGCTTATTATCTTACTTGTTTGTCCGGTGTCCGGTGTCCTCGTGTTTGGCCCTATTTAATATTTCCCATTATCCAATTTTGCTCCAATTTGGCACAAAAATCACATTAATTCTAACAAAAATTTAGGTGAAAAAAATAGAAGTGTACAATCAAAGGGACCCAAAACTCAGAAACCCGAAAATAATGCACTGCCAACAATGGGGAAAAAGAAGCAGCCTGTCGTTGCTAGCAAATGTAGATTGTCTGTAGATTCTAAACTTTGTTTGGTTTTAAATAATTTTAATAAATCTCAAATTTTCTCAAACAATTTTTGATTTAAGATTAAGAATGAAAAATTCACAAAAATTTGTAAAACTCAACTTTAAAATTTACAAAAGCTCAGTCGAACTTGTTTTGCTCATTCCAAACTTAACTGTGCACCGTTAACATTTTTTAAAAGTTTGGCCAGCAGCTCACCCTTGTTTTGCTCGCAAAACCCAAGTCAGTTAGATTTCACAGTGCTCAAATGTCGTCAAACCTCGCCATTTTAAAACGTGCACTGC
>JAALOO010002267.1_pt1 | contig 10952 bp, 13 predicted proteins | sample 7257641 | NCBI WGS metagenome assembly JAALOO01 (sample SAMN14085613, study PRJNA598686) | mite metagenome | biome: ENVO:01001000; feature: ENVO:01001002; material: ENVO:01001226; isolation source: single female mite from University of Michigan culture on fish food culture... ... | reverse complement strand
TCTCTCTCTCTCTCTCTCTCTCTCTCTCTCTCTCTCTCTCTCTCTCTCAGGGGCAGCCACCGAACCAGTGTGTGTGTGTGTGTGTTGGCAGTGAAGAAAAAAGCACTGAGATGGAAAAGAAGAAGAAGAAGAAGGGAAAAGAAAGAAAAGGGGGCAGAAAAGAGAGATGGTGAGTGCCAGGCAGGCAGGCAGGTCGAGGGGATTGAGGCGCCGGTGGACTCAGTGCTCCCGTTACCCTCGTCGCGCTCCATCAAGCCGAGAAGAGGAAGGGAGACAGGTTGCCGACGACGATGAAGACGACGACTACGACGACGACCACTGTAGCCGAAACAGCTACTTTTGACTCTCTTTTCACCACCACCATCACCACCACCAGCAGCAGCAGCAGCAGGACTGTTTCAAGGTTGCTCGGAACACAATGACTGAACTGCTGCTGGCGAAGCGGCTTCTGCTGCTGCTGCTGCTCGGTAATCACCTCAGCTGAGTGCACTCAGTGCACTCAGCTGCAGTACAGTCGTCTGCTGGCCGCCCGATGCTCATTTCCAGTGCACACCACACACACACACACACACACACACACACACACACACTCACACACACAAACAACTTCCATTTCCTACACTGCATCGGGTCACCATTAGCGCAACAACCACAGCAGCAAAGCTGCTGCTGCAAAGCTGTTGTACAGTGCCGCTACATGATCACCACCACTACCACCACCACTACCACAGCCATTCAACTGCCCCTTCAACTTTGGCCAACTTTGGTTGAACTGGCTGGCTGGCTGGCTGGCTGGTTGAACTGGCTAACTGGCTGACTGGCTGGAAAAAAGCAGAAGCGGTCTTTTCCGTCTGCTGCAGGCAGGCTTCTGCCCTGCTGCTAATGCCTCTTCAGTCGTCATCGTTTGGTAATCAGCTGTTGCTGCTGCTGCTGATGATGATGCACTTAACGAAAAGGAGGGAGAAAAAAAGAGAGAGACGTTTTCTCTCTGACAGGTACTCTGAGTGAGAGAGAGAGAGAGAGAGAGAGAGAGAGAGAGAAAGAGAGACCAGAAATAAAGTGATTGCCGGTTTGAGTGGCTTCAGAAGAAGAAGAAGAAGAAGAAGAAGGAGAAGAATAAAGGTGAAGAAGGGGTCATGTCATCGGTCACGAGGGGGCAATCAATCGAGAGAGAGAGAGAGAGAAGAGAGAGAGAAAGAGAGAGAGAAAGAGAGAGAGAAAGAGAGAGGAACTGAGGGGCACTCTGTTAGTGCGTGGTCAAGTGCACTCGCAACAGCAGCAGCAGCAGCAGCAGCAGACGATGCCACCACTGCCGGCAATTACCGTTGGCACTGCCACTTCTGCTGCTGCTGCTGCTGCTGCTGCTGCAAGTGCACTGGCACAGCACTTGTCAGTGGGCAATTGGCCTCTTCATCTGCTCATCTTTGCACTCTCCTTTGGCTATCACATCGGCGCATCACCACCAACAACAACGATGATGAGCGGCATTAGCGGCGGCTGCTGCAACAGTTGCATAAGAAGAAAAGAGGGAAAGAGATCTGCAGAAAAGGGTATCAATCCTTCTCCTCCTCCTCCTCTTTCTCTTCTTTTCATCTCTTCACTTCCTTTACTGGTGGTGATGATGATCGTCGTGGTGCACTGATCTCGGGCAGATCATTTGCCTCCTCGCACTTTGCATCGTTAGCAGTCTGCTGCTGCTGCTGCTGCTGCTGCTGCTGTTGCTGCTGCTGCTTCTGCTGCTCAACTTCCACCGTCGCACTAGTGCAATTTCAGTATGGACTGCGTGTGTAGACAGACAAAAAGACCAACTGAGACAGGAAAAAAAAGCAGAGGGGCTGAGTTTCCGAGAATTTCGGCAAATTACGGCGGCAGCAGCACTGCCTGCCTGCCAGGCAGACGATCATCATCCAAAGCAGCAGCAGCAGCAGCAGACTACTATCACCACCACCACCACCACCACCACCTCATTTTGGCCGTCTGGTGGCCGGGCGTTTTCCGCGCTCGATTTCCACTTCCATCCATTTTCCCTCCTACGACTACGGCAGGACAATCCCCTGCTCGCTAAAGTTTTGTTAGAAAATTTGCAGCAGGGAGAAGGGAAGCTTTCTACTTTAGCTCATTTTTCTCCCTCTCCCTCTCCTACGCCTGTTGCCTGTTCTTTTCCCTAATTCTCTCTTTCTCTCTTTCTCTATTCCAGTGTTGCCTCTCTCTCTCTCTCTCTCTCTTTCAGTAATGGGTAGCCACCACAAAAGTTCCTGCGTTTACAAATTCACTTAGCTACCCGGCGACGGTGGCCACTCAGCCAGCCAGCCAGCCTGCCTGCCTTCAGGCACCGGTCATTAGGTGCAAACTGCAATTGCAGTCGTTTTTTTCTGCCCTTTTCCGCTGCTGTTGCTGTAGTCATCACCACCAGACTGAGTCTCCTTTGTCAACTGTAAGTTTAAAATAAAAAAGAAGGTAGTCAATTTGATTCTTCCTTTCTTCACCTTTCTTGGTTTTTTCTTTTGGTTTTCTTCTTTTCTCCTCTGTGCCTGATTGTCTGTGTTGTGCGTTGTGTCTATTTGTGTGTGTGTGTGTGTGTTTAACTTTTTTACTTTTTCTCAGTCTACCTTGCACTGGTGCAGACAAAAAAGTACCTCACCTCTGCTGGCTGATCAACAGATGTGTGTCTGTCTGTGTGTTTGTCAGCTTAAAACGTCTGATCAGGTTTAAATTGGACGTTGTTTTTATTTCTGACAGTAAAGTAAGGTAGAAAGGCAACAAACTGAATGAATTAATATGATTAAAAAGAGAAAAATTGCAAGTGATTCTTCCTTTCAATGGCCGGAAACTGAATTGATTAAAAACGAGGAGGGAAGGGAAAACAAGAAAAAGTGTCAGTTGTCAGCTGCAGTCTGCATTATCAACAGCAAGTGCAAGCACACTAGAATCTTTTTAAACTAAATTAAATAAAAAAACACTTTTTTGCATTCTCTCTGTCTCTCTCTCTTTCTCTTTTGCTCTTTCCCTCTCTTTTTCTCTCTCTTTTCTTTCTTAAAACATACATTATGCGGTCTTTATTGTTTTTCTTCTTTTTATTCATTATTTCTTTATTATCGCAAACCTAAAGCGTGTACCTGGCAATTGCCTCCTTGTTCGTTAGTTAGTAGCACAAGTGAAGGCAACTGAAGGCAATTTTACCGAGCAAAGTAAAGCAGCAGCAGCAGCAGCAGCAATCTTATCCACCCTTTTAATTGTTGTCATCTTTCCTCTGCTCTGCCTGCCTGTCTGCCACTGTCAACTGCTCAAAAAACTATTTGCAGAAAATGATAAGTGTGTGTGCACACAGTGGCAGTTTTCAAGTGCAAGAGCAACAGCAGCAACAGCAGCAGAAAAGAACGACGTCTAATCACGCAAGGTAAATCAGTCAAATCAGCACAATTAGCGAGCTGCCGAGAGAGGCAGCTAGCAGCAGCAGCAGGCATAACAGACAGTCAGAAAGTCAGAGAAAACGACGACGACGACGACCACCTCCAGTTTAAGTCGCAGTGTACTTCTTGGTCGTGTGTGAGTGTATCTCTGTGCACAGTTCACAAAGTGATTTCTATCATCAAAACTACCACCAAAACTGCTGCTGCAACACACACACACACACACACACAAATGGTGCTCTTTCAGTTCTCAGCTGAAGAGACTAATGAGAAAAAAAAGGTTAGGAACAGCAGCGAAAAAGGGCAGAAAGGGTAGAAAGAAAGAGAGAGAGAGAGAGAGAGAGGTAAATGGACGACACGTTTCAGCTGGCAATAGGCAGCAGGCAAAGGCGTCGATGGTAAGTGCTGTCTTTTTCACAGCTGTTGCAAACTGTGTGTAGTAGTTGTAGTACTTTTAGGAAAGAAAAAAATGGCTTAATTGATCAGCATAGTTAGGTAGGTAATCTAGAGGTGCAACCAGAAAGTGAGCAGGTTGAATTAACAGCAAAATGCAGAAAAACTGGTTTGGGAGAATAAGTGTGTGTGTGTGTGTGTAAATTTGCGCAGACGACAGCAGCAATTTGGTGTGCACCATTAAATCCAAAAAGGCGAAAAATGAAAAATTGTTTACGATTAGCAGAGAACAGTTAATACAGCATTTCAGGAAAAACAATTTTGTTCTGGTAGTGTTTGAGAAAAAAAATCTTTTGTTCGGAGTTTTATCATTTGTAAAACTAAAATTTACAAATTAAAGATGCACAAAATTTTGTTTTTTTGGGTTAAATTGGCAGCAGTGTTTGACTCGTTTGGCAGAGAAAATCATAACAAAAGTGACAAAAACCCAACCGGTAATTTTGCTGAAACTGCAACAGCAAGTGCAGCAGCAGCAACAACAGCAACAGGAGCAAAGAACAACAACAGACGAAGATGAAGAAGAAGGAGAAATGGCGCTGGACTTCTCTCTCTCCAGTCTCTCTCTGATTCATTAGACTGCACATTGTGAGCTCAAGCAGTGAGTGCAAATGGTGGCAGCCAGCCTGGAAGAAAAGGAGAAGGGGAGGCAAAATATCATTACGTTAATCGTGGTTGCTAATAGCTGCAAAAAGCTGAAAGCATACCAGCAGCCAAAGCCACGAGGGTAATGGCTGCAAAAACGTTCCCCACGAATAAATGCAAACACTCCGCTTGAAGAAGAAGAAGGAAGAAGAGGAAGAGAGAGAGCAAGAGAAAAGGAGGAAAAGAGGCTTTTTCTCGGAAATATGCTGCCAACCAAATTGCTGCTGCTGCTGCTGCTCATTGACCAAAAAGAGTGGAAAAGTGCCTGCAGTGACCTGAGTTGTAGAACTGCATTTGTCACCACTGAATGATGCCCCCATTGCATTTGTCACAGTTGTCACCCCTGTTTATTGCTTCTTTTTGTTCAACTAAAGAAAAAAAAGATTTTCACTAACTGAAAACAGTGTCTTTGCGCCTGCTTTTTGGGGGTGGTTGTTGCTGCCGATGGTGCAGCTGTTTTTTGCTGTTTTAGCTCCATCAACTCAGCCAACTAACTATCCAACTAACTGCCAGAGAATATTCACTGGCACTCTTTGGTGGATGCTGCCGCTGCTGCTGCTGCTGCCTAAACAGCCAACACTGTGTTACTGGTGATGTCATCTCTTTGCAATGTCATGGTCCCCGGCAAAACTGCTGTTGTGCTGTTCGGTTGTGCAGTGCCAAGCAACAGTAGGGTAAATATACTATTAATGTGCATCACTCACTCATCGCCACAGACAACAGCAGCAGCAGCAGCAGCCAAACTTAGAAAAGCAAGATTTGTACTGCATTTAAACCTGAAAATGAAAATGAGAACTCACAATTTTGTAGAACCATTAAAAATAATGGAACTGGATGACACTGCTGTGAGTAGAAAAAAACAGGCGAGGAATGGATAAACCTTAACGTTTGAAAACAGAAAATTCCTATTTTTTTCCTTTACCATCAGTAATACACATTCTACTACCAACTTCGATTTTTCAATCAAAAAGGGAGAAAAAAAATAGACTAAAAAAGTGTAGTCAACATCTACACACTACTACCTACACTAAAAATCAGAAATGCAATTTGCTTTTGCTTAAAAAACAGGGAGAGAAAGAAAAGACACCACCTACCTTCCAGCCGGCGGAGGAGTTGCTGTCGCCCTTGTCCTTGAAGTAGGTCACATTCTGGACCATCCACTCGTAGATCTGCGACAGCGTCAGCCGCTTCTCCGGACTGCCGTTAATCGCCTGGGTGATGAGATCGGCGTAGGACATGTTGCCCCAGGCATTTCGTCGGGAGGTGTTCTTCTTCTGGAGGGCAGCGGCGGCTGCGGCTGCCGCCGCGGCTGCTGCTGCTGCTGCTGCTGCCGTAGCTGCCGCCGCCGTCTGCGATGATGAAGAGGGTGAAGGTGAGGGTGAGGAGAGGGAAGCGGCGACGAGATGAGGCGAGCCGCCGCCGCCGTCCAGTGAGAGAAGGTGTGATGAGGGTGTTCGCCCGCTTCCGTTTCCGTTTCCGGTTGGAGGTGAGGAGTTGCGTGAGTGATCAGCGAGGCCTAGCTCATCGTGAAGACTAGAGGATGGCAGGTAGCCTGCTGCTGCTGAATTGGGGGAAGTGGCTGAGGAGTAGAGGAAGGAGGCGGAGGCGGAGGGCGTACCTGAATTAGGACTGCCTCGATGGCCCACACCACCACCACCGGCGGTGGAAAGATTGCTGTGCTGTTGACCGTGGTTGTTGTCAAAACCGTTCGGACTGACTCTCTGCCGGTAGAGAAGGCTTTCCTCTCCTGCGGCGTGATATGCTTGCAAAATTCCACCACTTCCGCCACCGTCATAGAGAGGCGGTGGCGGCGTGTACGAGGCCGAGGAGGAGGAGGTGGTGGTGGTGGTGGTGGCGGCGTGTCCTGGACCGGAAGTGCCGGAATTCGCCTCGAGGTTGCTGCCTGCTGCTGCTGCCGCCGCCTCCCCCAGCTCGCTCTGCTCCACCAGCTCATCAGGCGGCGGGCAGTCCTCGTCGCCGTACGGCAGCGAGCTGAACTGCGGCCAGGTGTTGGAACGGGAGCGAAATTGCTGCTGCTGCTGCTGCTGAAGTAGCAGAAGCGAACTTTGCGAGTCGCCCAGCGAGGAATCTAGCGTGTTCAGACCGCCGCTGCCCGAGTTTCCCGGGCCTGAGTGGCCGGAGTGGCCGGAGTGGCCAGGCGAGGGTGAGTCGTAGTCGAAGCCGTCCTCGTCGTCCTCCAGCTCTGCAATTGGCTCCATCTTCTCGGCAGCTGTTTGTTCCGGTGGTGGTGGTAGTGGTGGCGGTGATGTGCCGTCAAAGTACTCGGACTGCTGCTGCTGCTGCTGGGGCCACAGGGGCTGAAATTGACTGCTGCTGCTGCGGTAGTGATGCGGATGATAGTAGTGTTGACCGGAGAAGAGGCCACCGAGCTGATGATGATGATGATGACTGTGGTGGTGGTGGTGGTGGTGGTGGTGTCGGTCACCGGTGATGCTGCCAGTGGTGGTGCTGCTGGTCACCTCAATGATGAAGCCGGAAAGGGGGGACGAGGAGGGCAAGAAGAAGATCGGGGTGATAAGAGTGAAGGAGAAGAAGATAAGGTGAAAGTGTGGGTGACAATGGTGAGCAGAGTTCAGGACAGGGTGATCAGAGACTGGTGATGATCACTGATGGTGAAAGAGGAAGGAGGGGGGGGGAGATCAGTGGTCGTTGAGATGAAGTGTGGGGGAAGTTGGGAAAGGAGTGATAATGAAACTTAAAGATGCAGGAAAATTAGAGATTTTGAGAGAGAGATAGAGAAGAGGGTGAAACGTAACGAGCAGGTAGATTTGTAGATAACCAACAGGTGTGTTTAAACGAAAACGAAAACAAAAACAACAGTTGGGCTTTCTGATTTAAGTGAAGTGACAAGAGGAGTTTGTGTTGTGTTGTGTTGTGTTGTGTGGTGTTCAGGTGGAGAAAAAAAAGTTGGTCACACGCAACTGGTCAATCAGTTCATGTTCGTGAAGTGTACGAGAGGGAAGGCATCGTCACTGTGGGTTCCACAGAGGTTCATTCTGCTGATAAGGTGTGCTGATAAGGTGACCCCTGTTGATCGAGCTCATTGTTCTCTTGTCTTTTGGATGATGAAGAGTCAGCCAGAAAAAAACTAGAGAAAAAAAAGTTGAAAAAGACAAAACTGTGTTAGAGTTTTTGCTTGGAAAAACGTTAGTTTGAGTTAAGTAGTTTGATGATCATGTAGTACACTTAACACACTTTCTCACACACAACTTTTGTGGTAATGATTAATTTTAATGCATAAATCGTACACAAGAAGAACACATCCGCTGAACTTTATGCAAATCAGTGACTCTTCTTTCTCAGTCTTAAAAAGTTAATCTTTACTTTCACTGAAACTAGTTAGCTGACTGCCGTGATTCCTTTAGTTGCTGACTAGAGTAGTTGCTGACTACTAGTGGCTGTGAGGGGCTTGAGCACCGGTTAAACAACAAAACAAGACCAAAAATAAAAAAAACAAGGAAAGATCAGCCAGTTAGCAGTGACTGATTAGTCAGAAGAAGAAGAAGAAGAAGAGGAACAGACAAGCTAGACTAGCTTGCACAAAATGTATCAACAAGTGTGTGTTTTTCCAGATATTGGTACTCTTTGGACAAAGTATCAGTGTGCTTGTGTGTGTGTGTGCCGTTGCTTCAAACTTGGTTGCTGCTGCTGATGAGGATGCTGAGGATGTTGGTGATGAGTGTCATGATGCTGTTCCTGTCTCGCTCATTTCATTACTCTCACTCTCTCTCTCTCTTTCACTTGTTAATGTTATGTCTGCTGCTGCCGATGCTCTTCGAGGCACAGACACCAAACACCAACACCAACAGCATCAGTAACTGCAGTGTCTGCTGAGGCGAAAAAACCGGGCAAAAAGGAGAAAGAGATACGGAAAGTTGTCAATTGATAGGACTCACTCTGCCTCCTCTCTGCCTCATCGCCACTGGCCACTGGCAGGCAGCTTGATGGGGCGAGGGGAAAATGGTACGACTGAAACTGAAAGGGAGGGGAAAATTAGGGAAGCAAAGTTAGAGATGGATGGATGCTAAAGAGGAAAAGAGGAAAATCAGAGAAGGAGAGAGAGAGAGAGAGAAAGAAAAAGCAGCGCCAAAAAAACCGCACGCGTTAGCTATTTTGCGCCGTCGTGTCTGCTACTTTCGTTCCCCTGTTTCATTCCCCCCCCCCCTCTAATGCTCACTTTAGTTCGCCTTTAGTTTTCTTCTAATCAGCCAAACTGTTGCTTAATTTTCCTCTTTTTTCTCTCTATCTCTCTTTCCTTCCTTTCCTTTCTTTTCCTTCTCTTCTCTCCGTCCCTCCAGTCTGATTATCAGTTTTAACTCTTTTTGTTCTTGTTGCTGGTGTGCCTGCACAAGCTGATACGACGCTTCCACGGTACTGAAGCTGCTGCTGCTGTTGCTGCTGCTGTGGATGTGTCCGAAGAATGCACGATAACAGACAAGTGGCAAAGAGATTTTAGGTTTTTCAGCACAGCAAAAGAACTTTGAAACCAGTAAGTGAGAGAGAGAGAGAAAGAAGGAGAGGTATGTAATGGTATACGCCAAAGTCGACGACGGCGGCGGCGGCGGCATCTTTTGCCCCGCTCTAAATTAGATAGCCCTTTAGGAAAATTTAGAGAAAAGGAGAGAGAGAGAGAGAGAGAGAAAGAAGAAAAAGAGGCAAGATAAAGCCGCCGCCGCTGCCGCATCTCAATGAGCAGATGATAAATCAAGCCAAGTGAAATCTTTGGTGGCAGTGCAAAGTTTGACTCTAGTGACTGCCAGGCTGCTGCTGCTGCCATTGCCTGCCATATGATTGGTAGTGGTAATGAAAAAGAAGAAAAAGAAGGAGAAAAGCAGATGAGGAACTAGGAAAGGGAGGCAAAGACAGAGGCAGATAAATGGGATGCAAAGGAGTGTGCTTGGTGTGTTGGTGGGCGCCTGTGAGCACTACTGTGAGCTCTCCCCACCTCAAATGCGTGAATCCCCCGCAGAGGGCGTGAAGACTCAGCTGTGTGGAACTCGGCGAAAAAAGGCTTAAAGAGAGGGAGAAAAAGGTGAGGATAAAATTGACTAAAAGTGAGCAGTAAACTGCGCTGCCATACTACTAAATCACCGTCTGATCTTTTCCACTTTTTTTTGTTTCCCTCCCCTTCTTTTTTCTTTTTCTTTTAATAAGTGAAGGGTCTCGTGACAAATGCGTGTCCTGCATGCAGTCAGATTTATACATTGCCACTGCCACAACTGTCACCAGATGTTTGCCGCCGATAACGTGATTATTCCTTTTTAAATCTCGCATCAGTTTCAATTGTACCAAAGGTACAAAAAGTGGAATCAAGCTTTAAATTGTGTTAAAATTTAAAGGCAAAGCAGATAGGCTAGCCCCTGAAGTAGTGTTAAATCATGTGTTAAAAACATTTCAGAGAAAAGAGAATATACTAAATCTGCTTCTTTTCGTGTTCACACTTGATATGGTCAAATATCAACGCATCGGTCTCCTCTTCTTATCGCTTCTAGACGCTTGACAACAACGACGGCAAGGTTTTTGACTGGCAAAAAGGACGACTGTTACACTGACTGCTACTGACAGTTCTGCAAGTCATTGCTCTGAGAAGCAGCAGCAGCAGCAGCAGTAGCAAAACTAAAAAAGCAAAAACATCTAAATAAAAGGCTTAAAAAAGTTTCGAAGTTTTCCATTTTTAACATCAAAATACATGAGTTCTCTACTCTGTTCTTCTTTAAAATTTCGCCAACTTAGCATAACTTTGCACCACAAAACCCATCTTTCTTTATAACCGTACTCATTTTTCACACTTTGTTTTATCATCATTTGATTCACGTCGATTTACTGTTAACAGTTTGCAGTTTTGCAGTTTACACTGTCAGCACTGTCTGTCGGCGGCTGCAATGTTGTGGATCACTGCGATGATCCACTGTCAGCATTGTGAGATATTGTAGGTGCTTTTAGAAAAAAAGGAACTTTGCGGCTAAAAGTGCGCACTTTGAGCACGTTTGGAGCGCCTAAACCTAAGCCAGCTAGGTAGTGGTATTAGTAGTGGTAGTGACGGTGATAATAAAACGCCCTGTACAGAAGCAAAGTGATCTGATTCGATTTACTCCTACTTTTCTATCTCCTCCTCCTCCTCCTCCTCCTCTTCACCTTATCAGCAGCAGTACAACCTCGTTAGGTAGTGTGTAGAGGTAGTGTGTGTGTGTGTGTGTGTACCACAGCAAAACAAAATGTGTGCAAAAAGTGGAAAAGTGGTGTGTTTAGTGCACCACCGATGACACACACACACACACACACACACACACACACGTGCTTTGACGGAAGAAGAAGAGGAAGAAGAGGAAGAAAAAAGGGCGAGAGTAAGTGTGCAACACTAATGTTGTGAATACGAGAGAGAGAGAGAGAGAGAGAGAGAGAGAGAGAGAGAGAGAGAGAGAGAGA
>JAALOO010002266.1_pt1 | contig 10968 bp, 13 predicted proteins | sample 7257641 | NCBI WGS metagenome assembly JAALOO01 (sample SAMN14085613, study PRJNA598686) | mite metagenome | biome: ENVO:01001000; feature: ENVO:01001002; material: ENVO:01001226; isolation source: single female mite from University of Michigan culture on fish food culture... ... | reverse complement strand
GGCCTGCAACTGCCTCCTCCTCAAGGTCAACCAGATTGGCACCGTCAGCGAGGCGGTCAAGGCGCACCAGCTGGCCAAGGCCAACGGCTGGGGCGCCATGGCCTCCTACCGAAAAAAGAACAAGAACAAGAAAAAGAACAAGAACAAGAAAAAGAAAAGACCAGCTCTAGTACCCTACAAGGATCATGATATTAAAACCAAAAAAAATGATAAGGGAAAAATTTCAATCACAGCGGTCCCTGTGAAAGGTCGTCGAAAGAATGATCCACCCAAAAAGAAGCCCAAATTCAGCCTGTTCACTAATGAATGTTGGAAAGGATTTTTTATTGCTATTCTCATTTTTGTGCTTTTTGTTATTGCTTTGAAATATTTGTAAAGAGGGTCACCGCTCGCAATTTTGCACTTTTTCAAATTACAAATGCGGCAGAACTAAGATTTTTATAAAAAAAAATGTACTTAATACAGATTGTTAAGGATTTTGTGTGTAACAGTTTTGTGCAGATACTAGAGGTCACTAGAGGACATACTGTGGCACCTCATCAGGGGGTCAGCAGTGCCTGCTCAGGTCCAACACAGCAGAACACAAGTGGCAGATAGATTGTGCCTGAGTGAGTGCCTAGCCTGAGCACACGTGCTTGAGCCAGCAACGATGGCGGACAATACCGCTTTTTCAGTTAGCTTCATCATCAATCCTCTGATCTTACTGTACCGGAAAACGTTTGCACCAGCAACTACTGCCTCACCCCCGACTGCCTTCACATCGCAATGGGCAAATTGGTTTTATGCCTTCCTCAACTTCCTCTGCTTCAGTCCTGACCAACTCAACGATGTTATGGCTAAATCTGCTTCTTCTGTCGGTGCTACTACAAAATTGCAGTCTTCTTCATTTTGTAAAACACCACAAAGAATCAAAGTCTGCCCAACAGTACTTCTTCGAGCAATAGTACCTTCATCAGGTTTTACAGTCACATTTAGAGCCCTGCTTGACTCGGGAGCTTATTCTTCAAGCATTACACACGATTTAGCAACTTTGCTTATTGAAAATGGTGCAACTTGTGATTACTTTTGGCCTAGAAAATGTTGTTTTCCTTTTTATAAATTAACAAGATATCTATATCAGAAAATATATGGACTGACGCTACAATCAGTTGAAAATGCTTCAGTGAAAATAACAACTTCAATTGAGATCGACGAGTGTTTTCCATTTCATAAGGAATACTTGCCTGTTAACCTAGTTGTAAAAAAAATGGTTTCACTTGGTCTGCCGATGGTTGAATCGGGTGAGCTGGGGAGAACTATGTGGTCAGAAGATGAACCAAAGTATGTAGCACATGATTTTAAATATATTTGTTCCCAAACTTACTTTCTGTTCTTTCAGTTCACAGTATCGCGTTGACATGATCATTGGCCAGGACCTACTGAATGCCCACTTTAACATACATCCCATTCAACCAACATATCACATCACTCCATCACTGGCCATCATTCGCACAAAAATGGGAATAGCTTTTCTAGGACAGTTTGATACCGACAAATTCAAACAGTGGACTCTAAATCGAACTAAAATTCGAAAAATTAAGAAAAAGCTACACTCGAAGAAAACTAATGAAATCGATATTTCATCAACTCAAAAAGAAAAGATTAACGACATTTTGACTTTGGATATTTCTGACATCAAGAAAAACCTGATCGAACTTATCTGTAAGTTTTATTTATACTTTCCATAAGCAAATATTAATTTTTTATATTTTAGGTTCTTTTTTTATGCTTTCCATTTACATTCATATGTTTATTATTAATGTTGTGTTTGGTTGTGTACTTGCTTTGTTTTTCAAATGTCTTCTAAGCGTCACTTTTTTGCACCGTTTAACTTTCATCAAATCAGCATATACTTTATATTTAAGTATTCTTTTATCAGCAACTAATGGTACTAAAGAAGCCTACAAAATGTCAATCATTTCTTTTTTCAGCCAATGGCTTAACAGCAGTTCTTCAATTAGCCCTAACTTGATGCCGTTCATCATACCTTCTCAACTTGCAGTTACAGTGAAGAGTGAAAATTGTACTAAAACAGTGTGGGCTAGTATTGATACTGGTGCTGGAAATTCTTATATAAGCGACAAGTTGGCCAAAGAGCTTAATGTTGAACCATTTAAGGTTATACTATACGCAGATAATGATAAAGAAGAACTAGTGAACATTGAAATTGGCATGCCAAATGGAAATGAATTTACGAAAGTAAAACTTATATTGACTTCGATTTTCTTTTCGAGTCAAACAAATATAAGTTCAACACTGTATTCTAAAATTGCCAACGTTTTGAGTATTCCACTGTTTGACGTACCTGAAGAATACACTGAAAAGCTGCTAATTGGCAATGATTTAATTCCCTCTCTGCTGTACCCATCACCATCGCATCCCAATCGTTGCATTTCTTTAGCATCAAACCTAAATTTAATTGAAACTCGACTCGGCTACTACCTACAAGGAACTCAGCTAAACTCTGACTATGATTTTTGCTACAACTGGTTACCTAAGATGGTTCATTTTCTTCCGTTTAACGGATTTTTAAATTTCGTTTTAATTACGGTTGCCTTTGTAATTTTTTGTGTTTTAGATTTGTTACTTTTTTATTTTTAAACAAAAGAAAAAACTTGCGAGGTGACCTTGTGTTATGTAATCCAAATTACCTTTTTTTCGATCCAATAAGTTACTGTAGACTGATTTTACTTTACCGTTTACTAAACTAGTCTAGTGTTACTTGCCTGCTAATTAATTAGCGGCGTCTTCTTTTTCCCTTTCTCCACTTCTGCTGTTGTTGTCGTGGTCGTCTCCTTCTCCTGTTCCTTCTCCCGCTGAATCATCCAATAGAGTGTTTGCAGGCAGAGCAGACCCACTGCCGTGAGGACTACCGAGAAGTGGAGGTTGATCCACTCCAGCTGGCTCTTCACCACCTGCGTCCCGTGGTAGACGATGAAGAGGAAGTTCATGGTGGTGGCACTGCCGATGACGGTGAACTCCTGCTTCAGGACGGCCACCTGCAGGACGACCTGAAGGGCAATCTCAGAGGCGGTGGCCACCGCTCGGTGGATCAGCTCTTCCTTGATCTAGGTGGAGGGGGCATGCAAATTAGAAATGATTAGTCGTCTACTTGATCACCCCTCAAGTGTTATTGTTACCTTCCAGTGCTCCCTCTCGCTGTCGCCGTAGAGCAGTGCGTCCACGCGAAGGTAGCAGTAGAAAAGGAGCCAGATGATGAAGGAGTTGCTCAGAGAAAGCAGGGCGAGTTTACTAGTTGAAAAGAGGCACAGTTGGGAACAGTTCATAGTAGCATTTGAGGGGCAGAAGGATCACCAAAAAAATATTCCTCAACTACGAATAACAAGTGTACAAAAGAAGTGTGTTTGCTCTGCTTAAAATCATCAACAATAAGTAGTAAACAAAACAAAAAGTTAGAACTTTTTGTCGGGCCACCAAAAGGGCCGCCAAACTCGCATTCGATAGCCGGACTTGTCCAGTTTGAGGTTAGTGGACTCGCTCTTGTCTTCGGTGAATATTTCGCCGTGCTTGAGCGACGCTAAGCCGATTCGACCCTGGTTCACCTTGAATCGACCCATGACCTTCTTCGGGGCATCACCCTCGTCAGCAACGCCGTCGTCGATGCCTGTCTCGACTACATTTTGCAGCGGCAAAGTAGTGTTCGCCAGTTGAGCGGCAGTGGAGTCGTCAATGAGCAGCTCAAATGGCACTAGTCGCTTCCGGACGACACCAGTGTGAAAGGTTCGAGCGGTTAGCTCTTGGCCAACGTAGCAACCTGAAAAAGTACAGTAGAAACGGTTAATATAAAAGACTATGTATCATCAGTGATAGTTTTGAAGTTACCCTTCTGAAAGCTCACTCCATTGAGAAGTTCAGCATTGGCCTCAAAGGGAAACATCGTCTCGGGTGGAAAGTCAATAGAGCCCTCGGCAATACCGTTCTGGTAGCGAAAGATGCGATACTTTTCAGTGTCTGATTCGGTGAAAGAGGCGTCTTTGAAGGAGGAGTTTTCGGCTGACAGTATCAGGGGGACATCAACTTGTGCAGAGCCAAAAGTGAGCAAGCGGTATCCAAAGTGGTAGTTTCGAGGATCATGCGCCAGCAGGTGATCACCCTCAGATGAGCCTTCAATTGGAAGCTTCTGAGCGTCTTTCGGTGCATCAGGGTAGAGGGTAAACACCTTGGCCGCCTCATTCACCTTAATGTCTATCTTTCGGCGCACTTTGTACCGCTTCAAGAGTGCCACAAAATGAGACGCCAGCTGACTGTCAACTTCAATGAACAGCTCGTCATTGCGGTGGGAAAAGTTGTAGATGAACAGATCAAAGAGGATGCGACCGGAGGTGTTGAGCATGAAGGAGTATATACAGTTCTGTGAAACTGGGGTAGAGCCATTGTCGAGTAAATGGCGAACATCATTGGTAACAAGGCCTGGGTGAAAAAAAGGAAAATTGGTGTTAGCTTTTCCAGCAATGATTTGTTGACCTTGGTATTTTCCTACCTTGCATGAAATCACATGTTTCCAGACCAGAGATGTGAACCACTGAACGAGTGGAAAGTGGAGCAAAGTGGTACTTGCAAGCTTGAGAATCGCCGTCAGCCGTCGTTTGTGTGCTGAAAGAGCTACCGTTTAGCGGCTTGGCAAGACGATGCGAAAATTGAATCAAGCTTCCTGAAACTTGAGGCAGATATCGTCCCAGTGTTGCCCCGGCCAAGGGCAAACGAGAGAATGCCATTGCGATGTGGATGATTCTGCAAATCTAGCGCCGGTTTGCGGAATCTTTGGCAAGAGAATCCACAAAAATTGAAAAACACGTGAAAAAATGTAAACATCGGCCGTTCGACAGTAACGCCATCTCTCACAGAAAATATTTTCGGTCGCTTTTTCAAACTCCCTTTATTTAGGAATTTAGTGAACATTTGATGTTTTTATTAAAATAACATATTTAATCTTGTGGAACATCGTTAGGAATGACATGTTCCCAAATCCAAACAAACGAATAAAGAGCAAGTGGAATTGAAAAAAAAGAAAACTGATCGTACAAGTCATCGCTTGAAAAAATAGACATGAACAATAAAATCACTAGGTAGACGGAAACAAATCCCATGTACTTTCGTACGCTACTTTGCAGTTCAGTAAAAGGCAAAGCAAAGCGAAAGGTGAAAGGGGGGCAGCGAGCAAGCATGACAAACACCAGAACATTGTCGCGCAGAAAAAGTGCAGTAAAGTGCTCCGAAGCAACATGTCGAATATCAACTCGAGAACGAGCCGCCAGCGGAAAAAACTCCACAATCTGTTGCTCATTTTCTTTTGTTTCATCAAGGTTTTGATTACTGCTAATAATGTAGGTGGTTGGTTTTGTGTCGTGGTTTTCAACAGTCTTTTCTGATTCCCGTTTGCACACCTGCAGTATCTGTTGAACCCCTGCTTTGGGCACTAGTTGAATGCCCGTGGTGGGAGCTGCCATGGCCGGATTAGTCTCAGTAGCTGTACCATGGCTGTACTTGAACGCCAATCGAAGGTACACTGGACGGTCACTTCTAATGGCCTCCTCCAGGACGGAAATGTTGAGCACTGCATGGACAACGGAGATTTCAAGAAGGCTGACTTTCAGTAGACCAACTAGAGCTGGAGTTTGTATTTTGGTTGTAATAGTACATGTTCCTAAAATGTGGTATTCAGGCAGTGTTTCTTGCAAAACAAAAGGAGTTTCTATTTTTAATGGTTGAAAATTCTTTAACTGCTCCCCACTCAGTTGGTACACCTTTCTTTCTTCTGATTCGACATTGAATGTTTCATCAACAGCGACAGTAAGTGAAGAGGGCGGAAAATGCCGGCTAACAGTGTCAAAAAGCTTCAGAGCAGTGGAAAGTTCTGAGTACAACTTAAAGGTTTGCAATGTTAAGGGTTTACCGGAGAGTGAAGTTATCGTCTCTTCGACAATATCTACAATAGTGAACGTTTGATATGGAATGAGCAGCACTTCCTGCTCAGCAGCACAATCGGAAATGTGGAATATGTCAATGCCTTTAATGTGGCCGCCGATAAACTCCTGAATTGTTCGCTTATTTTTTGGAAAACCACTTACTGAAAAAAATAAAATGTTTTATTAAAATGAATTTTGTTAAACTAAAAATTGATAAATTTTGGTACCTTGTGACTGAACAAATTTTAACGCTTCATTTCGATCGGTTGAAGCAGAGGTAAACTGCATTAACGACACTGTGTCGCCAACTCGTCCTTGAGACGGCGAAGATACTCCTCGGTAAAGAGTTCTTTCAACTGCCGTCGTCAACTTTCCCTCCATGCTAATAAGATCGCAAAAAAGCTTTACCGTTGAAGGGTAGTTTTTGTAACGAGGTGACTGACTCAGTTGTAGTATGGTCGGCGTAAAAGATATGTTTCGTGTGAAGTAGTTCAAGTCTTCGTAGATCTTTGGAGTTTCCAGCGAGTAGACGACAAGTGAGATCACCTGAATCATGCCAAAACGGGCGATCTCTACCAACAATTTAGAATCGCATTGTTTGAGGCGATCGGCAACAATAGAGATGGCTTTTTTGTAAGCTTCAGCATAACTGTCACTGAGAGGAAACTCATCCAGTTTGAGTGTTTTTTCGATCATTCGAAAAAAAGTCGGGTAGATGTTGACTGCACCGATACGTAGCGCAGAAGGGTCATTTTCGGTAAAAATTCGCCGACAGTAGGAAGGCTGAGGAACACTGCTGATACTCACTGAAACGTAACTTTAATTAAAAAACTCAAAAATAACAATTTTTAGACAAACTTACTTTTAAAAAGATGCGAATTCAGTAAACAAATGCACAGCTGCAATAATAAACAAAGTGGATACTTGAGACTGACTCAAACGGCATAAGTCTGTAGAAATGCAAAGATGCTTTCTGTCGTCAGCAAACTGTACATGTACATTGACTTAGTGTACAGACTGATGCGTAATTGATTTCAAGTTGTTGCAACAGATTTTGATATCAACAAACTTTTTCTATTAAAAAAAATTTAAAATTTTTTTTATTAGAAATATCAAAGTTCAAAAGGGCAAAGTTCAAATAAAAATCGATTCTGAAAAAAATTATTAATTTAGTAGTACATTTTGTGCAGTACAGTTCATGCTGAGTAAATAAATTATAGCTAAAACTTTACTACAAAATCAACTATTGCTTTCAAAACACTTTACACAAAAATTGAAAAACACGTGAAAAAATTGTAAACACCGGCCTTTCGACAATAAAGCCATCTTTCACGGAAAATATCTTCAGTCGCTTTTTTAACAGAATTTTGTTTGAGAATTTAAAAACGTTTTAATTTAATTTAACAACATATTTAGTTTTGCGGAATATTGTTAGGAGCGACATGATTCTTAATCCAATAAACTGAATAAAGAGCAATTAGAATTAAAAGGTAATAAAACAGATTAAACCATTCGTCGGGTACAACAAGTGACATTAACGTTATAAACACTAAGTAGAAAAAAACAAACCAATTGTACATCCGTACTTTTTTTTGCAATTCGTTAAAAGGCAAAGTAAAATTAAAAGTAAAAGGAGTGCAGTTAGCTTGCATGACAATTACCAAAACATTGTCACGCAAGAAACGTGCAGTAAAATGTTTCGAAGCAACGTGTCGAATCACTGCACGGGAACGATCTTCTGGCGGAAAAAGCTCTTCAATCTGCTTCGCTTCTTCCGCAATAAAGTGTTGGCCATTGCTGATAACGTAAGTGGTTGGTTTTGTTTTTTCAGCAGAGTTCTCTGACTTTTGTTTGCACACCCGCAATATCTCCAGCACATCTGCTCTGGGCACTAGACGGATGGTATTGGTGGGCCCTGCTAAGGCATGGTTTGTCTCAGTGGCTGTATTATACTTGAACGTCTGCCAAAGGTAAACTGGACAGTTGCTGCTGATGGCTTTTTCCAGGACGGCAATGTTAAGCACTACATGAACAACGGAAACATCGAGAATGGTGATTTCTACTGGAGGATAAGTTTGAATTTGAGTTATGAGAGTGCAAGTCCCAAGGATGTGGTATTCAGGAAGTGTTTCCTTTAAAGCAAGCGACGTTTCTGGTTTTGATAGTTGAAAGTTTTTAAAGTACTTTAGTTGTTTTCCACTCAACTGAAAAATCTTTTCATCTATTGACTCCACGTTTAAGTTTTCATCATTGGCGAATAGGAGTGAAGAGGGCGGAAAGTGCCTGCTGACTTTGCCAAAAATGTCCATAGCAGTGACCAGCTCAGAGCACAGTTTGAAGGTCTGCAGTGTTAAAGGCTCACCAGATAATGAGTTGATTGTCTCCTCAACAATGTCAACAATGGTAAACGTTTGATAGGGAAAAAGGAGCACCTCCTGCTCTGCCGCACAGTCAGAAATGTGTTGCATGTCAATACCACTTAGGTGACCGCCAATAAACTCCTGAATTGTTCGCTTGTTTTTAGTAGAGCTATTTGCTGAAAAATTAAAGTTTCGTTTAATAACAATTCACTAAAATCAAGTCACTTTGAGTACCTGGTAGCTGAAGAAGAAAGTTTAATGCAACGTCTCGATCAGTTGAAGCAGAGGTGAACTGCATCAGAGACAAAGTGTCACCAACTTCTCCTTGAAAAGGCAAAGAAACTCCTCTGTAAAGGGTTTTCTCAACTGTTGTTGTCGACTTCCACTCCATGCTATATAGATCGCAAAAAAGCCTTGTTGTTGAGGGGTAGTCCTTGTAGAGAGGCGACTGACTAAACTGTAGTAGGGTCGGCCCAAAGGATATGTTTCGTGTAAAATAGTTCAAATCTTTGTAGATATTTGGAGTTTCCAGCGAGTATACGACAGCAGAGATCACTTGAATCATACCAAAACGGGAAATCTCTACTAGCAGTTTAGTATCACATCGTTCGAGGCGGTAAATAATAGTGGAAATGACTCTTTTGTAGGCAGTAGCATAGCGGTCATTGAGGGGAAATTCATCCGGTTTGAGTGTTTTTTCCATCATGCCAAAAAAAGTCGGGAAAATGTTAACTGCACCGAGACGTAGTGCTGAAGGGTCATCTTCGGCAAAGATTCGCCGACGGTAAGAAGGCGGAGGGATACTGTTGACACTCACTGAAACAAAACTTTGATTTAAAACCCACAAATTAGCAATTTTTAAGCAAACTTACTTTGAAAAAATGATAATTCAGTAAGCAAATGCACAGTTGCAATACTAAACAAAGTGGATGCTCGAGACTGACTGAGGCAGCAAATGTCTGTGGTGGCTGAAAAGATGCTCTCTGGCGTCAGTGACGTTTTCAAGTCGTACACTTGTTTACTGAACAGCCTGATGCGTAACAGATTGCAGCAGATTTTGCTTTAAAAAAACAAAAATTTTTTTTATTGAAAAAGAGGACATTATAAAGAAATAAATTCTTTCTACACCAGAAATATCAAAGTTCAAAAGGGCAAAGTTCAAATAAAAATTGATTTTGAAAAATTTAGTCGTACATTTCGTGCAGTACAGTTCATGTTGAGTAAATAAATTATAGCTACAACTTTACTACAAAATCAACTATTGCTTTATAAACACTTTACTTTTGACTGGTGTGAACGGAACGAAATGTACGGCAAAGTGCACCTCTGTTTGTTGCTGGCAGCAACAACAGCTACCCGCCAAACAATGGCCACCACTGACGTTGATATAAAAGCTGAAACATTCACCATCCAAAAGATCTATCATTCTCGTTTTGAGCAGTTCCTCAATTTTTTATCTTCCCACGGACACCACCATTAGGGAAGCCATGGCAAAGTACGACCTGAACAACCGCGTGGCGATCGTCACCGGCTCCAGCTCGGGCATCGGCGCCGAGATTGCCCTCAAGCTGGCCGCCAATGGCGCCCTGGTGGTCATCACCGGACGCAACGGCGACGCCCTGGCGCTGGTCGCCGAGCGCATCAAGGTCGCTGCGCCGGGCGGTGCTGAGCCGCTTCAGGTGGTGGGCAGCCTGCTCGATGACGCCTTTCCATGGCAGCTGGTGCAAGCGGCCGTCGCCCACTTCGGGGCCATCGACATTCTGGTGAACAATGCCGGCGCGGCGACTCCCTACGGTGGCTTCGACCAGGCGAACATGCTGACGGAGTACGACCAGGTGATGCGCCTCAATGTGCGCTCGGTGGTGGAGATGACGCAGCTGGCCTTGCCCTACCTTGCCAAGAGCACCTTTGGCGGCAATGTCCTCAACATCTCTTCCATCGCCGGCATAAAGGCGGTAAGTCAGAGCAGTACAGAAGATGAAGCAGAGAAAAGCAGTTCACTAAAACGCCAACTTTTCACCCGATCAGACGGCCAAGTTTTTGGCGTACAATGCCAGCAAGGCAGCCCTGGATATGGTCACCAAAACCAGGTAATGCTTGAAGTGGACTGAAGAGACATGTTTTAATTTTCAAAACTTTCCCCACCAGTGCCCTCGACCTTGGACCGCTGGGGATTAGAGTGAACTCAATCAAGTAAGTTGTTGCTCTTGATGTAACTTCTCGGCATCAACCTTTCTTTCCCATTTCACAGTCCCGGGCCAGTGGCGAGCAACTTTGGGCAGTCGATGAACATGAGCGCTGAGGAGTTCAAGGAGTGGCAGGATAATGTGCTGATGAAGAACTCGCTGATGAAGAGAATCGGCAGTGTGGAGGACATTGCCAACCTGGCGGCGTTCATCCTCAGCGACGATGGCCGAAACCTGGTCGGTTCACTGGTCGTCAGCGACACTGGATTTGTGCTCACCTAAACCCAACTTCCCTAAAAACTGTAGCAATGATGATTTTTAGATTTTAAAGTTCAAAACAATCGCAGGCGTGTGTTGTGGCGAAACTTCTGGATTCAATAAATTCCGGATTCTTTAAACAGATGGCAGATTTGCGCCTTGCAAAAATTGAGCCAAAGTCACAACAACCGCTGCAAA
>JAALOO010002265.1_pt1 | contig 10973 bp, 17 predicted proteins | sample 7257641 | NCBI WGS metagenome assembly JAALOO01 (sample SAMN14085613, study PRJNA598686) | mite metagenome | biome: ENVO:01001000; feature: ENVO:01001002; material: ENVO:01001226; isolation source: single female mite from University of Michigan culture on fish food culture... ... | reverse complement strand
TCTCTCTCTCTCTCTCTCTCTCTCTCTCTCTCTCTCTCTTTCTCGCTCTCGCTCTTTCTCTCCACTGCGCGCAAACAATCGAACCAAATGTAACCCAACTGTTTTCCCTGCTGTCAATTGCTGCCAAATGGACTCTGTTACTGGCTGACTTTTACCGGTCAGTCGTCGGCGATCATCAGTCTTAAGGCATGTACCGTTTGAAATGATTGAGCACTTTGGCTTGGTTGTGCACATGCTAGCGCTTGTAGTGTACGGTAGTTTCACTTGGCTTCACTCTCTCTCGGCACTGTAGTCGCTTGGGCGCAACTGGGTACTGCTTCTCCTTGTGCCACCACCACTAGTCATTGTTCTTACTGGGCCACCATTCTAATTGACCATGTTCCCTTGATCCTTCGACTGCAAACCCTAGAACGCAAGCCTCGCTTGCCAAGGAAGGACTCATGGAAGAGAAGCCCGAAATATCTCCACTCTCCAAAGTGGACGTCATACTATCCTTTTCAGTGGAAGGTACTGCAACATTGGCACTGACAACTTCATCACAGTCACTAACAAGTAGCGCATGTTCTATTTTCGGTCCTTTGCTGGTGGATACAAACAGTGGTGGTCTTGGAGGTACGCGGTCTGAAGACGCTGCCGGCTAATCGAGTCGTGTACTGCACCATGGAAGTGGAGGGACAGGAGAAGCTGCAGACAGGTCACGTCCTGGCTGCGAAGCCAATGTGGGACACGCAGGGCGACTTTTCCACTATGCACGCCCTCCCTGTAGTCAAAGTGAAGCTGTACGCGGAGAGCCCAAGCATTCTCAGTCTGGACGACAAGGAGCTGGGCAAGGTGATCATCAGACCGACGCCACTGACGCCAAAGACTCCCGAGTGGTACAAGATGATTGTGCCGAAGAATGCCGCCGATCAGGATCTTTCAATAAAGATTATTGTAAGTTGCCGCTTACGTTTCGCAAGTAATTGCACGCATTTCCAATAGATCAGGCGCCATTAACAATCGATGCGATCGATCGAAATTGACGGCATCCATTGTGCGATTGGCAAACTGGCTGACTGGCTGACATTCACGTAATTTCTTCTTTCCTTTTCACAGATTCGCATGGACAAGCCACAAAATATGAAGCACTGTGGCTATCTGACAGCTCAGGGAAAGCAAGTGTGGAAAAAGTGGAAACGACGGTACTTTATTTTAGTGCAAGTTTCGCAGTACGCCTTTGCAATGTGCAGCTATCGTGAGAAAAAGTCAGATCCAGTGGAGATGCTGCAGCTAGATGGGTACACGGTGGACTACATTGAGCCCATTCCCGGTATGTTCAACATGATTTGCTCATTTGTCTTCTTGTCACTTAGCAACTGCTTTCTTTCTCCTACTGCGGCCTGTCTACGGTAGAACTGGAGGAGGGAAAGCACTTCTTCAATGCCGTCAAGGAAGGAGACAGTGTGGTCTTTGCCTGCGAAGACGAAAATGAATGTCACCTTTGGGTGATGGCCATGTACCGAGCCACTGGTCAGGCGCACAAACCTACCCCCCTTATGAGTAGTCTCAATAAGAACTCCACCATCTCTCGCATTCAAGGAGGTAATTTAGTAGGCACCCTCCTAGTGCTTACGCTACAACATATATTACTATTTGCTAATTTGCTTATGTCGCCCTACACTGAACACTCACCCTCACCACTATTCAGACGCCGATCGAGCTCGAAAACACGGAATGGACGAGTTTATTCAGTCTGACCCTTGCAAGTTTAGCCATAATCAAATGTTTACCCTGCTGCAGAGCGAGTCACTGGCGTACCGACTGGGTGATCAGTACACCTCATTTGGGTGGTTCAGCTCGGGAATAATGTTTGTGCTGGAGGAGTACAGCTGGCGATATGGTGTGAGAACTTGCCTGCGGTATCTGTCCTACCTCAATGATTTACTTGACTTTGCGGAGAAGGGCACTCTTATTGATCCCTTTCTCATTCTCTGCATCTTCAACTTTTGCTCTGCCTGTGTTCATGGAAGCAAGTAAGTCTGTAGTAGGGTGAGAACACTAAACAATGCAATATAATTGTTGTTCGGTAATTTTAGAAACAATGAAATCATGCCCATAATGGGACAAGTCGCTCACGATATCAGGTACAGCTAAAACTGCTGTGGCTGTACCGTCTCCTTTTTAATGTCTTTCGTTTATTAATGCACCTGACAGCCCTGATGGACATGGCACTGTGACTGTGGAGGAAAAGGAAATGTTCATGGTGATCAAGGAAAGATTACGGACCCTGCTGGAGTATCAAGTAACCAACTTTCGGTAAGTACATTGTTTCCTGCTTACTCTGCTAATGAGATCACTCATGAATACACTTACACACACTAACACACTTTTACACACTTCTGCTGCCTTCACAGCTACTGCTTTCCATTTGGACGACCTGAAAAATCACTGAAGGATACTTTATCACTACTGGAGCGTGTTCTAATGAAAGATAACATGACTCCGGCCACACAGGAAGAAGTGAGAGCATTTATGAAGAAGTGTCTAGAAAGTGCTGCCTATGTAAACTACAGCAAAATCTCTAAATCAGCTCGAATTGAAGGTATTTAAGGGTTTGCCACTAATGGCCCTTGCCGATTCTCATTTATACTCATTTACCGACCTAGAAATTGCACAAGACATCGACATGAAGCCTATTGAGAAGCTGGACAAGTTGACACACCTTGCAGAAATGTGCGTCGACCTGATACAGGAGAACAATGAACACTACGGCGAGGTATGTTAGAGTTGAAAAGCAGCTCCTATGTAGAATGCAGCTAGTCGATTGGCCTTCTACTCTTACTACCTTTTACTTGTACTGCAGTTAGAGCAGTTTGTCATTAGCTAATGTTATTGACACGTGTGTTGTGTGCCGCTCAAATTAACTAGCCAGAAGAGCTTCACCTAAACTCACAGGAGATAGATGATCGCGGTAGATCATTCAGATGAGTTTCCTCTTGAACAAGTTTCCCTCACAATCTTAGCAGTAAGAGCAGTAAACACTTACTAATACCAGCAGATCGACTACTGTCACAAAACACTCTCATTCTCTTTCTCTCTATCTCTACCTGTCAATGCATGTTTTTCTCTGGAGTCATGTTTACTGTCTATTCTTCTGATGTCCTTTAGTATTTCTTTGGTAATTCAATGTGTTGGTTCATTGATTAATTGAATGTAGTATTAGTGCCATAAATGTGTGCATGTAAGTGTTGCTACTTTGTATGAGTAGAACTGTCAACCGTCCAGATGGCATGCATGTTCTTTGGTGTGCGGTGTTTCTCTACCGATTGGTAGCACAGACCAACTAACCCAATTCCTTTGCCGCCCACGCCAATCGATCGTTTCTTCCCGCCCAACGTTTTGCCTGCTTTACCGTCCAATTCTCATGTCACTCAATATCAGGGCTTTAGTGCGGTGAGTTCACAACCTGCGCCTCCATTCTATCTTTCCCTCTTTCCCTCCCTTTCCCTTTCCCTCTCTTCCGCATCACACCCCAGTCACATCAATTGGTTGGCCGGTTATAGAGTACATAGCTACTAAATGTGCCTTAGTAACTGTGCACCACAGATAGAACGGTGGAGCGAGAAAGCGGCCTCACTTGAGAAAGTTAGGCGATGAGCGCCCTCCGAGCCGTAGCTTGTGCACCGTCTTACCTTGCGCTAATTGCATCTATACTTATCTCTTTCACTTTTTGCCACTTGTCACTCCATCACTGCCTCACCGTGCCTTCTCCCGCTTCTCAACTTCCCTCACTCACACTTGGCTCTAACACACGCACACCACCTTCGTCTTGTCTGCAAAGGTCTGCCACCTAAGTCAGTGCAAACCACTTGTCCACTTGTCTGTTTCACTTTGGCCCTGTCGAGCCTGCTAGTCAATTGCCTTTCGTCTCATTTCGTACTTTCTCTCTCTCTCACGCCTCTAAACTGGTCATCCATTGATGTTTCACCCCTTCCCCTTTGCCTTCTTTCGTTTGCTTTCTGCCTAACTGTTCGCTTATTTCTTTCCTCCTCGTATGACTCGCCCCTCTGTCTGTCTGTCTGTCTCTCTCTCTCTCTTTCACTCTCTCCAAATGTCCCAATTTCCTAATCGGAATGAATGTAACACAGGACAGAGTAAGTGCCTCGATGATACTGAAAAACTAAAGTTTAGTGAAGAATCAAAGCAAGGTGGAAGCAGTCAAGCGAGCATTATTGAGATGCCCACGATGACCCGTCACTAGCTCATCTAGTCTTCTTTCCTCCCTCCATTGCGCATCACTATAGGCATTCGCTTGGTTTTCTGAACTGATGGTAGAACATTGCGAGACTTTTTGGACGCTTTTCGCAGTGGACATGGACACTATTCTCTCTGAACAGTTACCCGACACTTGGGAGAGCTTTCCCCTCTTTCAAGTACTAAACAACTACCTCCGCATGGACGGTAAGAATCCTCTTCTGTTCTCTCTTTAGTCTTACCCTTACCATAACTTGTTGTCTGATTTGCTTCTCTGTAACAGAAAACCTTTACGGAGGTCGCTTTCATACGCATCTACGGGACACATTTGCACCTCAGGTGATTCGTTATGTCGATTTGATGGAATCAACCATTGCGCAATCACTGCACAAACACTTTGAAAAGGAAAAATGGGACACTAAAGGGTCTGTATCTGGGCACAGAGTGCCAGTTTTTGTTGTATTAACTTTTTCAATGTTTTGTCTGTCGTAGTCCTGGTGGCTGTGCTACTTCAGTCAACTTGTTCTGGCAGCTTAACACCTTGCAGAACTTTATCCATGATCTTTTCTGGCCCGATGAAGTTTTCGCCAACCACCTTGAGCAGCGACTCAAGTTGATGGCCTGTGACATGATCGAAGCATGTGTCAGCTATACGTTAGCAGGTTTTCAGCAGTGGGAACGAAAAGGAAATAGATGGACGGCCAGTACTGACTACATCATTCCATCGGAAATGTGTTGTATGATCAATGTGCTCATCGAAGCAAAGAACCAGTCTCTTTTGCTTTGCACATTCAACGGTCACGATACTGTGAGTCTGAGCATTCTCTAAGCATGCAGGGGATGATGGCTAATGATCATCTTTTGATACTGTGTGCAGAACCAATATCACGCAAAGATTGACAACCTGGTCGACAACAGCTTGAATATGATGCAAAAGTGTCTCATTACCAAGGTAATTCGGTATTAATTTGAAGATAGTTCTCTTTTGTAATACATAGTCTCACTGAAAACAGTTGATTGCTATTCTGGAAAGCTGCATAGGAAAACTGTCTCGATACGATGAAGGAAGCATTTTGGCGCCAATTCTTTCGCTAACGGTATGACTCGCTAACGGAATGTTTTTGTTGTTCTACATTTGTTACAATGTCAATCCATTTAATTGCAGTACAACAAAGGAATGTCCAGCACAGGAAAAGACGTAGGCAAGTCTTACATTAACTTTCTACGAAACTCTGCTGAACAACTGCGACAGAAAGTGAGCGACGAGCTATGGGTGCTTCGGTTCTTTGAGGTACTTTTCTATTTGCTGCAACTGTAGACATTAACTTTAAACACTTTAATTCTGCTCTTAGTCCTGGTACGAATCCCAAATTCAAGTGATCTATCAATGGCTCAACGAGCGAATGGAGCACTGTCTGCATCTGTTTCAGCTGTCAGCCGTCTCACTCATAGTCAAAGTAAGTTACAACTCGATCGCTCTGCTACATTCTTCCGCAATAAATCGTTTGTTTTGTTGTTCTACAGAAAATGTACAGTGACTTTGAGATGCAAGGCATTGAAGAGGACAAGCTCAACTCTGATATATATCAGGCGATAATGGATCGAATTAAAATGGAGGAAGCAGCAGCTTCAGTTTCCAATGGCTTACAGCGAGAAAGCGATGACATAGAGTACGTTGTACAAGCAAATGTCTGCTTTTCCGGTTATAATAACGTATGCGTTTTCCCTTCCACAGAGAGTTTGCCCCCACCACTGAAACGTCCAACAGTGTGCCGCCAAAAAATTCCAAACTTCCGTCGATGGCAAACTATTCGCGAGGGGGAGGCGGCGGCGGAGTAGGAGGAGTGGCAGGCGGAGGGGCAGGAGGAGTAGCAGGAATGCCTGACGGTGGCAACTACGTCAGTCGAATTCAGAACGCCACCTCCAATGTGATGGGTCGCATCTCCGGACTCGGAAGAGGCGTGGGCAATATCGGTGGCATTGCCAATAAGTTCTTAAACAACCTTCCCTAGAAAGCATCCATTTTACTCCTTGCCTCCTTTCACACTCGAACAAACACACTCATCCCTATCCATCACTAATGCTTCCAGAGTCCATGATCTCTAAACCATACCATTATACACATTTACTAATGTCTGTTTGCAGTTCAGTGGCCTGCCGTATTTCCAAACACACACACACAGTATTTGATTGCATGTAAAGGCCGACTGCAGATAACAAAGTGCACCTTATACCATATGCTGATTCTTTGCACGTGCTCATTTTCAGAGAGTTTTCATTGTTACTTGATACATACACATTTATTAATTCATTGCGATTTGTAAATTGCATTTTGTGAGCTTCAATAAAATTTATAACTGTTCGTTGTTTGTTTATGAAATTTTTAGCTTGCAGGGGAATTGTTGAAAATACCCTACAAATCGACGATTTTTCAAAAATATTAAAATCAGATTGTTTCTACAACAATCGATATACCTGTTTCAATGTTGATTGCTTTATCTATCTCACCTTGATTGATTTCTGAACAATTTTTCTAAGTACACTCACTGTCTTGTGTAGTAACAATAGCGCCACTATTTTGAGAAACAGACAAAACGGTATGGATATTTGTTTGGATGTCGGTCAAGAGAAATGCAAATGCGCAGCGCAAGTAATTAACTGTCATTTTAGCAAAAAGTAAACATTCTCCAAAGTCGCTTTTCGAATCTCAACGACAATCTTACCTCTAAAATTCAATTTAAGTACTGTGCCAAGTGTCACCTTGATAGTCGGCAACTAAAACAGCAATACAGAGGTACGCTCGTTGAGAACCACTAGCATTCACAATCATAACAGACGTGCTGCGACATCAATGCTTTGTCATTTGCCATCCTACTCGAAAGTCAACATCATCCAGCATTACATCTAGTTTCTAAAAATCGCCACAATGGTTTTTAAGGTGAACCTCAACTGTAAGTGATGCTTAATTAGTAGTTGTTGATCTATTGTTGACTCACCAACTTGATTTTCCTTTTCAATAGCTGGAGATGATCCTCTAAATGGAGATGCAAGTGGAATAAGTGGATCAGTTAAAAAGTTGATTGATGACTTGAAAAAGTCTTCCAACGCGAAACAGCTTACCGTTGGAGCCGTTAGTGGGTTTGCAACTGGCTACTTGGCTGCCAAGTTTGGAAAAATTGTCGCTACCGCTATTGGCGGAAGTTTGCTTCTCATTCAGGTATTTGCAGAAACAGTTCATGGTTCAAGCGGAGATTAAGACTCTTTTCTGTCATCCTTAGATCGCCAAGTACAACGGGTACATTGACATCGACTGGAAAAAGTTTAACGATGATGTCAAGGTTGCGAAGGCTAAAATTGACAAAAACAAATCCAAAGTCCCGCAACTCGTTGAAAACGTTAGCCAATTCGCAAGTGAAAACGTCGTGCTTGCCGGTGGTTTTGCGTCTGGCCTATTACTAGGCTTTGCAACAGCTTAAAAAACTTAGATTCTTATTTGCCATTTTTCATGTACCATAATAATGAACTGACATAAAATTGCATCAGTTGAAAACAAACTCCACTGACATTCGACACTGGTTCTGCTCCACTTTTCCACCAACGCCCCTGGCATCCCAATACTGACTGTGTACAAATAAAGCATTGTTGTTGTTTTTGATTTTCTCTCGAAGCTCATTCCATCAGATATGATATCAGGGGTCGTGTATGAGTAGTGTGAGAGTGAGATCAAATCAGGCAATAGGAGGCAAAGAAGGGAATGAATCACACTTTTGCAGTGTGGTGGCACCAGCTGCTGCGTTGCTCAGCTGCTCTGTCTTCTCTTGCACTCTCCTGCAGGCTGTGTGTGTGTTCGCGAGACGGTCGCCTACGAAGCAGTAGAATAACAACATCGCCAAAAATCCGTCATTCGCCATCGGTTGCTTACAAGCACCATCAACTTTCTCTTGACATTTGATTTGGCCATCTTTACGTTGCCTTTACTTCCATATCTGCTGCCTGGCGTGGGCTTGATTGCACTCAAAACACCCATCACTGACCAGTTGTGCTGCTGTGTTTACTTCGCCTCCTTTCAGCATTACCTGCTGTCTAACAGCCGATTAATTTTAAGTTTACCATTGACTGTGATCACCTTACGACGACCATCATTGTTGACACTTTTTTAAAAGTCATTACCTTGTTGGCAAGTGTTACCAGTGTTTCAGTATTGCCTCTTTACCGTAACATGTTGTTTTGTGACTGACCGTTTCACCTTTCATTAGACCCGTTCATCATGTCAACACAAATCAAATCATTTACCAGTGATCCTAATCGAGCAAACATTCAGCTTCTAAGTAAGTTGGAAGGCCATCAAGATGTGGTCAATGCAGCTTTCATCATTCCCGGAGAGGATGGCGTGGTCAGTATCAGCGAGGACAAGTAAGTTTTACCATTTTAAACAAAACCGTAATATTGATCTGTTTGCACTTTCTCCTAGAACCATTCGAATCTGGCTGAAGCGAGACAGAGGAGCATACTGGCCATCAGTCTGCCATGTTCTCTCATGTGAGTAGGCATTTCAAATTTCATGAACTAAAAAATTAATTTCAATTACCCAAACAGCTCCTGCTTCGGCGATGGATTATAACCACCAAACGAAGCGCTTGTTTGTTGGTTTGGACGACGGTTATATATCTGAATTCAGTGTGGCCAATGACTACAACCGAATCAAGCTTACTAAAAACTTCAGCGCTCACACTGGTCGAGTTAAGGAGACTCTTTTTTCGCTTGAAACGGAAATGGTGCTCAGCATTGGCCGTGATAAATTCCTTGTTTGGCATTGCTCAGAAAGGGGTAACCGATATGGGACATACACCTGCAAGGTGGCTTGTTCAGCGCTTCAGTAAGTTATTCTATTAGTGCATTTTTTAAAATGACGTCTAAGAATGAATTCGTTTTAGGTTTGATCACCAGTCAAGACATGCCTTTATCGGCGATGTGAACGGCAATATTGAAATGGTCAAGCTATTGAACGATTCCTTTCAGTTTATCACAAATTTAAAAGGACACTCTTTAATGGTGCGCTGTCTTGAGTGGGACAGCACCACCAAGCTTCTTTTTTCGGGTGGAAGCGATAAGACTATTATCTGCTGGGACATTGGAGGCAAAAAAGGAACTGCGTACGATCTTCAGGGTCACAAGTAAGCGTGCTTGCATCAGCAGTACTTTATTTAGAACTATTGTTAACTTTTTATTTGCAGTAATGTTGTCACATCGTTGCACTTTTCCCATCTTTCTCGACAACTCATATCTGCCTCGGAGGACTGTACCATTGTCGCTTGGAATATGAACAGCGAACGAAAGGAGGTAAAATGTAAATTATTTAGAAATTCTTGCTTTTAATTCCACCTTCGTCGTAGACTCCTGAATGGGTGGAAAATGATTTTTGCCAAATCTGCAGTAGACCCTTTTTCTGGAACTTAAGAGCAATGTACGACCAAAAGACGATAGGATATCGTCAGGTAGGCTCTTCAAATCTCAACAAGATTACTAATGCATTATACAGTATTACTAATCTCGCCACTATCTTTTGTCACCAATGCAGCACCACTGTCGCTTTTGTGGCAAAGCTCTATGCGATGATTGTAGCGCTAATCGGTCCACCCTTCCCAAGCTGGGCTACGAATTTCCTGTGCGCGTTTGCAAAGAATGCTCCGGTAAAATCACTGAGGCAGAGTAAGCTTTTTTAGCGTTAATTAATGTATTGCACTTTGCATTATCTAATATCAATGCTTTTTATGTCAACAGTCGCGTTTCTTTGGCAAAGTTTTACGATAGCAAGCACTGTGTCAATCATATGCACATCGATGAGGCCAACAAGCTAATGGTTACCTCGGGTTTCGATCGAGTTATCAAGGTAAGCTACCTAAAGTGACCCCCTTTTCCTGTTCTAAATGCTGAGACTTTGATAATTGCAGCTCTGGGACATAAGTGCCATTCTTGCTTAGAAGGCCTCTGTGCTCTTCAAAGGCTGTACTTTTAAATAAAATTTTCCTTAAGCGCCGATTGGTGACCGTCATCTTGACTATAATACCAGCTACTTTACGAGCTCGTCACCTGAACAACAGTTTTGTACAATTCATTGACATTGCAGTTTCTCTTGTTAATTATATTTTATTTATTATTATTTGATACACGTAATACACTGTACACTTTCCGTCTTTCTTTCTAACCAGAAGTAGTTTTTTACTCTAACACTCTGTTTTTGTACCGCAATTTTTTTACTTTGAATGAGCTAATCTACCGTTATGCACTCTTGCACAGACCAGCAAAGCAGTTTTTTGTTTTGCTGACTGCCTAATAAACTCACACTCTAACACACACCTGCAACATGCACTTATTCTTTCCACTCTAGGTTTTCTAGGTGATTCGAGTACTTGAGATTTCACACCAGCGGATGTGGACAATTGAAGGAAGGAGGAGGAGGAGAGGAATAAGAGGCAATAAGGGGAGAGCTGCGGTGTTGCCGCAAATCATGAGGCAGTCTCCAGTGGCCAGTGCCAATTAGCGAGTGCTTTTGTTTGGAAGACAATGTGCAACTGTCGCCACTCTCGGTAGCTCACTAATGAGAGCTGTTGCATCACAAATTAGCATCCAATCTGATGATGGCATGACACTGAGCTGCCACCGTTGGGTGTGTGCCCACTCTGTTAGTGGGGGAGAGAGAGAGAGAGAGAGAGAGAGAGAGAGAGAGAGAGAGAGAGAGA
>JAALOO010000954.1_pt3 | contig 10977 bp, 12 predicted proteins | sample 7257641 | NCBI WGS metagenome assembly JAALOO01 (sample SAMN14085613, study PRJNA598686) | mite metagenome | biome: ENVO:01001000; feature: ENVO:01001002; material: ENVO:01001226; isolation source: single female mite from University of Michigan culture on fish food culture... ... | reverse complement strand
GCAGTGAGAGAAGAAAGAGGAATTTCAGCCGGCAACTTTGTTTTCGGCGACTGTTTTCAGGAGGCACAGGGAAAAAGTGGGAAAAGGAAGATGCATTTCACTGAGGCACTGCTCGTGACATGCACTGACAAACAAACAGATAAAACTACAGCAGTAGACAATGAAAAGGGCAGAGGTCGGTTTAGCAGCAGCTTGGCACTTCATTTACATTTTGAATTTCTTTTTTTGCCAAATCACTCTTCAAAAGATCTCTCAGTAGACTAATTAATAAAACACAGAGAGTCAGACAGCATTCAACAACAACAGCAAAACGTGAACGTTGACAGGGTGGCAGCAACTTTTTAAAAGTGTAGCCAGACTGAACATGGTCAAAGATGAAAATAAAGATGATGATGATGATGATGGCGATGAAGAGTGCTCTTTTTCTCTGTGCAGTGGCGGTGGTGATAAACTGCCACCACCACGACCACTGCACTAACAACTCTGCCAACAGGGCCATCGACCAAAAAAGAGCTTCCAACTCTAAACGCATAAACTGCTGATGGCTAATCGATCGGACGAGTGTGCAGGAGGCACTGAAGATGAATACTGAAAAGGGAAAGATGCGGCAGCACAGACGAGACACCGGCGAGACCAAAACCACTCTCTGGCACTCAGGACAGAACAGAGCTGAAAGAGTGCGTGTGCTGGCCATCTCGTCATTTGACTCCTCGTTAGCCCTCTCCTCATCATTAGCCTTCGCCTTCAACAGTGAGGCTGCTAAATGGCCACCGATAAGGCCACCACCAAGTGCAGAAAAAAGAGGGAGAAAGACCAGTGGTTGCGGCGGCGGCGAATCTCTTTCAATGTACAAAAAAGTGCTAAACATTACCAGACACCAGCAGAAGCAGCAGCAGAAGCACTGCTACAGTTACAGCTGCAGCGACATCACGTTAGTCGGTGGCGAGCAAACGCACACACTCCAGTGAGCACATAGACACCGCCGCCGCCGCCGCCGATAACATAGACACAACAGAACTCGGTCTAGGAAGAAGAAAAGAAGAAGAAAGAGGCTGCTGCTGCTGCTGCTGATGCTGCTGCCGGTCCAGTGACACCATCGGCAAAGTGCTCTCCACCACCGCTTAGCACCGATTCTGGACGTTGATAACTCGTAATCAATAGCCATAATTCTGGTGCTCTGAGCAGAGAGAATGTAGGTAGTGGAGGAAGAAATGCTTCTGCTGCTCCTGGCAAATTAGCACAATTGTGTAGACGAAAAAAAGGCAATAATATCACCGCCGACGTCGCCGACGCATCTTCTCTTCCTGCTTCGGCAGATATGAACGATGTGTGTCCACAGAGAGAGAGAGAGAGAGAAAGAGCACACGTCGTTCCAAGCAATGAAGCAGCACGTCAATTGGCGGCACATTTGCAGACGTAGTAGCCGATACGAGAGATGTGCATACAATGGCCACACATTGGGTGTCATTGAACCAATTGAAGTTGTGCAAAGTTATGCGGCAGCAGCAGCAGCAGCAGCAGCAGCCAGTGCATATTCTTCACTTGCTTAACCAAAAGTATTACTTGAAAAAGAACTCAACTGGCTAAAATGTAAAATGGGTAGCATACACTCTAATTGATGCTTGCTCACACTTTTCATTCACTTTTGAAGCAAATCGGCTCATCGGTAGTAATCGCTGTACGGTGAACGCAGGCATTGTGCACCGGCCAGGATTGAGGAGTTTGCTCAAATCAAAGGCTAGAGCAAAGTCTGCCGCCAAGCACTGCACACAAAGCTGCTGCCGTTGCTTCGCCTAACAATTGCCCAATTAAAATGGAATTACCGAACTGGCCCAGAAGAAGACGAGAGAGGAGAAAAGAAGCAGCAGCAACAGAATCAGTCGTTTTCATTGATTCTTTCTCTCTCTACCCGGCAAGTGTCAATGGACTCATTTCCATCTTTGCAAAGTAGTAGCAGCAGTGCCATCATCACTACCGATTTATGAGCATCAGCAGCGCAGGCTTCAAAGATGTGCAAAAATGAGGCAGCAGCCGTGTCTTTCAATTCGGACTGTGTGCCCAAATTATTGTGCGGACCCATGCTGCACCGGCGTTAGTATCCATTGAACGCTTTTCCACTGCAACCGATTGCACACATTCTTCAGTGGCAAACACACTAGTGCGTCATTTCGCCCTGCACGACGCCGGCTCAAGCTGAAGCCATTCAGCGTGCCTTTGTCTTTTTCTTCTTCTTCTTAGCAGAAGTGCCTTTTACCAGAACGCACTTTCTCAACTGTGGTATTTCTGTGTCCTGGTATGCTGCTGCTGCTGCTGCCCTGGTATGAATGTGCACAACATTAAGCTCATAGCAATAACATGATGTTCAAGAACAACATGTGTTGTGCTGAGAAAGAGAAATTGTAAAGTGGGGACTTTTAAAGTGTGCCTGTGTGGAGGTGTCAGAGTGGCCTCCTTTGCAGAAGTAAAAGTGACAGCTTCATTTGCTGCACAATTTACTACCGCACCGCACAGCACAGCACTGAGTGACATTTATGAGAAAAGTCGGAGCAATTTATGGCGAAGCAATCGACTAAGCAGTATTTCTTCAAACACCCATAGTAATAGACAAAACAAAAAATTATTAGAATTGCAAGACTCCTTCGAGAACTAAACTTATTTATGGACTCTCTAAATTGCAAACACTCACTTTAAAGTGACCTAGTAAAGGGTGCAATTGCTGTTTGTGATTCAATCGGGCCCAAGAGGTCAAATGTCAGTATATGCAAAAGCTCTTGTAGCAGTGGTAGTTCCTGCCTGGTGAAAGCTCGATGTAAGCAAAGTGTGATGTATCAAGTGTCCGCCGACAGCAAGCAGATTGTCACCGTGAAGCAGCCTGTAAAGCAGTCAAATCAGGCAATCTGAGTAGAGTTGCTGCCGCAAAAAAAAGGAGAATGCGTCTCTGTGAGACTGTGACAAGTGACACTTTTTTGTTGCAAGGGCCAGAAGATAGGATTACAGAAGAAGATTGCCGCAAAAAGTGGCAGAGAAAGCGGCTGAAACCAGCAGCAGCGGATACAACACATTCACAGTGTAAAGTTTGGGTGAAACTTGACACACCGAAAATAGAGTTCCCTACAACCAAAACAGAAGCAGCAGCAGCTAATGACGGAAAAGATGCTTTTAAATGATAAGAAGAAAATGTAAGGGATATAATTAGCAAGAAAAGGAAAACGAACAAGGAGAGGGTAGGGGACGAAGTGTCGACGATGTGAGATGTGTGAATGTGACAACACAGCAAAAGACATCAGCCAGAAAGACAATGGTGCGGCGGTGTGAAGAAACGGCAGACAGACTGACTTTACCACCACAAGAGATAGCAAAACTGTGAATGTGTCGGTATCTTTCTCTGTCGGGCACGCTAATTTGTGCCGCCCGCAACCCGACAACAGGCAGAGAAAGAGAGAGATTGCTGTTGACAAGTGTGTTAATTAAATTGGCTATACACATAGGGCTAAAGCAGAACAGTGGGAAAATTTGTTTGCTCTGCAATCGGAGACGAAAGTTCTCCAGGCACTACTCTCGCGTAGAAAGAAGAAGGAAATTTGAGACGACAGTGGCCATTTGCATCAGGGGACTCTTACTTGGCAACTGAAGTTTAGTGACAGGAAGTACCATTTTTGACCGTTGAATTAAACGGTCGCAGCAACTTCATTTGACGCATCGATCCTAAATGAAAAAAAAATCTGCTGGAACACCAAAGCATCTCTAATATCGTGAACTGTGTATCATAATTTACACTTTCGTTTTTAGGCTAATAATTAATGCAAAAGTAGTACACAAAGGAAATTCATTGTGATTCTTTACAGAAAAAATAACAGATAAAGATGCTGCACGAACGCTGCAACGTGACTGCCAAACAGTTTGCGCAGATCACTAATTGCTAGGCAAACATTGTGAGAAGGAGAAAGAGCAACTGTGACAAATGATCATCATTCACTCTAATTATCTCACCCATTCTGGCTATATTCTTGTATTTTTTTTGTTTACCAAGGAGCAGTAGTTTTCCCTTGCTTGGCGACCAATTAAAGTGGTTTTTCAACTTTTTAAGTGACTGACAAAGAAGTGCAAGAATGACGACTACAATTTTATAATACAAACTCAGACAAAAATGAGCTTGATTCTCAAACATTGCACTTTTCTTCACCCATTTGAAAGGTTTAATGAGTGCGCGTCAGTTCAACAAAGGCAACTTTAAAATGCACTAAAGGGCTAAAAAGAAGAAGCAACCAAAGTGACGTAATTAAAATTAATTTCCACGTTTTAAAGCAGCAGCAGTGCGAAGTGCCAAATCCTCTCAACTTTCAAAGGGTGCCCTCCAGTGCTCGGAGGCTGGCAGTGAATAAAAACGCAACCAAGAAAGCAAAACAGATAAGCTTTTTAAAGTGCAAACAGCATCCCAAAACGACGAAAAATTAAATTTTCAGAGGGCAAAAGTAGAAACGGAAACTGAAGCGATAAAAAACAGCAAATGAAAAACAAACAACTTCACAACAGTAGATAATTGCAAGAAGTGGAAGGGAGTGCGTGTGTAAATTGTCAAAGCAAAGAAAAGAGGAGAAAGAGAAAGAAGGTATGTGATTAATAATTCAAACAGTGGACGGAAGATTAAAAAACAAATTCTCTCATTGCATAGAGGATATGAAAAGGTGAAAAGATGGCAAAGTTGGCGAAGAACACATCGACACCAGTGGAAAATACGAGACGGCAGCAAAAACTTTTGCACCGGCATTCCAAGCTTCATTTCAGCCCTGTGTCTGAATGCAGTGAACGCACTGCTTCCGCTTTTCATTTACCTTTCATGAATTGAAGAAATGCCCATTCACAAACTCGTAGAGCTGAACTAAAGCATCGGTGGTAAAAGGAGACCAAGGTAGAGCGCAGCGCCACTGGCCATTACCGAACGGTGTTTTTTAATTCTCCCTGAAAAACATCATCATCATCATCATCGTCTGCTGATCAAAGCAGTACAGTACCGGTGGGCACCCAAATCGATCGACTCCTGTTCACTAATGTTCGTCTCTCTCCGCACTAATTAAACTACTACGGTAGCAGCGCAATCGATGAACAGAGAGCAAAGCACACACAAACTGAAAAAAGTTGCTGGCACACCGTGTGCCTACCGTTGATCATTTCATTACACACAGAGAAAAGCACTCGCAAAGCACTCAGAGGAATCTTCTTCCCAATGAACATGCAAAAGATGCAAATTATGAGTGTGCAGACAAATGGATGGATGGATGGATGCAGTCAAATGCAACCGTAATAAATGCTGGTAAATAGTAAATAGTGCTCAAACGGTGCAGAAGTAGAAAAGAGTACGGCACAAAAGTACCCACCACATCATCATCACTACCACCACTGGCACTGCGCACATTAGCATCGCAATTGAGTGCACAAGTGAGAAATTCATTAGGCAGCACTGCTGACAGTGCCGCCGACAATTGAGACGACCCATCCTCTCAAATGGTACTCCTCTCTGAGTTTTGCTAAATCCTTTCTCAGCCTCTTCTTCCTCTCTTCTCGTGAATGTTTTATCCTCTGCAAAAAATTGAGAAAATTAAAATTCCACAAAGCACATCGCCCGTCAAATGGAAAAATGGTGGGCGCAAAAGTAACTGTACACATGGGCACATACTGTACTGAAGTTGTCTTTGAGCCGGAATCGCTCTGCTGTTTTTTCTAGGAGCACACAAACACACTCCCAGCAAATCGTGCCTAATTGCTCAGCAATGCAGCAGCAGCAGTAGTAAAGTGCATAGGAAGGAAGTGAAGAAGATATGCAAAAAAAGAAGAAAAGTGGATGCAAATTGGAAAAACAGTCCAAGTCAAAGTTCTTGGTTGACTTCCCGAACACTACCTTCTCAAACTACAAACTCCTCCTCTTCCTTCCCGGTGGCAAAGACTGGTAAACTTTCAATTAGCACTCACAGTAGCTTCCCACTCCTCGAACTCACTCAATAAACCTAATTTGGCCACTCCATCTGCTGTTGTGCTGTCAAATCAATCAGCCAGGCAATGAGGCGGTGTGTGTGTGAAAGGTTGCCGCCGGAGGAGGAGAATCGATCTGTCCCCGCCGAACAGACATTCAACTGCAGTCAACTGCCGTCGATTAATCGAATTAACTGTCACCGTACGGGCAGAGTTCGTACTGAGTGGGTGACACCAGAAGACACACAATCTCAGCAGCAGATGCAGCAGCAGGAGCGGTAGGACAAGCCACAAGTCGCCACTGCGCTGACACTGACAAAGTGCTCACCACACTTCCCATCCATAACCGTAGTGGGCCTTGTACGACCTGTCAACAGTCTTCACTAAAGTCTCACTACCGTCAACACAAAGTTTTCTCCTTGTGTTTCGTCCTTTTCCTTTCTAGAAACAGGAGCAAGAGTCAAACAGGCTCAAGTTTCAGAGCTGCCAGAACGTGCCAAAAGTGGCGCCAAAAAGTTGGTGCGCCATCAGCAGCATTAGGGCAGAAGCAGTGTCACTGCCTTGTCAGTGTGCTTGATCAGATGATGGCGAGTGACTGCAGCCACATCGCTGAAGAGAATGCCAAAAACTAAAAAGAAATATCAACAGTGACGGTGGTGGTAATGGAGGCTGCAAAGACAGCAGCAGCAGCACACCTCACTCACTCCCTCAGTGAGCTTCATCACTCTTCTGACATCACTCACATAAAGACATTCACACAAAGTTGCAGAGCTAAACAGAAAAGTCGGAGAACGGAAAAGCAGTGAAGAAGACATTGCATTCTCTCTCACTTTGCTGGGGTGACATTTATGAATGAGAAGAAGGCACTGGAAGATTTAGAGTGAAAGCTCACAGCCCAGAAACAAAACAGAAAAGTTGATCACGAGAGAAAGTGATGAGTACTGAAAAGCTTTGCATCAGCGAGGTTGATGCTTATTTATTAGCAAAGAAGATAGAGTAGAATATTTAGCTCAAGCTGAAAACTGTGGCTCGCTTTCAAACCGCAGCCATTGCATACCACAGTCACCTAGGTCGGTAAATCAATGTCACGGCTAGCGAATATTCAAATCAGACTGCTTTTTACCACGAGCATCACCACAGCAACAGCAGTGCAGTCACTCATTGCGAATATTCTCTGCTGTCACTGCGAGAATTGGCCACCAGAAAATGATGAATGAGAGAGTGGCGAAGGAACAGTCTGTCAGAGAGAATGGCAGATCTTCGAGGACATTGTGGACAGACATTCGCCTCTACTACTACTCTGCTGCTTTTAGTCACAAAGTAAAAGAGAACGAAGAAAAAGAAAGTCAGAAAACTGCTGCACCACAATTAGCCGAGCACACACACACAACTGGCAACTGGCGAATGGGCCAAGCTGTTGGTGTCAATGGCTTCCCAATTGGCCAATTTCCCCTTCGCCACTGCCAAGAAAACGAAGAAAACGTAGTGATGAGGCAATGAACATCGTCTGAGCTGTTGGTGGAATTAGCTGCTGCTGCTCAGCGACCATTCCGTTGCGGTCATATTAGCTAATGATGATCAGCTCTCAGACCACAGTCTGTCGGTCAGCAACGGCAGAGGCAGCAACGAGGGAAGCACAGCTGTGCGCCGACTTGAACGAACGAGCAAACGAAGCACAACGAAGAAAAAAAGCATTACTACTACTACCATTCCTAGTGCCAGAGTACGAGTAAGCAGTGCAAACATAAATAAATAGAGTCATGGCAAAAGATAGAAGATGTAATTGGCATCGATCAGAAGGGAAGAGAGGAAGGGAGTGAGCAGCGAAGAAGAAGTAGCAGAGATGAAGAAAAAAGGATGAGGAAAAAAGCAAGTACCAACAGTCTTTTTGCAAAAAGTCTGCAGCCCTTTCGCCGGCTGATGTGCATCCCTTCCATATTTTTCCCCGTTTAGAAAAAGCAACGGCAGTAAATCATCGAAGGAAGCAGCAGCAGCACTAGTGCATTTGCACACCGGGACAATGCGATGCTAGTAGCAACGGCAGTAAAACACACACACCCGATGACACTTTACTGCCTGTGCGGGAGTGTAACAAAGTAGTGCATAAAAACAGTGTGTGTGTGTGTTTCAAACACAAACGGGCGCGTGTTTGCAAACGGAAGAAAAGGAAGAAAAACTTTAAAAGCGCCCCCGAAAAGATGTGTAGGAGAAAAGCGAGCCGGAAAGCAAAGCAAACTGCATAGCGCCAATTAAACAAATAGACAAACAGACAGAGAAAGAGAGAGGGACAAAGAAAACCCGGTGAACAGGAAGGAGAAGAAAATGAAATGAGAAGAAAATAGACAAAGAAAATGAGAAAGTAAATGCAAAAAGAGATGGCTCAATCGAACCTAGCTGACTGGTGTGTGTGTGTGTGTGAAAGTAGCCCTATTGTGAAAGGGTTCTGCTGCTGCAGTACACGCCGAGAAAGTGAACGAAATCTGCTGCTGCTGCACGAATCAGCCTGACACACTCGAGCACGTTCATGCCCTTCTCCGGGTACTCGTTAGCAGCCTCGAAAGTAGGCAAAAAGACAGACAAGCACAGGAAACCCCGTCTTTGCCCCTTTGGTGCCACCACCACCACTACCACCACCACAACTACTGTCTCTGCTGTTTGGGGCATTTGCAATTATAATGACACAAAGCTCAGAAAGCAGCAGCAATGGTAAGGGCAACAGCAGCACCGGTTGCAGCGTTTTTGACTGCCTAGCATTAACCCTCACTCTTTCACCCCACTCTCTCCATTGCTCAATAAGGCTAGCCAACTGCAGACAACTTCCACTTCAAACAACGGCTGCAAAACTGCTAAAATGTAAAGTTGAGCAGAATAAGCAACGGATGCCACCACCACCACCACCACCACCACCAAGACAGCCTCTCTCCAAACCAAGTTTTTCAGTCTAGAACCACTTGAGCTTGAATAGGAAACTTAAAAAAAGAAAGGAGAATGTCGAGAGTGAGTGGAGGATGGTGAAAAACTTTAAAATGAAAAAAAAATAAAGCAAAGCTGGCAGCAAAGGAAAAAAGCAAAGGTGAAAAGGTCAAAAAAGGCGAGATGAGACTGTGGCACAAGGCAGTAGCAGCACTTGGGGCAGGCAGTGGTGGTGATGGACTGAAAGATAAGAGGCTAAGAGCTCAAGAGATGAGAAACCAGGCAGTCTTTGACACTGGTACTCGCCAGCATATCGATCAGTGCCACTGACGGTACAGCAAACAATGCCACCAGCCAATAACAAAAAACTATTCAAGAGGCATGTTAATTCCATTGTGCTGATATGATGGTGGCATGCAATTTGAAGGACTACTAATAATAATGATATTGAAATAAAGTGAGCAATTAGTGAAAATAGGAGAAAAGTTCGCATTGAGCCAAAGAGTGTGAATTGAAAAAGGCAAAGTGAAATTGTCTGGCTTAGGAAAAGAAAATCGAAGAATGCTGCACTCGATTACATATTCGACCATGTGGAAGAAAGAAAAAGAGAAATCACTCTCTTCAATTCAATTAGCATTCGGCTGCATAGATAAGACAATGTGATTACGACTGAAAGTGAGAAAGAAAGTAGGGAGATGCGACTGAACAGCAGACGACACCGCACTAGGGAAAAGGACGTGTCAGAGAAAACGAAAGAAAGAAAACTAATTAAAAAACAGCAGCAGCAATGGCGGCAACAGAATCCAGCGCCCGACAATTTATTGGCAGAGATGGTGGCTTTTTTTTCATTGCGTCCACTGTCAAATGGTGTGTATGGAAATGTTTGGTAGTCGGAGACGGGCAGTCCCAATTGACTACAGTCGGCAGTCCTTTCCCTCTTCTTCGTCCAGGAATGGCACAGCTTAGGCATCACCAGTCTAACGAGTAGCTCTGATTGTGTGTGTGTCCTAATAGACAACAGTAACAGTCAGGGCAATAACACCAAACTTCAGTGTATAAAACGGAGAGAGCAAGAGCAAACAAACAGTGTCAGAATGGGCAAGTAATGACCGACTGTACAGCAGAAGAACACACTAGGTACAACTCACTCTTTCGGTTCCCTTCCCTCTTCTATTCAAAACTGAAACCAGGAGGAAGTAAATCAATTAGGAACAACAATTGGCAACAAGAGAAAGAGGAGGAGAGGGGAAAAGGGCACAACTGCTAATAGAGCAAATAGAGGCGCCAATAACGAGGCAAATACGATAAAAGTCAGAGACGCAGCCAGGCACATAGCCAGGCAGCCAATTTAGTCTGCTGAAGAAGATTTCTCCATCCAGTGAGTGCTAATAAAGTGTCATGTCCGCCAGAGAGAAAAAAGGGAAAGCAATGTAGAAGGCAAGCGAACGGCAATTTCAAATTCAATTCAGCCATCAAGAAAAAGAAAGAAAGATAGACCAGAATTGGATCACCAGACTAGAAATTGGCAGCGGCGGCGGCGGTGGTTAGGACTGCAGACATTAGCTCGGCGGACAATAGCCGACAAATGGCCGACAATCACGGCTCTGCAAATGGAAGCCATGAAAATGATGGCAATAAGAGAGGGAGAAGTGTACAGCTAATTGCCGCCAATTGATGGGCGCCTTCATTGCCTTCACTTGTTCCGTAATTTTGATTATGTGGGGGAAGCAATAGCACCAGAAACACTGTGAGAGAACTAGGTACCACAAGAAAGCTCAACTGGCAACAGAACATTCCCCGGTGACGCCCAGTCAAGAGAATACAAACGCAAACACAGTTGTACTGTGCACAATGCAGCAGCCCTAATGGCAGCATCAAATGGCCGGCCACCAAATGACCGGCCCAGTCGTTACCAGATGACCTGATGGCGTGAACGAGAATGGGAGAGATACAAATTCCCCATTAGCTGCAAAACAATGGTACAATGAAGCAAGCAGCAATGATGGTGGGTAGTGCAATCAAAGGGCAATTAAATGGCACTGCAACATGAAATGGGCAATTGATTGAGGAGGGTACAGTGTGTGTGGTAATGTAGCA
>JAALOO010002262.1_pt1 | contig 10986 bp, 17 predicted proteins | sample 7257641 | NCBI WGS metagenome assembly JAALOO01 (sample SAMN14085613, study PRJNA598686) | mite metagenome | biome: ENVO:01001000; feature: ENVO:01001002; material: ENVO:01001226; isolation source: single female mite from University of Michigan culture on fish food culture... ... | reverse complement strand
TCTCTCTCTCTCTCTCTCTCTCTCTCTCTCTCTCTCTCTCTCTCTCTTTCACTCTCTCGTTTGGTGGCTACTAGCAAGTAGCCACAATCTCATTTGATCTTTAAAAGTCAAAGTGTGAACCACTACATTGATGCCAAATAATTGGATCACAGATAGAAAATTGAACACGCAGTGTTGTGGTTGCTGTCAATGCTGGTGGAAAGACTGAATGAATGCCCTGCTGATGGCGAATGAATGGCTGGCAAAGATGATAACCTAATAAAAGAGACCAAAGTGGCGGTTGCAATGAAGCAGAGACGGTTGCGTTTCAAGGCTGATTTATTCTTGCAATTCTGGCTTCTGTTTTCCTTTCACTTCAAGTTCCAGAAACTAACGTAATTTGACTTTTCTTCATTTATCTGCAGTCTACTGCCTGCTTGGAAGTAGTCATCTTCAATTGACGTCAATTGAAAGGCGAAACAGAAGAAGAGAAGGAGGGTACTGCAGTAAAATTAGCTTCTTTTCCTCAGAGAATCTCCTCTTTTCATGACAAGAATGAACAGCTCAGGCCGTTCATTACTGAACGGATAATGTGTCCTCACATCACATAAATTCCGTTTTGTGCACTTGTGATGTCTTATGAGAGCTTTGAGGGAGCTATTATTGATAGCGTTCTAGTGCTGGCCAATTTCTTTTGCCATCATTGTCTTTGCTCAATGAGCTGTCACTTTGCCGCCGCTGCTGCTGCTGCTGCTGTTCAGTATAAATAACCATGCCAAAGCTCACCCTTTTTTATTTATATTCTCCTTTATTTTAAAAGCAGAATATTTGATTCAGCAGTTTGCTTTCTTATTCTTTTCAATTTTTGCAGTTGCTGAATCAGAAATAACACCGCACACACACTGAATGCTAATAGCTCTAGGGAGGCTGTTCTAGTCGTTTTGTACACTGCACATTGATTGCATTGATTGTGTGACCCATCTTTATGGGTGCCTTTTAGGCACAATTGCAAACTCAAATGCAGTTGTTTGCAAAGCCAATTACTTGAAAGGTGAAAAAGTCAATTTCTTAATTGGGCCAATTAATTAGCAGTATCAGGGAAAAAAGAAAAAAGGTGTTGGCATTTTCATTGTTCTAAAAACAAAATCAAGCAAAAAACAGAGCACTTTTCTGTGCAGTTGATTAAGCTTTTGATGCACATCCAAAATGCGTATGTTTGCTCAATTAGGCTTATTAATTAGTAGTGCCCTCAGCTCAAAAGCCCCTTATAATTGAATTTGAGCTAATTCTCTCTTGCCCCTTTTTTTCCTCAAATCTGCACTGATTAATTCAAAACTATTGGGCATTCATTTTAAGCTGTTGGTGCTTTTAATTAGTTTAGCTGCTGGAGGTGGTCCACCACCACCACCACCACTTGCACCACTTTTGATGATGCCTTCAGCATAAATCCCCCTTTTGCCGTGCACTTCAAGAAGAGGCTTATCAAACGGCTCTGTTTGCACTGCTAATGACAGAGCGGCCTTAAGAGAGGGCTTAAAAAGTCAACCACTAGAGCCAATTAGTCAGATTGAGCCTGCATTTGAGTGCTTGAGCGCTCGAGTGTGTGTGTGTTTGTCAAGCAAAAGAAATAGAGAGAGAGAGAGAGAGAGAGAGAGAGGAAAAGCTTACCGGCTGGTCGGCCGACAGTTTGCAGTGTGTACTTGTAGTGTACACTTCCCTGTGTTCACCCTTAGTCACCCGACTTCCCTTGAAGAACTGCGCCGAAAAACTTTTTCCACTTTTCCATCTGTGTTCAGTGCTGCCGTGCACTTACTGTACAGCAACAGCAGCAGCACATTTCTCCACCAAAGTAGAAGCTATATCGGCTGACCGACTTTAGAGTTTAACATGTTTGTTTGCTGAGGGGCAACTCGGTCGGTCGGCTGACGCAGAATTCAACCTTGGGAAGGGAAAATGTGAGGCGAAATGTGGTCGCCACCAAAACTTCTTCCTATCTCATCTACCCCTTCTTTTTCATCCTCTCAACTCGAAAGTTTGTCAGAGCCGGCACTGGCACTGTCATTTGGCTGAAATTGAAAGAGGATTAAGTGCAAAAGTTTGGTGTAGTGCTGCTGCTGCTGCTGCTGCTTCTGGCAAATTGGATGAGTCAAAAGCAGCAGATGCAAAGAGGAACATGGCAGTGTCAGTTGAAAGCTCATTTGGAGGGATTACTGAAGCAGTGGAAAAGGTCTCTGATGGTGAGCAAGAGTCAGCGAACAAATGGCAGCCATTTATTCTAAAACAGAAAGAGAGAGAGAGAGAGAGAAGACCAGGCAGTCTTTTGGCTTTTTGGTGATGTTTATTATTTCCAGTTGGTCAAGTGGGAGAATAAAAAGTAGTGGTAGTGTTTGTGGTGGAAATGTAAAGTGAGGGGAAAAGAGTGAAAGTTGTGCAGTTTTTGGGTAGAAGTGGTGGTGGTGATGGTGTTGGTGGTAGTTCATAACAAATCATCACAGTCTTAGTAGAGAAGAAGGCAGATTACAGATGTTTCGATGTATTTCCCTGCTTACAGATGTTGCAGATGTTGCTGAATGTGATTTGCTGTGAAAAGAGAAAAAAGAGAAAAATGCGCGAGAACTTGTGGGTTTTGTGTGAGTGTGTGTGTGTTCAGTGTGGGGGGAGATTTTGTAGAAATAGAAATTGTGGGGAGAGAATCAGAGTTATTCTGGTTCAAGGAATCAGTGTGTGTGTTGTGATGCTAAACTAACAACAGTTCTGACTCGGCCGTCAAAACTTGATGAATAAAATGATTAATTCTAACAAATAATGTGCAGAATTCAGTATAATTAACTTTCAGCTGCTAGTACTGTCGTACAGTTGTCGTACACTGTTGTACGACAGTTTTGTGACTACAGTGCGCCACTAGCCACTTTTACGTTTGTCGTCAGCAGCAGAATCGTTGAAGCTGTTGTTGTTGATGATGCTGTTGTTTTCCTCCTCCGCAATCGGCGACACAGCTGGCTGCTGGCTGACTTTGAATGCAGAGCAGTTGGAGTTTTGGTTGTTGCTGTCGTTGTTGCTGTTGCTGCTCAGATGACCTGGGTTGCCTGCTTCGGCATTGACATTGTCTGCTTCGGAAGACTTGGGCTTGGACTGGTCCTTCTCCTCTTCACCGTCCACTTTTTCCGGCATTATCGTCATCTGCAACTCCTCGGCGGTGACCGTTTCCTGGCTACTGTAGTGAGCTGGAGCTTCATGTTCACCACTTCCATCACATTCTTCTTTTTCTTCTTCTTTAACAGTAGCAGCAGGAGTTTCGCCATGTTCAATCAGCTGCTCGTGATCAGCATTTATGGGCTCGTTTTGTTCACCATTACCTGCCTGTGTAAAAGAAAATACCTTGTCAGTTATCTGTTTCAGTAATCCGTTTCTGAAAAAGTAAAAGAAGAAGAACACTTCTCTCTTCAGGAAAAGTATCTACCTCGGGAGGTGGCTGCAGAAGAAGAAGAGTGGCAGACTGACAGGCACTGACCGGCGGATCGTGGCTACAGGGGCAGCCGTTTACGTTTCCTACTCGAACGCTGACAATGGGCGTGTGAAGGAGAAATGAATGCTGCTGCTGCTGCTGCGGCTGTTGATAAGGTTGATAAGCATTCGGGGAAGCTTGATAAGGGGCCGATGGGCCGACTGGGTGCAGCTGATAGGGAATGTGATTCGGCTGAGGCTGATTGGGCATTGACTGGGCCTCGTTGATAGTGTTTTGAGGGTGGGCAGCCGCGACAGCAGCAGCTGTAGAGGGCTGCATAGAGGGCTGCTGATAGGCGTACTGATAGGCTTCACCGCTCTGATAAGCAGCTGCAGCGGCGGCGGCTGCGGTAGTGTACTGAGGTCCACTTGACTGCTGCTGCGCGGCATTACCACCTTGGCCATTACCAAAGCCGTCAAACTGAGGCACCGAATTGAGATTGTAGCTGTTGTACCACTGATTGTTGTTCCACTCGTAAGGAGGACCTGCAAGTAAAGCCATTTTGAAGTTTAAAAACTGGTAAATTTATTGCAACCTTTTTCCCCCTTTTACCTTGGTAATTTCCATACTGCTGCTGCTGCTGCTGCTGCTGCTGATTATAGTAGGGAGAAAGTCCAGGAGTCATTGGGTTGTAAGCCTGTGAAGCGGTGGAGCCATTGTTCCAGCCAAAGAACTCCTGCTGCTGCTGCTGTTGCTGCTGCTGCTGAAACGTCGACTGATCTTGATAATTATTGTTGCCAATCCAATTGCCATTGTTTTGTGCGACCAGGGAAACTTGCTCTTGATTGGGCGGCTGATTATATTGCTAAAATAAAGATGTTTGATTAGAGAAGAGGCAATGGGGCATTAAGGGTTAAAAGGATAATCTCACCAAGATTGAGGCCGGGAAGAAGGGAGAGCTTCCATCGGCAAAGGAGGCAAAGTAAACTGTGTCTGGCTGGTTCTGGTTCTGGTTCTGGTTCTGGTTCTGGTTCTGATGTGACTGTCCTTGAGAGCCATTGCCAATTGCCGTTGAGGACTGTCCGCCTACTTCTTCTTCAGGAGGAGCCGGCGGATTCCACGCTAAAGTAGTTCATTTGAAAGGGGGAAAGGTAAGCATAAAATCATTTGTTTACAGAAACCGTAAAGCTACCACTACTACTACTACTACTTACAAGTGTAGATGATTCGCCTGGCGGCTCGAGCCGGCTCACCGGTCACCGGTGAGGTGAGCAGTTCGGGCGGTGGGGCGAGGATCATCAGCGGCGGCAGCTGTTGCGGCGGCGGCGGCTGTAAAAGCGGCAAAGATGATCGGGTGGCGGAGAGTCCCGAGGAGGTAGTAGTTGATGCAGTAGTAGTGGTAATTGTGGTAGGGGTGGTGGTAGGCGTGGTGGTGGTAGGGGTGGTGGTGGTGAATGACGGGTTGACAACGGTTCCATCTGATGAAGACGAAAACGAAGATGAAGAAGTAGTGGTGCCCTGAAGAGAGCCCATGCCAGCTGGGACAGCAGCAGCAGAAGAAGAAGCAGTGGTGGTGGTAGTAGCCGTATTGGGAATTAATGAATTGCCACTACCACTGCTGGTAGTGGTGGCCACCATTTCGGGCCCCACAGTGTTGGCCGGCAGGGCTGAGGAATGAGGAGGAATCAACGGATAATCGGTGGCTTGATTGTTGGTACCTCGGTCGGCGATCTGCAGCATTTCCATTCGAGACTGAATGCTGTTGTAGTTGTTGTTGTTGGGGTAGACGTAGTAGCGGTAGTAGTAGTTTGGATCCACCTCCTCGGGGAAGTAATTGTAGGCAGTGTACGGCTGAACGAAGCGACCCGTGGTGGTGGCGGTGTTGGCCCATGATCGGCGGTTAATTACACCATTATCACCACCGCTGCGATAGAAGCTGGCGCCCTGGTACTGCTGCCAAGGAGGAGGCGGCGGCGGTGAAGCGAAGTTCATTCGAAAGTCGTTTCGAGGAGCCTGGGGAGCTAGAAAAGGAGGTCGATAGGAGGACTGCGGTCGAGGAGAAGGTCGAAACATCGGCTGAAATGAGCCCTGCTGCTGCTGCTGCTGCTGCTGCTGAATATTTCGGTTGTGGTGGTCTCCTCGAGGATTGTAATAGTATCCTCGACGATAGTAGCCACCACCACCACCTCGTCGACCACCACCACCACCGCCGCTAGGAAAGAAGGAAGGACGTCGGGGGTCGCTGTTGTAGAAGCCACCTCCTCCTCCTCCTCCACCACCTCCTCCTCGGTAGTAGTTGTAGCCAAAGTAGTTGTTGGGCCCGTTTGGGCCCGCCATCCAATTGTACGCATGCGCCTGCTCCAACAGAGGCGGCTGGAGCGGCAGCGGGGGCTGCGGCGGCGGCTGCGGCAACAGGGGCCCCGGTGGTGGAAAGTTACCAAAGCCGGAAGGCATTGGAGGCACCAGTCCAATTGGAATGGCAGGTCCTCCACTGCTGCTGCTGCTGCTGCTGCTGTTGTTGTTGTGGTACATGTTCTGGGGAATGGGTCGCAGTGTGTAGTTGGGGTGACTGCTGAGGATGGGCTTTCGGTTGCTGCTGCTGCTGCTGCTGCTGCTGCTGCTACTGGTGGTGACGGGGGTGACGGGGGTGATGGTGGTGGTAGTGGTGGTAGTGGTGGTAGTAGTGGTGGGGGCAGTGGTGGCAGTGGTGGTGACTATTCCTGCAGGAGCCGGTGAAGCCGGCGCTGAAGATGACTTGGTGGTGGTGGTGGCGGTAATTTGAGAGCTGTGGGCACTAGGGCTGCCATTGTTGCTGTTGGCCGTGGTGGTGGTGCCGGTGCCCTCACTTGAGTGCCACCTCTTGCGGGCAGCCAGGTAGGGCGTTGGCTTTCCCGAGTTACCCGTGCTACTGCTGGTGGCTTCCTCTTTCTTCTCGCAGGCGGAGGAGGAAGAAATGCTCGGCGGCGTCGGTATGAGCACTCGGTTCGGCGGCGGCGGCTTGCCACTGCTGCCCTTGCCTGAGCCACTGGCTCCAAGGTTCAAGGAGCTCATTGTCGTGGTGCCCATTGCTCCATTGGCCTTGTCATCGCTCATTCCCTTCACCTGGGTTCTTCTACTTTCACCACTTTGACCACTTTTCACCAGTGTTTTCGTGTCCAACATAGGCGATGCTGTGGTTGTTGTTGCTGTTGTTGCTGCTTTCGGCTGCGAGGACGCCGAAGTAGCTTTGGAGGATTTTGAGCTCTTGTCGTCTGAGTGTGTTTAGGTGGTGAGGAACATAGGATAGATATAGATATAGTAGATTGTTATGGTTTTGATAACAGCAGTCAGTAGTGCTCTCTGCTTTAACTTTCTCTCTCTCTCTCCCTTTCTCTTATTTCTGATAAACCGTCTGTTTTTCTCCTTTTTCACTCTTTTCCTTTCCGAATCCTTCTCTAATCTTATCATCTCAAGCAAACAAAAAGCATACACTTACCTTGACCGGCGGCGGCGGCGGCGGTTGCGGCGTCTGGGTTTGAAGAAGAAGAAGAAGTAGTGGCAGTGGTCTCCTTCGACAAAGAAGAGCCGGCGGCGGCGGCGGCGGCGGCGGAGGCGGCTTCGACTCCTTTTTCGACGCCTTCAGAAAAGTGAGCAGCTCCTTTTCCTTTTCCTCTGCCACGGAGAGGCGGCTGGCTGCTCATCGTGGTGGTGCTGCTGGTGAGGCGAAGCTGGTTCGAATGGTTGTGATTGTGATTGCGATTGATGGTGGAGCGCTGCTGGTGGTGAAATGTAAACTGAAACCGAGAAGCTGATTCAACAGTCGTAGTCGTAGTTGTCGTCAGTTGTCTGCGACCATCAGGACTGCCACCACTCTCGATTGCGCCGTACGATTGAGTGAACTCGGCGCCGCAGTTGCTGCCGCCTCGGCTGTTGCTATGATTTCCTACAGCAGCAGCAGCAGCAGCAGCAGCAGCAGGCGAGATGATGCTAGTAGTGATGCTATTGGCGGTAGTACTATTGGTGGCTGCTGCTGCTGCTGCCATTCGGGCGACGGTGAAAGTTGAGGCCGATGACGATGACGATGACGAGAACGAGGACGAGGACGAGGACGATGAGCATGCTTCGATTGATGGCGACGATGATGACGATGATGAACTACTGCCACCACCACCACCACCACCACTACTACCACCGCCGGCCAATGACTGCATCATTTCAGTGGAAGTTGTCTGTTTGCTGCTGCTGCTGCTGCCTCGGCCGTTACGGCCACTTGCCACGCTAATAACTGAACTGGTAGTGGTGGTGGTGGTGGCGGTGGCGGTGGTGGCGGCGACTATGGTAGCAGACATTAGCAGAGGATTGCTGCTTGGCAAACAGCATGCTAATGGGCACGGAGAATGTGACTGCTGCCCCTGCTGATGCTGTCCCTGCATTCCAATACCTCGACGGTGGTGGTGGTAGTGCTGCTCTCCCGAGTGAGCTCTTCCCGGGCTGTTGCTTCGGCGAGGAAGAAGGTGACGGCGGTGGTAGTGGTGGTGGTGGTGGTGGTGATGGTCTCCGATGTGAGTCATCACCTTCTGCTGCTGCTGCTGCTGCTGCCGCTGAACTCGGTTTTGCATTTGCCCCTTTCCTTCACTCTTTTTACTCATTGCCATCGGTTCATTGCTTGTACTGCTCGGACAGCTCGAACTGTAGGCGAGCAGTCCGAGCAGACATAATTGATGCTTCGTTGAAGGGTCGGTCAGCTGAAGAGGATGATTCGGTGGCTGTGGTTGCTGCTTCTGCTCACAATTGAAATGTGATGACGGCGAAAAGATGTTACCTTTAGAAATAGGAGTACTGCAGTCACTGCCATTGCTGCCATGTTCATTACTAGTGCGGTTATTAATGTCTGCCGGAGAGGAAAGGAGAAGAAGAGGAGGAAGAAGATGATTGGCGCCCAAAAGGGGAACGGTGCCAGCTGCTGCTGCTGCTGCTGGTCGACCGTGGTTTATGGCCTCCTTCTTCATCTTTTTGCTGCCCCCTTTTCTTCTCACCGCGCTGCCTTTTTCCATTGTCCTGAGGTAGGTACATGGGTGGTCAAAGTGATTTTGGCATTTTAATTACCGTGCTGAACAAGTCTCTGCTGTCTGAAAAAGCTCTTCATCAAATGACAGTGATGTTGATGAGGAGAAGGAGGATGAGGATGAGGAGCTAATTAAATTAAAGTTTGTAACGGAAAGGCTGTAGTAGTAATGTTGAAGAGATTCTAGTGGCTGGTTTTAAATTCTGTGCAAAAAAAATTTAAAGTGAAAAGTTTGAGTGAGAAAAATTATTTCATTAACAGAATGATGGCATTGTTAAATTTGATTTGTAGGTATATTTTCAAATTCAAGATAATAAATGGGCTATGAGGTAGGCATTAGTATTACTATTGACTTACTTAAAGTTAATTTGTTGTTGTTCTTTCGATTCAATCTAATTACAAGAATCTTTAAAAAGCGGTTTGTTTGAATGTTGGTTTTGAAACAAATCGAGGCTTTTTCAATGAACAACAATTAACTGTCTTGACAACAATTTCAGCATTTGCAAGACAGCAGTTCAGTGACCCATTATTTACACAACAGGCGCGGGGCACAAAAATTTAAATTAATTGATTCAGCAGTTTTGAGCACGTATCACAATTAATTAAAAGGGCAAACTTATGTCGATTCTTTTTTGCTTTTGAATGAGTGAGTCGCTTTCCCTGTCTGTCTGTCTGCCGTTCGCTAGTTGAAATGATTATTTGCACTCTTGGCGAATGTTGGCACAGACAGGCACAGATTTGTTAAAAGAAAAAAGGGGCTAGAAGCAAACGGGAAAAGCAGAAGCGGCAGACGACTGCTGCTGTCAACTGACAAATGACACCGCAAGTGAGTTTGTCTGCAAGACACACACACACACACAGAGAGACTCATAATTTTGATGATGACTGCTCTGAAACACTTTTCAACGCTTTCTGCTTCTGTCGTTCTTTTTGCTTCAGCTTTCCTTGCAGCTGACTGGGTAAACTGACTGGTAGACACTAGCTGACTGACTGAAGGAATAGAAGGAAAAAATACAAGTAAAACAGGTAGGGCAAGAAACCAGAAAAGAAGACAGAAAGGGTTGTAATGACTGGTAGAAGAAATTGAGTAAAAGAGGACAAATTCGCTGATGATGATAAGAGATGATAGGGGGTATTATGTTTTGAGCTGAAATTAAGATAAATGCCGCCAATTTTTTTTAATTCAAAAGTGCACTACTTAAAGACAAAAGGAGGAAATTACTGTGTGTGTGTGAATTTAATTAGGGGCAATCATCATTCGGGTTTTGGTGTGTGCAGTTATAATGAAAATATAATCATTCTTAGAGCAATGAAAGACTAGTCAGAACCTCTTTCTTTTTTTTCTTGTGACATATGTGCATCCCTTGTGTGTCGCCAATAACTGCACATGTGCGCCGACACTTTTTGCAGAAACAGTGTCACTGTCCTCAAGTTTGCCTCTCTCTCTCTCTCTCTCTCTCTCTCTCTCTCTCTTTGCAGCTGGGCAGTTGCCTGGGCTCTTGTTCAGCTAAGCTATTGCTGCTGTTGTTACTGCTGCTGCCATTGCCTGCCAGGCCATAATTTTCCAGCAGTGTTTTATTGCCACTTAAATGAGGTTGTGTGAGTCTCTCTGCCTGTGTGTCTTCTCTCTGTCCCTCTTTTTCTTCTCCTTCTTCTCCTGCTCAGAGAGCTTTCTGTTTTGCAGAGTGTGTAGGGGGCACCAACTAATGTGCATCTGCACATTTGAGCTAAAAAGAGACAGAATGACCACAGGGGCAGCAGCAGCAAAAACAACAACAACAGCAGCTAAGAAGAAAAAATGAAGAAGAAGAAGAAGAAGAAGAAAAGATCTGAACTGTTTTGTGTTTTGTGTTTTGTGTTTGCTGTGATCTAGTGAGGTGGTTTCAGCATCAGGATCATCATCGACTGTGATCATCTACTTCTAGAGCACTATCAGAAGCCATCTATCAACTGGAAAAGATGCTGAAAAGGTATGATCATTGTGTGTGTGTGTGTGTGGTGACTTTGCATTAGTGTGATTGTGTATGTGATCGCTACTGTGCTTTTGATTTTTCAGCTATCTTGCAATGCTTTTGTCTGCTGAATGAGCATCTTTGCTTTTCTTGATTTTTTTGTGCACGTAAGTACACTTCAGTCTACAGTTCTGTCATTTAGCATAAAACAGTGCAACTGGTTGAACTGCTGGATAGAGATCATTCCTCCTCATTATCATCGTTTAAGTCTCTAAACTGATTACCAAAAAGGATCATAAAAGTTGATTGGTTAAATCAGCAGCAGCAGCAGCAGCCAGTAACCACAGTGGCCTCTCTACATCAGACCACCAATTACCCCATTGAATGTTCACCCCTTTCTTTGAACACTTCTTCAGCTAGGTAGACCAATACAAAGACCACCACCAAAGATAGTAGAACCTGATTGATTGATTGATCAGGCCCCCCCCCCCCCCAATTCACCCCATCGCCCATTAACACCTTCAGGGTCGCGTGTTTGCACGGGCGTCCAGCCTTTGTCTCTCAAC
>JAALOO010002261.1_pt1 | contig 10991 bp, 15 predicted proteins | sample 7257641 | NCBI WGS metagenome assembly JAALOO01 (sample SAMN14085613, study PRJNA598686) | mite metagenome | biome: ENVO:01001000; feature: ENVO:01001002; material: ENVO:01001226; isolation source: single female mite from University of Michigan culture on fish food culture... ... | reverse complement strand
GTACATCAGAGTTGTAGTAATAAATAATAAAAGGCAAAAAGGAGAAAGAAATCATTAAAATTAAATCACAAAGTTCTATTGGCACTGCCAGCTTAGCGAGAAGAAAAATGGAAAAGAGGGCAAAAATAGATTCTAGAGTCAAAGTAAAAATGTTTACAAAAAAGATGAACCTTTTAAGACACTTTTATACTTCACAATTTAATCCTTTTTCCTGGTACCTAAAAATCGATTCGACAAGTACGACCGCATCTTGCTGATTCGCTGCGGAATCCGCCTAAAGAATCCCGGCGGTCTCGTCTGTTCTGCTAAAGTACTTTCAACGGTCGAATTTGCTGTTGTGGTGGTGGTGGTGGTGATATTCGAAGGCGAAGTTGTGGTGGTCGTCGTTGGTGGTAGTGGTGATAAAGTAGTAGTAGTACTAGTGCTGGTACTATTCACGCTAGGTAAATCTAATAAGCTGAGGGTGATAAAGTTCGTTTGGGGTGATAAAGTGGTGGTGGTGATCTCTTCAGCTGCTGAAGAAGATGATATCAAGGAAGACGAGGGCCGGCCTGGAGTGTCATCCTCCAGCAGCTCTGACTTTTTTATCTCCATCTCCTCGGAGTTCTCAAAGAAGGGCGAATTGGTGGCCGGAAGCTCAAACTCGAGTGGAACTTTGTGCGTCGTCAAGGGCTCCTGAAGATCTTCCTCTTCTTCCTCTTCTTCTGGAGCTTCGGTTGTTGTGGTGGTGGTGGTGGTCGTAGTTGGAATGGGAATTTCCGGTGGATCTGGCGAAGCTTCCACTGCTGTGAAGATTGTCTGAAAAGAATAGAAAAAGTTGTTAAAAATTTAAAATATAGATCAGCTAGTGTTTTTACCCCACTTTCCAGCGGAATTGGATTCAGCAGTTGATTTTCGGTGTTGTCGGCGGAAGTTGAGGAGGAGTTTGCCACTGTGGTGGAGTTGCCCATCAGCTGATGCTGATTTTGCTTATCAACTACTGTCGTCTCATTTGTTGTTGACGACGGTATTGATAAGGGAAAATCCGTGACAGGATGGGTTACCTTCTCCCAAGAAATTGTGGTTGTGGTGGTAACTGGAGCAGCCGTGGTCGAACTGCTCGGCTTCATCAGATTTCTCGAGTCTCGATTGTCACCTGATGAACTGGCGTTGAAAGTTTCCGGTGCAGCGGTAACGTTAGAAACAAGATGGCTGCTGATGCTGCTCTTTTCAGTGGTGTGATTGACGACGAAGCTGTTGTCGAGGATATCGGTGACGGTGGTGGAGGATGGAGTGGATATTATTGTCATTGTCGAGGTTACCGGTGCTGCTGCGGCTGCTGCTGTCGAGGTTGTCGAGGTCCTGGTCGTCGAAGTTGTTGTCGAAGCTGCTGTCGTCGAGGAGACGATAATTGGACTGCTGCGGCTGCTGCTGTGGTCATCACCATTATCTGCAGCAGAAGTTTCGTTTCTCGGAGAAGAAGAAGTTGGTGATGATGGTGGTGGTGAAGAAGGTTGTACAACTGTTGTTGTTGTTGAGGGTGATGAAGGTAGTGGTGGTGGTGGTGATAATGGCGTAGCTGAAGCTTGCTCAGTTGGTACTTCATCATCATCATCATCAGCTGTTGTTGTTGTTGGAATTGCTGGTGGTAAAGTGGTGATTAAAACTGGTGCAGGTGGTGTACTTGAGGGTGATGGAATGGAGGCTGTGGTAGTGGTAGTGGTGGTAGTGGGGGTGATGGTGGTAGTGGTTGTTGATGAGGAAGGAGCAGCAGCAGTGGTAGTGGTAGAGGTCGTAGTAGAAGGGGGTGAAGGGGGTGATGATGAAGAAGAAAGTGGGGGTGATGGCTCTGCAGTGGTCGTCAAAGTTGAAGTAGGTAAAGTAGTTGAGGGTGAAGAAGAGGGTGTTTCAATAGTCGTGGAATTGATCTCTGTGCCGCCATTATCTCCGATTGGAAGTTGAGAAGAAGTTTCATTTGGCAGCGGCGGTTTTAAAGTAGAAACAAAATCAGGTGTGCTCAAAGCTGTGGTCATCATTGTGGCGTTCTGCAGGTCGATTATCGTCGTGGAGTTCTCCTCGCTCTTATCTCCCGTCAACGGAAAGAACTTCCGGAAGAAGGCCAGCCCATCATCCGGTCCGAGGTCGCTTCGGTTGGCCAGCGTAAAACCGATCACAAAGAGCATTCCAATGAAAAGAAGGGCGGCAATTGAGAGGACGATAAGCTGACTGCAGCTGATGAAGCGTTCGCAGCAGGAACTTCCGGTTCCTCGCTTTTTGCCTGAACTTCGAGAATCTTCTTCTTCAACTAAAAGCTGATCACTTGGGCTTATTGAGCCGCCACTTCCTCGAATTGTGGTCGTCGACGTCACGCCCACCATCTCAATCGCCTCCAACTTTGGATCGTTGGCGCTCGGCTCATCGAGGAAGATCTGATAGGACTTGGCCTTGATCTGGTGGTCACTATCGTCATCATTGTGGTCAGTGTTTCTAGAATTGCTGAAATAGGAGTTTGAGGGTCCTGGAGAGGAGCCAACAGAGTTGGAAGTGTTATTATTTCGATCCATCGTTCCTCCTCTTGAGGATGAGGAGGATGGGGTGAATCCTCGGTCCTCTCTTTTCAATCCCTTAAAAGTGTCCAGCACTGTGGTTTGATTAGTTGAGGAGGAGGTGGTGAGATCTGAGGAGGCTTCAAGAGAATCGATTTGATTATTTTGGTGGTCTCCCTGGCTGCTGCTGTTGTAGACCCAGCCGTAAGTGGGTGATAAGGAAGTGTTTTTTGGGCTGCTGAAGGAGACGAGGTGTGTCGTGGACTGAGCTCGTTGATGGTTTTGATTGGGGTGATGATAATTGGGATGTCCCGGATGGCCAACAGGTGGCTCCTGTTGCTGATAGCTTTGATGATGCTGATAACTTTGCTGATAGTAGCCCTGAGTGGGAGGAGCAGTGTTGAACTGAGATGGATGCTGATGAAGCTGCCGAAAATCGGCTGGGTCTAAAAGTTGAAAAAAAAATTTTGAAAGTTAATTTTGACCTTTTTAAAAAGATGTTACAAAACTGATCTAAAACATACGCAAATTAAAATTGAGACAAACAAAAAGACACAAGCAAAACAAACAATAAAGTTGGCAAGTTTTAAATTAAAAAAGTTTTGTCAAAGAAACAAAACAAATGAAAAAGCAAAACAAACAAATAAACAAACAAACAAGCAGAATTAAATGAGCCTCTCACAGCTGTAAAGGAGAAAGTAGCCGGACATCTTTTCTTATCTTTTCTTTTGTGTGTGAGCTCAACAGAAATCAATCTTTCTTGATTCTTTACTCTACAAAAGTAACCTATTTTTTTACGGCTAAAAACACTGCTGCTCACAGTCGATGAAGACGTAGAGATTGGGCATCTGCATTTGTGATTTAGTGCTGATTTAGTGAGGTGATTTGTGGCGTCGGTAGTTGTGGAAAAGAAAAATAATAATCAAGCAAACAAAATTTGAAGGTCGATTTTTAGGTGTTCAATCACAGAACTGAGAGCACAAAAATCAAACTAAATCTCTTTGAAAACTGCCACAGAGGAAAGCAAATTAAATCACAGTCACAGCTGCCACTGGCAAAACAAGCGAATTCCTTCAGCAGGGTTACCACAGCAACTGATCTAAAAAGCAAAAGCCTTTGCTGTAGCTACTTTTAAACCTCGAAGAGAGAGAGAAAGAGAGAGAGAGAGAAAGAACAAAAAGAAGAAAAAAACAAGAAAACAAGAAACCCTACCAGCATTATCTCCTCCTCCTCCTTCAGTGGCCATGGCTATCAGATTGGTGTAATCGGGCACGAGCAGACGAGGGTGATCATTACTACCAGGACCACCAGGACCACCACCAGGACCACCACCCGCATAGATCACCGTCTTCTCGTTCACCCCTCTTAGATGATCATAATCGTCGGCTGCTGTGGCTGCTGTTGCTGCTGAAGTACTTGAAGCCGAAGACTTTACGTCAAGAGTTGAACTACCACCACCACCAAAGCTCGAAGTTGAGGATGATATTACTGAAGTGGAGGACACGGCAGTTGAGGATGATACGTTGCTGCTGCTGTGGCTGCCATCAGAGACGCCAGACGATGACGAGGGTGACGGCGATGCAGAGGAAAATGAGGATGTTGATGTGGAAGTTGTCTGTTTAGCCAGCTCTGTCTGTTGCCTGTTAACGATATTTGCCATGGCTGAATTTGCTGCTCCTGCCGTTGCTCTGACAGGCACCGGCGGGGCTGGCCGTCGTGGTAGGCTGCCAAAGGAGCTCATTGTGTTTGAAGAGTAACTGAAAAATAAAATGAAAAATAAAAAATGAAATGAAATGATGACGAATAATTTTTATTAGATCAATTGTGTTGTTGCGAGTCATTAAATGCGTACTTGGTATTATTGAATGGCTGGTGATTGGGCTGGTCGTAGCCGCTGCTGTTGTTGCTGTTGCTGCTGTTGTTTCCAATGGCGGTAAAGTGATTTCGCCGCAAAGTGGTTATGGCTGAAGGAGAGTGACTGTTTGGCTGTTGGGGGTGATAGGGGTGATAATTGGTGACAGGTGGTGGTACTGGTGGTGGTGGTGGTGGGGGTGAATGATGAGGTATTGATGATGGCTTGGGCTTGGTGGCCGGTGGAGTTGCTGTTGATGTTGATGTTCCGGTTGAGGGTGAAATGTTGGTGGTGATGACCGCTGAAGGTGGTGGTGGTGGAAAGGGTAGTGAGAGCTGCTGCTGCTGGGGGTGATGGTCTAGTGGGGGTGAAAAAATGTGTGGATTAAGTTGATGTGTGCTTTTTTGGAAGCTTTTTAAAAAAGTGAAAAAATTTAAAAATTAAAAAGAGTAAACATTGTGAGTCATTTTGATAGCTGTTGGTGTGACCTTTTTTACAACATGAAGGAAGCCAAATTAAGTGTAATTTTTGTTTTACAACTTTTAAAGTTCAAACTCAATAATAAAAAAAATGCGCAAAAGTATGGCTGAACTAGAATGTGTACTAAAATATAATTTTGTTTTAAATTACCTATTTTTAAGGAAAAATGTGTAAACAGTTAAAAATCTATTTACTTTCAAATCTATTGTACCTTATACAAAAGTTTTAAAATGTTTAAAAAATAAAAATTACTTTTTATAAAATGTACTAGTCAACTTTAAATTAATAATAAAAACCAAATTAAAAAACTAATTTAAAATTGAAACCTTTTTTAAAGCGAAAGAACATTTTTTTGCAAAAATTATTTTAAAGCAATTCACTCACCAGAACCTTCAGCAGCCGTAACGACTGAAGAAGAAGAGGCGGCGGAGAACATTCTCATCGGCGCGCCGATTCTCAGCTCCGGCGGCGGCGGTGGAAGGTCACTCGAATCACCCTCGTCACCCTCATCACCCTCCTCCTCTTTATTTTCATGTGAATCCAAGGACGGATTCGCTGAGAGGTGATAGGAGCTAATGGAGGACTGGGTCAGCGTTGAATTGGAACAAATTGAGCTTCGATTGGAACTAGAGGCAAGTGAACCGGGCGGCGCCGATGACGCCCCACCATTTTGACTTTGATTTGGGCCATTTTGATTTTGGCCATTGTTGTAGTCGACGTAGTAGAGACTAGAGGAGATGGACGCCGAGTTGGACATGTTGCCCTGAGAGATTCGTGGATTTAGTTGCTTTGAGTAAGAAGAAATTGAAGAGGTTGAAACCGAGTCATCAGAAACCAAAGTGGAGGCATTGCTGTCCAGGCTTTCGTTTGAATTGTTAATAGTAGACCCATTTTCGCCCTTTTTTAAAAGGTCAAAGGTCAAAGAGGGGTCCCCTCCATTGGCAGCAATTCGAGCCAGCCGACTGGCGACATTCTTCGTCAGATGCGGAAACGAGGAAACCGGAAGTGGCTGGGCTGCTCTTGATGTTTGCTGGTGATTATTTGAGAGCAATAGCTTTTGTTTGCTCTGGTCAGTTAAGTGGACACTTCCGGGCGACAGTATTGGCGAGACGGACATTGGCAATGACAATGATGACCGCTGAGGCTGAAATTGCTGATTTTGATTGCCTTTAATGATCGGTTGGTGGTGGTGATGGTGGTCAGAAAAGTTCAAGCTGGGGTCATTTTGGTGAGGGTGATAGGGGTGATCAGAAGAAGCCGAGGTGGTGAAGATGTGCAGAGGGGTGACCGAGCCGTCCAAAAAGGCTGGGTTAATAACCGCAGGAGTGTTTGGCTCAGACGATATTTCTCGGCTATTGTTGTTGAAGGGTGAAATTGTTTGCTGGTAAGGCTGGTGATGGTGGTGATAATTGTGAGAGCCCTCAAACTGTGACTGTGAACGTCGAAGAAGACTCTCGTGGTGGCTAATTAGAGCAGGTGAAGGTGAAGGTCGAGGTGATTGCTGCTGATGCTGCTGAGCAAAGTCGTAGTTGAGGTCCAGGTAGTAGGGACCAGTATGCTGGTAGTCGAACTAATTTGAGGGAAAAGGTAGAAAGAAGAAAAGATGCGGAAGATTAGATTTGGAAATGGATTAAATGAAAAGTGTGAGATTTTTTGAAAGATTTATTATTTAAATGTGATGTTTTGCTGTAGTAGTTTAAGTTTGGTGACCAGTTGCAAAAGAATTTGTAGGCCGAGAAAATACATTTATAAAAGTAAAATTAGGATAATTTTAAAGTGTAAAGTGGGATAACCTTTTTAATTTGAAGTAATTTTTGTAATATAAAAACATGACTAAATAGTTTGCCGTTTATTTATTGCAGAAAGAAATAACATAATATAAAGATAGCAATAAAATGAACCAAAAAACCACTGGAACAACTTTGTGAACGCACTTTGAATGTGCACCACAGTGTCTTTGACACTAGTCGGCCTCTGTTTCTGTGTTGTGTGCGTAGGTGTCATAGAGAACAGCAGCAACAGCAAAAATCTAACGGAAATTAAACATAGGAACAAACTGACTGACTGTCCCTACTTTTGCCCGTGTGGTAATAATAAAGAGCAAATTAAAACAAGAGCCGAACTGAGTTGTCAAAAAAAGAGGAAGTTGTGATGTAATTGAGACTAGGGAAGTGTGTTCGAGTAATACTAAAACAGTGTCAGTGTGTAATTAATTGCCGCTGTTTGTTCAGTGCTGGTGTTGGCAAAATTAAAACATGGCAAAAAAGAAAGAGAGAGAGATTAATGCACAAGATGACAACAGAGCTGTATTTTTTTGTGATGGTAGAAATTCAGTTGAGAAAAGAGAAGATTAAGATGTGGTCAGAGAAATATAGCAAATGCAAAAAAAAGTGAGTAGGCGCAATTAAAAACGCACTGAACAACTGTTTTGTGAAAAATCTATTTTATTTGAAAATTGAAAATCGTTTCGTTGAAAATACTCTCAGGCAGATGTAAAACTAAAAATAAAAATGTTTAAAAATGTTGTGTTTTAACCGTTTAAATAAGACGGCATCCTTTTCCTAATCGGAAAAAATTCATTTTTAATCTAAAAACCCTTAACGGAAAAATCCAGTTAAATTAAAAACTAGTGCAACTTTTTTTAGTAGATCAAAAGCACCTCAAATGTACTTCAATGTACTGTCAATGTCAAACAAACACTGGACACTGCTTTTTCTCTCTTCCCCTAAAACATTTCATCCACTAAAACTTTCCATTCCTCTCCTCTTCCACTTCCCCTGACGTTCAAGCATAACGAAACACATATCAAAATAGAGAAAAAAAATGTTTGTTTCGATATTCTCGAACATGAAAAAGAGACAAAAATGAAGGACAACGCGTGACTTTTGTGCGATGAACTGAGCTGAGCTGATCGAGTAGAGAAGCTAAAGTAAAAAACTATCGACATTTGCAATGTGTGTGTGTGTATGTTGGCGGTAATGCAAACAGACACAAACAAATACAGACAAAGTTTGGCAAACTTCAGTTAGCTAGCATCTAGGGGTGGCAAAATGCTGAAACTGAGCAAAATTGCAGCAAATGGAAAAAACTGTGAAATGAAGCACTAACTAAAAGTTGGAGCTAAAAGCACGACTTTTTTGCTGCTGCTGCTGTTTCACGTGATACAATGAAAGGTGCTGGAAAAGGTGAACACAGTGAACACATTCTAATCACTGATGATGATTATTGATGATGATGCTTACAATAGTGGGAAGGGAAATGGCTAATTGTTGATCGCTTTTTTATTTATTTATTCAATAAACAGTAGCCTAAAGGAGCTGGTAATTGAAAAGGAGGGACAGGTTATTAGCTGATGAAATGAGAAACCTTTTTTGCCAATTTTTTCAGAATAAATCAATGCTTTTAAATAATAAAATTAACAAAAAACTAACCGTTTTGATTTCGTCAATAAAAGCTCGTCAAACAAACAAAAAAGCTCAGAACTTTTAATGTGCACAAAATAATAAAAAAACTTTGAAGGAAAACTGTGTGTGTTGAAAAAACTGTAATTTAAACTGTTGAAACTGTGTAATAAAAAGCAACAAATGGCACTTGAAACACACACACATCGAGAGTGCTTGCGCAAAATCAAACCCAAAACTTGACTGCAGAAACCAAAAAAAAATCTGACGGCACAAAGAAGCAGAAACAAAAAAAGTGGAGGCAATAGCAAGTTTGCAGCAGTAGAGGCAAATGGACTACAATCACCGCTAGCACCGCTGATAAGTGGAAAGAGGAGTTCAAAGAAAAAGAAGAAAAAAAAAGAAAAAATGAAATGAAGACCAACTGCAATAACAAGAACAAGAAAGAGAGCAGATGATAAGGCATCAAAGACGGTCTAGGCTGTCTGTTCTGATAAGGAAAAACGGTCTGTGCAAATAACAGAAGAAAGGCCGCGCTTTGCTTCAGCTTTAGCTTCGCCTTTCTCTGCTTATCACTTATCAGCAGCTCTCAATTTGTGATTTATTTATTTCACTATCATTTTAACGAGGGCATTGCAGAGGGAGAGAGCATCATCACCACTACCAGTTACTAATGATGGTGATGGTGATGATTTCATCAAGGGTTGACAGGGTGATCACCGCCACCACCACCACCAGTGCACAACCTCGACGCCTCGAACAAAGACATTTATGCTATTAGGTCGTTTCCCTGGTTTTGTGGAATAGAGTAATAATAATTTAAATGCTAAATCAATTGAATAGATTAGAGTGAACCGATTATAAAACGATCGCTTTCAGCTTGATGTAATTTGTTAATTTTTTAAAAAACAAACTAAAATTGTAAAAAGATTAAAAGAAAATGACCTTTTTACATTTGACACATGAGGAGTAGAAAATATTATTTAAAGTTACAAAAAGTACAAATTAAAGTTCAATGAAACCTTTTTACTGCCCAGAAACACGAGTTTATCCGAAGAAAAAAATACAAAAAGTCAACGACACTTTCAACTTTCAGTTCTTGCACACTCACAGTAGCAGCAGCAGCAGCACAGCAAATGCCTTATGCTCATCGTCACCGATTTTCTGCTCAATTCAAATGAGATTTTATAATAAAAATCACCGCACAAATAGACACACCAGTAAACAGCAAACCGAGAGACAAACATTTCCAGACAATGTTTGAGAGAGAGAGAGAGGGAAGCAAAAGTGCGGCAGAAACAGCAGCAGCAGCAAAAGACAGTTAGCACTAAAGGCACTAAAATAAAAAGCAGTGTGCATCGCCGATGATGATGATGTAGTGCCTCAGTGACTCATCAGATAACAAAAACAGCAAAAAGAAGAAGAAATCAAGGAAGAGAACCGTTTGCGGTGAAATCGTTCTGTCACCTCAGCAGCACCGGCGGTACTGAAAAATTAGACGGAAGATTTTCCGCTGACGGATTTTCTGCCACGAATGAACGATTAAGCAGAGCAGGGCAGAAATGAACTGAGGTTGCTGCTGCTAAGCAGAGGGCTTTGAGATCTGGCGCAAAAATGCAGGGTGAAATTTGATCGTCGAAGAAAAAGGAGATGAGAGAGAGAAAATTGCTGCAATTTTTGAAACTTTGCGCTTTTTGAAATATAAACTTAAAGCTGCGAAAAAGTGATAGTGTTTTACCTTTTGCAACAAGAAATAGATGCTTAGTAAGTAAAATAAAATGCAAAAAATGTATTTTTTAAAACAATTATTTAATAAATTTTAAGTAAATAAAAAAATAAAAATTTAAATGTTTACCTTTTTAAATGTCAAAATTGCCGGTAAGTTGTAAAAATCACAAAGCAGGCTGAAATCAATACAAAAAAGCAAAAAACACTAACTCAACAAATTCAATTCAAACTTCTCTTGACTAGAAAAGTGACGATTAGAAAAGTTGGGAAGTAGAGTGGAAGGAAAAAAGAGTGGACACCTTTTTGTCAAGTACAATAATAGTTCTTTAAAGCACACGTTAAATCAAACTCAAAAAGTAAAAACTTTAAAAACACACTTAAAAATGTCACTCAGACAAGGCGAAGAAAAAATTACTCCTATTCACAGAACACATTGTACAACCTGTGTGCTGTACAGTGTCACACCATTGTACACACACATTCTACAACACACACAGACTAATTATCGGCGGATAAACACAACAACAAAACACTACCACCACCGAAGAAGCACACAAGCTCGTTTGCACCTCGTGCAACTTCTTCTGATTCAAATGTGCAGTCAACCGTCGTCGTCGTCGAACTTGTGCGCAACGACGACGACCACCACTGCCGCCAAACACAAACACAGACACTTTCACTCTGACAGACAGAGAGGAGAGAGGAGAACTTCAGCTGACAGTCAGAAAACGAAGTAGAAAGAGAAAGAGAAAAAACCGCATGAGCTTGCCACAGAGTGCAACAACATTTCCCTTCCTTCCCTTCCCTTTTCCTTCCCTCTAGTTCACTTTAGCAGACAAACTTGTGGATACTGTGGATACTGTCTGTACACTCGGGGAGATCTGAATAGATCTAGGCACAGAAAGTGACGCATGCGTTTGCAAATGTCGGATGCTAAGGCTTACTAATAAACTGTTTCTCTCTCTCTCTCTCTCTCTCTCTCTCTCTCTCTCTCTCTCTCTCTCT
>JAALOO010002259.1_pt1 | contig 10997 bp, 4 predicted proteins | sample 7257641 | NCBI WGS metagenome assembly JAALOO01 (sample SAMN14085613, study PRJNA598686) | mite metagenome | biome: ENVO:01001000; feature: ENVO:01001002; material: ENVO:01001226; isolation source: single female mite from University of Michigan culture on fish food culture... ... | reverse complement strand
CAACGTAGAGCTCAGTTGATGGAAGGTTGTGGGACAGGTGAACGGCCACATTGGTAAACGATGCTCCTAGCGATTTGTGGATGGTAATCGCTTTGCCGAGGACCATCGGAAACTGTGTACGGGTGAGCTGGTAGTTGTTGTGTCTACCCGTAAACAGTTGCCGAGTCTCTTTGCAAACAGGTGTCAAGTTTTCTGGAACACCATGAGCGCGGGCCTCTTAGCGGTCTCTAATCCTGGTTTGGGCGCCAACATCGAGCGGTCCAAATTCAATCCACATAATAACGGCAGTGTTGTTGTTGTTATCAATGGTGACACGCTGGAGTGTTCCGCTGGCGCCATTGACAAGGCCGTCGCTAGTGGCAATGTTTACCGTCATCATGTAGCGCGCGCCCTCTCTGAATTCCAAAGAAGGCGGAAGGCCTTGAGCGTCCCTTGCAGCCTTATTTCGGGCACCTTCAATTGCCTGCTGCCTGGTTCTTTCTGGAGCAGTTCCAGTGCAAAGATGAACTGCTATACTTGGGGGCGCCAAAATCCTCATATTCTGAACAGTTAGTGTGTTGAACGCATCCACATCGTTATTTGATCGAAGGAGGTGGATGGTGCCTGGAGGAAATACAAAGGTTGGATCACGAAAGACGCGGCCTTTGAAAAGAGCAACCTCTGCTGGAGTCATCTGGCCGACAGCTAGGTTATTGAGTGCCTGGGCAAAAACCGCATTCGCTTGGCGCATGACCTGGTCTAGCTCGAAGTAGCTAAACGGATCCCATAGAACGGTCCCGGCAAGTGCTCGATCTCCCCCAAAAGGTTTAAAAGCAAAACTACAAATGCAGAAGAAAAGAAAACGACAAAGTTGTAACAACAAGAGAAAGTAAAAAATGCACAGAAATAATTACCGGTCCATGACTGGCCGCAGTTGATCAAAGTCGCCCAAAACGATGACTGGCAGGTTGCCAGCTATATTTTAGAGTTTGTCGACGCCTATTACAAGTACTTACTGTAGCTTTTTATTAAAATTTTTTAGCACAACGGTAACTACATCGTTGTTTTAGAAAAACAACATGATTTAATTTAAATGCTAAATGAAAGATTGCAATGATTTTGCTAAAAAAATGATTGCAGTTATTAGCAAAAAAAATTGATTTTTTTAATTTTTATTTTTTATGCGGTTACCTGATTCACCTACGGAAAGCGCTATAAGCAACGGCAGCGAGAAGTTGCTTAGTGGAAAATCTGTTTATTTTTTCTGCTGTTTTTGTGCAACAAGAACTGTGAGTTTTTTACACTGCCTGTGCAAAAACAACAAAAACGGTGCTTGTTTTCACATTACTGCCGCTTATTCTCACTGAATGAAATTTGGTAAAACAAGTGCCCGACAATTGGAACCAATTGGGCACAGTGCACTGCCGGTCGATGACCAAAAATTGCCACATTTTGACAAAGCTGGACTGAAGTTTATTTAAGTTTGTTGTAGTGAGTTTCACCTTGTAAGAATGCTTTTCAGATGATACGCGAGTTTGTGTTTGCAAAGTTTTTGTGCTTTGCTGTGAAATACTGCAAAAGTAAAGTGTGATAAAAGAGACGCCTGACAAACTGATCAGTTGCAATATGAATCCGTTAGCTTGAAAAAGACGGTGTTTGCAACGGGAAAGAATGGGATAAGAACGAGAATGTGAGGGAGTGAATCTGAGTGTATAGGGGATGTTTGAAGCACTTTTCGTCTTGCTTGCTGTTCATGTTTATTTACGCTGAAGTGCTTTTTCACAATGTTTTCAAAATCAACTTCCCTTGTTCGGTACATCCGCAGATGGGTGAAGAACCCAAAAATTTGCCCTCATGTAGTGCACACTGACATTGTCACCCTGCATGGGTCAACTTTTGCAACAACAGTACAAAATGTTGATAAATGGTTAACTCGTTTCAACAACAACGACTTCTCTTAAGAAGACAGAGGGCCCTTTTTTCCTTTCCTCGAAACAGAAGATAATCAACTTCCACCTAGCTCTAATATCAAAACTGATTTTGCCGTTTACTGACATACTCATCACTTCAGTTTTTCAGTACTCTTCGGCATGTCAGAAATGTCCGCTCAAGGTCCGGCGCGCCACTTTTTCGCTGGCTGACTCTTGGTTAAAGAATCTTTCGTCCAACAACCACTGTTATCTTCTGTCGACGAGGGACCTGCGATCGAAACGAGTAGGTCCCGAGGAGACGGAAGTTAACAGTGGTCAAGTCACATCAGAGATCTGCGAAAAAGTGATGTGAAGTTTTTAAATGTGCAAGCGGCCAGGTCTGACGTGATTTGACCACTGTCAATTTTGCGTCAACAGTATTTGTAAATTCCTATCGGTGCATGCAAAAAAAATCTCGCTGAAATTCTGGCTTGCCAGCACTTTTCCACTTGTTATTTATTAGTGTTAAATTTGAGTTGACTGGACTGCTAAAAGTATTTTATCATAATTTTTTTCAAAATGATACTGAACAAAACTTTTTACAAATATTTCACAAATAAACCAATTAAGTAAACCCCAAATGTTGAAAACTGGTGTCATTTGGTTGATCGGCACTGACGGCTTGGATCACAACGAGTTTGTGACACCAGTCAATGCTTAAAAACTTTGAAAAACTAGAGAGTACGTGTCGCAAAGCGACACTCACGCCCTTGTTTAGTTTTAAAAAATCTTTTTTTTTATTTTTGAGCAAAAAAAGTGCACTTTTTTGTTTGTTTTTGATTTTTTAAAAAATCATCATTATTTGCCATGTTTTGCAATGTTTACAATAATACCGTTTTGTACAATTAACAAATTTTTACAAAAACAGTTTGCTGCAACCCTATGAGGATTGCATTGATTTTTTAAATGTTTTATTGTGAAATTAGTTCAAAAAATTAGATCAAATTTGTTTTAATATGACATTTTTAATGCTCAATTAGTTGTTTTGCATTTGGCATTTTGTTTGGCATCGTTTGAGAAATACATATAAAATATTTTAAGCGTAAAAATTTTAATCAAAATGGAAAAATTTATTGAATGTATTTAAACAAAAAATAATTAAAATTTTTTTTATTAAATATTTTTTATATTTTTTAAATTGTTATTTTAATTTTGATTTTTTAATGTAAGTTTATTTTTATTTGTTACATTACACTACCCTAAAAAATAATTTTTTGAAAAGCAAGCTTAAAACAATTTTCCCATTAAAGTAAAAGGTTTATAGATGCTAACTGTAAAAATTTCAAGTTTTTATCGGGTCGGGTCTTTTGTCTAGAAATTGTCAAAATTGTTAAATAGGTCATTTTAAAAGTAATTTTGCACAGTTTTCAAAACAAACCATGTTATTTAAAAAAATTTTTTTTGCATTATTGTAAAAATGTTTTCAATTTTTACCCAAACCTAGGGTTCATTGAAAAAAATTGTGTTGATTTCTGAAAACTATTTTTGTTTTACCCAATTAAATTGACTAACATTGACATAGATAAGTAAAAGAACAAAATAAAGCTTTATGTCATTATAAATCAATTTAATCTGGTAAAACAAAAAAGGTTTTTATAACCTGACACAATTTTTTTCTACAAATGAGAACCAGGTTTGGATAAAAATAAAAAACAATTCTTTTAAAATTGCAAAAAAATTAACTTTTTAAAGTAACATGGTTTGTTCTGAAAGTTGTGCAAAATTACTTTTAAAATGATCAATTTGACAATTTTGATAATTCTCAAACAATAGACCAAATTTGATAAAAATTTGAACTTTTACAATTAGCATTTATGCGCCTTCCATTTTAATGAAAAAAACTGTTTTGAGATTGCTTTTTTTACTGAAAATGGTGTTATTAAATCAATTTATTATTATTTACAGCAATTTACAAAAAACTAAAACTAAATTGTTTTAAAATTTTTGTCATTAAAAAATATTTTGAAATTTAATAAGTGCATTTAAAAAACATTAGTGCAGTTTTAGTTTTAGTAAAAACTATTTTATTTTATAAAAAATGAATTCATATGCTTATAAAACTTCACCAACTGTTTTTAACGTTTCTAATTATAATACTTTAGTTCACCGTTTAGAAACAGATTTAAAAGTGTCTGGCATAACTGTTCGCAAAAAAAAATTTGTTGAGTTTTTGATAATTGTTGCTGTTATTGCTTTTATTTCTGTAAATATTGCTACAGATGTAGCAAAAGATATAGATAAAAAAAACAAACGAGATAATTTTACTGAGGAAAATAATAAAACAAAAGAAGAATTAATCAAAGCAGAACAAAAAATTGACAATTTAAAAATTGAATTAAATGAAATGGCAGAAGAAATTAATATAGTAAAAAAAGATTTAGTAAAAAACAACGCATTAATAAAAGCAAACAAAAAAGTTTTACTTGACAACCAAAAACTTATTAAGCAAAATTTTCAAGATTTGGTAAAAAATGCGTTAGAATTAGAATCATTTGATCATCAATTAGACAAAGATTTTCAATTTTCATTAGTTCATTTTAAAATGCTTAACGAAAATTTAGATAAAGTTTTTAATACAATTGACTCAACTCGTAATGATATTCTTAACGACATTAAAAATGCCCAAAACGAAATTTTGTCTGTTATTTATAAAAATGAGATTGATATGTTAGTTAACCATCTTAACAATTTTATTCAATTTTTTATAATTGAATCAAAAAAATTAATTACTTTTTCAATTAAACAAAGAGTTGTCAAATTAGAAAAGAAAAACGGGTTACTTGATTTTCTTGGAAAAATAGATGATACTACTGAAAACGGTGATTTGTCATTGCATTTTATGCTAGAAAAAATTATTCAAAGAAAATGGGCATTTGTAAAATATGCAAATGACAAAAACGCAGAAAAAATGCTTAGTTTGCTTGTATATGGAACACAAATTTATTCAATAATTGGAATGTTTGTTATTCAGCAATATATGTTTTTAGCTAATGTTTATCAACTTAAAAATGATGTTTTAATGTTTAACCATCATTATGAAAATGTTTTAAAAACATTTGCGCATTTTTCTATAAATTTGTTGTCTAAACAAGAAAAAGAAGAAAATTCTGGTTTAATTTTAAAAGTGATGAATCTTCTTAAAAATACCATTGACCAAGGTTATTGCACCGAAAGTATAGAAAATTATGCTACAGATTCAATTAAAAATTTTCAAAAAATTGCTCAAAATTTTGTAACGGTAGGAAAATTATTTAGTTCTGAAAAACCAATTTTTAATCCTTCTATTCATTTTCCAAATACAAACAATTCAAAACAATTTATTTTAGCAAATTCTACACAATTTGAATGGTTTAATGCAAAAAAAGTCTACTACGCGTTGCAATTTTTTGACTTGCAAACAAATAGTAGTTCTCTTATTAGTGAATGGAGTGAAGCTACTGTCACTGATTATGCATGCCCGTTTATTTCTGACATTCCTCAATCTGCTGGTAAACTTCAAGTAATCTACCGAAAAATTGATAACGGAAAACCTCAAGTTGTTGTTTTGCTCAACAATGAAGGAAACTTGGTTAGTTCTTTTAGAGACATTAACAGAGATTTATTTAATGCAGCATTTCAATTAAATGAACAGTTAGCAGTTCAAGATTTAGAACTGTACATTGCCGCCGGTGCTGACGTTAACGCGTTTTTTGACAATGATAAACGACCTATTCACGTTGCTTTAGAAAATGGTAGCAAACAAGTAGCTAAAAAATTAATTGAAACTGGTGCTTTTTTAAACGTTTCTGACTGCAATGGCAATACGCCACTGTACATTGCCACTCAACGAGGCAACGCAGACGTTGTTAATGTATTAATTAATTTAGGAGTTGACATAAACGCTAAAACTGATAACGCGTACCATAGTTTGACTTCACTGCATGCAGCAGTTTTAAAAAACCACACTGTTATAGTAGATCTTTTATTAAAAAATCCATTTTTAAATGTAAATGCTCAAATGAGTGACGGCAGTACTGCTTTGCATTTAGCAGCTTCTTTAGATAACGTTGAAATTGTTCAAAAATTTTTAAATTTGAGTTTTAATCAAACCAATTTTAATGCTCAAAACAAAAAAAATATACGGCTTTACATTTGGCTGTGCTAGGAAATGCCACAAACTCCCTAAAGTTACTTTTAAATTTTTCAAAACACAAAAAAATAGACATAAATGCAAAATCAAGTGGTAAGCTAATTACTCCTTTGCATTTAGCTGCAATGTACGGTCAAAACCAGACAACTTCATTGCTTTTGTTTCATGGCGCAGATGTAAACGCTTTAACAGCTAACCGTTCTAGTGCAATGCATTTTGCTGCTTACAGTGGAAAAAGCAGCATAATTAAACAATTTGCTGCCAGTAACCAAGAACTTTGCAATGAGCAAAATTATCTTGAAATGACGCCTCTTTACACTGCATATCGGTACAACAATACTAGCGCAGCGTCAATGTTGTTAAAAAATTGTGCCCGTCTAGATATCCGTCTTAAAAACGAAAAAACATTTCTTCATCTTGCTGCTCAATACGGACACACAATTGCTGTTTTAAATTTTATTCAAGCAAACATTTCGGTGGATGCAGTTGACAGGCTTAATTTTACTCCTCTTCATTATGCTATTCTAAACAATCATTTTGAAACAGTTAAAATTCTTTTAGAAAAAAACGCAAACGTAAATTTGGCTAACAGTGAAGGGCAAACGCCTTTACATATGGTGATGTTTAACGATGAAATAGTTGCTTTGAATATTGCTCGAATGCTGGTATTAGAATACGGTGCAGATGTTAATGCAAAAACAAGAGAAGTTAAAGGTGAAAAATCTAAAATGACTTTACTTCACTGGGCTGCTCAGCTTAATTATTTGTCTCTTGCTAAATTTCTTATTAACTACGGTGCTCATTTTAATGCAACAAATAGTTTAAAACAAACGCCTTTACATTTAGCTGCAACTTTTGGCCATTTTCTAATGACAAATTTTCTAATAACTAAGTTTAACATTTCCGATTATGTTGAAGCCAAAACTACTAATCAACAAACAGCGCTTCATTTGGCTTCAATGAATGCACATTTTAACGTATCTCAAATTCTTATTTTAAATGGAAAAGCTTCTTTAAATGTTTTTGATAATTTTAATCGAACCCCTTTGTTGTACTTGGTTCAATCAAAAAAATGTACTTTTGACATGTACAATTTTTATATTTCAAATAAAGCTGATATTTTTGTCAAAGATTCAAATTCTTTAACATTGTTTTATTATGCAGTCGCTAATAATTTTACAAAAATTGCAATTGATTTTTTATCAAAAAACAATCAAACTGAAAGTGATTACGAAAATGATCCAATTTTTTTTAGCGATCCAAAAACTAATTTTACATCTTTTTATTATGCATCTAAAGCTAACAATATGGTTATAGTACAGGCAATAATTGAACAAACTAATAAGTATATTAATGGAAAAAAATATTTTTTAGAAAAAAAAAATTCTGACGAAATTGCAACTGTGTTTAGTTTTTTTACTGGAAACACTACTTGGAATAATTTTAAAAAATTTTTTTTAAACGATGACAAAACTTGGTTTTTTAATTTAAAACCACTTCCAATTGTTGTCAAATACAATCGACTAGATTTTCTTGAGCATCTTGAAAATGAAGATACTGATCACACTATGAACTATGCTAATGACGCTTTTAAAGGTTTAAAAGCGGTTCATTATGCTGCTCGTATTGGAAATCAGCAAATGCTTGAGTATTTATTAAACAAAACTAACAATATAAATGATCCCGATTTTAATGGAAACACTCCAATTTTTCACGCTGTTGAAGGAAACGGAAATTTAACAATGATAAAATATTTAGTTAATAATAATGCAAAATATCAAACAGAAATAAACAAAAATGGTTTTAGTTTGTCTGATATTGCGGTTCGATCAAACAAAACGGATATTGCAATTTACTTAATAAATAAAAATGTAAACTACAAAGATGTAGATTTAGATGGATTGACTCCATTGCACATTTCAGCCAGTTTAAATAATTTAAAACTTTCAAAAATATTGCTTAAAAGTAAAAATTATGATGTTAATGCCTTAGACAAAAAAAACCAAACTCCTCTATACAAATCAATTGATAATAATGGTCAGTTAAAATTAATAAAATTCTTAGTGCAAAATGGAGCAAACATAAAAAAATTTGATACAAACAGCAGCAATAGTTACGTTCACCAAGCGTTAATTCGAAAAAAATTTAATATTGCAAAATACTTGATAAATGAATACTCAGACATTAACACTGCAGGTTTTTCTAAAGAAACTCCAATGCATGAAGCTGTTAGACAAAATTCAATAGAAATAGTTGAGTTACTTTTGCAAAAAGGTGCATTTATGCAAATAAACAAAAAAAGTATTACACCTTTTGAAATTGCTTTAAACAATCGAAATGAAAATTTAAACGAAAATATGTTAAACTATTTTGTATTTATGTATAAATCTAAACAAGGTAAAAAGTCGATTCATGAAGCTGCCAGCGCTGGCAAAGTTAAAATGTTGTTGTTTCTTCTTCAAAAAGGAGTTTTTGTAAATACTCGTGACAACTTATTAATGACTCCTTTGCATTTTGCTGCTTTAAATGGTGAGCTTGAAATTGTTAAAATACTCTCAAAACAAAAATGTTTTGATGTACAAGCAAAAGAAGCAAATAATAAAACAGCTTATGATTTAGCAGAAATAAACAATCGTCAAGATATTCTTAATTATCTATCAACATTAATGGTTAATAATAAAGTATACTACCCCTTTAATAAATTAACTTCAAAAAATAATTTTTTTAAGTTAGACAATTTAAACTTAAACAATTCAATTAATAAAAATTTTCAAAAAAATATTGAAAAAAAATACATTTTTCCTGACAATTTTTTACTTTCAGTAAAAAAAGCTCAAACGTATGCTTTAAATATAAGTGATTCTTTTCAAGAAATGTTAGAACAATTAGTTTTTATGTATAAAATAATTTTAATTGAAAGAAATTATTTAAAATTTTATCAAGAACTTAAACAAATTTTGATAAACGGAAAATTTGATAAAATAGAAAATAAACTTATTGACGAAACAAAAAAAGCAATACCAGAAAACGTGTTAAATAAACAAAAAAAAATTAAAAATTTTTTATTAAACAATATTGATTGCATTTTACAAAAATTTTACAAAAGTTTACTTAAGTAATTTTTAACTAGTTTAGTTTAATTAAAAAATTGTTACAAAAATGCACATTTTAAACTTTAAAATATATTTTTTTGATTTAAAAAAATTATTCAGTTAGTTTAATAAAAATTAAATTTGTTCACAAAAACTTATATTTTAAGTAAGTGTTTTTATTTTTTTGTAACAACAACTAATTTTTTAATTACAAAAAAAATTTTAAAACAGCATCTTTAAAAAACAAATGTGTAGTGGTTGGGGCTCCTAAAAACTGCTTTCTGCCTCTGTCATTCCATCTGGTTGCTTCCTACTTCATTCCTTCTAGTTTCTTTTTACTTCATTTTTTTCTACATGCAGTCACCGACTTGACATGTGCACCCAGCACATCGCTTACATTCTAGGTCGGCCGACAGATGCGAAAACACTACTACCATCGCACACCGTTGACCAGTTACACACATAACACTGTTCCTGCTCATCACTTCCTGCTCCACTGACTTAGTCGCATACCACCAAAAATCACTCTAGTATATAAGCGTCCCAAAAGTCAGTGGCTGCACTGCACACACACACTAGTTGTTTTAACACCCAACTCTGTACTTCGCATCTTTTCTCTCTTTCTCTTTTCTCAATAAAGGCAATCTACCATAAAAGCCAAGAGAACCAGTGTTAATGTCTCGGCCATCACCGAGCCACTACAAATGAAAAATTAATTTTAAATGTCATTTCTAAATTAAATAGTTTTTAATTTATTATCAATTTTTAATTAAAATGACAAAGTTAAAATTACAAAATGTTTTATTTTTTGCTGAGTTTGTTTTGTTAAATACAAGGTGAGCCAAAAGTTCTGTCACCACTTTTTCCAAATGCGATATTTTTGTAAAAATAAAAGTGTTTACTATAACAAAAAATATTTTCAGTAAAAATATCTCTTTGACTTATTTGGCAATTTTAAATCATTTGATTTTGACCAGTAGTTTCAAAAATATCATCAAAAGTATTGAACGTTCCAAAACTCGGTTTATGGAAAAACCAAGCCCCCTGTCGCATGTCTGCTCCCTTATCAATTTCTTACTCACTTCTTCTTTACGTTACACTCACCTTCGCGGCATGCACACACACTCTTTTGTCAACCCTGACTCTTGTCACCCTTTGTGCACCCCCAGTTATAGTCATTTTCCCTTATCTTTCCCTTTCTTCCTTTAGTGTTCCATCTTTTGCCCTTTAGTGGCCAACTCATGTCTATCACTTGCCCTTTCGCGGCCATGTACTCATATTTTGTCTTGTCAGCTTTCTTTCTCTCTTCTCACCATCTGTCCATGCGCTGCGCAGTGTTCTCGGCCTTTCCATCTCGCCGGAGCACTTGCTCTTAAGGTAAGCCTCAGCAGCCCATGTCTTCAGTCGTGTGTCGAGCTTTCTATGTTTCACACCGTCTCAAATAAACTCTTATCCCGCCATCACCAGGCAACCCCGGCCGTCACCAGGCCACCCACTCTCTCTCCTTACCAGGCCGTCGCCAGGCCTCCCTCTCTCAATCTCTCTCTTCAACCGCGCCAAACCGCCGGACTCACCCTCTCTCTCTCCCTTCAACCGCGCCAAGCCGCCGGACTCTAACCTCTCCCAGTTGAACCCGCGCGCTCCAACCGAAGCCGTTCAGCTGTAACCCCAAACACCGGCGAAGAAGCCCGCTCAAACTCTGCTACTCTCACCCCCCCAGCCACGCTACAATGGTTCCCCTGTGGCGCCAGCCACAGCTGACGTTCACTCATGTTCAACCAACGTTGACCCAACGTACATTTGCACTCACACACACATCACATCTCA
>JAALOO010002258.1_pt1 | contig 10998 bp, 3 predicted proteins | sample 7257641 | NCBI WGS metagenome assembly JAALOO01 (sample SAMN14085613, study PRJNA598686) | mite metagenome | biome: ENVO:01001000; feature: ENVO:01001002; material: ENVO:01001226; isolation source: single female mite from University of Michigan culture on fish food culture... ... | reverse complement strand
AGAGAGAGAGAGAGAGAGAGAGAGAGAGAGAGAGAGAGAGAGAGAGAGAGACGTCGAGACGGGGCAGTAAGGAGATGAAGGAGGAAGAGGAGAGGTTGCTGACGTCGACGGTGCACAGTTGCAGTGCAATGCCGTCTGCTGATAAGAAGACAGTGCTGTAGACGTTGCAGTGGATGACAATTGGCTCTGACCGAGACGTCGACATCACTGCCGGCGCGACCAGACGTCACCCAAACTGGGCAGTAAAGGAAAAGCAAACTTACGCCATACTTCAGTGTGCCTGATGACGAGAGCACAGCACTGGTACAGGTAGTGGTCCTGCTAATGGTGCAGGTGAAGGGACATTTTGAAAAACACTGTTGCGAGCATCATATGATTGCTCGGCTAGTAGCACTTAATTGCTCTACGACGAATATCTCTTTTTCAGTTGGCAAGTTATTATCGATTGAACACAAATCAGTCAAGTAAACACCACTTAGTGATCTTAGTAAACAGATAATAGTTTTGTTATTAAAAAATCAAAATTATGTTGTAGTTAAAAATATATTTTCTAAAGATTTATTATAAAATCAACAGTAAACAAAAGGAAACATTTGTCTAGAAAAATGTCTGCATCAATAATAAATTAACATTGATGTCTACGGTAGACTTTAGTACATACAGGAATTAAACAAAGCCCAAATAGTAAATAGTAAACCGGAGCATCACCTGCGCGGTGCATATGCATAAACGCGGAAAATATGTAATAATAACCGTATAATCACAATTGCGACAGCTCTTAACGGTAGATCGGCTACCTAGGTTTGACACAATATTTCAACTAAGGCAGCAGTGTGCTCATGATGAAAAAAAGAAGGTCTCACCAGTGGACTTTGCGGCATTTTGCCTGAGAAAGAAAAAACAAAAAACACATGGCATTATCAGATCGAGCGTCATTGGATGAAGCACAATAACGTCACTGCTTTGAATGCACAATGAAAGTGTAGTGTAGTCTCGAAATGTCATATAGCACAGAAATGTGCCATATGGACAAATTAAACATTATAACGGACAAAAACAACAAAGTTTTGTGTATTGTTATTGAATTACAAGCAAGTTTTTTTTGTATTTTAACAAAATAAAAAAACTAAATTAGAGCTAATTAAAATTATGTTTGATTACTGTAAACATAAATAAAATAAAACAAAAATAATTTTTTGTTCAGATAAACAACTAATTTATTCTAAAAATGGGTAAAATTTAATTAATCTCAATAATTACATGCGGCATGGCCATTTTTCAATCCTATTGAATATTGATATGAAACAATGCATTGCTTTTTGTATTGCGAAATTGGGTTATGAATTAACATATTTGCTTTTTGTATTAGTAACGGCACTAAACTTGTACTATCATTGTTTTAATAATTGTACTATAATCACAAGACGCAACAGTGTCATTTTAGCACCTTCATGACAATCAGCAAACTGCTACCTAACTAAATTTTTCTTTCGTTTACTTCATACTAATCGCTGGTAGTGTGAGGTAAAATGACTGGATATTCAGAAACTTGTCCAACATTGAGAAACTGCAGTAGAGAGTTATTTTATTGAAGTGTAATCATTATGTAATGCACAGAGACACAGACAAAAAGACTGACCGAATAATGGTTGCTAAATGCAGGCGAAAGCTATTTAGTTGACCAATTTTTATTGCTTTGCAAGCCATAACAAGTTTCTAGCATAACAACCATTTAGAAGCCATTTAGTTAAGTTCATATTGAGTGCAACTTTAGAAATTAACTTTAAAAATTTTACATGAAATTCAACTAAAAAAATGCAGCAACAAACAATAATTTAAATAACCCATTTTAAAGAGTGAACACAAATTTGCCCCATTTTCCCGACAACTCAAAGATTAGTAAGTTGCATACCATTGGAAAGGTCTAATTGCCCTGAATACAAATGTATAAGTATCTAAATGGCGCCAGGAACGGTTCTTTAGAAAATCGGGTTTAAAGTTGACCAAAATATGCAGTTTAGCAATACTGTTTTGTTTTTGCCAGTAACACTGCGGCTTAACTCCGTTAGGTGGCGCAAGCAGCAGCAGGTAAAGCATTGCCAAAGGTACAGTTTGGACCCAATTTTCTCAGGAACCGTTCCGGGCGCCACTTTGATTTTTACATATTAGTACTCATGGCATTTTTAGCTTTGCAATGGTGTGCAACTTATTATTCTTTGAGTTATCGGGAAATTGTGGCGATTGACTATAAAGACTTGTTTTCACTCTTTAAAAATTTTGTATCTTTATGTTTTACAATGAAAGGATTACAACTGAAAAAATAAATAAGTGTGATAAACTATTTTATTAAGAAACTTTGCAGCGTTGTTTCTACAATTTTTTGTGCACAATCAACCCAAAATTTGCAAATGGCAAACAATTTAAAAATATAACTTGTTGAAATGACAAATCAGCATAGATTAATGAACAAGCAATGATAAAACTACCAGTAAACAAGTATCAAAAGAAAAGTTCAAATAAAAAGCAATACAGATAAGCCAACGTAGGCCTTGCAAGCATTTGTCAAATAGAAACTAGAAAAATTGTTTTATGATTAGCTTAATAAAAATACTGAAAAATCACAATATATAAACTTATATATCAATTTATAAAATTGTAAAAAAGAAAATTTTTTAGATGTGTTTTTTTCTTGTTTAAAAAATTTGTTTCAAAAACAATGAAATTAGACAAAACAACATAAAAATGTTTTATATTTTACAAATTTAAACAGTATAAAAACAAAAAAAATGTTAAACAATAAATAAACAGAACTCAAATTACCAAAAATTAATAAATTTATTTAAAAAAATAAAAAATTTGTTAAACAAGCTAGTAAAAATTATAAACAACACAAGAATACTTCACTTTCAAGTTTTTACTAGTCAAGTATAGAATTTCATTATTAAATTGCACAACAAAATATTTTGTTATAATTGAGCTCAGTTTTGTTTTGCTTTAAATGTTGCAGTCAATCTTTGCAATAAGATTTCAAAAAACATAAAAAAGTTAAATTGGCCTAGAAATGCCATTTACTAAAAAAATTGTTGTCAAATGACGAAGAAAAATGAAGAAATGTAATTTGATACTGCATTTGAAAATGATGTTAGTGTGCTTTTAATAAATAAAAATTATTTTTGTGTAACAATATTTGAGAACTATAAAACTTCTAGTTAATTTTTTAAAAATAACTATAAAATTTTAAACTAAAAAACAATTAAAATGGTGTTTGCAAAAATTTTAATAATCAGAAAAAACAACATTTTTAATATTCAAATTTTTACTAAAAATAAAATTTTTGCAATTTTTTAATTAGTTGGTTTACATAAAAAGATGTTCATTTGTAAGAAAATGCGTTAATTTATTGCCATCCATCATCAAACTGTCATCTAATTTGCATGCTTGCAAATTAATGGCATCTTAATTAACTGTGCTTGCATTTAAACTGTTTAGAAAACAAAGTAAAGCGCAGAAAAAATACAAAAAAGTTTTTTGTGGTCATAGATATCTTTAACTTTTTAAAATTTTTAAGAATGTAATTCAAAATTTGTGTGCCTATTTTTGAGCATGCGTACATATTTTAAATTTTTTTACAGTGCATTTATTATAATTTGAACTTTTATTCAAACTAATTGTTTAAAACATTTTGTTTTATTCATAAGTTTTTATTGATAGCTAAAGCAACTTTACAATTTAATTGATAAAAAAAATGTTTAACGTAATTATACAATCAAGTTTTTCTAGCTAGTATTTTTGTTTTAATAGTTTTAATAAATTTTTAAGACTAAAATAAAGTTTTAACGTATAACATAGTAAAAGGAAACCGGATAGCATGGCGCAGCTGTTGCTGTTGATAAGATATGTTTGGAAAACTAAATGTATGCAATATTTGTCTGTGTTTGCTGTTCAAAGCAAAATTAGGTTGAAAATGCCGACATAAAGTTCGTCAAACCGACCATTTATGATGAATAGTGAGTTAAAGTTATCAATGGCTCGGCAATATGAAAGAAATTACAACAACATTGTAAATGTGCAAACGGAAGTCGAGATTTGCGACCTTTTTAGCTCAATATACAAGATCAAGGTTAAATGACGGATAGAGTTTGTACATTAGAAAAACAAGAATACCAGGAAATTAAACAGTGAAAAGGGCAACTGGTACTTTATCAGCCTTTCTCCTCCTGCCTACCAGTAGAAGTGGCAAGTGTTGCTTGTTGGGGGCTCATTGATTGTCACCTATTGTAATGATCTTTTTTCTTCTCTCTCCCTTTCTCCCTTTCTGGCGTCACACCGCCCGACAAGTGGCCAGTGTGGATCTCCTACTTTGCGAAGAGTGTGCATTGAGTATTATTGCTTATTATCGAATATCCGCCAACCGCGGCTAGAGCAGCGGTAGCAGTAGCGCCATTAGCACGCAACGATCCTGTCTGGTCGTCTGCTGTCGCCAAGCTTGAGGGCGCCATGTCGCGCCAACTGTCGGTAGATGAGACTGCCAGAGCAGAAATTGCCTTCCACTGGCAACTTGACGCCTTGAGAAGAAACCTTGCAGGGAGAGCCATTCACATGATCGCACTACTGAGCCAGTACCAAGGCACTGTATCACCGGCAGTGATCGCAGTGACACAAGGACATGACTTGACTTGCAGGCAGAGCACAGAGTCACACAAGCGCCACAGTACAGGCTGCTGCTGCTGCTGCTGCTACTGGTTCGCTCCCTCCCAAAGGTTGCATCAAGTGCAAACCGGTGTCAATTAAATGATGCATCAAAAGGACTTCATTTCTAGGAGAAGGTCATTGCGAATTGGTTCGTTTATACCAGAAAGCAGTATTTATCTGTGCGATTAGAAATAAATTTTTAAAATCACAACTTTGCTAACAATGAACAGTAACAAGTTTGTGAAATTTTTTAACTTTTAAATGTTTTTTACTAAAAACTTATTAGTGTTATTTGCAATAAAATTTTGTACATACTTAAGGTGAGAGTGAGTCGAATTTTCCATTTTATTGGCTCTCGTATTATTCCTATATGAATTGTCGTTTTTCTGCTAACTCTTATAACTCAACTTCTAGAGTACCTGAAATTTAGGTTGAAATTTCAAATTAAAGTTTAAGAGTTGCTCTACAAAATAATGGGGGTTTTTAATTTTAACTGCTTTAGTTTAGTTTATATGAATATTTGAAGTTAGAAACTTGCAAAATGTTGTGTTTTGACAAATTCAGATGTTCATAAAAACTAAACTAAAGCAGTTAAAATTAAAAGCTCCCATTATTTTGTAGAGCAATTCTTAAACTTTAATTTGAGATTTCAACCTAAATTTCAGGTACTCTAGAAGTTGAGTTATAAGAGTTGGCAGAAAAACGAAAATTCATATAGGAATAACACGAGAGCCAATAAAATAAAAAATTCGACTCATTCTCGCCTTAATAACATTTATAAACAAACAAAAAGAAAATATCTAATAATTAGCTATCAAAGGTTTTTCAAAAAACATGAAACAGTTGCTAACCAAACATACTTGACTTTGTTATTATAAGTGGGACACATTTATTGATCTCGTATTCATAATTTATTCATTAATTAATTTATACTTAATAAACTATCGTATGCATTCAAATAAAACAAAGTGTTCTAAACTTATACTTCATCATACTTAATTAAAAATCATTTGTTTGAAAATTTGTTCATATTCGGTGACCTATTTTTTTGCTCAAATTTTTACAGTCGAATGGAAATGTAAAGACAATTTGATTTGTATTATTTTTATTTGTAATAATTAATTATTTATTAATTGGGACTAATAAATAAATAGCTAATTTAAGGTAGTTGTAAAATGTATAACATTATTTTTAACTTTTAATATTAGTTTGAAAAACGTTCAGTTTCAAACAGTTTGATTTTTGTTTATGAGTTTATATTTTAAAATAGTTTTTAACTTATTTTGGCAGTCTCAATGGTCAAAATTATTGACGTTTAAAGATCATAGGATCAGTGTTATCAGTAGCTCAATTTGCATGTTAATGTATGCATATAAGCAAAAACATATTAAAAAGAATATTCGGCTTTTACAACATTGACATTAATTCAGTTTGACATCATTGGCAGCAATGAGAAAGCTTCCAGCATTTATTCTAACATTTAGATGATCTTTTTTATATTGAACTATCATTGTAATATCCAAAAAACCACTTTCGCAAAGATGTTAAAAGGTTATTATTGTTTTGCATACAATTTTGCACTGGGGTTGCACTGAAAAAGGACGATTTGCATATGTTTTAGATGCGTCCTTTCAAAACTGAGGGTATAGTGTACAGTGTACGGTACACGCCGTGCTAATCTATATAACAAAAGAAAAAAGTATCTTCTTGACAAGCACACACACATGTTTGACGCAGCGCACAGAATGTTCTGGCAAACCTGTTTGCAAATGTCAAAGGTTAGTGGGCTACGCAGTTCTGAAGGCTACCGTTTGATTGTTGCTTTCTCGAAGAAACACTCATTTCTGCTCTCCTTCTTTTTAGTCGGAAGATCTTTTTGGTATCAACGTTACTCTTTTGACGGAGAAGGCGGCAAATGGTCGTTTCCCCAAAAGAAAGCCAGTCATAGTAAGCACACAGCAGCAGCAGTGCACTTCACACTACACCCGCTATATCACGCGCCCAAAATGAAGCAGCAACAAAAGTAACCGGAAATTTTTTCTTCTGCCGCTGTGCATTGTACGCTTGTACTCTCGGCAAGTGGTTGAGTATGTGTGTCTGTGTATGAGAAAGTTGCCACGACGCCTCCACCACAGCTGCAACTATCTGCAATGTGTGTAGTGTAGGACTGCTGCAGCAATGCAGTATGACCCAAGACGAGTCAGTGACAGAGAAGTGGAGGAAGTACTGCCAGATTACTTTGAAAGGCAATGCGCTGCACTTGTTGTTGTTTGCCAGTCAGTACAATCCGAATTGATAGTCACTTTTCAAGAAAGTGTCAACAAACACTCACTGCGAGATTCTCATTATGTCGCCCTCGGTTGAAATGTACAAAACAAAACTTTTATCGCTTTCTACGTAAATCTGCAACAGATATTTTTTTTCTAAGCAATGCTAAATATGTATTTTTAGTAAACACATAGCACCACAATGTGGTGACTGAAGTCACCAAGAACTGTGCGAGAGCTGAGAGCCCGAGTGCACGAAAACCACCGGAAAATGAATGGTCGAGTAGAGCAGTGACAGAGTCGGTCAGTTTAGCAGTTGGGCAAGGCACCTTCCGAGTGGAGGGGGGGGGGGGGGAGAGAATGTTGTGAGTATGGCGCCCAGTGAGCTCACTACTCCTTCATTGCCTTCTCCAAAGATGCTCTCTCTCGGTGTGTAGGAAGGCGAGAGATAAATCTGCCGTAGTATGTCTCTCTTCGCAGCCTCTTCTCTTCTCTCCTCTTCAGAGCCTGCCTGCCTTTCGCCTTAGTCGGCACTGTCGTTCCTTGTAGGCCACCGGAAATTTGTTTCGCTGCACAGTGAAAAGAGCAAATGATAACTCGACGCAAAGCTGTCTTCTTGTCTTCAAAGGAGAAAAGAGCGGCAAAATTAATTACTAATTTTGTTTGTGTGAATGAGACGTAGAAACGTAAAAGTAGTGTCGCGCTGGAGAGAAAGAGAAATGAAGATGGAGGGAGGGAGGGCGGTAAAGCTATGAATGGGAGCAATGGCTCTACTCAATGACTCAACTTGAAGAGAGAGAGAGAGAGAGGGAGGCAGGCGTGCAGAGTAAGACGCCAACTATCACTTACGCCTCACAGGAGGAATGTTTGTTTACAAACACTACCACAAAGACAATAATGGCCACTGGGAAAAGTCATCTTCCATTCGGTCATGTGCCATTTTCAATGCGCCGCTGCTTTTCTTTAAGGTACAGCAATCGGCATACTTTTTACTGCAAGCAACTAGGCAAACATTGCAGAGGGAGAAAAGGGTTCAATGAGCGACACCGCATCAACGAGCACACCAAAGTCATGAATGAAAGAGCCTGTGCAAGAAAGAAAGAGAGACCGCAAGTCAAGTATTTTTGTTTAGCTTCTCAAGTCATCTGTTGCTAGTAGATGCAACTTTAATTACAAAAGGAAGTTTATTTAGCTCGGTAAACAAATTATAAAAATATTTTAACATGCAAATATATTTTACACATTTTTACACATGTTGCAAACTTTGTCATTTCATTAAATGTGTTAAACCATGTAAAGGGAAATAAATTAAAAAGATATGCCTGTGAATAAAATAACGCACGCATTTGTGAATCAGCTGGATTAAGGCAGTAATGGTGCAATTGACAGTGGTCGATTGCGCACTATTGAGCGCTATCAATCGTCTGCTAATCTGGTCGCCTTGCCATCAGTGACGCTGCACTGTCCTGGTGTTTTCGGCTCTAAATCAAAGGCGCACAGTGTTGTGCGCGTTGGTACTGCCTCATAAATCATATGATCGTTAAGATTTCAAGAAAGGCTTGAGCAGAGGCTGCTGCTGCTGCTGCTGCAGTGTGCGTGTGAAGATGACGAGTTGTGCCGGAGATTAGGACAAGTTAGCACAGGCAGAGTGTCTATTGGGCTTTTTGATTGCAGCACAGCAATGAATGAAGGGAATGAATGAAGTGAATGAACGTACGAGCGAACATGTTCCCCAGACATTGCCATCGCTCTTATCTGGTCACTTGAACGGCTAGGACATGTGTGACTGCCGACCAGCGGATTGAATCACTGGAGATAGATCACTCTGTCCGGTGATTTCTTAGTACTGATGTTTGCAATATTCAATTATTAGAAGCAGTGCCTTAGCCTGCCTTAGCGGGGTTCCACAGTTGCAAACTTTGCAAAATACGCGCCAGAAATGAATGTTTCGCAGATAGATGGTACTAGGCGGCATCTTTGTCCACTGTGGCAGTGTGCTTTGTCGCTCCATGAAAGCCATCCTTCAACGACAACAGACTAACATGAAGGAAGACGTGCCGCAAAGTTTGATCCCCCTGAGCGGTGCTTGCACTTGCCACTCTCCTGTCAATCACTCATTTTTCAACACAAAGCTACCAGATAAATAGACACTGAAACATTGTATCTTCTTTGACTTTACTACAATTTCCCCTTTTGCTGTAGATATGAGCAACTTTTTGAACTACAAACTAGTGAGATCACTCGTTTGGGTAATCTACAATTTCAAATCTTGTCTGAATAGTGATATTAATTAAAATCCACCTACAATGTAATTTTACATTGAAGTGTGTTTTTTTGTATATACCTCTTTACTGAAAATTTGTTAATTGATTTTAGATAAATGGTCTGAGGTCTGAAATCAAATGACAATCAGAGTATTTGCAGTATAATTTTTTCCTGTCAGAACATTTATCTCTGCAGTTTAATCAATAATAGCGCTTCGTTGGAAGCACAACTCTTTACAAGCTTGATGAACCCCATCTGACATACCTTGTTTTCTTTCAACATAGAAACAACAGCTTTGCAACATAAACTGTTGCCTGTTTGTGTGTGTGCGAGGCGTCAAGCTGTTGCATAATAGAAACCAAAAAAGGAAATTTGGTTGTCGGTTGCTAAAAGTCATTACATTAGCAGCCACAAACACTAAAAGTATTTCCGTTTGCATGCAGTCAAGCCGATTGTATCAAGCAGGCAATTAGAGCTAAAACAGTGGTGCCCAGCACAACAACACTAATCCATTGATTTGCAAGTTGAAGATTTGAAAATTTCAAACTTTTCTGCACTGAGCAGCAGCTAAGCTGACAAAAGTAGAAGCCACCTACTTTGCAAAGCTGCAATAAAAACGAGCATTTCGCGAAATGACGCCTTCTCAGGACGCCTTCGGTTATGTGAGATCGTTGAGCGTTGTGTTATTCATTCACAAAACTAAATTGCCTTATAAGACAATTTCTACGACGCTGAGCGCAACAAGCAAAGCAAAATATTTGAAGCCTCTTCCATCCGTCAATCTATCGGCAACGGCGTCCAGACAAGCGTGTCTCTCGTAAGCACTGCACCACTCTCTTTTGCTCATTCACAAAATCTCGAATCGTCTTAATCGGAAATGAGACAGTTGTGGTCATGTTTAGAAAGTGTACCCATTGTAAACAAACATAATCATCGTAAAATGACGGTACAATTCCGTTGCTGACAGTAACAACTGTGCAACAGCAAGGGAAGCCCTTCTGAAAGGCGACATGCACAAACTATTTGAACAAAAACTGCAGCAGGATGTCCGACTGTCGGCAGGCAACATTTCACTGGCATTTCACCAAGCTTTTTAAAGCAAATTGTATGAATGAACGAGTTTGAAACTAAAGTTGATTATACGAGAGTTGGAGCAGAAAAAAACAAAATAAATAACAGCTAGAAAAAATAGCAAAGCTAGTTTTGAGTTGACAAAATTATTGTTCAAAAGTAATAGGTAGTATAAGATAGAATAAGTAGAAGTATAAGTAGAATAAGATACAAAAAATTAAGCGGATAATTTACTTATCATTTTTATTATTTTTCACAACGTTAACAAAGTAAGTATTATGTGCAATTTCTTTAATGAGCCAAAAATAGCAAACAGTTGAAATTGTAAAATAAATGCTAAAACAAGGTTTATATAAATTTCTAGCAAGTCGTTTTAAATTAAAATATTTTTAAAAAGTAGTCCAAACTTTACCTAACTTTGGAATTTAACGTTTGAATTTTGTACAAATTGTACAGTAATCTAGCAGTGAAATAATAGTTGTGGGTATGTTTTCAGAAGAAATAGGTCAACCCTGCCGCCCTTTTTATGACATCTGCTCAGTTCTTTATAAACGTACAACTGTTAACCTATTGATCTCCACATCTAGATTTGCGTGAGTTGTTTTGAAAACTCTATAATTTTTGTTTCTAAATTAAATAAATTGATAAAGTAGCGGCCACCAGGCCGCTGGTGACGTGGCTTTGCACACGCAAAGTTCGAAAC
>JAALOO010002133.1_pt2 | contig 11011 bp, 7 predicted proteins | sample 7257641 | NCBI WGS metagenome assembly JAALOO01 (sample SAMN14085613, study PRJNA598686) | mite metagenome | biome: ENVO:01001000; feature: ENVO:01001002; material: ENVO:01001226; isolation source: single female mite from University of Michigan culture on fish food culture... ... | reverse complement strand
CGAAATCAAAATTCGAAAAAGCAGTAAAAAAGTGCGCGGTGTCCCCCCTTAAAATGTAAGTCTTTTATTACAAGTTGAATAATGTAAATATATCCTGACAGTATGGGTTTGGTAAGAGAAGACTTACAAATCAAAAAATGTCAATATCTCCTTACCAAACCCATACTGTCAGGATATATTTACATTATTCAACTTGTAAGCCATTTCTTACAAGTTGGACCATGTAATCTTATCCTAACATTTTTTGGCAAAATTTGATGAATTAGTGAGTGGGGGAGAGATTGGAGAGCTGCAGGAGCAGTTGAAGAAGTTTACTGTCGAGTGCCGCCCAGTGACAGTAAATGTTGTGGTGACTGTTGTTGTTGTGCTTTGTGTTTGCGTAAAGACCTAATGCCTAATGACTTGTAATTTAGGTAATTTTAAAATATTTTATTCAAGTATTAATTTTTACAGTTAATGTTGTGTATGTAAGTGGTTTTCTATGTTGTCTTTTCCTATAAAGTATTTTTTGCATTGTGGACATTTGAACAGTCTATTTGGAATGGGGGGCCCTAGGGTAGACTCAACGTCTAAACCGTTGTCGAAAAGCCGTTTGAGGGCTGTTTGGTTGTCTCGACAAACAAGTTTTTTTGCTAGCTTGTGGTTTGGCCTTCCACTTCCGTATTTTTCTTCGTATTTTTGAATAAATTTGTTGATTGTTTTGTGATCAAGAATTGACGTTGGTCTCCATTGAATGTCGGCCAGCTCTTGCCGGCTGGTAATGTACGTTTTTCTTTGTTCTTCTGTTAGTAGTTCCGGAATTTTGGCCTGGTGGTCAGGCCCAACTTTTGGTTGTTTATCAGTAGAAGATGATACAGTTTCTTCTTGCAGTTGTCTTCTTTTTCTTGATGACTTGTGAGTAGAAGCCCCTAAAGCGCCCGAGGCTATATCAGTTGATGATGATACAGTTTCCTCTTGCAGTTGGCTTCTTTTTCTTGATGACTTGTGAGTAGAAGCCACTAATTCGCCAGAGGCTATATCAGTTGATGATGAGACAGTGTCGGCTCCATCAGTGGGAGCGTTGGTTCTTGGCAGAGCCATGATGCTTCCTTTGTGGTGGTTGGAGACCGACTGAGCTGCCTTAATCAGTGTTCCTATTTCGTAAAGCTCGACACGTCAACAGTTCATTAATAAATTTTTTTTAAGATAGCCAGAGCGCGAACGCGAGCGCCATCACAACCGGCAACACGACCTCCACCGCCACGGCCACCGCGACCAGGACTGGCCACGTCATCTTCCTGACCTCCTCCCTTTGTTCCGCGACCACCACCCCCATCACGACCACTATTGCGCCCAGCTTGGGGGCGGTAGTGTTTAACCGAATAAATGTCAAATATTTTTCACTAATCAAATACTGTCAGTCAATCTTAACAAGTCTAATAATGTTACGATTTACTGACAATATAGATTTGGTAAGGAATGACTTACATTTCCTGACTTGTAAACAAAAACTTAATAATCAAATACTGTCAGTCAATCTTTACAAGTCTAAAAATGTTACGATTTACTGACAATATAGATTTGGTAAGGAATGATTTACATTTCCTGATTTGTAAACAAAAACTTAACAATCAAATACTGTCAGTCAATCTTTATCATTTCTGACTTGTACAACTTTTGATGAATTAGTGAGCGAGTGAGTGAGTGAGAAAGAGATTGGAGAACTGCAGGAGCAGTTACTTTTTATAAGCAGTAATTAAAAGAAATTATACAAAAATTTTGTGAGTTTTTAAATGAAGATAATGTTAAATTTGAAATTATTGAAAATATTAAAGTTTAAAGAAACTGAAAGCTGCGTTATGAAATGTTAAGGTGAACCGGAGTTTCTTTTGCCAAAGGTTAAACAGAATGTCACACAGAAAAAAAAGCTTTTAAATTGGGCCTCAGGTGGGACTTTTTTCTTGTTTTTTGTATCTTGGCAGTTGATGTGTGCTTGTTTGTCTTTTGTTAGAAAGTTGATAAAACTCCTATGAGCGTTTTTCTTATTTAGATGAAGAACAGAAATTAAAAATTGAAACGACTTGGTCGTCTTCGTCGACTGGACGGAGACTGTGGCTCTCGTCGCTGGTTTGACTTTTAACTTCCTAGTTTGTTACTAATCTTTTCTATTCTTTCTCCCCTTTCAGGTAGAAGAGACGCCAACATCATCCACGTTTGCGCGCAGACAGAGACCTGGATTAGCAGCCCAAGGCTGAACTTGGTGAACGACCTCACCGCAGCTAATAGAAAATACAATTGCAAGTTTTTCGTCATCCGCGCCGTAAATGAAGCCCGCGCCAAAAAGCAACGCTGATCCTCCTCCTGCTTGCCCGCTACTACAGGAAGGTGGTAAACAGCTGAGACGACGTTTTTGGGGAGGAGGTTGGAGCGATCGTGTTTGTGCCGCGGGAGAAGATCCGAAAGGTGACCGGGCCTCACGGCCGCTGGGTCAACGCACTGCAGGATATCTGCGCCGTGCGCATCGTTACGCCCAAGGCGTACGCCAACGTGCCCTCTTTTTCCGTCCTCGGTCTTGAGGTAAATGCCTTTCGGTTCGATTTTGTCATTGCGCTAGCATATTCTCTTCTCCCTCTTCCTACAGACCAGCGTTTGCATTGCCACCCACTGCCTGAAACGCCGAATGGAACTCCTGGCAAACCCAGTGCTGGCTGCCGCCGTAGCCCGCAACAACCCCACCTTCATCGACAATCCACTGGGCCTTTACCGCGACGCAGTGTCACACGCGCTGCACAACGGACTCTGGAATTTTAGTGTAAATGAATGAAGTTTTATATAGATTTAAATAAAACTTGAGAGAACAAAACCAAAACGACTGTTTTTTAACTTTTTTCCTTGTTTCTCAACTTTTCTTTAAATAAAGATTACTCATTTTTTTTGTGGCTCAATCTGGTCTAGCAGTCAAAGTTGTAGCTCACTTTCTTTGGCGGCTTGTTCACCATGCCCAGCTCGCGGCCGTAGCCCTTAATTTGCCCCTTTCCGCCGCTGAGCTGCACTTCACCGCTGTCGCCCTCGAGCAGCTTCGGCACGACGAGCACGCGGGCTTTGATGGCCACCGGCTGTGTGACAATGGTGATGCCAAAATCGCGCAGGTAGTTGAAGATATGCTTTATAATAATTAATTACAGGAGAAAAAAATAGAAAACATGACAAATTCAGAGAAATTCAATGATAAATTATAAGTTTTTAACTAATTATAGCAAAAATTATTTGGAAATGTTGAATAGGTGATTAAATGAGGAAATAAATGAGAGGATAACTGGGTAAAAAATATAATTTTTAAATGGTTATTAAATTAGGAACTATAATTTCAGGTTTAGCAAAATTGCTGCCGCATGACTTTAACTTTTCTATTTTTTGCCCTTCCAAAACTTGAACGCCAAATTCAATCGTTAATTCATCATTAATTCCCGATTCGAGTTTTGGCGCATAGCCAAAAAAGGCACTACCTCGCCCGAAAAAGAAGTGTTTGTTGCCGGCGTCCATTTTTCGAGGTAGCGGAGGGAGCGAAACGTTGAGAATCTGGTAGCTAGTGACGCAACGAATGGCTGATACAGAGCTGCCAGAGAACACAATGATGACAACAAAAATAGCTTCATAGCAACGAGCACTAGCAACAGGCTGTTGCCAACAGCTGTGCAGTTTCATTCGTAAAGTTTGTTACGAGCTGTTTTCTTTCGGAATTGGTTTGCTTGATTGCGATCTTCTGAAATCCAATAAAAACCCGAAAATATCAAAGATGGAAGCCTACGACGAAGAATACGAGTGTTTCCGACGCCCCTTCAAACGACTCAGGTTGGTTGACCAAACTTCTGTTTTTTAGTTTTCTCTTTCGCCTTGCAAAACTGCTGACCTTTTTTTATTTTTATAGCTGCAGACTTGAAGAAGTGAAGTTTGGCGGGGGCCCCTCCCGTCCACCTTCAAACTATCTGGCGCAACCTCCAGCACACCCACAGCCCCAAGCATCGCCCGCCGAAAGCTTCAACGACGACAAAGAAGAGTTTGAATGTTCCCGGCGCCCAAGAAACTTCAGACAACTCAGGTTGGTTGACCAAACTTCTGTTTCTTTTTGTTATTGCCATTGTTCCTCTCTTCTCTTTCAGTTCAAGAGAGGTTGATGTCAACCAACAGGCTTTCGAGGATTTGCGCTTTCAGCTAGGCTGTCTGGCAAGTCTCTATGAAAATGGCATCCTTAAGCAATCAGCCAAAGAAAAGCTGAAAACTATTTTTCGTGTTTCCCATCCGGAGTATCTGCCGCAGCCAGACTGCCCTGTTTTGATTCGCTTCGACAGTGAAAGAGAGCCCCACTTTGAGTTTATATTTTGTTCAAATCAAAAGCCTCCTGGCTGGCCTGAAACCAACTGGGACGTCGAAGTAGCCTTTTTCTCGTCAAAAATCTACAACACGCTCAAGGTGGACATTAACCAAGAGGACGCCGCAAAGAAGGTTTTTGACAAAGGTGTCAATGACGGCAGAGCTAAAACACCATCACTGCCAGAGGGCAGTCCGCCATCACCATCACTAATCTCTTAACTTTAAGTAAAAATTTGTGCCTACTTTTCAAAATTAATAAAATCTTAAAGTTATCTTTACCACCACTGAAAATCCCACCAATCAAACCAAAAATTTTTGTTAAAATTTTGTTATTTCTTGTTTTGTTATTTACTTATTGCATTTCCAACTTTGTAATTTTGTTTTTACAATCTGGTCTAGCAGGTTGGCAACAGACTCTGTTGGGTAGCTAGACATCTCCTCGAAACTTTTGGCTCCACCCAGAACATCTTCTCTACAAATAATGAGCGCACTCTTCTGAAGCAAATTTAAACTCCGCAATCATCTTATCGTAGTTTTTCTTTGTCATCATCTCAGTCAAGTTGTGACTTTTTTCGAAAGGATCCATGAGGTGAACAAGGGCGCGGCGCTTTCCACTTTGACGGCCGCGTCCACGACCTCGGCCTTGACCACCGGTAAATCCCCAGATGTCCTCTTCTCCCTGCAGCTCATCACTTAGGCACTTGCGGCTTTTCAACGGCTGTGCCTTCCCCCACTGAGTGCGAATCACGTACGCGGCAAAGTCAAAGTAGGCATAAAAGCGGAAAAAGGCGGCCAGCAGCTGCCATGCAGTCTCTCGGTTCTTCGTACGCCACTTGATCCGCTGTGTATCGCAACAAAAGTCGCAACGATAGCCTTTGACGAACTTGGCCTGGCCGACGCCATTGTTCAACCTGACAAGGTAATCGATTGGCGGCAGAAGCGGAAACGGGTGGCGAGTTTGAAAGAAGTACAGCAGAAGGTTGCTGAGTGCGTAAGAGCTAAAGGCGTTTGGTCTGTTCAGGTTAGCTTTCTTTTTCGCCCAGAAACGCAGGAGGACGTTTAGCAGATGAAAGCGAGGTTCGAGCGTGCAAAGAAAGTGAAGTAAGCTAGTGTTGGCGATGCCCAGCCTGTTGGAGGCGTTTAGGTCAACCTGTGAAATTGAGCAGATGCCGCTTGCCTGAAAAGAGATCTAAAGATGAGAAATAGAATTAGTCAGTGCTAGGGAACTATTGTTAAAAATGGTGAAAACTTGCATTCAAACGAACGATAGGGACTCGCATCTTTGGGTTGCAGAAAACCTTTGAATCAATGCAGACTTCAACGTTTCCTCCTAGCCCAAGCATCCATTTCTCTAGGTAGCTCTGATCTTGGATGAGGATAAAGCCGGTCAGTTTGAGTATTCGCTCAACAAAGGCATTGTTGAGGTAACTAACCTACAATTCCTAACTTATTCACTGGTAGGGAGTTTCAGACGGTCCGTCAATGTAGCCTTGTAGCCTAAAAATGTCATCTATGTGGTACATTGCCTTGGCGGCCTGGTCCTCTTCTTCAAAAGCCTCTAGCCGAAGTCACTAGAAGGCGGTGCCGCCGGGCAGACTGCCACCATCACCGCTTTGCCAGAGGCATGATGTTTCCGTTGCGGTAGTTGCAGACCGACTGAGAGGGCAAAGTTGCTCTTATCAGTGATTTTATTTTAAATTGAGTTTAACATAAATTCAACCCAGCAATGACTGAGGTGCCTCTTTACCAATAACACAGTCATGTCTGTGCTGTAATATTTATAATGTTTGACTTGGGCTCAACCCAGCAATGACTGAAATGCCTTTAAAATTTGTTAGGTTTTAGAACCTTTATGATTTTAGAACTTGCAAGCATTGTTCTCCCACTCTATTTAGAGTGGCGTATCTCACTGTAGTGAGTTAGTTATTCTTTATCTTTAGTTGAATAAACCTTTTCTATCAGCTCACGCTCTCCCTGCCTTCCAACACGTTATCAGCACGAGTGCTCTTTGAGCTATCGGCTGACGTGGCGGAGTTTGGCCGATGTCCGGGACTTTGGATGATGATGGTCAAGCCGTTCAAGTTTTGATTGCGCCCTGAAGTTGATGTTCCCGTTGGACTGCCCTGGTGCCAAGTCAGCAGCCGATCTTGGATGAAGGAGGGAGAGGAGCTTTAAGATGGCCGAGCAAGTCACAAGGAAAAGCTCAAGAGTCATCACCGGCGAGCATCACCAGCGCAAGGCCCCCTTGATGATGATGGACCCAGGACTTGGGTGCAGAGCACATGTGGTCCTTAAGTGCAGCGTTGTCCTGTTTTTTGGTTGTTTTTGTTTGCCGTGGCCCCGAAGAATCCACTGGCCTTGTTTTGAGGACTGAAGACGCCGAGGCACAGGACATGAAGTGCAGAGCACAAGTCGTCTGGTGGCGAACTGATGGGCAAAGCCGAGCAAGCGTTGACAGCCAGATGATGACCTCGAGAGCAGATCCTCTGGCCGAGGCTTGCTGGCCTGAGAGCAAGATGACGTCAGCACTGGACGTCCCTTGCAGTTCAAAAATCAGGGGGTGTGTTAGGTTTTAGAACCTTTATGATTTTAGAACTTGCAAGCATTGTTCTCCCACTCTATTTAGAGTGGCGTATCTCACTGTAGTGAGTTAGTTATTCACTAGTTTTAATTGAATAAACGTTATCTATCAGCTCACGCTCTCCCTGCCTTCCAACAAAATTGCTTTTAAATAATTTCAATTCTCAAAATGGTTTTAAAGAACCATTTGAAAAAATGATATTTTATTATATATTAGTTAATAAAATGGTTATTTAAAATGGCATTTTTTAAAAATAGCAGACAGTTGTGATAAGTCAAGATAAAAAAGATAAAGTGTGCCATTCCCAACATGGTTGGGCTATTGGTAAAAAAGCACCTCAGTCTTTGCTGGGTTGAGCCAAGGTAAAACTCTCAGTGCCGAAAACCAATGTGGGTTTTGGTGAGCACTTTTATGAAATGAAGAAAAATTATTTGATTAGAGTAGCGGCCGGTAACCGCTAAAATTTTTTAAAAACAATTGGTTTTTACCGGGGATTCCCCCCCTTCAAAAACATTTTAATTATAAAAGATAAAAACAAATTAATATTGTCTACAAGTTGCTGTCAATAAGTCAAGCCAGCAAGTCATTGTGACCGATTTCGAAAAAATGCTCGAAAAAAGTAGCGTTTGCTGGTGTAGCCTTGGTCATGTTGTGATTGATGCCAAAGCCGTTGTCGCAATTACGATGCGCTTCCTCAACATTTACCCCAAATACAGCCAAGCGCGTGCGAACGTTAGGCACATTCAGGTTAAACAAGAAGAAAAAGAACTTAGCTGGAACAAATGGTCCAAGTCCTAGCTCTTGCGGCAAGGCCATATTGTTGATGCGTCCGCATTGTGCGTGTCGATCAAAAATTGATGCAGGGCGTCCTTCTTCCAAGTTTGCTAGAACGAGCACAGCACCTCGGTGGTGAGCCAAGATGTGGAAGTTAAAAATTGACCAGCTGTAGCCTCCGCCCGCGATGATGAATCGCACCTTTAGAAAAATGATTCCGCAGAAAACGAGACTCAGATCACGGTGAAATTGGAAAAAACCTAGAATAAAATCAATTATTATCGCTTAAAAATCATTAACGTGCATATTTACGTCGAAATATTCTATCTGGTTAAAGTACTTGGGTAATAACTTGGGCAGAAGTTAAATTTTCGTTTGCTGCAACCAAAGTTCGAAGTTCTTCGTTTTCAATGCAGAGTTTTACCTGTTGCTGTGGTCGCGGACAGCGCTGGCGAGGTGGCGGGCGCGGGACAGAACCCGGGAATTGGGGTGGAGGTCGGCGAATGCGCTCTCCCCTGCGCGGGGCCGGGGGTTGAGCCGCAGCTTGAATTTCCCCAGCCCGGCGTGCGTTCTCGTCAGCTTGCTCTGCTTCGGCCAGACGAGCTTTTTCGGCCAGTCGCTGACGTTCCTGCTCTCCCAGACGAGCTGCTTCGGCCATTCGAGCTTCTTCGGCCAGTCGAGCTTCTTCGCCCAGTCGAGCTTCTTCGGCCCATCGCTGGCGTTCCTGCTCTCGCAGACGAGCTTCTTCGGCCAGTCGCTGGCGTTCCTGCTCTCGCTGATGAGCTTCATTCGCCTGACGAGCTTCGGCCAGTCGCTGTTGGTCATGTTCTGCCAAACGTCGCTCAGTTTCCTGAACGGCAATCTTGTTAGCTCGTTGCTCTGCATCAAGTTGCTCAAATGCTTCTTCCTGAATGCGGTTCCAAAGGTTATGTTCGCGCTGGAGCTCCTCAAGGTGATGCAGACCCACAGCCTCGTGCTGACGGCGGTCATTGTTCTCAGCCGGGTGCTCTTCAGCCGCCCGTTCATCAGCATTGTGCTGGCCAACTCCTGCCTCAAAAACAAACATTTCATCAGCATTTTCATGCTGCTCATCTTGCTGCTCATCTTGCTGCTCCTCTTGCTGCTTGTCGTCCTCATCCTCTTCAAAGTGCTGTTGGGGCTGCACACAAATAAAACAAACAGTAAAAGTTAATAAATATTGCATTTTTCAACGTTGTAATAAATTACTTACCAAAAGATTGGCTATCAGTGGAACACGGATGCCCGGAAAATGACGACGTCCTACCACTTCACCGTTGTCATCAATCTCGTGTCGGGACAAGTAGTGACGAAGTATGCGTCCATAAATGTTTTGGCCCTGCACTACAAAACAGGGATGATTGAGTCGCTCGGTCAACGAGTCAGCCATTAGGTGGCAAAGGCCACAGTAAATAAACTCGTTGTAGTTGCGGTGGTCGGCCAAACGCATTTCGCGCTCAAGAACTATGCCATCTCGAAGTTGCTGCTCAATAAGCGCCGCTCGCGGGCCTTCAGGAACGTTTCGACGACGATGAGGGTCGTTGATTTCAGCGTTGCAGTCGTGTTTTGCGAAATCGAGGAGGGCGTTTCGGTAAGGGTAGTTTCGCTCGAGAACCACCAACACTGCTTCAATGAGCCCTCTGGTAGTGGGTTCCACAAAAAAGGAGACTAATTGATCGTCAAAGCAGTTGGAAATTTTTACTTTCCGGTTGCATCCTCGACAGACTCCCACTGGTATGGAGTACCAGGCTCGGCGAGGAGGTTCACGACCAGCAGCACCATCAGCATCAGCTTGGTTCTCAACGCCGTCCTGCCCTTCTTCATTTTCACCTTCCTGCTCCACTGCTTCACCTTCCACTTGTCCACGACCACGTCCACGTCCACGACCACGACCACGACCACGACCACGACCACGACCACGACCACGACCACGACCACGAGGGCGTCCGCGCTGAACAGGGCGTCCGCGCTGAATAGGGCGTCCGCGCTGGGCAGGGCCTCCGTGATCACCCTCGCGGGCGTCTTCCCGAGCACCTCCGTTAGCAACTCCTCGAGCAACTCGGCCCCGAGCTCCAAACGAGTTGAGTGGCATAACCATTTGAATTATGGCTATCTGACCCATAGTGCCCTGATGAGCTTCGTAGTGCACGTCCATATGTTTGGTAAAAGCATGAGCTATCATACTTTTCCAATCCACCAGGCCGAAAAGTGGCTTCGCAGCGCTGGTACACGGTGACTCCATTTTGAAGAGCAGGAACTCTTATCAAGCAGGGGAGAGGATTTAAAGAGGACACTATTGGCAGGGGATTGATCAGTTGGCGCCATGATGCGAACATTGCATTTCGAAGTGGCACCGCTAAGTTGAGAGCGACATTGCGGCCGAGCAGCTGACGCTGGAAATCATGGATTTGCAGCATCTCAAGATTGCTTGCAGTTTCAGAATATCTTGCTTGCTATCTAACTTGCAAAAATAATATAAATCTTTAAATGTGACATCACATATATTTAAAACAAAAAACATTATTAAAAAGTTCGAATTTTGTAATAGCTGTTGCCACATAAAGTAGTGATTGAGTAAACATTATGAAGAATGCAAACAGCAATTCCAGCAAAAAGGACGCTCCTTTTGAGGTGCCAGCGCCCAGTTGATTGGCCGAATTGTGTCTGTCGTGTCTGTCAGTATGAGTACTACCATGAACAAGTTGCTCACCACGTTTGCCCAGCAGGTGCCCTCGGTGGCCGTCGAAAAGGCCGTGGGCGCTGTGGAGTTAAACCAACTTGAGGACGCCCAGAGCTGTCTGCAGTAGCACCACCATTATATGTTTAGTGTTGTACGCCGGCTTAATTGCTTTGACAATCTGTAGAGCTCTCTCCAGGTAGACCTTATCCTCGCCACCGGTGAGGGCGTACAGCGACAACAGTCCACCGAGGTTATCTCCGTGGTTATCACGTTCACTCTCATATTAGAGACCATAGTCTCAACGTGAAACTCGTTTTCCAGCCACTGACGACTTACTGCGTACTCCTCCTGCAGGCCCAGTACCTGGAAGGTGGACAGTGCGCCAAGGACAAGTCTCTCATTGAACCCCTCTTCGTAATTCTTTAAAACTTGCCAGGGTCATCTCTTTAACCGCTGCCAACAGTTGGGAATGAGGTGTCGTAGTTGGGAAGAAGGTGCTTTAAGTTGGGAAAAAGGTGTTGACTAAGTTTGGAAGAAGGTGTTGACTAAGTTGGGAAGAAGGTGTTGACTAAGTTGGGAAGAAGGTGTTGACTAAGTTGGGAAGAAGG
>JAALOO010000661.1_pt2 | contig 11023 bp, 7 predicted proteins | sample 7257641 | NCBI WGS metagenome assembly JAALOO01 (sample SAMN14085613, study PRJNA598686) | mite metagenome | biome: ENVO:01001000; feature: ENVO:01001002; material: ENVO:01001226; isolation source: single female mite from University of Michigan culture on fish food culture... ... | reverse complement strand
ATTAGCAAGCCCTACTCTGTCAGCTCTCAATCTACCCTCCACAAGCAATCTCTTTTTCTCTCTCTTTCTTCTCTCTCTCTTCTAGCTTACTCATTATCATTAGCTTTGACTGTGGTAGTAGTCGGTGTGAGCCTAGCCAACGGCGAGCGCACTTTGCCGAAGCCGCCATAAAGCCACTCTGGGCTCACTTTTACTGATGTCATCACTTTCCGCTCTCTGTCATCTGGCTCACACGGTAGCCGCCGTCTGTTCGACAAGCCCTACTAGAGTAGATAGCACTTTGGCCGCAGGCACGGCCAAGGTGAGAGAAGTAGCTCTTTTCTCCGCTCACACCACTGTCCATCTTTACCATCTTTCCTTCCATTGTTGCAGACTAGCCAGTGAGGAACACCTTCAGGAGGAGCACGTGTGAGCAGAGCATGTCCTGCTACGTCATGTTTCCTTTGTGAGACTGGTGATGCATTTTGTTACTTTGTGTAGAGAGTGCCGTTTTGTTGTCATGTTTCAATTTATTGCCTTTCTGATGATATACTTTTAGCTGCACTAAAGTGCTTTAATTTATTTCTCAATGAATACCAAAAGCTCAAGTTATTAATTTGCACTTTAGTCGCCTTTAGTAGATGGCATTAACTTTGTGTTTATTTTCTAGATGACCAAATGTATTCGATCTAAAAAGACATTAATGCGAGATTAATTGGATTAAAAAAGTGAACAAAAAACTGGCTGAAAGTGGACATGGAGGCAGACTGGACTGAGGACTGTGTCAGCCATAATTGATCAATAGTCCATTGCCCATAATCCATAATGAAGCTCGTTCGGTCAGCAAAGCTGTCAAAACAGTGATTGCCCTCGGTTAATCATCTCTCGCTGCTCATAATGACCGCCAGTGTTGGCAGCAGTCCTAGCAAACGGAGCTGATGCGAATCGAGTCACTCGGCCGCTCATTAAACGACTGCCGATGAACTGCAACGGTCAGTGTCATTGATAGGCCAAGCAGTCGGACACATTCTTCTCTTCTGCCAGTGTCGTCAGCTGACCCCTCATCCTCTCCCGATTTACTGCAATACTGCAATTCTCATCAGCCAGCAAGTTAGTAGTACACAACCACCCGTGTTTGGTCTTCTCTGCAATCGCCATCGCGTCCAATGTACTCAGACATCTTATCTCCACCCAAACCTCCCTCCCTCTCTCTCTCCACCGGTCACTGTCGTGTGCCTTCGTTTGATTATTAGCAGCACTAATTAATTCTAATTAAGCACTGCAAAAACTTTGTTGGCTCGGCCCCTCTTCTCTTCCTCAGTGTTTCTCTTTCAGTCCGGTGTGCCATAAATTGTGCTTCTGTGTCAGTGCACTATCGTCCTTTCCACTCGACGAGCCCATCAAAAATCGATCCAGGATGAAGACGGTCATCGTCGGTCTCTAGCTACCATCACCACTGCCACCAAGTTTAAGTTGGTTTTTTCCATTCGCCCACCGTTCAGTGGTTCATGTCCTACTCGTCTTTCGTGCACTTCTTCATCCCCTCGGCAGCCATCCTCAGTTCTGGCGAGCACTAATTGCACTAGCCAAATCAGTGTAAGTCTCTTACCTCGCAGCTCAGAAAAACGGCCATTATTTAGTGACTCTGCTGGGCAGTCTTGTCAGCAAAGCACCAGATCTGCGCCGTTTCGCTTTTCCTTTTGCCGCCTGGTCCGTTGCCAGAACTTGCTACGGATAGCGCGTCTTCACGATACCCATTAATTTCAATAAGGCACCAGCAGAGCACAATATGCAGTCTGACTGTCTAGTCTGGAGCAGCTCTGCTGCCGATCGCACTATCATCCCTAGCATCTTGTCCGTCTCGAGCAATTAGTCACTTAATTTAACTGACCAAAAATGAAGAAAGCCAGGCCGTGTATAACTTGCCCTAATTTATGTCCCAGTCTGCAGTTGCAGAGGCAAGTTGAAAGTAGCCCCTGCTACTGTACTCTACGGCACATGTCTCTGTCTCAAACTTCAACTGCTGCCCACCACCACCACTATCAGGCATTCATTAATGAGCCATTTATTGTCTCAACTTGTGCCAGTGTCTGTACAATATTTTTTTACCGCACTCCCTAGTCTCCTCACTGCTCACACTGTGAATTGTCCTGTAGATAAACCCATCGGCCAGGCACTTGCTTACTGTGCACATTTCACTGCCGACTAATTGCAGGCACCCAGCCATTAGTGCTGGCAACTGCAGATGAAACTGCATTCGTTGCAACTTTGGCCGCACTTTTGTGCTCAACATCAGCGACTTCATTCCATCGATCACCTGTGCCAAGGAAACAGCAATTGTACTTGAAAACTGTTCACCAGTAGTGAGCAAAACAGCAGTGCTCTGTTAGCTCTGGCTTAGCACCATCCAAATGGACTGAAGAAAGCATTCACGGCTTCCTTTTCGAGGTGCGTGAGCTGCCACCAATGGCGAGTATGGCGTCATTTGCGACTGTTCACCCAGAAGAAGCAATGTTCAGCGGTGTACCTGTGGGTTTGCGTGACTGCCGATTCAGTGTACCTTGCTTCTTATACCTTATTCTTATACCTTGCACCGTCTTGTACCACAAGCATGAATCACTTGGCATCGCATTACCGAATCATTTCCGCCAGGCAACTGACAATTGATTCTTCTTCTCTTGCCCCTAATGTCCTGTGCTCTGTCATCTTGGTAGATGCGCTCTTTGCTCTAATTGCCCGGACAATGTCACTGGCTGTCTTTCTGTCTGTTTTTCTGCTGTGTTACTTTGTCCAACTGGTTGTGTGGTTCGCCTGGCGAGCACTAGCGGAAGTGTACGCAGCCAGATAGGGACAATTGTGTAGAGTGACTCTACTTGGCACTGCTGTGTATGTTGTGGTGCCTCAGCAGTGTAAGCAGTGACCAGCACAGGCCAACACAGACATGGTTGGCAATCTTATCGAGCCGTCTTTGCTCGCCGCTCTGTTGGCCCGGCGACGTATCGAGGTGGCCGGCAGCAGCAATGGCAGCAGCAGCAGCAGGCACAGTTGCGATTACTACGTGCCATTTGCCATCTTCATATGGTTGCTGGTCAGTGCACAGTCTGAGCGAGGTTGAGCCCTTCAAGCGGAGACCGCAGTTCAGTTCATAATTGCCTGACATTGCCTGATATCGCTGCGTGCCGTCGAGTAGCATTGTTTGCAGTCTGCGGCTTGATTACTGTGCCGCTTTGAGCCGCCCACCTTGGCAATGGCCAAGTCTTGAACTGTGCCTGTTTCGGCGGCAACCTGAGCAACCCTACCTACCTACCTGGTCATTGTACTCTGGCGACTTTGTTTCTCCACTTACTTCAGACGCCTTCTCGATGGCTTAGAGTGTGCAAGTGGAGAGAAGGCCAGTAATGGAGCGTTTATGTCCCGTGATATGAGCTCATCAAGTCAAGATGGCAGGCAAAATTAGCTTCTTTCTGCTCTCCTTTTTCTGTTTCTCGATGATTAATGCGGCGACGTGTTTGCAGAATTTGCATAGTAATGATGCTAATGCAGACGCTGTCGATTCCGTTTCTCAGTGGATCTAAATGTGCACTCTCAGTGATCGGCCAACTATTCATGGCCAAGTGACAATAAAATATTCAAAAAAGAGCTTTCAATTCGACTAATGACAAAGTCAGCTTGCAAGATCTTTCGCCTTCTCGCTCTTTCTCCGTCCTATGGTAATGCACTGTTTGGCAGTAGGAAGCAAATGTGCGTCCATTACTGAACGATGGCGAGTCGTGCTCTTTCTTGGCAGTGGAGCCCAACAACACTAACACTAATGCACCAGCCCCCAGTTGAGTTGACTTGAATATTCAGCCTGTGTGTCGGTGCTGGCGCCCGGCACCGGCGCTAGTTCACTTTCACCTCGCTTCCCATCGGTCGCCGGAGACTGTGCCTGTGCATATATTTTGAAGGACATCCTTTGCATGCACCGCTGCTGCAATCTAATATATCCCATTTTAGCAGCCTTTTTAGCACTCCATCTGTGCCCTCTTTCGCTCTTAGTGCCTCTCCACTGGCAACCACCACACCTCTGCCCAAATCACCTGGCTGGACAGTGCCTACCCAGTTGACCACCCAAATCCTCATACAGTGTTTCTAAATCGGTGCATGCACTTTGCTTCGGGGACAGCTTGTGGCAGTGCTAGCTGCAACTATCTTTGACTGCGCCCACAACTTGCAATTGAAAGATATCTTTTCCGAGCGCCTCCGCCTCACTTCTTCATCCATTGCTTTGACGTCTAGTCAACTGCTTAATTAGAATGGATCACATCAAGTCACACACAAACACACATAGACAGACGGAGAGATAGGCGCTATCGGTGCCAATAGGATGCAATAACTGTACCCTGGCAGTGCTTGCATTCACTAGCTTGGCTTGTTAATTAATTTGGCCGATGAGAGGAAGCCATTAGAGGACGACAGTGGATGCGCTTGCTGACAGTCTGCTTATTGCTGTACTGTCTCATTTCTCTCTGAATCTATCGAGTCACTCTAAGTGTCTGCCACTCTTTCTGCCTGACAACGCTGCGACACGCTTAAATGAAAATAAATGAAACTAAATTAAAAGTTCAAATTGAGAACCTTTGTGAGGCTCACTTGGCCAAGGAGAATTGCTGGGGAATTGTCATCTACGTTTGACTGCAACACCTCGCCTTCATTTTGCCACACGTTGCCTTGGCATCATCCTTCTCCTTCACAACAGCCAAACTGCACAGAAATGCCTTTATTTGCCTTTGGTTTCAATTGAGTTTTCTATTGTTTGCATTGCTCGGTGAGTGGCCACTCTCATAGCACTTGGTGGAAAGGTGTTTGCAGCCCGATTCTATTATTATCAACTCTAATAATAAGAGACTTCCACAATTCAGTGCAGATTTTTTATTTGCATGCACAGTAGACGCAAGCGTCTGTCTGTCTCTGGCACCATCATCTTCATCTTATTGAGTTTGAGCAAACCAAGGGTAATTATGGTGCAAGTGCGGCAATTGTCATGGACTGTCTAATGATGCGCTGCTGCCATGATTTGAGGGTGCGGGTGTAGACGATGCCAGCAGTCACTGACCAGACTTGTGACACTGTCTGTGCCATGATGCATTGACATAATGGCCACCACCAGGGGAGCCTGCTGATGCGGTCTACCAGCGCAAATTGCATCCATGTGCCCAATTATATGCTGCAGCCGCTCGTGCCGTCACCAGGCGGTTCAGATGGCAAAGAAAATTAAAAAGACTTTGGTAATGAATGGCCAGTTTTGGCGATGACACACTAATGGACTTGTTATACGGTCTGGCTAATCGGCCCTAGTTTTCACTGGTCAACTTCAAAAGCCTCCTACTCTGATGATTGAGTAATAATATCGTAAAGCGGCAAGTCATATCGTTACTACTGCAAAGCGAACAATCGACTGCTAGATTCGTTGATCTTTTTCTAGTTGCTGCATGATGACGGCATTTTAGCTGACAAAACTGGCCAACAGATCAGTGATCACATTGTGTTCGCTCGGCTGATCAGTTCACATGCCGTCAGTTGAAGACCACCCTGGCAGCCAACCAGAGCACTAGCGACCAGCACGACCAAAGGCACTACTTTCCTGTCCGAAGACTGTTCTTGTACTACTTAATTAAAATGAAATGTTGCATTGTCTTTTGCAGTGACCTTGCCGTGTAGCAGAGGAAACAACTGCCGGTAGTAGTTGCAGCAGACCAAGTGGTCGATAGTAGACATCAGAAGAGTAAAGCCGACCGGCACAAAGTGCCACTAATTCGGCCAGTGCAGACAGCTTTTCTTCTCTTTTTTCAACAGTTGCACCAATGTACCATTTCCTCTTTTTGGCAGGCAATGATTCTCTTTGGTAGCTTGCACTTTGCTTGTAGTTGAAAATGTACCCAGTCAACTGGTTTTGAGTTTCAGTGTGGCAGGCAATGAAAATTAAATTGCAAGTCGGTGTGAATGAGAAATGAAAATTTAAACTTAAACCATATACAATAGCAGTGCAATTTTCGCCAATTGCGAAGCTCTATTGCGATCACATTCGACTGCCGCTAAATTGATTTGACTGCTATTGGGCGCCCACTGAGGCCAAACTGCTTCTTTTGCAAGCTTTCCTTCCTCTTCCCTTCTTCATTACCCCCGGTGCAAGCGCCATAAATAAATTTCGATTTGATTCGATTTTGATGCGAGTAAATAGCTTGAATGGAATGATTTTGTCTTATTTGTCGATTCGCGTCGGCCAAAAACTTGGCAGACTCTTTCAAGCGGACTTAGTGTTGAAAAGCAAAAAATTCTAAAGCTTTTTGGAACTAGCCCTTTCTCAGGGACAAACTCCGTTAATCGTCTTTTTGCTGTTGAGGATTTGTCCACAGATCTATAGCAAAATCAGAGCATCCGTATCTTCGACTTTTAACAGGCTTTTATTTGTGTTTGAAATGAAACTCTCTGGTGCTGGCGATGCTTTCTAGTTTCGCCTACAAACGCTCTTTCGGTCATTGCCACTTGGCCAATTTGTTTTGATTTATATGTGGCTGGTCACAGAAGAGGCGCAATATTTGAAAGAGACTGAACAAGTACAGTGAATGCCTGTTAAACTGTACTAAGTGAAGGCGACCATTCTCGACATATGGACTGCTCAGACAGTTGACCTTTGCCAGAATCGTCATACATTGCCGACTGGTCGAGGAAGGACTCAGTGCAGGACTGCCTTCTGATGTAAATATAAATTTCTTGCGCAGTTTCTGCTTTTAAAGAAGCGGCAGTGGTGTTTGTGTTTTGGCTGCCATGCTGAGCATGTCTTTGCGGGAGGCACAATACTCTGATTGATGAAGTCTTCTTCGCCTGTTCGCTGACTACTGTGTTCACTCAGCTGAATGCACTGTCCGTCAAAGGAGCGGAATCGGTGCCAGACAATTTGATGCTCAATTGTTGTGCGTAATTGCTTTTTGGAGAAATATTTTTAAAAGAAAAAAAGTGACCAGTTCTTCATCAGTGAGAATGCTTCAAATGTTTTTTGTGATTCTGTCAATCGGATTTACAAACAATCGAAACAATTAATAGCGCTGAAGTGGCTGAAAGTGCACACAATGTGTGAATTGGTGAATGGTGAATGGCGCCCACCAGGCACCCTTGTCATCATCATCATCAACGTTACACTGATCGAACTTGATGTGCTACTGCCTGAAGCCTGATTCGAGAGATACCTCGCCGCGCAACGGTCGACGAACTGGTGGCAAACAAGTGCTTCTGTCCGGTCGTGATTGCCTCCTTCAAGACTGGCTTCTCTGTGAGCACGCAAGCCAGTCTTGCAGTGCTTGTTTGGTCTTTGACTTAGCACTCCTGCTAAGACATGGTGAGACGCACACTTGAGCGCACGTTTACTGTCCAAATTAATTTATCCTCAGTCTTTGTGTTTGTGCTTGTGTGTGACTTTGTGGCATTAGAGAGTAGGGTAGACTGCAAAGTTTGTAAACCAAATAAAGCCCAAACTTTGGTAGCCAATCGAGAGCAGTGTCAGTGAGCACAACTTTTGCTGCTGCTGCAGCCGCTTCTCATTGCTACAGCAGCACTGTGGCTATTAGCAGAGGACCAATCTAATTAATAATTTAATCGCAATTTGGCTACCACCAAGCTGTCTGCTTTGTTGTCTTAGCGCGGTGCTGTGTTTATTGCCATGGTCGCCTTTTTGCCTAGCAAGTAATCTGCATAATCTAGTGCGCTAGCCGGCCCGAAATCGGAGCCAAAGATGGCAAGTGCTAGCTGAGTAATTCCCACTTAGAAAGTATTCCCTGCGAATGCATAATTAATAAAGCAGTGGTGCTATTATTCCGCATCCATCTTGCTGCTACTTTGCTGACAAAAGCCTTTCTCCATCGATTGCCAGCTGAGAAATGAAGCTGACGGAGAGCGGCCACAAAGTGCACTGCCAGCAGAGAAGAGGCAAACGCAATGGGGTTCAGTTGGGCCATTCAGTTGCCCAACAAGGCAGTGACCGATTCAGTGCCAGTGACGGAGGGGTTCACTCACTGGTGACGCCATTGACAGGCGCTCCACGAGCCTTTCCTGGCTCTCTTCTTGGCCCATTCTTGTTGCCTGGTGATGTGCTGGGCTGGCTACACTGCCGCCGACAAAAACGGTACTCCAATTCTGAATGTCTTTTGTTTGGGCAAAGCATTGTACTCAGTGCCCACTAATTACTTGATCAAACAACTCAACAACCCAAATGGAGCATACGCCAGCCAGTCAACCAGACGCACAGAGATATTGTGCTCAATTTTAATTGTAACACTTTAAAATTAGATTTGAATTTTAAATTGCACAGTGCAAAGGTGTTTTCGTCATCTTTTTGTGTTTGTGTTTTCAACTAAATTTGATTTTGATAATACAATTTGTTCTGTTGTAAGTCTTTTCTTTCAAAGCAAGTGTTAAATTTGCAAGCAGCCCAATTGCAATTGAATTAGTTTGATATTGATGCTGCAGCAGCAGTTTGCAGCTCAGACTGCGATTTGATAGCCTACCAGCACTCGCCTACAACTCAGACTAGCCTACACTAGTCAGTGGCTTGCTTGGCTAGCCTCGCAGATGCAATCGCCGCCATCATCTTCCGAGGTTTGCGGCGGGATGAGCACTTGGCACCCTCAAATTGGTGAAATATGATCGCGAAGAAGGCGCGCCTGTCAAGCGGGCAGTCTCAGGGAGCACATTTGGCCAGGCAGTACGCGCCAGAGCATCCCAGCAATTTGGCCAACAGCTTGCCTCAGCTTGTCCTGCCTTTCCTTGTCCTTCTTTCCTCCACTGCCTTGCCTCGACTGTCCTTCCACCCGCTTTCTGTGTCGATTGTCTTGCCTACTCAAACGTTTATAAATTTTTAATTATTTGAAATGATAGATTATTGCTGCCCAAGTACACTGTGATATTAGGTTCTCAATGAAATTTAAACTGCGCCACTGCCTGAGCGAGTCATATTTTAAAATTAATGGTCCCCTCTCTGGCAGCTGCACCGGCGATTGTGTCTCATTTGGAGCGTTCACTAGCACCGCCGATTAGCTTATTTACCCGTCGTCTAGAGAAGCATCCATGAAATATTTACCAGGCCTCGTTGCTGACACTGGGTGCCTGTGTGTTGTGCTGCTAAGCTAACTGGCCACAACACGGTCTCTTTTTTTTTGCATCTCCGACTGCTTGACACCACCATTTGCCATACCCGGACTTTTGAAAGCTCCTAACTCCAAGTTGCAGCTTGTCGGGCACCAAAGGCTGCACAAATCCAGCAAATAAGCACGAGCCACGAGTCTAAGAGTTTACTTACTTGTTTTATTGCCTCATTTATGGCTCGAGTGAATTTTAATATTTAATATTTAATGCCCCTTTTCTTTCTTTGGAATGCTTCTTTTGAATTATTGAAGTGGCAATGATGATGTTGGGCGAGAGGGCGACAATTGACCCAAGTACTTTTGCAGTGAGAGCATCGAGAGCAGTGCCTCAGCCACTGGCTACTGTGCGCCTATCGATCTCTCACTCTATGAAGCATTAATTAATTATTATGGCACGCATAATTAATGTTCACTTGACTATGAGGGCGAAGGAAACAGCTCTATTTTGGTCGCATGCTGACTTTTGCCCTGGAGACATCACCGACGCAGAGCTGAGCACAGCAGAGTTGATGGTGATGATGATGGAGAGTACAGCAATCGATTGGTAGTAATTGGACCGATTAATTGACGCCGAGTGTGCCGCCACCGACTGGTGTTCCACTCGGCGACAGATTCGCCGAGTCTGGCGCACCGCCTGCCTGTCTGTCTTCTCATGCAAATTGCCAAATTGCCTGGTCCTAGGCGAATTACCCAGAGAAGCCCTGCTGCACGGACGCTTTACGGCATCGGCAGTGAGCGTCATTACCAAATGGGCACTGCCGCCAGCCCAGCCAAATGTCCGTTGTTGCTACCAGTTTCTGCACTTTCAGTGTGTGTGTGCAGTCTTTCCTGTTTGATGCATCCACCGCCGTATGCAAATGGCCTCTGACCCGAAGAGCACCAAATGCTGCCAAGTGCTGGCGTCAGAATGGTCTCGTGAAGCGCACCACCAGTCTCTAGTCAAGTAGAGTGCTTCACTCTGACGCCAGTGTTGCTGTTGATGTTGCGACGATATTTTCCTTTTTTCTCCTTTTCAATCGGCCACATTTGATTATTATCGGAATTACTTTGATTGAGACTTCTCTGATTGAGCACATAAATCTCAGAGCACGTAAGACAGAAAGAGAGCATCGGTACAACGGTACTGACTGCCATTGCAGTTCAACTAATGAACTATTCGACTGGCTAAAATTTAATTCCTTTATTGACAAGGCTGCAAATTTATTTTAAAATATTCTTTTTGAGACTTTTTGCTTCTAGCGAGCTTTTCCGCCATTCTCTTCACAATTACTAGCCATGCATTTTGAGAGTTTGAGAATTCCGTTTGCGAGCAAAATGTGGCACCATAAATTTCACTTTATCCCATTTGAGTGCCTCTTTCGTAGCAAATATTGTCAGACCATTACGATTATTGTCAGCAATAGTGGCGTCGTCTTTAAAGCAAACAAAAATTCAGTTTTGCCATAACTGGCACATAAATTTATAATGAATTTATTTGTCTTTCATATTTTCTGTATTTGCTACACTTGCCAATTGCCAATTTCAGCGGGCATCTTAATGCATCACTAATCTCCACATTATCTGGCTTTAGTTAGCGCCGCTTAAGCAGCAACACAGTCTGGTCTCGGGTGGCAATTAAATTTGCCTATAATGGCGCCCAGAAAATCTGTACAGCAATAACCTTCACACGAAAAGAGTCTATCTCTCTGTCTATTCTAGTGCTAAAGAATTGGCTCATTTAACCGTGTGCTCGGCCAAGTGTAAGTTTTGGGCTATGAAACACTTAGTACACTGGCAAAGTGTCAGGATGTAGTTGCCTTACATGCCTGCGATAGATTTGAACGATTCGATCAGGCAATCCAGGCAAGAAGTTTTAATTTGATTAAGCC
>JAALOO010002254.1_pt1 | contig 11028 bp, 6 predicted proteins | sample 7257641 | NCBI WGS metagenome assembly JAALOO01 (sample SAMN14085613, study PRJNA598686) | mite metagenome | biome: ENVO:01001000; feature: ENVO:01001002; material: ENVO:01001226; isolation source: single female mite from University of Michigan culture on fish food culture... ... | reverse complement strand
CTAACAACTTTTTGCGATGTCCCGAAAAGGCGCGAACTTATTTTGGAGCCTTATAATATAAAAACAAACAAAATTTTAATAAATTCAAAATAAATTAACGCTAAGTATCGCTTGACATTTGCCCAGTGTTTCAACTGTTTATGCTGCTGTCTGCAATGCTGCGGCCCTGAGCGGCAGTGTCACTGAATGGGCACCACATTTCTGGTTGCGCTATCAGTGCGCACATACAAAAAGTGGTTCAAGTTGCTGTCAATTCAATGAACACTGATTCCTTGCGTTTGGTCCAACTAATTTAGAGCAAACGAGTCAAAGAGTTGAGGCAACAGCGCACATAAGAAAAAGCAAGTAAAAGCAATTTCCATTTTGCTAATTGGCAACCTAAATGGATGCCATCTTGGAAGTCACTCTTCATATTTTACTAGAAATGATTTTTGAAAACAATGCACTAATTGAATGGTAGCACAATGGCAAAAAGTTTTTAATTAAATTGAAGTTTGCAAATAAAACTGTGATTATCGATTTAAAAAAAATACTTTATACAGAAAATATTTTATATTTTGCACCAAAACAGCAATCATTGAACACTTGCAAAAACATAAAAATTCAAAATACAAATAAGTTTACTACAGTCAATTGTTTAGCTTGCAAACAATGATTTAAAACTTAAGCTTTTTAAAATACAGGCAAAACTCACACTGTTGATAAAAACTGTCCTGCAATGTTTATCGACAGATGCGAACTGGCCGCAAAACGCTCACTGTGGTGCATGGTGGCGCTGTACGCGTCTACAGCTGCTAGCGTTTCAAAAGGGTGAGTTTTGCCTGTATGTCCTGCGACACCTATTGAAAAAACAAAAACGTAGAACTTTTAAATTTGATCATCTCACATCGAACCTCAGAATGCGCCAACACTGCACGAACACTGACAAATCTTTTTCAAACAGACTCTTAATTAAAACTTATGACGCACAAAAAAAAGAGGCATTTAGTCAGAATCAGAAGGTATTCGCAAGGATTAGGCTCATTTGAGCGGTAATAATTATCAGCCAAGTCTATTGCCGTTGATGCTAGAAAATAGAAATGCCTGCAGAAATAACCAAAAGTGTACTCAGAAGGCTCTATCGTAAGTCTGGTATATTGCGTGCGCTGCACTCTTATTAGAAAGCTTAATTAACCGCAATTGAAGAACAAAAAGAACAAACACATTGTCAGTTATTACAGTTAACGCTGAAAAAGAGGTATGTGCGCCGTTGTTCAACGGAAGTACAAAAAGTAGCTCGAGTGGAACGCAGGCAATTAGCAGTTTCAACTTAATGAATTAATCAGTGATTATGAAGTGCACTCTGATAACCATGCAGAATTAATAATAGATTCCGGATAGAGCTAACGAGGCAGCCAAACGAAGAACTAACTAAAGTCGATGCAAACAGAAAAATCTTTTTATTTAAAAAAAACTGCCAAACAAACTAGCTGCTTGGTTAATTGAGCAAATTGGGTGCTACGATATAACATATATTTTTTTGTGGCAAAAATAGGCAGAAAGCATATGTACTTTAGGCAACTGAACTCAGCTAAACACTGCTTGTTAGTGTCAACGGCGTTTCTTTTGCACTCTTTCACAGTAAATGTGTTGTGGAGTGTTGTGGCCCAGTGGACAATGTCACACAATGACAACTCATTTGGGAAGGGAGTTTCTGCAGATGTAGTCGCAAAGTAGAGCTGACAACAAAGGGCAACCACATTAGCGTACTTGTCAAGGCGTTTGTGCCTTGTCGCCCGACTATTGGAGAAGTAAAGAACAGCAGCACACATTACCGCCACTAATTACCGTTTTTGTGTTCCAATTAAGACATCTAGAGTTGACAGAATAAACAGAGTCAAAGTAGAGATGTGAAGGGTCACTGGTTTAGAGCTTCAAACTGCAAAAAAGGTGCACATTCTTTAATTTGCCGTTCTTCAATCGGTTCACTCCACAAGTGAGCAAACCAGTGGTCGAGCGCAGTGCATTTGTTTGTGTCCTTTCTTTTCTTTCGGTTTCTACTTTACCGCTACTTGAGGACTACTTAAGAAAGAACAAACAAACAGTGACTCTGGCAAGCTGCCAGATTAAGTCAGACACTTGCCTGCTTTTTGAATCATTTGAGGAACAGTAGGCACTGGTTGAGCAGCGACTCAAACTGAAAGCAGAGTTCAATTTGAGGACAATGCCAAGGTGCACTGGAGTCATCCACTGACAACCACTGCTCGGTGGCATACCGTGGTGATGCTGAATAGACGGCCACTGTAATCGACAAACTTTTGCAGGCGCTTATGGCCTCCTCTTTCTTGCTCTCTGTCTGATCAAAAGCTAGGCGTGGACGACAAATTCGAACAGGTACTCAAAACACAAGAAAAAGAGCAAAGTGAACATAAACAGTACCGACAAACGCAGACTGAAACACGGAAAAGGGGGCAACTAAGCGAATTGTTTTATGGCTACTTGGTTACTTTGTCTGTTCAGCACTATACACAAAAAAGCGCATTCATTTTGTGGCTGTTCTAATATGGACCATCAACTGGTTATAATTATAATTTGAGACAAAGCGGATATTTCGATTGAGTGATGACGGTGTCGTTAAAGAGAAATAATAGAGCAATTTGTCCTGGCGCTGTTTACACATTGCCTTTGGTGTCATCGAGATGCGCGCCTTTTTGCCCTATGGCGATATGAACAGCCTTCGAGCAAAAACAAACCGCCAACACCACCGGTTGAGACGCTGTCGGCCCCATTGTATCTCACCTGTTCTCTACTGCAAAGCATTGAATCAGTGCACATCAAAAGCACATCTATGGAAAGAACTCGTGAAATGCAAAACGAAGTGGTAATACGAGTAGTAGGTCGTCACCAGCCGTGGGGTTACTGTAGCATAAAGCAATGACAAATTGATGAACAGAAGAGTCCGCCCGGTAGAGACTGGAGTTACTGACAAATCAAAAGAGGCTGACAGGAAGGACTGCAGACTGCTAATCACAAAGTGCTGTGACAATACACATTTTGCCTTTTCTAATAAAAAAATGTTCGCAATTAATGCTTTGTTTAATTTCTCTTTTTTGTAGTAATATTTCTTGCGCCAATCGGTCTAAATGAAAAAGTAAGGCAATTTTTGTTCAAATATTTGCACTTGAATGCAAAGAATTGTACTTTACTGAAGCTTGATAACTACAACTAACGAAGTGCATTGGCACATTTCAGAAACAGTGGTACTCTTTTTAGTAGTTTTTCGTTAATTAATCTTTTTTGCTGAACAAAGAAAATGTCGTAATTAACAATGAAAGGTCTTTCGAGTGTGTGATTAATTAAGGGAAACTTCTGAAGTACCCAAGCAGGCAGATGCAAATTGAATTTTTCTTTGCTGATGCAGTAACAAATTTAAATTGAAATCTTACATTTAGAATAATTAAAATAAACTAAAAAATTAATTTGTATTAATTTAATTTTTGCTTTCTATTGTCGAGTTTTGTCAAATTAAAAAATAAAAAATAAAAATAGTAATTTGTAGTATTTAAAACAATTGACAAAAGAGTACACTTGCAATGTGTTGCAATTCACAATCATCCAATGACTTGCCAGCCACTCGTTGGGTTAAAAAGAAAACCAGTGCACAAATGGAACGTAATTACAGTCGTGATTGTAAAAATTAATAAAAAAGATTTCAGAAAAAAATGATTTAATTAAAACACAGCAAGACCGATGGTCGCACATTAGATTCATCCAAGTTACTGCTTAACTGTGACTAGTCCTCTTTTGCCTCTGTTGCCAGAACACGGGAGACAGGGGACAACGATAATTTATGCACAGTGAACGGACGCACACACGCAAAAAAATGTACAAATCTAACCAGGGCCACTGTGGATGGGACTGAAGTGTGCATCTGTCTGACAGTAAAAAAAGCGAGAGAGAGCATTCGCATCTGACCCCACTGTGGGGAGCTATTGCTTTTTTGTCTTTTTCAAAGTGCTTAGCTAGTCTTTCTGTTTCTCTCCCACTCTGAATACCACTTACTTCATGCATGAGAAACATTTGGAACGCTCCAAACGAGACACACGAAGGGTGAGCTATGGAAATTATAATCTATTAATTAGATTAATCTAATACGTTCAAATTGGCCCTTTCTATGAGCAACTTGGCTGCTCAATTGTCTTTCATAAACAGCAGCAGTAGCTGGAACAGCAGTTGCTACTTTGTCTTTTCCTCTTTTTCCCCTTTTTTGACTTCATGCAGGAAAAAAATCATCATCATCATTATTCTCATAAATTTCATAAACTTTAAAGTAAGACTGGCAGTTTTAAACGTTAAAGTGCATTTTACTGATCGCACAGTCAAACACAGATGAGCTGGTAAAATTCACTAAAAGAGTACCCTGCGTTACCCTAGGACGGCATTTGCAAATTTAATAAATAGGCGATGAGTGATTCAGTCCGATTATAAGGTTTGTAGTGATTAGTGCAACAATTTCTATTGCTAGAAAGTGATTACTACTACCGGGACGACATCGATTGGCAGACATCTAGATTGGATGTCATCACGCTCTGATCACTCATTCAGAAATGATGCAACTCGCAAAGATGTATGCCACTCCACTCAGCGCAAACTTGTGCTACCGGCTCCAGTGCTGGCAAAGCAATAATTATGAGTGAAAAATGTTTGTTAGATTTTAAAAATCAGCAAGCATCGGGCGTCAATCGGGCTTATTAGCCCAAACTGAACCTCCTCCCCACTGTCCTGAACCGGACCCAAATGTAAAAGAAGACGACTCGTCATCTGCATTGTCTGAGACGTGCACTGTTTTTGCGAGTAATCACCACTTGCCACACTTGCCACACTTGCAGAGCAATGGCGTAAATTAGCCCCTGCCCTAATGAGCCAACTGCTCTTCTCAAGCAAAAAAGCTAACTTTTTACATCTAATTGAATTTTTTGCTCGCTTTCTCCTGAGTCCTGCCATTTGAAACAAATGGCAAACGGCAGCAGCAGCAACAGCAGTAGTGGTAGAAATTATCGTTTATATCCACAGACCGACACTTATTCGCATTAATTCACTTATATGAATTTGCATATTAGCCGTTCAATGTTCGGTGCGCCAGTAACGTCACTCGCAAGACACCGTTCTTGCAACACCATACGTAAACCGATCCACACTCACACAAACACAGAACCTTCAGTTCAGGCACCCGACTCTTTCTTCGTCAGTATTTGGCGATCATTTTGGGCAGAAGAGTAAATCTTTTGTTTCACTCCGGCAGAAGCAAAGAATGCAGCAGCAGTCTAAGAGGCTGCATCAAAGAACCAGCAGTGAAAGAGTTCACATCAAAGAGAGCCCAAATATTGCTTGTGCACTCCAGCAGCCGTAATAATCACTGGGCCTATTATTAATAAGCACTTGTGTTTATAATGAGTTTAATTTTTTAAATTCTTTTCGAAATTAAAAGTTTACATAAACACACAGCAAAAGCTGCTGGTTAAAAAAAAGAAAGAAAAGAAACGAGGCGTCAGTGGCATAGCCGAGCCACACTAACTACAGTGCTCCATCCTTTCACTCTGTGCATTCTGTGTTTCAACGAACTAGCTTCGTAAACTTGGGCCAGCTTTTGTAGATTGCAAGTTTGTTTTCATTTAAAATTTAAATTAGAGATTTAATTTGATTGTTAATTTCTTTGTACAAACTCGTTTTTTGTAGTTCTTTTGTTTGTGTTTTTTAGGCAAAACAATAATGGTTGTGGTTGTGAAACTTTATGCAATATTTCTAAATTTGTTTTAGAAAACGTCCAGTTTTAGTTGAGTTTTATTTTTTAAAATAAAAAGTTGCAGCAAAATAGTTACAGTTGTTTGAACAACAACTAAAATATTTTATTCACACCTTGATAAATTATGAGTATTTAGGTAAACTTTTAAAAATTTGTAAATAATTTTGCATATATTGCTAACTTCCGGAATACTACAACTTTTAAATTTGATTGAAAAAAATTGCAAATATTATAAGTAATACGATTTTTTAATTTATGATAAAATAAAGTCTACAACTATCATTACCTTTTCAGCTCAAATCAATTGGTGTTTAACTGGTGGCAACGACACCAGTAGTAACTCAATTAACTAAGTTTAATTGTGACCTTGCATCAGTAGGGTTAGCGAAGCTGGTAAAAATGGCCACTTTCAGTGGTTCGCTCGCCACTGGCGTGAACTTGTATCCTCTGCATTCTGCTCCTATTAATATTAATGGGCATCAATCAGTGTGTGCCCACTGTTTAAACAAACAAAGACTGGGACCAGCTTAAATGGCGATGAGGCTAGCAAGTGCAGCTGTTGCAGGGACGACAAGGACGGTAAACAAAAAAGAAAAAAAGAAGAGCATCAGCAGCACCAAGTCTTTCTCTTCGGCGCCAGGTCTACCCATGAGTGTGCACTAGCATCACCACGACCAGCACCACGGCCTCTTCACTCTTCGCCTGCTGATTGCTGCATAATTTGCGGTCGATGAGCAACCACAACCGCGCAAACACTAGGCATTGAGCTAAATAAATTAAGGCAAGGCAAGGCAAGTGCATTCTCAAACGATTACTGCCACTAATTAATAGCAAAACTGAGATAATTCACGAGCATCGCTATTGAAGTAAGTTTTAAAATTTATTAGAGCACAGGCACTTTAATTATAGTAGGAGGCACTACTTAGAAAACTGAAGACAAAAAGTGGCGTCAAGAAGAAAGCAAATTCGACACCGCTCGTTGCGGTGGCGGTGGTGGTGCCCAAGTGGCGATGAGCTCGACTAGCCCTTGCATCCTTAGGCGCTTTGTTAGAATAGTAAAGTATAAAAACTTTAACTTTGACTTCAATAAATGGAATTTTCAATGGCGTTTAAGCAAAAGACTTTACTACTTAAGTTGAGCAAGTGATCAAATAATTTGCTGATTAATAGGCAACTGTCCTACTTTGCCCCTTGACGGCGACAATGCCAATTTTTGTTAAAACATATCAAACAATTATCCTCAATTAGAAAATTTTTATATGCAAAAAAACTGTTGAGCATTAACCAATTAAATAATTATAGTGCTAAAAACGAATGTTTCTGTGTCAATTTTATGATCTAATGTGAGCGCAAATGAGATCTGATGCGGACACATTTTTGTGGCTAACTAATTGCCGTGTTCAATGATTCAAGATGCAACCTAACAATAATCAATTTTATAACAATATAGATACAATAACAAGTTTTAAAAAATAAAAATGAACTTGAACCGACAAACACAAACATTGAACAAATGTGATTTAAATTTGTGAGTATAATTATTCAAAACACAAAAATAAAAAACTATTTAGAATTTAAGTGTGGAATCTAATAGTATCCCATGATTGTCCTTTTTTTAGTAAAAATGCTAGTTTGTCTGTTTATTTTGTCAACAACTTTATGTTATAAAAAACCAGCAGTTTCTTAAAACAACTTTAAAAACATAAATTTTGAAATTTTTCTAAATTTTCAGGCAAACTTAAATGCGTTCTAAGTTTAATAAGCAGGTAGCTGAAGATGAATATTTATTGCACTAATAAAAAGGTTAATTACCCAGCATGTAGGCGTAAATGTGCATCAACCAGTGACGGGAATAAAAACAACCAGTTGGCTAGTCAGAACTCGCAGTCTAATGACCAAGGCTTTCACTGACTTTGCGAATGAAGTGCTGTGATCATTGCAAAATTGGTCATGTTCATTAAGAAACAAAATGGCTCCTTTGTTTTGTGTTTCAGCTCTATCTGCAGTGTCGACTTCAACGCCTGCACGACTTGCCAACTGTTTAGCAACATATTAGCCACTCTTGGACACTGTCCGTGGCCACCACCTCTCAGACACATTAAAGCTTGCTGGCATCGCACTACCGTCACAATACATTAGTTAGTGTGTCTGCAAGCGACGACCAAGTCGATGATGTGTTTCACTTTAGTCGCCGTCTTTGTTAACGAACAAGCACGAGTTTACCGCAAAGTGACTCATATTGAGTATCATTACCACCACAACTACTTCGCAAGCCTTTGCATTACATCTCTCCAATGACTCGAACCCTGTTCAAGCTAAATCTTGTGTTTGTAATCTGAGCTAATCTGCCGTCTATATACCTACTCCCTGAAACTGGCTTGACTGACTGACTGGCGGTAGTATTGGCGTTGCCATCAGGCTCTACCCAAGAGAAAGGGAGTTTTTTCTTTGTTGATGAATATTTCATGAATAGTCAAGTGCTAATGTATAATTAAAATTAATAGACTTGTTTCCCAGTGCTCTCTGGCCTGCAACAGACTGTTTGACTGAAAAGCACCAAAAACTGCCACCATTGACTGTCGTGTCATCTTAGACACCACTGTTGCAGTCAGTTGGGCAGATGCATTGGCAAGAAAAATGCTCATTGCTGCCTTTTCACTCTTCTTATTAGTTGGGGACAGTTGAATATTGAGCCTGCTGTAGTAAGCTGTATCACCGAGGGATGGCGCCACGACGGAGCGTGGCAGACAGCTGCAGTGAGGGAAAACTGTCTGCTTTTCTGCTGCCTTCATACAGCAAAAGCGAGTAAAGTTTTTAGCACTGCTAGTGCAAAAACAGCCAAACTGAAGCCGGCTTTACACTATTGCGGCTGATTCTCATTGGCTAAAAACTTGTAAATTCTTTACAATTGGCACCAACCTGCAGACAAGTTGCTACTGACACACTAAAAGAAAACTAGTATTTATTAAGAAGTTGTTTTCTTGGAAACATCAAAGTATTCACCGTTAGCGGCAATGCACTGCTGCCAACGGAACGGAAGCTTCCAAATGCCGCGATGATAAAAGTTGGCTTCACCAACACCGTCAATATCTTTCAGCTGAAAGAAATTTTCAACGTGACGCTTAGCAGCGTCATCATCTGCAAACTTCGTGCCCATCTGACTATTGGACATGGCCAAGAAAAGGTGGTAGTCAGATGGAGCCAAGTCAGGACTGTATGGGGGGTGCGGCAAGAGCTCCCACCCTAACTGGTTGATCTTCTCCTTGGTGAGTTTGGCGGTGTGAGGGCGAGCATTGTCTTGCTGTAGAATGACTCTGCACCCACCCTCAAGAAGCCAAGGCCTTTTTGCTCTAATAGCGTCTTGCACGCGATCGAGGACTTCACAGTAGCTTGAGGCTGTGATGGTCTGGCCCCTTGGCATGTATTCGTGGTGGACCACGCCTAGGTGGTCCCAGAAGACGGTAACCATCGTCTTCGTCACATGAAAGCCCTTTCTTGGAACTCCCATGCTACTTCGTTCACCTTTCTTCGAAAAGGTGAGCCTTCTCTTCGGGGTGTCATGATAAACCCACTTTTCGTCTGTGGTTATAGTTCGGCTGAAAAAGGTTAGAATGTTAGTCAACTATTTGATCTTTCAAAGAAAACCTCTTCTTTTTTCTAATGTTCTGAGTTTGCAAGTTTTAAAGTGGTAAAAAACTGAAGTCAACCAAAAAACTCCTAAATCATAAGTCGATCGGGATTTGAACCACGACTTTTAACATTGGAGCTGATGACTTTAACCACTGCACCAACACTGCTTGGTATGCAGTAAAATGCTAGTCAAAAATTTTATAAAGTCACCTACTTTAAAAATTCTGGATCCCTTTCCAATTTGTCCAGAAGAGCCGCGCAAAACTCAATTCTTTTAGTCTTGTTGATTTTATTCAACTCGTGCGGAATCCAGCGGTCCAGCTTGAGCGAATAACCAAGTGCTTTCAGCCGACGAATTACTGTTTTTGAAGAGACACCATGCTGAACGGCAATCTCTTTTGGCGTAGGTGAAGGAACCACTTCCACAGACGCCAGTAAGTCTTGGTCTGAAACTGCTTTTGGGTTGCCTCCCCCTTGTTTATCTTCGCAGCTAAAGTCGCCAGTGTCAAACCGACTCCACCAGAACTTAACCATATAAGAGGAATACTGATCAGCTCCGAAAGTCTCCTGAAGCGATCTAATGGACTCTTCTTGAGAATGTCGCTCTAAAACAGATTAATGTAAAACATGCAGGAAAACGCTACAGTTGAACACTTACGCAAAAAATGGTGCAAAATGAATGATCGTTTCATTACTGGCGACAAACTGGCGGCAACATGACCGGGCTCTATGACCGCAAAAAGAGGTTTCTTGTTCCATATCAACAGTTCCTTCTACTTCATCTTCACTCTCTTCACTCTCCTCGCTCGAATCACTATCACTAGAGTTGTCGACGTCATCAGCAACTGGCTCAATCAAGGTGGTAAGTGGAGCAGTGTTTTCTGGTTGTTGATCTTTAGCAGCAGGAGTTTGGGACTTTGATGAGGTCGTTTCTGGCAGCTGATTGTCTTTAGCTTCAACAGAAGGGAAAAATGGCCCTTTGTCTTCCTTTGAAAAGTCTCCGTCGTTAAAACGTTTCAGCCACTTTCTGACGTTCTGAACAGAAGTGGCAAATTCTGACCCATAAAGAGTGGTGAAGTCAGTGTGCACGAAGTGCGGTCGAATGGAGTTGTCCTTTTCCCATCTTCTTCTGATGTAACGAACCAGGGAAGTGGAGTTTGAAGACATGGTGAAAAAAAGCAGTTCACCGTAAACAAACAAGAACAGAAAGAGCGTTCAAGAGAAAACAAGCATGGAGCAACCCCTTATCGCTAATTCAGATTCCCCTATCCTTTCCTTATCACACCTTCTCCCACACATCTAACAGATACCATCCTTCTCAAGTGGACGGATTCATATCGCAGTTGATCAGTTTGCCAGGCGCCTCTTTTGTTCACTATCACTCTTTCTTCCTTGCAGCACTACACAGCAATGCACAAGAAAACTGTGCATACATTCTCCTTCTGATAGGAATTATTTGAGTTGAAACGCACTTCAACACACTCAATTTTAGTACAGTTATGTCAATCCAAACTGACTTTTGGTCGTCGATTGTCAGTGTGTCAGTAGCGACTTTTATCCAGTTGGTGCCAATTGTGAAGAATTTACAAGTTTTTAGCCAATGAGAGTAAGCCGCA
>JAALOO010002253.1_pt1 | contig 11034 bp, 7 predicted proteins | sample 7257641 | NCBI WGS metagenome assembly JAALOO01 (sample SAMN14085613, study PRJNA598686) | mite metagenome | biome: ENVO:01001000; feature: ENVO:01001002; material: ENVO:01001226; isolation source: single female mite from University of Michigan culture on fish food culture... ... | reverse complement strand
AGACCAATTAGAAGGAAAACGCATCCTCGTAACCGGTGCAGCGGGCTCCATTGGTAGTGAAATCGCGAAACAATTAGGTTCTTTCCACCCCCAGCTAATCATCCTTTGTGATCAGGCGGAATCACCGTTGCATAACCTACACTTGGACTTACAAGATCGCTTCAAAAATCAAGCATACCAGTCTTTCATCGCCGACGTAAAAAATGAGACGCGTATGCGTACATTATTTGAAACATTTAAGCCGCAGTATGTATATCATGCAGCCGCTTACAAGCATGTTCCGATGATGGAGAACCATCCAATAGAAGGCGTACGCACAAACGTTTTGGGCACATTCACCTTAGCGAACTTGGCTGTAGAGTTCGATGTTTCTAAATTTGTCTTCGTTTCTACAGATAAGGCTGTAAATCCTACAAATGTGATGGGAGGCACCAAACGTATTGCCGAAATGTATGTTCAATCACTTAATAACCAAATAATTGAACACAGACCTGAAGTGAAGACCAGATTTATCACGACGCGCTTCGGTAACGTGTTAGGATCCAACGGTTCGGTGATACCTCGCTTCCGAGAACAAATCGAAAAAGGCGGGCCACTAACGGTGACGCATCCTGAAATTACACGTTATTTCATGACGATCCCTGAGGCCTGTCAACTAGTCATCGAAGCGGGCTGTATGGGAAATGGTGGAGAAATATTCGTTTTCGACATGGGTAAATCTGTGAAAATCGTTGATTTAGCTGAAAAAATGATAAAATTATCTGGATTTTCCCCGTATAAGGACATTGACATCAAATTTACTGGTCTGCGCCCCGGAGAGAAACTATATGAAGAACTTCTGAATGATTTAGAGAACACCCTCCCTACCCATCATCAAAAGATCATGATTGCAAAAGTACGGGAAAACAACTTTACCCGCGTTAGCGAGCTCCTAGCGGATCTTTTTGCGTCGACTGCAACCAACAATAGCATGGAGGTCGTGCACCAAATGAAGGTAATTGTGCCCGAATTCAAGAGTCAAAACTCCATTTACGAGCAGCTCGACAAACCAATATCAACGCCAACTAATTGACAGAAAGCGTAGAATTTATTTTAATACTTGTATTAAATTTTTAAAAGTGTAATTTTGCGTTCCATATTTATTATACGATAATAACAAATGTCAAAAACTAATGTAAATCAAGCTGGACCTAAAAAAACTTCAGGTTCCTTCTTTCAAGACAACCAAAAGAGCATAGCATTCATTGTTGGTGGTATTCTCGTATTGATATTACTTTATCTTGGTTATCAAAAATTATACTTAGCCCCTCGTGCGGAAAAAGCTGCAAATCAAATATATAAGGCAGAAGAATATGCCATGATTGATTCATTGCAAGCAAGAGCTATTGATGGTGACGGTTCATTTCTAGGCTTCAAAGAGATTGCTGATGAGTATTCTAATACCAAGTCTGCAAACATTGCCAATGCATATCTAGGGGGATTATATCTTCGCCAAGGCAACTATCAGGACGCCATAAAATATCTTCAAAAATATTCTGATACAGGAAGTGAAATCTTAGATCCATTAGTAACGGGAATGATTGGCGATGCGTATTCTGAATCAAAAGACTATAAAAATGCATCGACGTATTACAAAAATGCGGCAGATAAAAGTAACAACTCCTATACCACACCACTTTTCTTGAAAAAACTTGGTTTAGTATATGAAGCCTTAGAAGACTTTAAAGGAGCTGAAAAAGCCTATCAAACTATTAAATCTGACTTTCCAGAAAGTCCAGAAGCAAATATGGTTGAGGGTTTACTTGCACGCGTGCAAGCTCATCTATAAGGGATTACACACATTTAACGAGATTGGCAGCTTATTTTTTTAAGCTGCCTTTTTTATTTATCTTTGCCCCATGTCAAGTAGCTTGAAAAATTTATCCGACTTCTCACATATAGAAGTTGGTAATGCAAAAGGATTAAAGTTTGCTATCATCGTATCACAGTGGAATGCGGAGGTAACTGGTCCTCTTTTAGATGGCGCACTATCTGGGCTACTAGAACACGGAGCAGTTGAGTCTGACCTGGAAGTTATCCAAGTTCCTGGTAGTTATGAATTGATCTCTGGAGCTGATATAGCATTACGCTCGTCAAAATTTGACGCAGTCATCTGTCTAGGATGCGTTATTCAGGGGGAAACCAGACACTTTGATTTCATTTGTAACGCAGTTGGTAATGGAATTTCAAATGTTGCAATCAAATACAATAAACCTGTTATCTTCGGCGTATTAACTACAGACAACCTGAATCAGGCTCTAGACCGCTCGGGCGGTAAACATGGCAATAAGGGCACCGAAGCTGCAATTACCGCTATTCAAATGGCTCTTTTAAGTCAAAAATACTAATGCTACTGTTTTTGTAACAATGACACCTATGGAACGCTATTTATTAGTATTACTAAATTTTCTATATAATGGAAAATACGTTCTCTCCTTTTCTCCTTCTAGACAACTACGCGCTGCCTTTTACAGAGTATCTAGTAAACAAGCAAGCATAAATATCATTCGATAAATTTCACACTATTCTTTAGTTTATATAAAAACCAAGAATACCATTTTATATGGGGGATCAACATGAAAAATATTCTTAAAACTATTATCTTATTCGTCCTTATTCTTCCCTGCATTTTAGCGACGGGGCAAACACCTGAAGCACTATGGAAGGGCGTAGGAGGGAAAACAAAATGGGATAGTACGAATTACATCCTTTTTACCGCAAACGGCAACTCTACGGCGAACCTTGGAAGCACTCGTAAATTTTTAATAAACAAAAAATCGGGACAAGTACGCTTCGAAGGACAATCGTCTGAAGGAAATCAGATAGTTGCTTTGTTTAATTTCAAAACACAGAAACTGTCTAAACTTTTTCAGAGTGGGGAAGAGTTGAAAGCTGAAAGCCCTGAGTCGGCCGAGCTCTTTGAGCTTGTCAATAAACAGTACAAACGCGATGCTGTTTTCATCTTTCTGCCGATACTTGTTGAAAGTCCAGACACCAAGATTGGTACAGAAGGATCAAAAATTGTAAATTCAGAGAAACTACAGGCATTTTCCTTTGAACTAAAAAACAATACGCTCTCGGGAGAAATCTTCTATAATCGGGAAACAGGTCAAATTAAACAAATAATCGACCAATCAGGCAACGAATATTTTGTTAATGGTTACAAAGACATTGGGGGTGGATTAATATTACCAACAACGTTTAAAAGTATGTCCAGCCAAGAAAACAGTGCGACATACACGACCGTTGCAGCATTTACAGAGATGGAAGAATCCAAATTCACAAGCCTTTAAAATCAGATATATAATATGTATTGGGAAACCCTTTCTTCAGTAGATCAGCTAGAGAAACTAGCACAAGAAAATAGTGCATTTATCATTTTTAAGCACAGCACTAGGTGTTCAGTAAGTAGTATGGCTAAAAGAAATTTAACAATGGATTTTGCCTCAACCAACAACGACTCACCAATCTATTATCTGGATCTTATTGCATTACGGGAGATTTCTAATTATATATCTACGAAATACAATATACAACACGAATCGCCTCAAGTGCTCGTCTTAAAAGGAGATACTTGTCTGTATCACGCATCACATTCTGATATTGAATTAGAAGCTATACTTCCTTTTATAACCGAATAATCGACAAGGTACTACAACGACCGTCTTCTGCGATGGTCGCAAAAGTATAGCAATGGCCCCTTTTTATTTTTATGCCCCCGTTATACACGGGGCTTATTTTTGTGGGTCGGGAGCCATCCTCGGTATAGTGTATGGTGAAACCCGGATATTCAGCGTTTGCATATAATTTGCCGTTTCGCTCCACAACGCCTACAGCAGGTAAACGAAAATTCACCTGTGATGCAATCTTAGGTAACTCTTTTTCTCCAATCGTATTAATAAATTCACTGTAATCTTTATTAAATACCGTCTGATCAAATGCCCCCTCCTGTTCATATCCTTTTGATGGCGCCCAGGCTCTTTCGGCTAAGGAGAATAATCTAGGAAAAATCATATAATCTAACCGCTGTTCATCCACCACCGTTTCAGCCCACAAACCTCCTTTAATTCCAAGTAAATGCTTACGACCGGTATCATTCAATCGAATTTTATCTTTAAAATGATCCTTTTCAAACTTTGCACCTTTAATCGTTAAATCAATATTTCCGAAGAAATTCTCGGGCATAAATAAATACGACTGGTACAGATCTGCATAGGTCGCCCAACTCAATCCGGGTTCCACAAAATTCGTATTCCAAGCCATATCAAAATAGTTATTACTTGCACTAATAAATACAGTATTATAGCCCGCATTCGCCAGACGATAAGCAAGATCTTCATTCCCGCCACCTATTAGATTGTTCCAAACATCTAGTTGCATATTTAGCGAGGAGAATTCCTCGTTAACAACCATCCCTTCACCCCGATTTACCATACCAATCTCTTCCCATCCGGCCTGCTGTATCCCCCGCTCGACACAAATCTTATTAATCTGTTGTACATAATAAGGCCATACTTGATTCACCGATGTCATTTCTAAACGCTGCATCAAGTCACGAACTTTAGGAGATCCTTCCCAAACACCTTGGGGGACTTCATCCCCACCCAACGATATTTTCTCAAGCGCTAAACCAGCATCCTTGTACATAGCTTTGAAATCATCGATGACCGTCGCTAAAAATGTATATACCGAAGGTAGTGCCGGATTCATAACATTATCATGCCAATATTGTGCTGATGTGTAACTAGAGGTGTCCGCCCAGTCATTTAAAAGATACTTTTTAGCCTCTAGGGTATCTCCTAGCGCTACGTATTTATGGTAACGGGCTTCCATCGCTTTGATAGCCGCACGTCCATGTCCTGGTGTCTCAATCTCCGGAACTACCGTTATATGATGATCATGTGCATATCTTAGAATTTCAATAAAATCTGCTCTGGAAAGAAAATCTGCAGAGGTCGAAAATCCACCCGAACCATATATGGGTTGAATCCCGCTATTTTTTGTATATAAAGGTGTCCTGTTCGCTCCAATTTGAGTTAATTCGGGTAAAGACGGCATTTCGATTCGCCAACCTTCGTCATCACTAAAATGAAAATGAAATGTGTTTAATTTATATTTGGACATCAAATCCAAGTACTTTATAATCGTATTTTTAGGCTTAAAATTTCGCGCAATGTCTATCATTAACCCTCTGTAGGCAAACCTTGGTGCATCTTTTATTGTGACAAATGGAAAGATTACCTTCTCTGCGTTGAACGCATCGGCAGTAAGCAGTGATCGCAACGACTGCAGTGCGTAGAAAGCTCCTGTAGTAGTAGACGCTTTAATCTGTATCCCTTTTTTATTAATAACCAAGCCGTACCCTTCATTTGCATACCCCTGCTCCTTCTTGAAAGTTAATTGCGGATCATTTCCTGCCGGCACAAATGACAAACCGGAAAACTCAGATGCAAAAGCATTCAAATTTTTCTCGAGTCCTTCAAGACCAGCGTCCAATTGATAAACAACCTCTCCGTCGAGCATCAGTTTTCCCTTCGAAACATTTATCGAAGCTGGGCTTGGAAGCATTAGCTTTTGCCTACTAGAAATTTGACGAGCTTCATTTTTTTGAAATAATTCTGCCCAAAATATATTTTGATCTTCGGCTGTTGGCAATATCGGTGATGCCTCTAATGCAACGGGGAAAAATGAGGAAAGCACTTCTCGATCCTGAAAATAAAATCCATTAGGCACTATTGAGGTATTAAAAATCGGAAATTGCGACGTGTAGGTGATCAAAACCGAATCTTTAGGGTGTATAATCAAATCATCATTAAATCGTATCCGAAATAGATTCCCCCCATTATCGCTGATCGTATATAATTCATCTTCCTGTTCAATGATTGGATACATGGAGGTAAACCAAAGATCCCTATTTCCTAAATCAAAGTCATCGGTTCCGCTATTCTTTATCTTCAAAATCAAATCAAGATTTTCTTTCCCATTGTATTCTTGCGATTTCTGCCAATATACAGTTAAGTTATTGGGTTCTACTTGAGCATTAACGCAGGTGATTGACCCAATAACACATATTGAAGCTAATAATGTGAGGAAAAAATTTCGTGCAGACTTATTCATCTATGTATGTTAAAATATGAGCCAAAAATACATGTAATATGTGAAAAAACTTTTTTTGATACATTTTTTTTGATTTGTAGATAAAGGTTCCTATATTTGCACACCGAAACACAAAAAAGGCCCGTTCGTCTAGGGGTTAGGACGCCAGATTTTCATTCTGGAAACAGGGGTTCGATTCCCCTACGGGCTACACACTAAAGCGCTGTAAATGTTTAATTTACAGCGCTTTTTATTTTATTGGAATCTACAATCTTTTCAATTTTTCCCAATAAAAAAGTGAATCATTCGGTGAGTCATTTTTTCAAACTTCTCTACTCACTGAAACAGATTTAAAATCATGATTTGCAGCGTGTTAAAAAAAAACTAAAAATCTTGATTTCGTTAGGCTGCAGACTAATTATATCAATCTATTTAAATTTAACAAATCTTCCCTTATTATTGGTTTGTATGAAAACTGTCATCTGTCTGATCGTGTGTTGTCCCAGTTTATAGCTAACATATGTTAATGTATGAGCCATAAATTCAGACAGAGTATTTTTTTACACCATGTACCAGACGATCGATCCCTCCCTCCTTTACTAGCCGTGAAAGCATCTGACGTATTGCGTCGTCAGTACCCAATCCCCGAAAGTTTGTTGAGAATATAATAGCTCCTTCCATTGTCTGGTCGATTTGTTGCTGTATATTATGATGTATTGAAGGCATTTCACAAATTTATCTAATAATGCGACAACACGACTTTACAACACTTTATAAAAACTTAACGTATCAATAGTACTTCTCAAAAATTAAAAATAATTTTTTATTACGTATTTTTTCTTATTTTAGAGTAGCTGCGGTTATTATATTATTGCCGCTAAATTATAAACGAACTCCAAAAATAGAGTCCATGATATGCCTCGGTTAGCAGACAACTTTTTGTAATGCTTAACCTATAACGACTTTGACTTTCAGAATTAACTAAATATGAACCTAAAACCAGATTTTATGTAGAAAACTCCAAAATAAATACTATCATCTATAAACTAATCTTACTAAAACAACAACTTATGAAGCTTAATCTGCTCGTACGATTTATTTTCGTACTGACACTATCATTGGCATCAATAACATCCTTTGCCCAGACCAAAGAAGTTCAAGGCAAAGTCATCGATGAAACAGGAGCTGCTGTAATTGGAGCGACTATCAAAGTAAAAGGCACAACCAATGCAACCTCATCAGACAATAATGGTGATTTCTCCTTAAAGGATGTTCCAGAAAATGCAGTTCTTGAAATATCCTTCATTGGATATGTAATGCAAGACTTCCCCGTTCAAGGAAACCAGGCAAACATAACACTACAACCAAATCAGGGACAAGATCTTGACGAGGTCGTGGTCGTTGGATATGGCACAGCCCGCAAAAAAGATCTAACAGGGGCTATGGTGAGCATCAGCGAAAAGAACTTTAACAAAGGTATAATGACAAACCCGGATCAACTTATACAAGGTAAAACGCCGGGTGTCATGGTAATAAACAATACAGGGCAGCCCGGTGGTTCGGTCACAGTACGTATACGGGGAAATTCCTCTATTAGAGCAGGAAACAACCCACTGTTTGTTCTTGATGGTGTTCCAATGTCTGGGAACTCCCCGTTACCAGCAGGTCGAGGCGATTTCGCCTCAGATCGTGGAAATCCCCTTACTTACCTAAATCCTGGTGATATCACGAGTATGGACATACTGAAAGACGCCTCCGCAACAGCAATTTATGGTTCCAGAGGCGGCAACGGGGTAATACTTATAACTACTAAAAAGGGACAAATCGGCGAACCGGTTATCTCGGTGGGTGTATCCACGGGAACATCAAGAATGCGCGAATACCCACAAATACTAAACGCCAATCAATTCCGAGATGCTGTAAATTTTTATACGCCTGAGGAAATAGATGATGTAGATTTCGGAGATAACGTTGATGCATTTAAAGCCATCAGTCGTCATGCCATCACCCAAAACTATTATGCGGATATATCTGGCGGAACAGAAAAAGGTAAATACCGGTTATCGGGTGGATATATGGATCAACAAGGAATACTTTTAGGATCCAAGTTAAAAAAATACACAACTAATTTCACGGGAAACTTTCGTTTTCTAGAGAGCAAAAAGTTAGGCTTGGATTTCTCCCTATTTGCAACGCAGATGAATAACCAATATGCACAAGTGAATGCAATGGTAGGTTCGCAGGGAAACCTAATTTCGCAAGCTTTGCAATGGAACCCTACCCGGCCGCTAAGAGATGAAAACGGAGATCTTACATTTGTTAGTGCTACGACGCGCAACCCTCTCGCAAGCATTGACGCATTTAAAGATCATGGGGTAACAAATACAATTGTTGCGAACATCTCCCCTTCCTACCGGATCACGGACGATTTGGAGTATAAATTTATATATAGTGCAATGCGCCAAATTGGAAACCGGAAGGGAATGTACCGAGCTGGCATAATCAATCCAAGCGACGAGAAGAATGAAGAAGCTTTTATCTCAAACAATGGTGAAACGAATCTTCAAATGACCCATACGCTTTCCTATAACAAGCAAGTCACCGAAAAACTGAATGTAAATGCAGTTGCTGGTTATGAGTACCTTAGCTATGACTTAACTAACAATATGAGTTATGGGCGCGGTTTTGATTACTTAGGCCTTGATTACTGGGATTATTTACAATATACAGCTGTAAATACGCGAGAAATTAGCTCCTACCGGAGTCCAACGAATGAACTTCAGTCTCAATTTGTAAGGGGGGCATTTAATTACATGGATCGCTACTTACTAACTGCAACTGTCCGAAGAGATGGTTCAACAAAATTTGGGAAAAACAATAAATATGCCATCTTCCCCTCGCTTGCATTCGCGTGGAACATCGCCGAGGAGAGCTTCTTAAAAGATAATGAGAATATCGAACAACTTAAACTTCGTATTGGCTGGGGTAAAACTGGAAATCAAGAATTTCCATCTGGAGCAGCGCTTAATCGCTTTGTATTCGGTACCGGTGTATACAATCAGTCGAATATAAAAAATGATGACCTGAAATGGGAAACATCTACCACAATAAATGCAGGTGTCGATTTTTCACTTTGGAAAAACAAATTATATGGCTCGATAGATTTCTTTCAAAAAAGTACGACGGATGCGTTATTTGAGCAAACACTTGCTCCTCCAGGACCTGCCGGCCGTATCTGGGTGAATCTAGACGGCGAAATCATCAATAAAGGTGTGGAAATAGCCTTAACCGGAAACCTAATTAATAAAAATGATTGGAATTGGGATCTCTCAGCAAATGCTACATTCCTAAAAAATAGCGTGAATGGTTTATTAGGTTATTATGAAACAGCCGCTTTACGTGGACAGGGATTTTCAGGAGTTACTGGACAACGTATGGTCAATGACCAACCATTAAATGTATGGTATCTCGCTAAATACGAAGGACTTGACCCCGCAACTGGACAAAGTCAATATCTTGGCCTAGACGGGAGCATTAGCACAAAAAATGACCCTGCTACAAACAAGTTTTATGTTAACAGTCCAAACCCTAGTACGCTTATTGGTATTTCAACCAACGTTACCTATAAGAAATACAGCTTAGGGGCTAATATGAATGGCGCATTTGGCCATTACCTATTTAACAATACAGCGGCAACAACGCTTGGGATAAGTAACCTTTCGGCTAGAAATATTGGAGAGGCATTTTTTGACACCAGTGTTAAAGAATCGACATCAAACTCCGCTGCACCTTCGACCCGTTATCTTGAAAAAGGTGATTATATGAAACTTGCAAATGTGACTTTGGGTTATAAGGTGGGCGATATTGGAAATACTTTTAAAAATTTCAATATTTCACTTACAGGACAAAATCTATTCATTATCACCAAATACACAGGTTTTGATCCAGAGGTAAATACAGATGGTGCAAGCGGAGGAATCGCTTCATTAGGAATCGAATATCTACCCTACCCACCTGCAAGAAGTATTTTACTTGGTGTTAATTTTTCACTTTAACTCGGATAATAATTTACAGATATGAAATCTAAATATTTAATCTATATAGCACTAATTGGCGGCATAACCTTCAATTCATCTTGTACAAAGCTCGAAGAAGAGTTCCGAGGAGAACTAGAAGAAGGCAGTGGTGAAATCGTTGACCCAGCAGCCTTGCTCACATCCGCGTATTCTGCTTTCAACACGCCTTACCAACAAGAACAGCGGTGGGTCTTGCAGGAAATTTCGACCGACGCAGCAATGGCTCCGACCAGAGGGGGGGACTGGGATGACAACGGTATGCACCGCTCAATACACCTCCACGAATGGAACGCCGATAATGGGTACATGAATAACACATTTGTCAGTTTGGGTACCATTATTTTCAACGCAACCAATGTGTTAAGGTTTAAGCCATCAGAACAACAAAAGGCTGAGGCACGTTTTATTCGAGCCCTAGCCATATTTGACTTTATCGACCTCTTTGGATCTGCTCCATTACGTGAGGGGGAATCACTAGATGATTATAGAATTCCGCCCATTGTAATGAATTCGAGCGAAGCCATGGATTATATTATTACGGAACTTGGTGAAGCCATCCCAAATTTACCGGAGGGAAGTCCGAAAACAGCTTATGTTGCAAGTAAAAATGCAGCACGAGCACTACTGATGAAGGTACATTTAAATCGAGGTACCTTTAGTAATCGTCAGTCGCCAACATTCGATCCTACTGATATGAATCGAGTAATAGCTTTAGCCAAAGAGATTACCGCTTCTGGAAATTATGGCATCTCCCCTAAAGGAAAATACTTCGATAACTTCGCTCCGGACAATGACCAAAAATCGACAGAGAACATCTTCACTT